>Ga0315284_10004552_pt1 | contig 19679 bp, 16 predicted proteins | sample YL17G09_16_MG_FD_203696 | JGI IMG/M metagenome (GOLD analysis project Ga0315284, IMG submission 203696) | Sediment microbial communities from Yellowstone Lake, YNP, Wyoming, USA - YL17G09_16 | ecosystem: Environmental > Aquatic > Freshwater > Lake > Sediment | place: USA: Wyoming | collected... | reverse complement strand
GGTCTGGATCAAGGAGGACAGGGTGAATTTTCTCGTTCAGGCGCTGGAAGCTCCTGACACATCCCTCATCGAGATTGCCAACGCGATGGAGCGTTATGAGCACACGGGTATCCGCGCGCGCGAGCTGTCGATCGCAACCCAGGCCGGCCTGAAAACTTCCCTGGTGCGCCGCCTGCTCACGGATGATCTCGATTTCATTGAAACAGCGCGCAAATACCTGGAGGTTGAGGATTTTTTCGATATCCTCAAGCACACCATCCTCATACCCAAAAGCCATGGGAAACTGGGAGGAAAAACCAGCGGCCTTTTCCTGGCTTCTCACATCCTCCGAGGTGCAAAAGACTATTCGGATCTGTTGACCGACATACGGATCCCCAAGACCTGGTACCTCCCTTCGGACATGCTGCTGCACTTCCTGGCCTACAATACCCTCGATGATGTCTACAATTGGAAATACCTCGACATCGACCAGATCCGCGAGGAATATCCCCATATTCTCCAGGTCTTCAAGAGTTCGCGTTTTCCACCCGACATGCTCCAGGGGATATCCAATGCACTCGATGATTTTGGCGACACTCCGCTGATTGTCAGAAGCTCGAGCCTGCTCGAAGACCGCATGGGGGCGGCTTTCTCCGGCAAGTATAAGAGCCTGTTCCTGGCCAACCAGGGCGACAAGGCCAGCCGTCTGGCCGCGGTGCTCGACGCTCTTGCCGAGGTCTATGCCTCGATCTTCAGCCCCGATCCAATTCAATATCGAGCCGAGCGCGGCTTGTTGGATCAGCACGAAGAGATGGGCATCATGATCCAGCAGGTGGTCGGCACCCGGGTGGGGCGATACTTCTTCCCTGCTTTTTCGGGGGTCGGTTTCTCCAACAATGAGTTCCGGTGGTCGCCCCGGATCAAACGGGAGGACGGCCTGCTTCGACTCGTTCCCGGCTTGGGTACCCGGGCCGTCGATCGTGTTGCCGACGATTTTCCGATCCTGGTTGCGCCCGGACAGCCAAGCCTGCGCGTGAACGTGACGCCGGAAGAAACACTCCGCTACGCACCCAAGAAGATCGACGTGATCGATCTCGAGGAGAATGCCTTTCGGACCATGGAGTTGAAAAACGTGCTGGCTGAGGTTGGTCCGGAATATCCGGCCATCGGACAGCTCATCTCAGTCTTCGAAGACGGCCGCATACGCACGCCCATGCTGCTTGACGTCGACTTTGAGAAGGACGACGTGATCGTCACTTTTGACGGCCTCGTCAGCCGAACTCCCTTTGTAACCCAGATGAAAAGCCTGTTCGCGCTGCTGCGCAACACCATGCGGACGCCGGTCGACATCGAGTTCGCCAGCGATGGCACCAACTTCTACCTCCTGCAGTGCCGGCCGCAGAGTTACTCGCTTGAAAGCGTTCCCTCTTCCATCCCCAGAGATATTTCCGCAAGCCAGATCATCTTCTCTGCCAATCGCTATGTTTCCAACGGCAAGACTCCGGATATCACCCACATCGTTTACGTGGACCCCGATGGCTATGGCAAGCTCACAAGCCTGGCCGACCTTCAGGCCGTGGGACGCGCCGTGAGCAGCTTGAACAAGATTCTCCCCAAACACAGATTCATCCTCATGGGGCCCGGCCGCTGGGGCAGCCGGGGCGATATCAAGCTGGGTGTCAGCGTCACATACTCGGATATCAACAATACGGCAATCCTCATCGAGATGGCGCGCAAGACGGGGGGATATGTTCCCGACCTTTCCTTCGGCACCCACTTCTTCCAGGATCTGGTCGAATCCGGTATCCGCTATCTTCCACTCTATCCCGATGACGCGGGCGTCGTTTTCCAGGAGCCATTCTTTCACAACTCGCCGAACATTCTGCCCATCCTGTTGCCGGAATATTCATCGCTGGCCCATACCGTGCGTGTCATCGACGTGCCGCGCACCACAGGCGGGCGCGTGCTCCGGGTGCTCATGAATGCTGAGCTTGAGGAGGCAATGGGAATTCTCGTCACGCCGGGTGAGGTCGAAGTTCTGCCTCCGATCCAGCCCGACCCTGCCTCCGCTTCCCGGCTCCCTGACGACAACTCGCGCTGGCGCGTCCGCATGGCCCAGAAGATCGCCACTGAGCTCGATATGGCGCGGTTTGGAGTCCGCGACGTCTATTTGATCGGCAGCACCCGGAACGGGACGGCAGGTCCCGATGCCGATATCGATCTCCTGATTCATTTCACCGGCACTGCCGCTGGGAAGCATGAACTGGAGTTGTGGCTCGAAGGATGGAGCCTGGCGCTGGCAGAGATGAACTACCTGCGCACCGGTTACAAGCGCAAAACCCTCCTCGACATCCGCTTCATCACGGATGAGGACATTGCCGGACAAACCGGCTTTGCCGCTAAAATCGGCGCGGCTGCGGATCCGGCACGTTGCCTGACCCTGGATAGGAGACGGAAAAGGGATGAAAAATTCTAAAAAAGTGCTGGGCGTGATCCCTGCACGGTTCGATTCCACGCGTTTGCCCGGCAAGGTCCTGCGCCCGATCGCGGGAAAGGCCATGGTGCACTGGGTGTACGAAAACGCCAGGCGGTCAAGCTTGCTAAGTGAACTGCTCGTTGCGACCGACAGTGAGGAAGTTCAGCGGTATTGCCTCAACCATGACATCCCGGTAACCATGACCGGCAGGCACCCGTCCGGAAGCGACCGCCTGCACGAGGTGATGGAGCGCACCGATGGAGACATCTATGTGAATATCCAGGGTGACGAGCCGACGCTGCGTCCGGATCATCTCGAACTGCTGCTGCAGCCGATTCTGGCCGGCGAAATCGAGGTGGCCACCCTCAAGGTGGCCATCGATGACGCCGCCGCACGGAATCCGAACCATGTCAAGGTGGTAACCGATACGCGCGGGCGGGCGCTGTACTTTTCGCGCTTCCCCATCCCGTTCGACCGCGAAGGGAGCGGAGGAATCAAGTATTTCAAGCATATCGGCATTTACGCTTATACCAGGGCCGCACTTTTGAATTTCCATAAGCTGCCGCCCTCGTCGCTCGAACTGGCGGAAAAACTCGAGCAGCTGCGCTTTTTGCAAAATGGCATCCCGATTCTGGTGGCGGAGACGCCCTATGACACCGTTGGAGTCGACACGGAAGCCGACCTCGAGCGCGTGATTTCTCTGTTTGCCGGAGATACAATATAGCGTCCGCCTCTTAACATTCTTTCCGGGGCGATCGAGTAGGCAAGGAAACCGGAAGACGAAAACCGGACGCGCGCCATCCGTGGCGAGATCCTGACCATGTGAGCCTATGTATTTTTTGTACAGCATCCTGATGGTAGTCTGGGGCGTCCTCCTGTTCCCGGTCCTCTTCATCAAATGGTGGCGCCAGCGGAAGTACCCCCAGGGCGTGAGCCAGCGTTTCGGCCGCTTGCCTGAAAGCGTGCGGTCGGATGGACGCCCCACGATATGGCTTCACTGCTGCTCGGTCGGCGAAACGCTCAGCGCTCAGCCTCTGGTTCATGTGTTGCACCGGAAATTCCCGGAAGCGCGTTTTGTCTTCTCCACCATCACCAATACCGGCCAGGCAATTGCGAAGCAGCGATTCTCAAAATACGGTGAAGGCAATTCCTTTTTTTTCCCCGTTGACCTGTCGTCGATCGCCGCACGGGTGATTCAATGGATCAAGCCGGCCATGACGGTAATCGTCGATACCGAGATCTGGCCGAACATGCTTCATCAGCTCAAACGGCGCGGCATTCCGGTGGTCCTCGTCAACGGCCGCATCTCAACCGCATCTTTCCCCTACTACCGTTTTTTCCGGCCCGTTTTGCGCCGTGTCTTTCAAAACTACAGCGCCTTCCTGATGAAGTCCGAGGAAGATGCCGAGCGGATCCGGATCCTGGGTGCGCCGCCGGACAAGGTCATGGTCACGGGCAATATCAAGTATGACTGCGATCTGATGGAAAAGGAGAGGACCGCGGCCCAGGCGCGCGTTCTACAGGAAGCGTTTGGGCTTCAGCCAGACGGCGACGCGCTGATCGTCGCCGGCAGCACTCATCCGGGCGAAGAACAGGCTCTGCTCGAAACTCTCCGCAGGATGCGCCAGATGCGGGGACTCGAACGAACGCGGCTTCTGCTCGCGCCGCGCCATCCGGAACGCTTCGACTCGGTGGCCGCGCTGGCCGAGCGCACGGGCTTCCACATCCGGCGCCGCACCGACGGCGGCCAACCGGTGCAGGATGCTGAGGTTCTCGTCCTCGATACGATCGGCGAGCTTGCCGCAGCCTACAGTTTCGCAACCGTGGCATTCGTCGGCGGCACGCTGGTTCGCCACGGCGGGCACAGCATTATGGAACCGGCTTTGTACGCGAAGCCGATTGTGATCGGGCCCTCGATGGAGAACTTCCCACAGATCATCGATGAGTTTCTCGCGCATGGCGGCATCCGGCAGATCCGCACCTCAGAGGAAGACAGAAATTTGCAAATTCAACAGCTCACGGAAATATTCTCACAACTGGCGCTGAACCCGGCAGCGCGCGAGATCATGGGTAAAGCCGCCTACTCGGTGCTGGAAGGCAACCAGGGGGCTGCCCAGCGCACCGCCGAAAAGATTGCCGTTTTATTCCAGGAGGCGCGATCACAATGAGCGCAAGCAGGCGCATCCCATGTTTTCTGATGCTTGTGCTGATCCTGCTCGGCGCTGCTGTAGCCTCATCCGACGAACTCCGCTGCAGCCTGTGCGGCAAAGTGATCGCCGCACCGGAAAAGTATTACCAAGTCAAGGGCGGCAAAGAGGTCTATTGCGAGACGTGTTACATTGTACTGGAACTCATTCGACAGAAAAAGTGACGCATCGGCGTCGGATCTGCAATAATCAAAGCGCACTCAGGTCTTTCGCTGATTGCAGAGAAGAAACCTATAGTTTGTGAGGTGGCGCATGATAAGAAGATGGGGTTTCTTGCTGTCATGTCTGGCAGCGCTCATGGCGAGCGCGGCGGTTCAACTTCCCTCGCAGGAGGCTGCAATGCCCGAACTAGCCAAACTGCAGGCGATGACCTCCCGATTTGCACCCGTCGATGTCAGCGCCGATGTTTCCCTTTTGCCTCCCGGCGAGCAAAAGGCTCTGGCCAAACTGATCGAAGCCGGCCTGATCATGGACACGCTTTTCCTGCGCCAGGTCTGGTCGGGCAACGAAAACATGCGGGCCCAGCTGCAAAAAGACAGCTCGCCCCTGGGAAAGGCACGGCTGCATTATTTTCTAATCAACAAAGGACCGTGGTCCCGGCTTGACGCCAATGCCCCTTTTATATCAGGAGCTCCACGGAAGCCTGAAAGCGCGAATTTCTACCCGTCCGGAGCCTCCAAGGCCGAAATAGAAGCATGGCTCAAAACGCTGTCAGAAACCGAACGTGCCCGTGCAACGGGCTTTTTCACTGCCATCCGCCGGCAGCCGGCCGGAAAGCCCGGCTTTACCATCGTTCCCTACAGCGTTGAATATCAGATAGAACTGGCACAGGCAGCCAAGCTGCTGCGCGAAGCAGCCGCACTCACTTCCCAGCCGACACTCAAGATATACCTGACCAGCCGGGCAGATGCATTCCTGAGCAATGATTATTATGCGAGCGACGTTGCCTGGATGGAGTTGGATGCCAGCATCGATCCGACCATCGGGCCGTATGAGGTATACGAAGATGAGTGGTTCAACGCCAAAGCGGCGTTCGAAGCGTTCATCACCATTCGTGATGATGTGGAAACCGCCAAGCTCGCAAAGCTTGGAGCACAGCTGCAGGATATCGAGAATAACCTTCCCATGGATCCAAAGTACCGTAATCCGAAGCTCGGTGCGCTCTCCCCGATCCGCGTCGTCAACGAAATCCTGGCCGCAGGGGACGGCAACCGCGGCGTCCAAACGGCAGCATTCAATCTGCCGAACGATGAACGCGTAGTCAGGGAAAAAGGCGCCAAGCGGGTCATGCTCAAGAATGTCCAGGACGCCAAGTTCCGCATTGCGCTCGTGCCCATATCGAGAATCGTGCTCTCACCGACGGATCAAAAAAATGTTGCCTTCGACGCCTTCTTCACGCACATCCTGATGCATGAACTGATGCACGGATTGGGCCCGCATGAAATCCGCGTCGGCACGCGCGCAACAACAGTCCGCCAGGAGCTCAAGGACTGCTACAGCACGATCGAGGAGGCGAAAGCCGATATCTCCGGACTGTTCGCGCTCCAATACCTGGTCGACAAGGGCATGCTCGACAAATCTCTGGGACAGACTGTGTACGATACATTCCTCGCCTCTTCGTTCCGCTCGATCCGGTTCGGCCTTTCCGAGGCGCACGGCAAGGGAATCGCAATCCAGTTGAATTATCTCCTGGACTATGGCGCCTTCAAAACTTCTGCGGATGGCACCTTTGCGGTCAATCCGGCTAAAATCAAAGAAGGGGTCATGGCACTTACGCGCGAAATCCTGACCCTGGAGGCTGAGGGGAGCTACGCTAAAGCCCAGGATCTGGTGAAAAGATTGGCTGTCATGCGGCCGGAAATTCAGCGGGCATTGGAAAAGCTGAAGAATATTCCGATCGATATCGAGCCGAAATTCACCGCAGCCGAGCGATTGCTCGCGGGTGCTGCGAAAAAGTAGCCGACAAGGAAGCGCCGGGGGCTGCACGGCGCTCAGCCTCAGGACTATGGGATCCCAGGCCCCGGGCGACAGCCGGGGCCTGCTTGTTTTCCAAAGAGCACTATCGTAATACGGTGATGCCGGCGGCGCCGCTCGAGGAGAGAGGAATGGTTCGGAACAGGAAGCCAAAACTCTGGATGTTGTGGATCTCGATCCTCATCAGTGGCTGGCTGATCAGTGGATGCCGGAGCAATCCGCCTGCTGACCAAGCGTCGACTCCGGCCGCCCATGGCCCGGCAGGTGCTGCCGCTGTCCCCGGCCAAACCAGGATCGACGCGCCGAATGAACTGCGGCTCGGCGGCGAGCGCGGTGCGCCAATCAAAATCGAAGTATTTTCGGACTTTCAGTGCCCCCGCTGCCGCGACTTTTACCTTGAAGCCCTGAAACCTCTTCTGGCCGAATACACGCGGACTGACAAGATCAACAAAATCTATCTCGTCTACCATGATTTTCCCCTGGATATGCACCAGTTCTCCCGCAAGGCTGCGCGCTTCGCCCTTGCAGCGGCTCGTCTCAGCAGAGAACGCTGGCTCCGGGTAACGGATATCCTCTACACGGAGCAGGCGCAATGGTCCCAGGACGGCAATATTGAAGCCGCATTGGCAAAAGCGATGGATCCGACCGAAGTGATGCGCATCGGAAGTCTGGCGGCAGATCCAGCGCTGGAAGCCGATTTGCAGGACGAAATCCTGCTGGGGCAAAGCCGGGACATCAGTTCCACACCAACATTTTTCGTCATCCCGCTAACAGGCCCGGAACAGCGCGTGGCGGGCTGGGTAACCTACCCTACTTTGAAAGATTTCCTCGACCGGCTCTTGAAGTAATCCGCGCCGCGTTGCAGCAGCATTTATAATCCGAACCGCGGAACACACTCCATGGATTTCGCGTGTTTCCTGTAATCCGTGGCTTGCACACTTCCTGCTCCCATTGATCCTTAACCCGCATTTCTCCCCAGCTTTCTACTGCGGCGGCGGATCCGGGCATGTCTACTGCGTTGCGCTCGGTCGGGCGCCTCGACGTACTGTCAAGTACGCCTGCGGCGCCCTCTGGTCGCGCGCCTTGTATCCATACCCGTCTGCGCCGCCTCGCTACGAAATCTGGTGAGAAAAGCGGGTTAACGCTCCGACCCGATTCTCCTGAGTTTTCACGAAAATATCGAAAAATCGAATACGCCCGACTGTGGCGGCAGATACCGATTTCCTCTCCTTTTCATCGGAGAATGAGTATAAAAGCCGTATGATATATTGGGGGAGTGGAGATGAATGCCGCATTGTACCGCCGTATGCTTGTGCTCCTGATTTCATCCGCACTGCTCGTTGCAGCTTGGGTAAATCCTTGCTGGTCGGCGGTCCGGTTTGATGTGATCGGTTCTCCAACGGAAGTCATCAACACAGGGCGTTCGGAGGTTCTCGGATCAATCAGCCTTTACGTGCGCGGATCGGGCAGCCTGACGGGCACTTCGGGCGGCACCGCGACGTTGATCGCCTTCACTTTCGGGCTTCCCGCGCTGCAGATCGACAACAACGCCATGTCAGGCATCCGGGTGATCTCGAGTGCCGGCTTCAGCGCGGCCGCTCCCACGCTCATCAGTATCGAGAACCGTTCCCTCGGAGGACCGTGCGCAGGCGTCCTGACCCTCAGCCTGCTTCCCGGCGCCACCCCCGTTGAGGGAGACTTCATCCGCATCGAAGGCGTCCGAGGCAGAATCGATGCCAGCACGGCCATTATTCCCGGCACCGATCTTTTCGTTGACATCCAGGCCGTCAGTGATCCCGTCGCAACAGGCTTTTCACGGGATCGCATTCGGGTTGCAACCTCCTATGCCGGCATGAGCGCCAGAGTGCTGCGTGACTCTTCCGGTTTTCAGATCCTTGTCACCGAGGGCTTTGCGCGCGCTTTTGTCGACCAGGATGCCAATGATGACGGAGTTAATGCCAACGACCGCCCCGACAGTCTCGGCAACGCATTGGGAGCGCCTGCCAACTCGACTCAGGTCACGATCCGCCTCGAGGGCATCCCCGAGGGAGTGACCGAGGTGAACTGGCCGGCCGTATCCTCTGTATTTCCCGGCACGGGCGCGGTGTTGCGTCTCCTCTCCAGCACATATTCCCAGGGCACTTCCATCGCAACTTACAGCTTTGAGGCGGCAAATCAGGCGGGAAGCAGCGATCTGGCGATTGAGTCGTTCTCCGTGAGGCCGGCCTTCGTTCTAGGCACATGCAGCCCGGGCCATCTTACGGCCACTGCCACCCTCGGGCCCGTGGTCCCGCGCTCCGCGGGCTGCGCCGGGCCCTCTGAAACTACTGCCCGCCCGCGCTTTCTCGCATCCTACCAGCCGTTGGTTGATCAGCTGGAACCCGCTTCCACGATGGCCGGAGGCCTGGCTTTCGCGATGAAGGTTTGGGGGATAGGATTTGTGCCTGGCTCGACGGTGCGTTGGGAAGGCGTTGAACTGCCCACCACATTCGTCAGCGACTCTCTCCTTGAAGTGAATGTCCCTGCGGAAAGGATCGCCCGCGCCGGCACCGCAAACCTCACGGTCGCCAATCCGGCTTCGTCCGGCTCCAGCGTTTCAGCTTCCGAGACCTTCACGATCTCCGCACCCGCTTTTTCGCTCTTCTTTCCCCGTCTCGCCAGCTCCGAACCGGGCGGCAGCGAGTTTACCGGAATTGCCCTCGTCAACTTGAACCCAACCACAACGGACCTGACGCTTACGGCGTTTGATACGCACGGTGCCAAGCTTTCGGGCGCCGGGATCACTAATCCTGCCGCACTTACGCTCTCTCGGTGGCAACAGTTGCCGCTGGTCGACACGCAGATATTCGGCTCAGGGCTCGGCAGCGCCGGCACCCCGGGATGGGTCCAGGTCGACTGCAGCAACACCGATGTGAGCGGTTTCTTCATGACTTTCGACCGCAGCATCGCACGGCTGGACGGCACCGATATTTCCGGAACCACGCTTGCTTCTTTCATTTTCCCTGTGGTGGACAGCGACACATATATCTATATCGCAAATCCGGGCGACGATGCTGCGATTCTTGGCCTCACGCTGGTAAAAGCTGATGGTACCGTGCGTGCAATTGCAGGCCGGACGATTGCGTCTCATGGCATGCTGAGCGCCGGGGTAAGTGAAATCTTCGCCGGCGCAACGCCGGCTCCCACCGACTACGTTCGCGCTTCATCCACTGCGGCCGTGGTGGCGTACGAAAGTTTCGGAGACCCTGCGCAGGATGTAGCGGCCCTCAACGCTCAGGATGCCAACACGAGTTCTACAACCCTCTACTCGCCGCAATATGTAGTGGGCGGTCCGAGCATGCAGTCCATGCTCTCCGTCATCAACCTGGACGCCGGCCCTGGCACCGTGCGTTTCCGGTTTGTCGCCGATGATGGCACGCAGATCGGTTCTACACGCGAACTGCCCATCGCCGGCCAGGGGAAGATCCTGATCAGTGCGCAGGATTTCTTCCTCGACGCCGGCGCGACTATGCGCCAGGGTTCTGTCGAAATCACCAGCAGCGGCATCAGATTGAGCGGGAGTGTAATATTTGGCAGCGCAGCCCCGGGCAAGCTTCTGGCGAGTCTTCCCCTTGCCCCCGCACGACAAGCCCGGATGACCTTTGGCCAGATTGCCTCCGATGACCAGTACTATACGGGACTTGCGATCCTGAATCCGGGCAACACCACGACCAAGGCGTACATCGAGGTTTACGGCCGCAACGGCAATATGCTCGCCGGCAAAATGGAGGAGATCCCTGCAGGCGGCCGCATTTCAAAGATGCTGACCGATTACTTTCCGGAGTTCGCCGGGCAGAGCATTGTAGGTGGGTACCTGGATGTGGATGTGGCCGGCCCCGTAACTGCCTTCGCTGTTTTCGGGACCAAAAACCTGACCGCACTCGCGGCAGTTCCGTCACAAATCCGATAGCAGGCTGCCGTGACGGCACGGGATGATGTAAGACCGAAGCGATCGGGCACTACTTCTGCGCACTCGTATGGCAATCCCAGGCGGCGCGTGCAATCTTGGCAATAGCTCCTTCTCCTGCCCGATAGGAGTCCGATAGGAAAAATAAACCGCATTTTTGTCGCATGCCCCGGTACGAATCCTGCTTCCGATATGGTGTGCATAAGTGAACAGACACGTGTGCATAAGTGAACTGACATCTGTCTCCGCCCCTTCTATCATGATGCCGGGGAAAGTGGAAGTACGGTCACGCAGATTCCGGATTGCCCTGAGCGCTCTGGCTGTCTATTTTGATGGCGCAGCCATCCCTGCCCGTGCTCACGTGGGTAGCCCTTATCGCGGTGGTGGCGCCCCGGCTCCGGCAGAGGAAAACCGATAGATGACGTGTGTCAGGAGCACATACAATCCATGAGCAGGAAGAGGAAATGGCTGATCGGGATCGCGGTTGCGACGATGCTCGGAATCGTCGCTCTCTTTGTGTCTGCAGCCATTCTGGCGCGACGTTTTGAACCCTATATCCGCGAGCAGGCCATCGAATACCTGCGCAAACGGTTCAACAGCGACGTCGAACTGGCCGCACTTCGCGTCCACCTTCCGAAGACCTCTCCGTTGCGCCTGCTGCTGACGAAGGGGCGCGGCGCGTTGGTACGCGTGGAAGGAGAAGGAATCTCGCTACGGCACAAGGGCCGCCGGGATGTGCCGCCGATGTTCGCCATGAAGAAGTTCCGTTTTGAGGTCGACCTCGGGACGCTCTTCGACACGCCCAAGACCGTTCAGTTAGTTTTGCTCGAAGGGATGGAGATCAGCATCCCGCCGAAGGGCGAGCGGCCGAATCTCAGTGCCGACTCGTCGCCGGAGAAGGACAGTGTGTCTCAGACTTGGGTGCTCATCAAAGAGGTGATCATCCGGGATGCCAAGCTGGTGATTCTGCCTAAGGACAGAAAGAAGGTCCCGCTCGAGTTCGCCATCCATGACCTCCGCCTCAATTCGACAGGTATGGGAGTGGCCATGCAGTACGATGCCGCACTGACGAATCCAAAACCGCCGGGTGCCATCCATTCCGTGGGCAGCTTCGGCCCGTGGAACGCCGAGGAGCCGGGCGACACCCCGCTTTCTGGAGACTACAAGTTCGAGAAAGCCGATCTGGGCGTATTCGCCGCCATTGCCGGTATTCTCAATTCGACGGGCCATTTTGAAGGCACTCTGAATTCGATCCATGCGAAGGGGCAAGCCTCCGTGCCGGACTTCCGGCTGAAGATGGCGGGCAACCCGGTGCCGCTGGTGGCGCAATTTGAAGCGCTGATAGACGGAACCAATGGGAATACGATTCTGCAGCCGGTGAGAGCGACGCTGGGCACGACCAAGTTCACCACCAGCGGCGGTGTCATCAAGCATGAAAGCGATTTGCGGCGCACCATCAGCCTGGATGTCACCATGCCCCATGGCGACCTGCGAGACCTGCTTCGCCTGGCTGTGAAAGGAGCGCCGTTCATGGAGGGACAGATCTTCCTGAAGACGAAGATCGACATCCCCCCACTTATGGGCAAGGTGCGGGAAAAGCTGAAACTGGACGGCCGATTCGAGGTGCAGCACGGAAAGTTTCTCAGTTCCATAACTCAGGATAAGATCGATAGCCTGAGCCGCCGTGGGCAGGGCAAACCGAACAGCGAAGAGATCGACGAAGTGGTATCGGGAATGAAGGGCACGTTCACGCTCGAAAACGAAGTGATTCGCTTTCGCTCCTTGTCATTCAGCGTATCGGGGGCAAAGGTCGACCTGAAGGGCAACTATGATCTCCAAAGCGATGCGCTGGACTTCCATGGCACGCTGAAACTGCAGGCGAAGGTGTCGCAGACCATGACCGGATGGAAGCGATGGGTGTTGAAGCCGGTGGATCCCTTCTTTGCAAAGGAAAACGCGGGCACGTTCCTTCGCATCAAAGTGACGGGTACTTCTAAGGCGCCGAACTTCGGTAGTGATCGCGGCAACAAGGGCCCATCATCGTAGAGGCGGTAGGTGAAGCACTGACTCGTCCTTCCCCGTGGCAAGGAGCAAGATAATGACAGCAAGATCCAAACTTGGGTGGCTTTGTAATGCCCCAACATCAATGACTTTCGCCGCGCTGTTTGCAATCGGGCAATGTATGGCCCAGAATCCAGTCGGTGCGCCTGCCCAGAGTGGCCCCGAAGCGCTGAAGAAGCCAGAGGCTGTGGCGGCGTTCTCCTGGCAACAGCCCTCGAGCTTTATTGCCGACGCGGCAAGCTTCTGGCAACAGGGTACGAATACGCCCGGCTCCCCGTCTACTCAGGCCAAGAAGGCCAGCTCAATGAAGGATCGCGTCACGGACCGTGGTCGGAAGTTTCCGGCGCGCGACAATTGGACTGCTATTGAGATCGTCAAACACGTTAACGGCATATTCGGAGGCTTGGAGCAGGGCGCAGGGCCCGGCTTCGGTATCGAGTTGACGACCGATGATTCTATTCCGGGGATAGAATTTCGGGCCACGATGCTGACTTCCGACAAGCTTTACAGAAGGTTCGAGGGAGAAGCTTACATACCGAAGATCGGCGACGAGAAGACACATGCCGACTTTTGGTGTGGCTACCTGCGCAGGACCGAAGACAACTTCTTCGGCATTGGCGCATTTACGCCGCTGAGCGCCAAAACAAATTTTGACATCGAACGGCGCAGCGTAAACGGCGGGCTCTACCGAGACTTCACTGAAAATCTTCAGGCCGGCATTTACGTCAGTTACATAAACAGCGATGCCTACGGTGGCCAGAGCAGCAAGTCCCCCTCCATCGATACCGTCTTCTCGAACAGTCCCTCGGTGGTGCCTATTACTCTATGGACCCCCGGACTTCATTCCGGTTCCAAAGTAATTGCCTATGGACTGTTTGGCGAATATGACCGGCGCAACTATGAAAACGGACTGACAAAGGGGTTCTATTTCTACGGACGGTTTGGTTCGGTTGACGGGCTGGATAAGGGTAATGGCATATTCTCTGACTACGGCTGGTTCGACGGCCAGTTCGACGCCCGCGGCTACATCCCACTCTTTTCAAACAAGACTTCCCTCGCGGTTCGCGTGGCCGCGGACCTCAGAGACCCGAAGGGCGGAAGTCAGATTCCTTTCTATGACCTGTCGTTTCTGGGGGGCTTCAGGTACGTTCGCGGGTATCATACCTACCGATACCGTGGCAACAATGCCCTGATTGTTAACGTAGAGCTGCGGCAAACGGTGTACTCTTTTAAGAAGGAGCATCGCGGTTTAGACCTGATCGGCTTTGGCGATGCGGGGCAGGTGTGGGGCGGCAACCGCTCCACTACGGACCCGACGATTCTGGGCAATGCTAACTTTGCCTCTCGAAAGTGGAAGGCGGGCGTTGGAGGAGGCATCCAATACCGCCATACAAGGTCGCTGGTAGTCCGCTTCGACGTTGCGGCCAGCCAGGATGGTCCAAGGACGTACATTTCGATCTCACGCGGTTTCTGAGCGGCACGAGCCGATCGATACCTTTGACCCATTGCCTCCTCTTCACTTCTCCGGAGCGCACAGGACGATCACGTGCGCCTGCCCGTCAAAGGGCTCGATCCGAACCCGCTCGGTTTGCGGATCGTACTTGCCGCCCTTCACCGCGGTTGCTCTGCTGCCCTGCGGATGCGGCAGGCGCAGTTCGATGGCTTTGGGCTTGCGGTCCGTTCGGCACTCGACAGTTGCCCCCACGCGGCTTTGTAAGAGCATGGACTTCACCTCGAGCGACACGGGCCCGAAGTAGGTAGCTATTCGCTTCAGAGAGATCTCCTTGCCGTTCTCGAGATAATTCCTCGGAATACCCGGCAGCAGGTCGAGCGTGTCCCCGCGCTGAATGGACAACATCCAGCGGCTGCCAATCAGGAACCAAGCTTCCTCATGGGTCTTGTACGGGCTCACCTGGAAATAATGCTCCCAGAAGGTAAAGGTCTCGCGGTCGGCCAGGCTTGCGACGGTGTTGTAGTACGACTTCAGGAACGGCTTGATCTCGCCGCGCCGCAGGTGCAAGATCGGGTGCCGGCTGTAGGTTCCTCAGTTGTTCCACTTGAAACCGATAAGGACTCCTCCCTTGAAATCCAGATCGGCGATCGAATGATCGCGGCCTTTTGGGTCGCGGAAATCGACGCGGAATCTATAGGCGGCCTCTGAATCTGCGGCCGCCCCGGCATTGGACTGGGCGCCGGCAGCATCCGGCCTGGAAACATGCCAGCCGTTTTGTCCCTCGTCTCCCGGTCCTGTCATTCCGGCATCGGCGAAAAAATCGCCGATCTTCGTTTCACCCATCTTGTACGAGGTGAGCTTTGCGACCATGCCCCGGGCGACCAGGCTGTCGCGCGGCACGCGGGGAGCGAGTGGTGTAGTGGCGTCGCCGGCCGGACGACGGATGCGAGGCTCCACTTTGGTGACTTCGATCCGGCCGCCATAAAAATCATCGAGGAGCTGGTAGGCATCAGGGTCGTATTTCTTGAGCCCCTCGGCGCCATTTTCCGGCTTGGGTCCGGTCATGCTCAGGTCGCCGCGCGTCCCGAAATACCACATGGTCAACTCGGCAAAAAACTCGTTCGAGTTGGAACCCGCATAGGAATTAACCCAGAGTCCCTTTTCCTTCGATTTTTTCGCCTGTTCATCGATCCTGGCGCGGACTTCGGGGTTGATGCCGGAGCCTTGGATATTGTGGGCAAACTCGTGCAGGCAAATGTCGCGGCCGAAATACCGGTCCTGCTCTTTCGGCAGCCTGAGGAGGTTTTCTTCGCCACAGGACGTAATCCGGCCGCCCATGCCCCGTGTGCGCTGGTCGCGGGTCAGGCCGTTGTACTCATCCAGCGGCACGTGCTTGTCCTGCCGCCACTCCGGCAAGTCGGTGGTAACCTGGTTGCGGCCGATGATGTGCAACTCAGCGCCGGCGGCGGCCAGGTTGGCAACCACCACGGGCAGGTTTTTGAGCTGGAGGCTCAGCCGGTCGTAAGCCGCATAGAGCGCCTCGTCGGAGACCACCATGTGAGCCTTGATCGGAATGCCGTGGAAATCAAGCACCTTCGAATAAAATCCCTGCTCGGGCGGATCGACGATGCGGATGGCGGGCCGCGCCGCCTTCACTTCCTGATCACCGCTACTCCATGCCACACTCCCCAGGAATCCCACCGCGACGACCATTAGCAGGCCTATCAATTTTTTCATAACAACCCTCTCTTTTTGCGCCCCCAAGGACCGAAAATGAACCCGAAAGATTCTACTCCAGCATCCGTCACCGATGCTCCTGAATATTGAGGCTCGCGCTCCGATCGTTGACGCGCCCGCCGACCTGACACTTGAGCACGCGGACAGATGTCGCCGAGGGCCTGATTCCGGTGTATCGTGACAAGTCCATCCATCTTGGTTAAACTGTTTCGCAGCTTGATGAAGGATGTGATAATGGTCCATGAAACTTGCCCGCCGGCGAATGATCACCACGGTCAATCTCACGTTTTCGTGATTAGAATTGAATTCCACGATGGTACAGCTCGCCATCCTGTCATGATCCGTCAGAACAACCCCGGCTGGGAGACGGACCTCGAGGAGGCCGAGAGTCACTTCGCTGATCTTTACAAAGGAACCGGCATAGTCAGCATCGGTTATGCGAGGAACATATATGAGGCCGGTGTGAATGACGTCGAGAACATCGTCGATTGGAAGGAGTATAAAAGGAACCGTGGGAGGCAGACATAGTAAACGCCTGGGACGTCCCCGGAATCCGCATCTCGGACCGGACCGTGGCCCGACTGACGCGAAGAGGCAGAAACCGCCATCACAGACTTGGCGGACATTCCTGGACAACTACTTCTTCGTACTCGTATAGCAATCCCAGGCGGCGCGTGCAATCTTGGCAATCGCTCCTTCTCTTGTGCTGAGATCGGCAATCGAATCGGATACAAAAACCGCCACCGCCAGGTGCCGGCCATCGGGCAAGGTAATGATGCCCGCATCGTTTGTGGCGCGGGTCAGTCCCTGCACGGTCGCAGATGTCCCTGTCTTGTGCGCCACGCGCGTGCCCTCGGGCAGCAGTCCCTTGATCCTTTGCGGACCTGTCGCCGTTTCCGTCATCCAGGCGAGCAGCATTTCGCGGCTCGGTGCGGCAAGTCCGCGTCCCTTCTGCAACATCGAAAGCAATACCGCCGTAGATTCGGGCGTTGCCCAATTCCGATACTGGGCCTCTTCGCTGCGAGCCATCTCTTTTTCAGAGGTCGCCACGACCAGGTCTTTCGCACCCAGGGAGTTCATAAACCCAGTGACGATTTTGGGACCCACCAGACCCAGAAGCAGGTCGGAGGCCACACCGTCGCTCTCGACGATCATCGCGCGCAGCAGTTCGCGAATGGAGAATTCAACGCCGCCCTGCGGGTGCTGGTCGCGCATCGGGCTATGCACCAAGGCAGGAGGCAGGTCTCTTTCCTGCAATCGCACTTTCTGATCCAGCCGGAGGCGTCCGGAATCCACAAGCTGCAAGATTGCGATCGCAATCGGCAGCTTATAAACGCTCTGCATCGGAAACCGTTGGTTTCCATTCCAGGATACTATCTTTCCCGTCTCCACCAGCATGACCGCAACGCCCACGTGCCCTCCGGCAGGCAGGGCGATGCTTTTGATTTCCTGAAGCAAACCGGCAGTTGAACAGGCTGCCGCGGCAATCATCATGAGCAGCGCATGAAGGCAGGGCATAAAGCGTCTCGTGAATGTGCTGGTACGCCTGGCAGGACTTGAACCTGCGACCCCCGGTTTAGGAAACCGATGCTCTATCCACCTGAGCTACAGGCGCACATGGTTGCATTTTCAATAGGTTAGCGGCCTTGCCATTTTCGGCTTCATTGGCTGCCGTAGTGAAAAGCGTAGTGGAATTCCCGGCAAGCAGTTCGACGGCCTTTTTTCTCTGCTGTTCGGAAGAGTGCGTATAGCGCACTACCATTTTCGGATCCTTCCAGCCGCCCAACTCCATAAGCGTCTTTTGTGTTACCCCGGCCTCATCCAAGCGGCTTGCCCAAGTGTGGCGAAGGGTATGAGCTGAAACGCCAGTCAATTTAGCATGATCGCAGGCAGTTTCAAAGGCAGAACGAAAGCTTATCAGCCGGCGCCAGGATCCTCTTTTCCGCCTGCCCCGGGTCATGAATACCCACGGCCCCGGGGTTGTGGCCTTCAATTGCCTGAGAGTTTCCAGAGCAACGGAATTTAGCGGTACTTCGCGGCGCTCATGGGTTTTGCTAAATGCCGCTTCAACGGCAAGCGTTCGCGCGTTAAAGTCGATGTTTTCCCATTTCAACGTAAGTGCCTCGCGATGGACGCGCAGCCCGGTATGAAGGCCGATGATAATCACGGATCGGACTGGCCCCGAAGCCGCCGCCAACAGTCGCGCTTCCTCCTGTGGGCTCAAAATGCGGTCCTTCCCTCGCGATTCCGTTACCCGCTCGAATTCCTTCGCCGGGTTTTCAACTTCGATCTTTTTCCATTTCGTCAATCGGTTAAACATGGCGCGCAATACCGCGAGCTCCCGATTTGGTCTTACCTTTGCCCCGTCTTTGACTCTCTTTTGCTTGTAGCCTTCGAGCATGAAGGGGTTAATCTGCGAAAGCATCTTTGTGCCGAATTGCTTGGCCAGTTCATCAAGGCAGAGTTTGTAATCCTTGATCGTATTCTCGGCCCGGTTGGCCTCGGTCCATGCAATGAATGCCGCGGCCGCATCCTGAAACGTCATATCCTTCCGCTTTTTAATAATGCCGACTTCGCGTTTCAAGATTGCGGATCTTTTGGCGGTTGCTATTTGCACGGCCGCAGTTCGGTCGATACCACGCCCGAGCGGTAGCTGGTATCGGTGGCCGTCAATGGTGCAATCCAGCCTCCATGCCCGGCCCCGCTTGTAGATCCCATCGCCTTTTCGTGCCATACGCCCTCTGCGGGCCCCGTTGCCAGGGCCCCGGTTGAATTCGTTCACTTCCCGAAATTGACGAAGCCTGCTACAGAGACCCGCTCTTCATCGGTAAGCTTCGCTGTCTTCGCCATGCGGCGCACAACGTTCCGCGCCGGCATCATTCCCCATGATGGATATGGGGTCAAGATATCGCCTGGCCCGAAGGCCTCTCCCGATCCGCGGTTGACAAGCACGGGCTGGCCATAGCTGCTTGCCGGGTGCTGGTCGGTGAGCTGGTAGGATGGAGTAAGGGTGATCCTCATACGCCCCCGCCTTTCCGGGCCTGAATGATCAGTGCACGTGCGCGCTCAGCCGAATCCCAGGTGCCTTGAAGCAAATAGCTGAAGCCAAAACAGAGGTCGTCGATTTCAGCGACTCCCCCATGCGCATCAGCTTCGCCGAGGCCTTTGAGAAAGCTCTGAAGACCGTGCATCTGATTCAGAGCTGCCGTAATTAGTTTTTCGGCATCAGCGAGTGGATCGGGTTTCTCTACCGGTTTTTGTGGTTTTGCTGGAGCTGGTTTTGATGTAGATTTCTTGTCAGTCTTGCTCATGGTTCCTCCATGTGCAGGGTTAGGGCTTGTCGGCTGTTCGACCGGTCGGCAGGCCCGCTCCATGCGGTTATTTCTTGAACTTCTTTTCCGCCTTCTCGAGGTGTTCTTCGATCAAACGCCGGATCAGCTCCGCCATTTCCTTTTCTACGAGGACGCAATGCAGTTTCAAGCGCTTGTGAAGATCGTCGGATAGGTTGATGGTTAGTCTTTTCATGGTGCATAAGATACAGCAAAGCGTATAAGCGTGTCAACCTATTTCTTGCTCCATCTCCTTAGTGATTTCCTCGAGTCGTGCCATGCAGCGCAGGGAGAAATCTGGATTCAGAACCTTGAGCAAGCCGCGCCCACGCCACTCTTCCCGACAGCCAAGACCTCGAGCAACTTCCCACCATTTTTCATCATGCTCACTGGCGTCGAAGCCACGGATATTGCAGAGCATGTGAGCCATTTCATGCAAGAGGACGTCTCTAACCACTGGTATGGGGTGAGCGGCTATAAACGGTTTGCTTATGCGTACCAGTCCGAAGCCGACCAG
>Ga0315284_10004551_pt1 | contig 19688 bp, 17 predicted proteins | sample YL17G09_16_MG_FD_203696 | JGI IMG/M metagenome (GOLD analysis project Ga0315284, IMG submission 203696) | Sediment microbial communities from Yellowstone Lake, YNP, Wyoming, USA - YL17G09_16 | ecosystem: Environmental > Aquatic > Freshwater > Lake > Sediment | place: USA: Wyoming | collected... | reverse complement strand
GTCTCGGCCCTCAGTGCCTCGGGCCATGACGTGGAAGAAGGACGCTGCGGGGGATTGGCGGGCTTTGCGCGGCATTTCGTTAATATATATTTGGCGCTCCGTCCCCTTATCCCCATTACATGGACTCGAAATCGTAGCCGAGATCGGCCACCATCTGCAGCTCGCGTTTGAGGCTGGCGAAGTACGGCAGCGCGAGTGCCTCTGAGAACGGAAAGCGATTGAACGAGCAGTAGGGGCAAAGTCGGGTGCAGAATGGAATATGCACGTAGAGCATGTACCTGCGGCCCGCGATAGGGCCGGGCATCCTGCGCACATCGGTGGGGCTGAGCCTCAGGTAGCGATGGTTGGAGCTTCTGACCACGCTGGTGAGAAGCCGTTCGGCAAGCATGTGTGTCCTCGGGTCTTCCGGTTGATTCGCACACTCCGCGCAGGGCCACCCTGGGAGCGAATCCGGGGCTTCCTCTTGTCATGAATGGTGGGGATCGCTGCCGGTTTCGCAGTATGGCTTCTGGAAGCACTCATCGCATCCGCCGGTGCAGCCATCGAGCGTCGTGGTGAATCCTTCCCCATTCTGCGGGAAGACCTCTTCGTGCGGAATGACCTCTTCGACCATGTATCGGTACACCAACGCTTCGGGAACTGCCTCGCAGAAGCCGAGCGCTATTCCATTGTGGTCAAGAATCCCCGCGATCTCGGAGAGCTTTTCTGCAAGTGCGTCGGCAGAGAGTGCGCTGGCGGGAGGGAACTCGTACTCGTCGGGAAAAAGCGAACGCATGGAACGTTTGGGCTCTTTGTCGAGTTCCTCGAAGGCAAGTACGTTCTTGAGGAACAGGTTCTCCAGGAACGGATCAATGTTTTCCGCTTTGTGAATTGCTCCACCCCCGTGGAGCATCAGATCCGTCTCAAGACTCCGGTTCTCCAGCCCCAGGTCGAGAAGCTGGCCTTCGTTCACCGCCTGTTGATCGTCACTGTATTCGGGAGTCATCGGTGCGTCTCCTTCCTTGTCACACTTCGGTTTGGTTCCTTGACTCCGTGGTGGGCACTGTGCCGAACCGGCGCGGGGTTCCTGATGCCACGAGGTCACCGTAGACCGGTTCTGACTCCGCAGTCGGTCTCCGTCATCCGGTAAAATATGTCGCACATCCCGGCCCGCGCTCTGACGGCTGGACAACTACCCCTGGACCGGACACGCAGTACTGATGGGGAACCTGCAGGCCGAGTTCCAGCAGACCTGGCCCGTTCTGCGCAGATTCGGTAATTCCGTTGAGCAGGGACGGCAGGGATACGCCGCGTTTATGGAAGGTGCGCTGAACGCGTCCACGGATATGCTGCCCACTATCCGCAAGGGTAACACTGATCGAGGCCGGGGTTTGCCCGGAGCCTACGTGATCGGCGATCCAGACTTCGTGAAAAGCGTTCTTGGGAAGGACAGGGAAAGACGACTTCTGCTGACGCGTCACCGTCTCGAGGCACTTGCGATAGATGACCTTGCAGACGAGTTCGCCACTGCTGCCGGTCTCACACCTGAGGAGTTGCGCCGACGTGGGCGGGCCAACCACCGTGCAGATGCACGCAAGGTATTTGCCTACCTCTGCCACCGCACGTACGGCTTCACCGCAGTCGAAATCGCAAGGTATCTCGGATGCACCCAACCGCCCATCACGATTGCGGTCAGACAGGGTGAGATTATCTCCAGGACCGAAGTCTTCGTTGATGTATTAAAGTTCCTCCGTCCCTGATCTCCTGTCACTCCGTCCCCTATTCTCGGCCCGCTTGCTGCGTCGGAATGCGACGCAGGACAGCATCGGCACTGCACTCAGTTGATATCCCCGTACAGCTTGTACGAGAGTTCTTTGACTACCTGCTTCGCATCGTTGAGGACCTGCTTCACTCTGTCCCACGCGTCATATACCTTATATACGGCTTTGTTGTTTGCGTCAACACTGCACACCACTCTGTTGCGTTTGTCGTAGTAGGCTGTGCTCATGAGGGCGTCGGCCGGACGGACCCGGATGTCGCTGACATACACCTCACCAGCAGGCTTTCCTGTACCACAATCGACCCCCACCCAAATCGTGGCGTAGAGCAGATTCTGGTGCGACGACCAATCGGACGACGTCAGGTCCGTGCTCGCTTTCAGTAGGAACCGCTTGTACTGCCATGTCGCGGTTGTTGACGTGGTGTAGGGCGTACTGCACGATCCGTAGGCCGAGGTCGTGGTGTCGGTAATGGGATGCGTTTGACGAGCAAGCGAGTACCCGTAGGCTCCGCCAATGGATGCCGTGCCGGATGTTGCCAGCACCCAAGCGCTCACCACGTAGTCCTTTCCCTGAGTCAGGTAGAATCGCATGCGAGGGCCCCACGCGTTCTTCACATGTATCGACTTGTCGGTGAATGGAGATGCATAGTTGGCCACCTCGACCAAGGGACCGCTCTGGCCGTTATTGTTGCCCTGTCCTCTCATCCACCCGTTGGCCCTGTCAAGGTAGGTTGCGTCAGTGGAAACCTGGTAATCACACGTGTATGCATTGCCGCCCCAGTAGTCCGAGTTCGCCACTGTGGCAATGCTCATCCGCCGATCATTGCGGTACACGAACCGGGTGTGCATGTCGGGGTCTGTGGCGTAGGGCTCCCCTCCCTGCGTGACCGCGTACGTTTCGGACTCAAGCGGATAGCCTCTGTCGTTGAATTGGATCACCCTGCCATTGGCTCTCCACAGATGTTTGTAGCTCGCGGCGGGCCACTGCGAGATGTAGATGTCGAAATAGTCGAGCTTCCACGGAGCTGCGGGCACACCGGTTCCATCCATTTTGTCTTCCCACGACCATGTCGTCAAGGGCCACAGAGTCTTCCCGGCTCCGTCTATATACGTTGACGCAGAGACTGCCAGCACGGTCTCCCCGGTCGCATTGCCCTGCGAAGTGAGGGTCATGAGAATGGGAGAGATGTTGTGATTGCCGTAGATGCGAAGTTGGTTCAAGTATTGTTGAGTTGCCACCTCGCCCCAACCCTTCCACGCGTAGACGTCAGTCAAGTAGACAGTCTTCCGACTTATGAAATCTTTGGCCTTGGTGTCCCATGACTTCCGAGTCGTAACATCTGTGGGGAAGCCATAATTGTTGTCGTAGCCGTAGTCAACGCGCGTCTGGACGTGGTCTTTCTCGAATAGCTGGGATGACAGGCTCGACATCTGTGACTGGAAGAGCACAGGCTTCTGCACATCGTCGAGATAGGTCGCGAAAGGCAATGCTGGAGAATTCCTATCCAGTTTGTAGCTGCTTGTACCGAGCTTCACCAAGGCGAACATTCCCTCTTTGAGGAGACCCGCGCGCTCAAAGACATGCCGTTTTGTGCCAACGAGGTCCTTCTGCCACTCACCAAGATTCGTGCTGACCCACGGGATCGAGCGCGGCTCATTGAGGGAGTAGTAGTTCACAGTGGATTCGGTACTCATGTTGGTGGTGTACCGGAGCGAGTGCCGGGCCATGGCACTACCACTCCGACGTTTGTCGCTGTCGCTGAGCCCTGCGTCGACCGAGGTCTCGTTGTAGCAGTACGTAGTGCTGCCTGAGATACCGGTTGTAAGGACATAGGCGAAGGCATAGTGTATCTGGTACTGGGGCATGATCATGTTGCTCTTGTAGGGATCGAACATTGCGTCCCTGAAGAGCCGATTGCTTGTTGCAGCGCTGGCCTGGACCTCGCCGTTTGTGTACGCGATGTCAGTTTTGACTGGATTGGGAACTTCAGGGCCATACTGCTTGACGCTGTCCACCCGGAAACCATTTTTCTCCGGCGGAACAAGAAGGTACACGTGGTTGTCGCTGGTTCTACTGAACAGGCCCTGCTCCCAGACGTACTCGACTGTGCCTCCGCTTCGACTGACAATCTTGGAAAGCATGCCCTTGTTGAGCGACCCGAAATAGACATCGTCGGGCAAGCGATTGGATGGATTCGTGTAGTAAGTGAACTGATAGAGTGACTTCGTACCGCCCGCAACCGCATTCCCATTTGCATCGGTGAGCTGGCGTTTCTCTTTTATGTCCTGGAGCTGCAACCTCTTGTTGTCGATGGATGACACAGTGTAGGAGAAGTTGAGCTGCTGAATCGGCTCGGATGTAACCACATCTGTCAATGTGAGGGACGACAGTGCGACATTGTTGACCGGCCCTAGGTCGTTGACGGACGGACGGGCACTGCGGGAGAAGGTGAGAACCTGGCGCTCAGACGTGATCTGCTTGGGTACGATCGGACTCAGGATCTTCTTTGAGGCATTCACGGCAAGAAGCGCCCGATAGTTGCGGGTTTCGACGGGTTCCGGCACAAGGTTGTATTTGTATTGGATGTAGAAGTCCCTTAAAGGGATTTCGATTGGTAAATCAATTGCCTGCAGTGCACAACCGGTGTTTTCCTCTCTCGACACCTTCGAGTAATCATAGTCAACACCGAAACCCGACATATTGGCAACATACTGACTATTTTCAGAAGACGACGATTCTCTAAGTATAGGATTGGACATATCATCGCTGATTCTGAACCAATCATCATCGTTGTCATACACGAAGCTCTTGATTGGAGAGAATTCCGCGACGTGTGCCAAGTACCTGGAGTGGAATTCCGGAACGAACATTGACGCCTCTTCCCCAATGGTCTTGGTCATTCCCCTCCATACTCCGATATGCATATCCCAGCTCTTGGTGAATACGATGGGATCCCAAGACCCGTTTGCTCCGTACAGATTGAGTGTGATGTTGGTTATGGTTACGTCACTCTTGAACTTGAGCTCCTTGCTGAAATCAAGGTAACCCCACGGCTCTTCCAGAGCCGGCGGGTTCACCACGTCGGCCTTGGCACAACCGTTTGCAGACCCATAGTTCTCGAAGTACTTGTAGGGATCTGTAGCGTCCCAGCACCGCCAGGGATATGGCATGAACCCACCTTGACTGCTCCACTCTGTCCTTGCCCCTACTCCAGGGGTGTAGGTGAAGTCTTCGTCTGCATTCGGATTGGCCGGCCAATCCCGAGATTCCTCGAGCAGGTACACTGGAGAACTTGAAACAACCGTACGCATGTTGTATCCCTCAGGCAACGGCTGCCCATTGGACTGCACCGTTGGCCGGAAACGATCATCACGATAGGTGATGATTACCTGTGCGGTGGCATTGGGGTTCGCCACGGCTTGGTTCCAGAGTGCATTGGTCCAGTCGTCCTCAGTCGACTGGTACGGATCGGATTTTGTGCCATACACCGCTGTCTTGGCCTTTGTGACATTCTTCGCCCACCAGGAATTCTGGTCCGCCTTGAGCGAGGCCATGTCGCAGCCAAAAGGGAAGGGATCAAGATCTGTAGTCGTTCCCCGGATCTTGAACCATGCGTCCCCATTGGGTTCGAACAAGTCTCTGCGTTTCTTGAGATAGCAGAAGATCGCGATCTTCTTCATGTCCATATTCATCACCATGTCTCGTATGCGGAATCTAATCGTCACATTCCCCGTCGGAATTGTGGCGCCCGCCGGTATACCTGCCATGGCGCGCACATTTGCCTTGCTGGCTTCGGTCTCGGCAAACTCGTAGACATTCTCGTCCTTGTTGTACTCCCAGCGGGCGCGCGGAGGATCTGAGGATTCTGTCTTCTGTATGTCTGAGAAGTACTGTGACTCATTCAGCGTCATGTCAGCCAAACGATCATACGTGAATGTCATTTTCTCGCCCGACAAATCCTCCATCTCGGTCAGGTACCACCGCCACACTCCGGCGCCACTGCCATGCTTCTGAACAATACCAAACGAAGGTGATGTTGGCCAGTTTGCGACATAGTCTAGTTTCATGAACACCAGTTTCGCATTGTCGAAACCTTTGGTATTCGTGGGCACAGCATCCGTGGGGGTGGTTGCGGCGGTGTACAACTTCTCGGAGAATGTGTATTTCACACCATCCTGGTCAACAATGATCCACTTGTCAATTGTTGCATTCTTGGCATTGTCCACAGTTGGCGAGGTGATGATGTAGTTCACCTTCCATGGCGCAAACGGGTTCACCGCAGCCAGAAGGCTGTCTGCATCGTAGTCGGTATTTGTGGTGATCGACCGCCTCTTGAACTCAGACGAGAGGAAGATCTGCCGATCGCCACCTGGGAAATTGCAGAGGCTGTATATGTCTTGCCTCGTATCCATGGTATAGGAGGCACACATGGGGTCGGTGATTGTTCCGTTGCTGGTGTTGAAGCACGAGTTGGCGTCTCCACCCGCGAAGGAATGCCTGAACTCGGCGATTGCCTTGCCAGGCACCTTCACTTTATACACCAACGGGTGATAGACGATGTACGGAAAGCTCAGGACTGAGACCTGAGTTCCAGCGATCTTCAGGGTGTCCAGACAGCTACTGCGGAACTGTGCAGGATCAGCGTAGTTGACGCTGTGCCCTTCCTCATCGTCCGCTCCACCCTCAACAGTGCGTTCGATGAACGGCAGATCCAGATCAAAGCCCATGCCCACCCACGACGCGCGCTGGTTCTTCAGCAATCGCGAGTTGTAGGAGATGGAAACCGGGAATGTGAGCCTGTTCCCGGTCACTGTAGTGAGGTTGTTGGAGAACGAAACCTGTCCCGTATTGTAGTTGACATTGCCAACCCCACCAAAGGCGCAGGTACCGGCGGCAAGAACGGCAACTGAGAGAGTTCGAGGAAGCATGGTGCAGATCCTTCTGGTCTTTGTGTCATGTGCTGGCGTTGACATAGTACCTGTCTGTTCGTATGTAGTTGGGGGCAGAGCACTCATTGCGGTTTGCATGCGGGCCTATCCTCTTCCTCGTGCGAGCACTGCCTGGCGCGCACTGGTGTTCATTCTACCGCGAGCAGCCACCACGTAGCAGCCCGCAGCCGCTGTTGCTGAAGCACCCCCGGCGATCCGTCGTCCTGTGATCGAGAAGAGCATGGCGCTCGGATCGATCGCGCCTCCGCCCAAGCCCGGAGCAGCCATACCGCGTCGACCGGCCTTGCGCGGGTCGTATGCGATGTGCGTGCTGCGTTCGGCGACCTTGAGCACGAGTATCGACGACGAGTCGCTCTTGTCAGTCCGCATGATTGTGGATGCGAGTGCATACTCGCCATGTGTCAATGTCACCACATCCACCGCAGTATACTGGGTCAGATTGTTGCCATAGATGCGCGACCAGAGTGTGTCTCCCTGCGCATCAAAGCGAAGCAGCCATGCAACCGGAGTAGCGCCATCACTATCGGAACTGATGGTTGCCACACCAATGTACCCGCCCTCTGCCGCTGTATCCACACCCATGAATTCGGTGGATGCATGCGGAATAGCAAACTCCCGCGCCCAGACAACACTTCCGCTTTCGGTCAGGCACTTGAGCCGGGCTGAACGGTAGAAACCTGGGTCGATCTCGCCCGCTCCTGCTGCGAGAACGGTGCCGCCTCGGACAAGTAACTCGTTCGCCCAGAACACGCGTTGTGTGCCAAAGTCCGCCAGATTGGAGACGCCCACGCCCTTGGTCACCTTGCCATACACAGACCGATTGTTCTGGTCGCCGGTATACGCAAGAACCCCGGAAGAGAGCCTGGCGATGGCGGCAACCTGACCCCACTTGGTGACCTGCCACTGCTTGACCGAAAAGAACGGTGCCTTGAGCGAATCGAACCAGACAAAGCAAGCGCTATCCCACACCGACGATACGGCGACTGCCATCAGAGTGTCGTCAAGAACCATGCCCCGGGGATAGGGCTGCCCCTCGGCCCAGTATGCGTCTCGCACAACCGTCTGATTGGACTGCGAACCATCCCACGCCTTGCCGGTCCGGCTCAGCATCGTGGTCTTGCGGTCCGCATACGAGAATGGACAGGCGCCCGCGTCCTGGTAGACAAGCATGAACATCACAGAGTCGTTTGTCTCAACCGGGTACTGCGAGTACGAGTAAAACGGACAGGTGCTTGAATGACCGACGGAGGGGGCTGGATTGGCAACGCCAATGGAAGTCTCGCCATACCAACGAGTGATGCCATAGGAGTTGGTGATGCTCCCGGTAAGGGCAAGATCACCGTTGCGTCGACGAATCATGGTGGTACCGGTGATGTGCTGCATCTGCGGCGGGGTTGTGTAGGTGAGGCGCCATTGGAAGAGACGGATACGGGTGGTGTCGATGGTGGGTTGGGCGGTGGAGATGGCGGTGAGAATGGCCACTGCGAAGACTGACAGAGCAGTGACTTTGCGGACCCACAGATTTTGCACGGTTGGTCTCCTGAAGTAACGATGACGGGACGCACAAGAAACGTTCATGCGTGGCACTATTTCTTCGACCATCTGAGCGTTGACAAAGATTTCTCAAATGCAGGTATGGCATTCTCTCGTTCGCTGTATTGGCAACTGTATACAACCAGAAAGAGTCTCTCCCCGCGCAGGAAGAAGAACTGCACATTGCTAACTTCCGTCTTCGCCTCGCGCAGGAACGAGGAGATGAAGACGCCCGACACGCCATTGATTGTTCTCCTTCTTACGTCAATCATATTCATACTACGGTAGGTCTGCAGCAGCGACACTTGTAGAAAGAAGACCGGATCCTGGTTGAAAAGCTTGGCGAGCAAAGGCGATAAGGCCTCGCGGGTAACAACGAGGTTCCTGGTGTTTGGGTTAGCGCCGCTTGAGTCACTGGCAGAGCGGGCAAACAGTAGTACAGGATCCTCAACGCCCGCTGTTTCAGACGACCATCCCTTGGGCAGTTCGATGGAGAGGCTGTCTGCTCTGAGGACCGTGGGGGCGGCCTCAAGAGTCATACTTATTGCGGCTATCAGTACCGGGAATAATGTTCTATGCATTAGTCTACCACTCACAATTGGGGAACCCCTGTTGATCGGTGTGTATCGGCTACCGGAAGTTGCAGCTACCGACAATGCCAATTGATAGAAACGCGAGCACCGTGAGCCATGCAGTGTAGACTGCGACAGTCTTCAATTGTCTCGCCTTCTGAGTATCCTTGTCCCATACCTGACGAAAAGCCTGGTATGGTTTCCTCCAGTAGTAACGCCAGATGTTGCCGAACAGCAAAAGTATGAACAGAGGCGCGTAGATGACCTTGGGCATCTGCGTGAGGAGAGGCTGTCGCACGAACAGATCCAGCGTCATCCATATGTCGATCATCACAAATGCCTGGAACAGAAACACATATCCGGCGGCCTGGAACTCGGGCATGTCACCATTCTGCCGCTTCATGCTCCGGCACAGCATGTAATACATGTAGTCGAATGGCGCCAATATTCTCAGTGATGTGTTCACTCCTGCCTCCCCCAAATCTGGTTGACGGTCCAGAGCGCCACAGAGGATGCTGAACGCCAAGATTGACGACCTCGATTGGAGATCATGGGAGATTGTAGTGTTTCTCATTTGGGGGGGCGGTGATGTGGTTTGAGGTTGAAGGGCTACTTCTTGAGCTTCCTCAGAGATGAGAGGGACTTCTCGAAGGTAGGCCAGGACTTATCCCAATTCTGCGTTTGACAACTGTAAACAATGGTGTAGAGTCTGTTCCCCACGAGGAAATAGAACTGCATATTACTCACCGCAGCCTGTGCTTCCTTGAGGGTGCCGAAGATGAGAACGCCTTTGTAGCCACCGATGCTCCGATCCACAATCTGGTTTATTGACAGTGTAGTGAATGTCTGCAGCAGCGTTACTTGCAGAAAGAAACGTGGGTCCTTGAGGTAGAGTGTCTTCAGGTCGGGCCGCATGTCTTGTCTGGTGATCGCGAGGTTCTTGTATGCGGATGCGGCAACAGAGGCACTCTCGGCTGGCGTGTGACACATCAGAAGCACGGGTGGCTTGCTCGTCTCCGCCTCCCAGCCGGTCGGCAGATCGAGGGAGATGCTGTCACTGGGGAGATCAAAGGCGCCAACGGTCGCACTGCACAGCAGCGCCAGAAGTAATGATGAAGGGCTTGACCATAGAGTTCTTGTAGGATGCATAGGGTGTCCGATTCCGTAGTGTTGTCGTTTGCCAGTCTGACATGGACCTACCACTTGAGCTGACCGTGGCTGATTGCGCCGTAGAGGAGCGGGAAGCCTAGTGCAGCCAGGTAGAACAGAAATATCATGGCACCTTTGATCCGTCGCGAAAGCTTCGCCTCCGCCCCGTAGAGCCGCCTGAAGTGAGCCATATCATGGCGTCGCAGGTAGCGATACCAGTTGAGGAGCATAAGGACACCAGCAACTGGAATCATCGACACTGCTGCCCACGCTGGCGGTTTATAGAGCTGGAGTGCTGCACCAGCGGCGTAGACGTCAAGGATCAACAACCCTTGCAGGACCGCAATGACTATCGCCGCACTGAAAGTGGGATCATTCCCACGGCAGTTCAGCATGCCATATCCACATGCTACCCGGAAGTAGATGTAGTCGAAGAAGCGCACTATTCCCATCACGCGTGCCCCCTATTGCTTGGTCCCAAAGACGCGATTGGTCACTGCCTTCACCCCTTCGGCAACTTGTTCCGCTGCGCTCTTCCCAGTTGCGGTCTCTACGATTGTATCGACCGCAAAGTAGCCGAGACCCGCGCCAATGGCCACGGATGAACGGTAGTCGTCGTTCCCTACTTGCCAACTCTCTTAAGCGTGGAGAGAGACTTCTCAAATGCGATCGAACTGGTTTGCCACGAACTGGAGAGACCGGTGAATGCCATTCCGTAGAGCTGTGAGCCCAGCAGGCAGTAGAACTGCACGTTGCTAACGATAGTGCCATTCGCGGCAAGGGACGCCTGTATGTATACTCCTGAGATGCCATTGATTGTCTTGCGCTGAATCTGGAAGATGCTAATGTTCGCGTAGGCGGTGTAGAGCACAACCTCAAGGTAGAATACAGGGTCTTTCTCGTAGACTCGCCTCAAATCCTTGGACAGGTCCTGCCTCGTCACTGCGAGGTTCTGGTAGAACGAACTCGCATCCGGGCTCGGTACTGTGGGCTCTGGGGTTGTTGATCGTGCCAGGAATACAAGTGGCGCCGAGCCCTTCTGGGTATTCCAACCTCCGGGAATGTCCATCAACAGAGAGTCGCCGGGGAACTGGATGGTAGTACCGGACACGCTGAATGCCGCAAAAAGGGCAAATGCTACTGACCTATACATGGTTTCTGGTGCTCACTTCCTCTTTGGGGCGGTACTTCAGCAGCCATTGCCGATCAAAATCGTGCACAGTGTAGTCCCAGCCATACTTCGCAATGAGGCGGACGAACTTCGAATAGCCAAAACCGTAGATGTACCACCAGAATCTTGGACTCTTTTTTTTCTCAAGTGAGAATCCTGGCCAAGGCCAGAACCAGTACACTCGAACCTGAAGATCGCTCCAAGGGATGTGCACCCTGCGGAACACCAAACTACCAAGTTGCAGCCATTCCGTCAAGCCATCAGCACCGATACGGGTTCGAAGGGCAAACGTGAGATATGCGCCGAAAAAGATCATGCCCACGCTGAGAACCATGATCAACGTGTGCGGTGACGAGAGATATGCCACGATTCCACTACTCTTTTGAATTTTGTCAAAGTGATATACGACCCCCAGGGCTGCACCGACAAGAAATAAGGCCCTCAGTGCGAAGTTGATCTGGAGCACAACGCAGTCTTGATCTCTTTCTGCCCTATTTATCAAATTCGCCTCCACCCCATTTGTCAATCGCCATACCCGTTATTTCGCCCATCCCGTAAGCAACAACAGCAGCGCCTGCACAGTACTCGCGAAGATGGTACCCATGGCTCATTGCAGGCCCCGAATTCTACTTTGCTGTCTTCCTGAACGTGGAAAGCATCTGCTCGAAAATCGGAAGGGCAGACTGCCAGTCGGCTGCCAAACAGGTACAAGTGACGGCGTAGAGTCGACTGCCGACAAGCGTGTAGAACTGCAGGTTGCGGACCTCGGCCTTCGCTTCCTTCATTGAGCCGAGCATGTAGACGCCCCTCAAACCGTTGACTGTGCGATCATTCACCTGGACGATTCGAAAAGTCTTGTAGGCCTGCAACAAGGTAACCTGTAGGTAGAACTTCGGGTCCTTCAAATACAGGGCCTTGAGATCGGGGGCAACTGTCTCCCGTGTGATTACCAGGTTCATGTACATCGACACGGACCGCCCAGAGCTGTCCGGCTGCGTGTGCGCCATAAGAATGACTGGGTCTCCTGGATTCTCCATTGCCCAACTATTTGGGACCTCAATTGAGATACTGTCTTCTTTCAGAAGGTAGGGAGCTGCACCAACGCCCGAGAAAGCTGCGGAGAGCAATGCGACTACGGCAGCGCAGAGCCACTGGCTTAAGTGGGACATTTTGCGAGCCCGGGAGCATTGAGGCACAAGGGTGGCATCCATTGACGTCTCCCGGCTGCGAAGCAGGGCCATACTATTTCCCCATGTAGTTGTGAACGACTATCCCGTAGCCCAATGGAATTCCGACCGCAATGAGATACCCAATGCAGATGAGCGTGCCGCGGAAGATTCGAGTGGAGGGTTTCTCTTTGCCCCAGATTGAGTCGAGGTGCTCGAAGGTGAGTGGAGAGGACTTACGGTTGTAGCGATACCAGTTCAGCAGAATAAAAACAACCGCAACAATCGCAATCCCCACCAGCGAATAAACCTCAGGAATACACTTTGGACTCTTTCCGCTGACAAGCAACGCGAGTGTGTACGCATCAAGCACGATGCAGACCTCGAGGAAAGCAACCAGCGCGGCTGCACTGCCGACAGGGGCGAAGCTGCCGCCCCTGCGATACTGACGAGCCAGTTGATAGCAGATGTAGTCGAGTACTCCCATTATTCTTCCCACAGTGGAGCTCCGTTCAGTCGCGTTTGGTCGGGCCATACATGCTGCCAATGACTCCCAATACGGCACCCTTCGCGTAATCAGCGACCCCCTTGCCCGTCGTTGCCTCCAAGATGATATCGACCGCAAAGTAGCCGAGACCCGCGCCAATGGCCACAGGGGCGCTGGCAAGACCGATTGCCATTACTCCTCCTGTGACCGCCAAGCTGGTCATGTTTCTGGCGTTTCCGCCGTTGTAAATTACGTCCGCCATGCCTACAGCTGCGCCGAGAACACCGAGGTTCCTCCCTACCGTCTCCGCAACCCCAATCGCCTTCCCCAGCCTACCAAAAGTATTCCCCCGCAGGATCTTGATCGCGGCCACAGTTGACCTCGAGCGAGCCGCTTCAGTGGCTTTGACTGTGCTCTGCAAAGTCTGTTTGTGTTCCTCAACAATCTGCCCAGCCGTCTCGATAACCTTCCCGGCAGTCTCCCACCCGGGCTCTTTGAACGGGTTCTCGCGCGTTCCTCCCTGTTGCCCCCCACCAGTCTCTGCCCCCCCCTGCGGAGGCCCCGTCGGCGCCACAGCAACCTGCTGCGTAGGATCCACCGGCCTGACAGCAGGCGCCGACGGTTGCACAAACGGAGTGCTCGACCCCACTGGCGCTGGCGCAGGCGGCGGCCCGGATGGTGCAGGCGGGGGATCGGGAGGAGGTGGCGTAAATTCCTCTTTGTTCGTGCTGACAAGCAATCCATTCGAATTGATCGTAGTTCCTGCTGGACACCCCCCTATCTGCCTGCACTCAGGAGTCTGGTCGGATTCGTCATTCTTTTCTGCATTGAGCCTGTCCCTGATCGACGGGCCGTTGACCTCACCAACGCACCACAATGGTTGACCTCTACCGTCGTAGCCACATATGTACTTCTCCCCGACTCCGTTTACAGGTTCACGCGCCTCGTTCTCGTCGCATATGCCATCTTGGTCTGAGTCCTTCCCCGAGCAGGTCATCAACCCCAACGGATCCACGAAATTCACCGGATCCCCACCAACATAAGAATATGAATTCCAGAACTCCCCAAGCGGGTCGGGTCGGGTCCACAATCCCGTTTCCGGGTCGTAGTCCCTGAACCAAAAATGGTTTAGTTTCACCCCGGTGGCGCCATTAATTGCGCCATCTGCATCGAGTTCGGTGCCTCCGAACTTATCATTGGCGTACGTCTCGGTACCTGACGTTGGCGGAGTTCTCCCTGTGTATGCGACTGGTGTCATTTCTCCGTAGGCGGAGTAGCGCGAGCCCTCGACCAGGGTTGCACCGTTCTCGTCAATAACGGCACGGGTGGAGCCGAGGTGATCCTTGTAGTAGAATTTGGCATTTTCGCTCGATCCGCTGTACTCAATTCTGCCATCGCCGAAGTTGAGATAGTCTTTCAGGCCACCGGTGGCGAACGCCTGCTCGCGCACAAAATCGCCGAGGTAGTTCTCCGCGGAGAACAGGTTGCCTTCACGCTGATACAGATTGCCACTTGCGGTGAGAATCATCTTGGAGCCGGTAGTCGTGTTCTCGAAGATGAGGCAGTTTGTTTCGGACGCCACCACCGGGACGGCTTTGCCTGCGATGTTGATTCGGTAGTCGACTGTCCAGAGTTTGTTGACCCCGGCTTTGTCGATGATAATTGCGGTCCCGCCCGTAGGCGCCGGGGCGGCGGCGCTTGACTGCACGGGCGCGCCATAGGGGAAGTCGACAGTGCCACTATCGTCGGCAGTCAGACTGAGACGAGTAGGCTGGGAGAGTTTGATGTACACGAAATCGAGGTCGGATGCTGCATGCAGCGGCTCTGTCAGGAGCGCTGCTGCACCGATGCATAGGGCAACTATTGCTGCGTGTCTGGTCATACGATCCAATCCTGGTTGTCTTGCGCCAAAGATCGCCATGCGTTGTGTCCTCGCGGGTATCTCATCTGCCGTATGTCAACTTCGCGACGCGAAACGCACTGGCGTCGTAAATGGATTTCACTTCGGATCTGAGCGTGCACTTGCCGACCAACGCGGCTTCGATGGCTTCCGGCTTGACCAAACCCGACATGCTGGGGACTGTCTGGCCGCTGTTGAGTGTGTACAGTTTGTGCTTGTACGCCATGTTGCGCCAGTCGTAGTAAGTGACCATAAGCTTGGAGCTGTCCCAGATGCGGTTGCCATTCGCGTCGTAGATGTATGAACGATTGAGTGGTGCCGCAATCGTCCGCACCTGGTGGTTGCCGGTCGGGGTGTAGTAGTATTCGTTGCCGGAGGTTGCGCCAGCCTTGCGGTTGAAGGCAATCCGACCATCGCGACCGTAACCGAACGCTTCGTTGTAGGCCGCGTTGGAGCTGGTGACTTTGACGAGTCGGTTGACTTGATCGTAGAGATACTTGTTGGACTCTGACACGGGTCCATTGCTCTCGTTCTTCTGCGCGTAGGCGGCAGAGGATATGCCGCCGTCGTAAATCCTCTTGACATTTGCGTCTTCGGTGATGTCGGCATGGGTCAGGACTTCGGAGAACGCACCCAGAGTGGAACTGCTGATGCCCTTCAACCAGTCCATGATGTTGTAGGAATAGTTGACCACGTCGACATCGGCGTTGACTCTGTGGTTGCGGTACTTCTTCTGCGTCATGCGCCCGTAGTCGTCGTATTTGTACTCGACCAGCTTATAGGAGTTGTTGCCGTACACTGCAACAGGGCGGCCGAATCTGTCGTAGTTGACATTCTTGACTGCGAGCGGGGCACTTGCGGTGTAGGGACTGCGATATGTCTCGGTCAACGGGTTACCGATGCGATCGTAGGTGAATTCGAATTTGTCGAAGTCAACCATTTTTGGAGTGCGGATGAAGGCAGAGTCCACTTGACCATTGGCATTGTAGGAGTAGATTCTGAGCACTACATGTGCCCAGTACTCGTTGTCGGTATTGTATACCACGGCATCGGCGCCTTCGTCAAATGAGAGGTCGGCGACCAAGCGACCGGCGGTGTTGGTAAGGCCCATGGCCGAGACCTCGGCCGAAGTGAGGCCGGTTTCTGCGATAAGCGTGGTCGTCGTGTCGAAATAGAGCTTCACGCGCGGGAAAATTCCGGCAATTGTTGTTGGCCAGGCCTTGGTAGGATTGTTGTCATCGAAGACGGCAGTGGTCTTGTTGAGCCCTACTGCAACGATACGACCAAAGATGTCGTAGACGAACACAGTGTAGGTAGTCGCACTCTTTGCGCGCTGCCGCGCATCCTGCGCTACCCATACCCGGCCTGCCTTGTCGTAGCCGAAGCGCATCTCGCCTGCATTGGGCGACTTCTTGTAGGTGAGTTCTCCGAGGGTGTTGTACGTGTACTCGGTGGCGTTGAGCGGGTCGGCCATACGCGGTGAAGTGGGGTGCGGTGGCAACTCCTTCAAAGTCCGCCCCAGACCGTCGTACACATACTCTGCCATGATGTCGTTCATGGCGCAGGTCTTGATTGGGAAGCCGAAAGCATCTTTGACAACCTGAAAGTAGTCACCGGGGTTGGGGCCCTTGGTAATGGTGAGAGTGTGCGTAGTTTTGTAGTAGGCCGTGCGCCCTGCGCTGTTGTCGTTGAGTGTGGCCTCGAGCACATCAAACGCCGCATCGGTTGCACCGTTGACGAATCCGCTGCTGGCGAAGCCATTTAGATCAATGTCGGCGTCGGTGGTGTTGTTGAGAAGGGTACCCATGTACCAAGTTCGGAGGGGATTGCTACTGTAGGGGACCCCGGGCGAGGTGACCCTGTCTGTGCGACTGGAAGGCCCGGACTTGTAGCTGAAAGAAGCATAGGCGATGTTGCCGGCCTCTGTCTCGCTACCGCGCTGGGTGCAGGCTTGGGCAGGGGCATCGCCGGCATAGTAGCCGGCAGTGTTGACGGTAAAAGGAACGCTGACCTTGGTGAGGCGGTTGGCGAGGTCAACGCTGCTACCCACAATGAGGCCCTTGGTTCCGCCCAACTCGGTACGAGTCTGGATTTCCCGACCGAACCCGTCTGTATACGACGTGGTGATTGCCACGGAGTCGTTATTCAGGTACACGCTGGACTGCGTGTAGTTTGACTGAGCCATTGCAGGCGCTACGAGGCCGATTGAGGCCAGAGCACCAGCAAGAAGTCGTATCCACTTCATCCGCCGGAAAGGCAGTCTCATCATAGTCATTCCTGTGTTTCTAAAATGAACCTGCGAAAGCGGTCTCTCGGTATGTCCGAACACAAGCGAAGAGGTCTTACCACGGAACACCCTGAACACACGGAAGGGGGAGGGGTTCAGAGAGTCTCGTCTGGTCGTCGAGCCGCCCACTCCTCCGCGCGTCTCTTCGCTCTCCATCTCGATTCTCAATTCTCGCTTCTCACTTCTTCTCCCGCGGCCCCTACTCCCCCATCTTCCTCTCCAGCGCCTCGATCCGACCGTTCTGCTTCTCAAGCAACGAACCTTGTTTCTCAAGCAATGAGGCCTGTTTCTCGATGAGTTTGTTCTGCTGGATGGCATAGAGCGTGAGTTCCTCAACCTTTTCCAGCAGGGCCATATTCATTTTGACGACATCGACGCCTTGTTTCTTCATCTCAGCACCCGAGGGGACGCCGGGGAGGTGTTTGTTGGTTGTGACGAACTTCTCGACGTCGCTGAGTTTCTTGAGGCTATGGTCGGGATCGAAGACAAAATCGGCTGGGCGGATGGTCCAGTCGTTGATCATGAGTTTTGTGCACTTGATGTCGCCCGCGACTGCGAGCTTTGCACCGGGATCCACAGCCCATCCGGTATTGATTCCGACATTGCCATTTGACCAGAAGGTTACGTCATTATTACCGGTGATAAAATTATACAGGTAGAAACCTTCGTTATATTGGGAGGTATAAAACTTTCGCTTATTGATACCTGATCTCATGAATGCCAGGCCCCCCTGGGCGCCGGTATTAGAACTTTGGTTGATAACAATATGTGCGTCGCCCGTTCCAAGTGAATTGTTAAGCACTAATTGACTACCGTATACGCTGGCATTGCCGTATTGGTCCACCCTCATCTTCTCTGAGAATGTGGTGCCGTCGCTGCGACTCATCGTCCCGAGCGACCAGTGTGAGTCGTCGCAGTAGAATGTTCGCATCTCAGCGGATGCCATGCCCATGCCGAAGTTGTGCTTGAGGCCATCCTCGAAGAGGAGAAACTTCTGAAGGGCGGAACCATTGTAGTCACCACCAAGGCTGAGCTTCGCCGATGGGCTCGTCCAGCCGATGCCAACGTTGCCGGTTTTCGTGGCGTACAGGTAGGTCTTGAATATCGTTCCCGTGGAATTCACACCGTTCACGCTGAATGCCCCACAGGTGCTCGCGTCTGGCCCAGCGCTGAAGACTCGCGACTCGCCCAAGTAATTGTCAAGGTAGGCCGTATTGGCGGCGTAGGTACCCGAAATGGTTCCGTTTACCCCGATCCCGCCGGTACCCAATGCGCCGGAGACGAAGAGCTTGGTCGCCGGGTTGGTGGTGCCGATGCCGACGTTGCCGAGTGTGTGAACAACAAGCTGGTTCGTTTGGTTGTATGCATTTAGCGTCAGAGTCCCTTGGTTTTGATCTCCCCAGTAGTTGGTTGTGATGATATTGCCCTGACCGCCTGTCCCATAGGCTGGACTGAACAGGATGACGCCACCACGACTCCCCTGTGTAGCGTTGGTGTAGTCGCGGGTTATTGACATCACGTTGCCAGTTCCGCCGCCCCCATCAACCGAAAGTCGTTCGGGCGGAGCGGTAGTGCCGATCCCAACATTGTCCTGCGTGGTGGTACCAGTCCAAGTGCCACCCCATACACTCGCCTGCACAGCCCACACCCCCACCACAAGCGCCATCCGCCACCCTCGCCCATTCCACCTCATCATACGCCGCTCCTTTAGGTTGGCCGTGTAGGGCCGTTGCATAGCAGTAATTTCGATGATCGATCAGATCCAAGAATCACTTTCTTTTGTCAATTTCATACCAAGACAGAATAAAGACGATGTGTACATGCCAGATTCTATTTCAAAGAATCCGCCTTTGCAGGAGTGGTTTCAGGCCCGGGTTTGTCGAGCAATTCTGCCTTCGTGCCAAGGCTATCTTCTTTGTTCATGGCATGCAGGTTGGGAATCGCGATCCCGGTCATAGGATTCGCTTTGACTTCCTTTTCGGCATCCAAGCTGTCTTGCCTGGTCCATTGGGTACCCGGGTTGTTACTGGCTGCCCATGCTGCCCCGGCAAAAAAAGCGGAAATCATCAGGCTGAAACGAAGACCATTGCAGAAAGATCGAATGGGCCGAATATGCATACAATTCTCCTTATGTTGGGTTGGCTCTTTGTTCGTAACTGCTACCCGTCGGACAATGCTTCGATTCCGCTCAGCACAGGTCTCAGGGCAGGTCGTTTCTTGCGTAGACCTGTGGTGAGCCTGTCGAACCATGTTCCGCACTTGTTACCGATGCTTCCGGCTGGCCTTTGGCCTCCGGCGTTTGGCCTCTTCCGCCTACGGCGGATTAGGCTCTCAGGACTTTTCCACGACAACACATTGTCGCAGAACCGGTAACGATGATTTAAAAGACGGTACGCAGAGGATGCAAAGAGCAAAGTGTCCACCGGGCGCATTCCTCCTCAACATACGCCGCTCCCTTAAGTTGGCCGTGTAGGACCGTTGCATAGTATTGATTTTCTTGCAGTTACAGGCCGGGAATCACTTCCCTTTGTCAATTTACTCCGCATCTACTCCGATTTGTGAACTATTAATATACTTCCGAAACCACAAGCTGGGTATTTACCTGACTCAGGTCGGTACTATATCTTGTGTGCCCAAGAACCACCGTCGGTCGCCCTAAGTCGGGACTATCAGCTCCACCCCGAAAACCGAGAAGATTTTGAGGGGATATGAGG
>Ga0315284_10004550_pt1 | contig 19690 bp, 14 predicted proteins | sample YL17G09_16_MG_FD_203696 | JGI IMG/M metagenome (GOLD analysis project Ga0315284, IMG submission 203696) | Sediment microbial communities from Yellowstone Lake, YNP, Wyoming, USA - YL17G09_16 | ecosystem: Environmental > Aquatic > Freshwater > Lake > Sediment | place: USA: Wyoming | collected... | reverse complement strand
TGCCCTCCCCGGACCCGATGGACGCCACCGGGTGAATGCGCTCGTCTCCCCGATAACACCAAATTAGACTCGGGATATGCCTTCAAAACTTTCTCCGTAACTTTTGCGTAGACCCCTGCTCCAGAAAGAGCTTGACGTCTTCGATGCCGGTTGCGCCATCTCCGTTAACATCCTTCACTTCCTCGATCTCAACGGCGATCGCCTTGGGCTTTTGGCGTTGGCCATTCCCCTCGTCGTACTCACCAAACGTAAGTTGTGCGCCAGCGATGGGGGAGCCGTCGTAGCTAGTGCTGATGAGCTTATTGAGGCCGAGTTTGTTGAAGTTGGCGGCGAAATACTTGAAGAAGTTGCTCTCGAAAGGATCGTCGCAGTTGCAGTAGACGACCTTGCCGCGGAAGGTGTCGGGGTCGAACTCAAGGTAAGCCTCGACCTCTTTCTGGATGTCGACGTACCGGGTGTAGAATTCGTCCTGCTTGGCCGCCTTCGCGGCGCCCAGGCCTCGGTTCAGCGACTTGCTTTCCATGGGCAATAAGCTTCCTTAAGTTTCCTTGACACCATTTCGGCTAACAAATGATTCTATGGACCCGCCGATTATCCCTTGTGGGGTGATCAGTGTCAAATTCTACAGGTAGTGTGCACCTGGGTCAACTGCATACCCATGTAATCCGAAAACAATTGACGATTCTGATGGGCCGGTATTGATAATGTCAGTTGTGCATCGGGCATGACGCTATGCTCCATGCGCTGTCCCACGTCGCGCGGTCGGGTCGTGGAGGACGGAAGCACTCCAGTGTGTTATCACATCATATGCCATCGCAGGGCAAATTCCTACCGGATGCACGGTGTGTTCACGTTCCAAGGCTGACTCTCTTTTCTCTATTTAAAGTGCGGGGGAGGGTTTTGTAGGGTCTGGCGCGCTGCTCGTTAATCCGACCGACGTTCACCCCTGGCACTGTCACGGCTTTCGGCATACTGTATCACCGTCTGGCGATAGGCCAGGGGGGTGGTGCCGAAGTGCCGGCGGAAGCGGCGGCAGAAATAGGAGACATCGGGCATGCCGGTCTGGCGGGCGATGTCAGATAACGAAAGATCGGTTTCGGTCAGCAGCACCGCCACACGGTCCATGCGCAGGTTGAGAAGGCGTTCGATGACGGATTCACCCGCCGCCTGCTTGAAGGTCCGTGTCAGGTGCGGCACGCTGATCCCGGCATGCGCGGCGATATCCGCCAGGGTGAGAGGACGGGTAAGGTTATCTTCGATGAATTGCAGCGCGGACTCGATCGGGACGATCAGGGCTGTTTCATGCGTGGGTTCACTGCATCGAGCTCCGAGAGTGAGGAGGCGACTGATGATCACTCCCAACCAGGCCGCCGCCTGGTCGGGCCAGCCCGGCGCCGCCTCGTCCGCGATGGCTAACAGACGGCGGATGTCGTCAAGCTGCTCCGGCCAACAAGGCCACTGCGGCGGCGTGGGGATAGTCAGGTCCGGTTCGACCTGAAACCAGAGCACCAGGCGCAAACACTCGCTATCCGGGGTGCCCCAGGCATGGGGCGTGTGAGGACTGTAACAGACAAGATGTCCTGGTCCCAGCCGCTGGGGTGGGATCGACTCATACACGGCTTCGCCCGTCAGGAGAATGCTGGCTTCGTAAAACGAGTGAGCGTGTACGCCCATCTTCCAGCCCGGCAGCATCTGATACGGCTTGCATTCCAGCAGGCGGATGTGGTGATCGGCCAGTCCAATCGACGGCACCGCCTGCACGATGCGCCGGCAGACGCGTCGCAAGATAATCCAGTTCTGCGGAAAGTCGGTGGTCACCCTGGCGCTCCTGTTGGTAGTCAGCATCAAAGAATACCATGGCATGATCAGATCGCCCAATGACAGATGACGGAGAAAGCCCTACAATGCCAGGTAACGTCACATGAAGCGGACGGCGATGCGAGGTTGCACTGATCTGTTACGCCGCAGAGTTGCGAATGGCGACATGCTCTTCACCGGCATGATCCACGACTCACGCTCCGGGTCGGCGGTGGAGGCGTTTCATGAGGCCGGGTACGACGTGCTGATCATCGATCGGGAGCATACGTATTTCGATAACGCGACCGTGCTGGAGCACATCCGGCTGGCACGGGCGCTGGCCCTGCCGGTGATGGTGCGGCCACCGGACGACACCTATGCCTCGGTGTGCCCCGTGCTCGACCAGGCACCGGATGGCCTCTTCATTCCGCGCATCCGCACCCGCGCCGACGCCGAGCGCGTGGTGGAGCTGGTGAAATATCCGCCGCTGGGCAAGCGCGGACTGGGCGGGTCCACCTGCCCGGTGGGTAAATACATCGGCTGGGGGTCGGTGACCGAGCAGATCGACTACGTCAACCGTGACGTGGTGATCGGCATCCAGATCGAGACGGCGGAGGCGCTGGAGAACCTGGACGCCATCCTCTCCGTGCCCGGCCTGGACATCGCCGTGATCGGCAACGACGACCTGTCCATCGGTATGGGCATCCCCGGGCAGTGGCAACATCCCGACTATACCGCTGCGGTGCAGCGCATGATCGACACTTGCCGCACATACGGCGTTCTTCCCGGCATCGCCGGCGGCGATCCGGCGTGGGTGCGCGGCTGGGCGGAGCGCGGCATGCGCATGTTCTGGTGCGGCAGCGACGTGGTCGCCATGTGGCAGGGCGTCGCCCGGCAGCTCCAGAAGGCGCGCGGCGCGGTGGAGGCGGAGGCATGACGACGCTGCTCGAAACGCTAAAACGGCTGGAGCTGCGGCCCGGCCAGGCGGGCATCTGCTCCCTCGCGCAGGCCGGCTTCATCATCAAGACCGCCGCCGGCACGACGGTCGCCATCGACCCCTACCTGACCGATAGCGTGGAGCGGCTCGCCGGCTTCCCGCGGCTCATCCCCGCGCCGATGACGCCGGCGGTGCTGGATGTCGATCTCATCGCCATCACCCACAGCCACCCCGACCACCTGGACCCCGACGCGCTGCCGGCCTGGGCGGCGATGTCCATGCGCTTCGTCGCCGCGCCGGACTGCGCCGATGCCCTGCGTGATGCCGGCATTGCCGAGGAGCGCGTGACCATCCTGCGCCGGGGCGAGTCGTTTGGTTTTCACGACCTGATCATTCACGCCACCGACGCCGACCACGGCGACCTGGCGCCGGACGCGGTGGGCTTTCTCATCAGCGCCGACACCCTGGCCCTCTACAACGTGGGCGACAGCGGCTTCGCGCCCGAGCGCATGCTCGATGGCCTGTCCGCCCTCGACGTGATGATCGCGCCGATCAACGGGGCCTACGGCAACTTGAGCGAGGAGGAGGCCGTGCGGTTGGCAGCACTCGCGAAGCCACGCACGCTCATCGGCTGCCACACCGGCATGTTCGAGGTGCACGGCGGCGATCCCGAGCGTTTCCTGGCGCTGGCAACAGAACAGGGAATCAATGCGCTGGTCATGCAGCCGGGTGAGTGCCGCCTTTTCGCCGCGGAGGGACAGCCATGACGCCGCTGGTGGTGCGCCTAAACGCCGTCACCTTCCCCATGGACGCCGTGGAGCGCGGCATCCTGGCGGAGATCGGCGCGCACGTGGTGGAGATCGAGGGTGCGACCGACGTGGAGATCCTCGCCGCCGCCCGCGACGCCGACGCGATCATGATCGTCTCCGCCTACCTGCGCGGGCCGGTGATCGAGGCGCTGCCGCGCTGCCGGGTCATCTCCCGCCTGGGTACCGGCACGGACAAGATCGACATCGCCGCCGCGACGCGCAAGGGCATCTACGTCGTCAACCTGCCGGACTTTTGCACTGAGGAAGTAGCCGATCATACGCTGGCGCTGCTCCTCGCGGCCGCCCGTCGCCTCTCCTACTACACCGCCGCCATGCGCCGGGGCGAGCAGCTGCACGACCTGGACGGCATGCACCGGCTGTCCACGCAGACGCTGGGGCTGATCGGCTTCGGCCGTATCGCCCGTGCGGTGGCGCGGCGGGCCAGAGCATTCGGCATGCATGTGCTGGCCTGCGACCCGGCGTTGACCGCGGACGACGCCGCCCACGAAGGCGTGACTGCCGCGAATTTTGACGCCATGCTGGCGGAGGCCGACTACCTGGCGCCGCTCTGCCCGCTGACCCCCCAGACGCGTGGCCTGCTCGGATTACGCGAGTTCCGCCGCATGAAGCCATCAGCCGTGCTGATAAACACCGGTCGCGGCGAGCTGATCGTCGAAGAGGACCTGGTGACCGCGCTCCGCGAGGGGAGCATCCGTTTCGCCGCGCTGGACGTCTACGCCGGCATCAACGTGTTTGCCGAAGGCGGTTTCCCTACCGACCATCCGCTCTTCGTGCTGGAGAATGTGCTGTTGACGCCGCATGTGGCCGCCTACTCGCGGGAATCCTTCGCGGCATCTCACCGGGACGGCGCGCGGGCGGTGGTGGAAGTATTGACCGGACAACCACCCCGGCACCCGGTGAACCCGGAAGTGATGCCATGGTGCGCAGAGAAAGGTCGGGCGTGATGCCGAAGGTGCTGCGCGGTGTCGGGTGGCTGCTGGTCTTCCTGGTGGTGCAGGTTGGCATTGCGGTGGTGCTGAAGATCGCCGCCGCCTACCCGCATCTGCGTATGGGCGGCACGATATTGGCGTCGGCGATGCCGATATTGAGCACCTACCTGCTGATGCGCGTCTTCGCCTACCTGCCGTCGCACCTGGCGCAGGGATTGGGCATGGGCCTGGGCTTTGTGGGTAGCCAGTTTGTGATGGCGGCGGTGGCGCACGTCTGGCTGACGCCGCTGCAGATTGCCGGGTCGCTGCTTGCCACGCTGGGCATGTTCCTGCTCAGCATGCCGGCATGGAAAGCCGTCACCCCGGAGGAGGCGCACGATGTGGCTGGCGTGTAGCGTGCTGGCGGTCTTCTGGCTGATGCAGGTCGCGGTGATGGTGCTGCTGTATTATGGCAATACCGCGACGCACCGCTGGTGGCCGTGCTATATCATCGCGACAGCGCTGGGCATATTCTGCACCGTGGCGGTCATGTGGCTGTTTTTGCTCATGGACGCCAACCTCGGCCTGGGGTTGGCGGCGGGAGTGGCCTATGTGCTGTCGCAGGCCGCACTGATCTTTGTCACGAAAGCGCGCCCGTCGCCGGCGCAGCTCCTTGGGGCTGCGCTGACCGCCCTCGGTCTCTTCCTGCTGGCGCTCGGTACGCCGGCAGTCTAATAAAGCTATTCTGACGGAGGACATGATGAACCTGTTCCAGGGATTATTCGGCATCAGCCAGCTGTCTGACGCGCAGACGCGCTCGATTACCGCGGAAAATGTCTATGGTGAGAAGGGCAAAGGCGGCATGGCGGAGCTGTCCGAGACACCGCAGCCGGAGGTCGAGAAGATCGGCCAGCGCTGGGATGGGCCCAACTCCTGCGCCCGTGCCCTGGGCCGCACGTGGAAAGTGCGTCCGTGCATCACGCTGCCGAAGGAAAGCGTGACCACGCTGATGGACGTGGACGGCCCGGGCACCATCCAGCATATCTGGATCACCACCGCCCCCGAGGGCTACCGCGACCTGATCCTGCGCATGTATTGGGATGGCGAGGAGGACCCGAGCGTCGAGGCGCCCGTCGGCGATTTCTTCTGCAACGGCTGGAAAACCCGCGTCAACGTGCTCTCCCTGCCCATCAACGTCAACCCCAGCGGCGGGTTCAACAGCTACTTCCCCATGCCCTTCCGCCGGCATGCCCGCGTCACCATCGAGAATCGCGCGCCGGGTGACGTCGGCGGATTTTTCTACGCCATCAATTATGCCCTGGGACCGGTGGGCGAGGCAGAGGCCTATTTCCATGCGCAGTTCCGCCGTGCGAATCCGCTGCCATACGGCGAAGACTACGTGATCCTTGACGGCGTCAAAGGGCAGGGCCAATATGTCGGCACTTATATGGCCTGGCAGCAGAATTCCTCCGGCTGGTGGGGCGAAGGCGAATTCAAGGCCTTCCTCGACGGCGATACCGAATTCCCCACGGTCTGCGGCACCGGTACCGAGGATTACTTCGGCGGCGCGTGGGGGTTTGGAGAAACCTATAGCGCGCCATTCCTTGGCTACCCCCTGGGCAACTGCGACGGGAAGCCGGGCAACCGCCACGGGCTGTATCGCTTCCACATCCTGGATCCCATCCGCTTCCGCCAGGACCTGCGCGTGACCATGCAGGCCATCGGCTGGCGCAGCGAGGGACGCTACCTGCCGCTGCAGGACGACATCGACTCGGTAGCCTACTGGTACCAGGCCGAGCCGCACACAACGTTTCCGGTACTACCCGATCGCGACGGATTAGAGATCATTTGAGGACGCAGCACTTCGGATAACGAGGAAAGCAATCGATGAAGAAGCACTACAAGGTTATTGCGTGCAACGTCATGTGGCGGGAAGTGTGCTACTACGCGGCGCTCTCACCCAACGGATTCAGGCTCGAATTCATATCGTGGGGGCTCCACACGGAGCCGGACCAACTCCGGGCAGCACTGCAGCGCGCGATCGACGCCACGGAGGATGGGTTCGACGCGATCCTTCTCGGCTACGGCCTCTGCAGCAACGGAGTTGATGGCATTATCGCCCGTGGCACCCGGCTGGTTATCACCCGGGGTCACGATTGCATGACCTGCTTTCTCGGCTCGAAGGAACGCTACCGCGAGTATTTCGACGCGCACCCGGGGACGTACTGGTACACGCCCGGGTGGATCGAGAATCATCTGGCCCCGGGCCGTGAGCGCTACGAGAAGACATACGCGCACTATGTCGAACAGTTCGGCGAAGACAACGCGCAATACCTCATGGAGATGGAGCAGGACTGGTTTCACAAGTATACGACGGCGGCCTATGTCGACCTGGGCGTGGGCAGCACGAAGGAACACGAGGCATATACGCGGCGTTGCGCGGATTGGCTGAAATGGCGATTCGACAGGCTCGAAGGGGACGCCGGACTCATCGTCAGGCTGTTGAACGGGGAGTGGAGCGACCGGGAGTTCCTGGTCGTGGAACCAGGGTGTATGATCAAGGCCAGCCACCAGGCGGACATCTTGAAGTCAGTGCCCAGCGACCAATAGTCACCCTGAACGGAGCATGTCTTATGCATGAACACACTCAGCATCGCAACGCATCCGCCTCGGAAGCTGTGATTCGCCTTTCGCGGCCCGCGGCGGAATGGATCGAGGGATTTCCGCTCGCCAACGGCATCAGCGCCGTCATGGTGTGGGGCGGATCGTCCCACGCCGTGCTGAGTCTGAACCATGTGGACTTCTGGCGACATAATCTCAAGCAGGAGGAACCCGAAGCCTGGCCCGACCTGCATGCCGCCCGCGAATTGATGCTGGCCGGTCGTGCCGCAGAGGCGAATGACGTGTATGACCAGCGGTTTGTCCCGCATTTCAGAGGACTGATGCCGAGCCAGCAACCTGACGCGGATCCGGGAATTACCGGGTACACGAACATCTTTTCTCCTATCGGCGATCTGGTGATCGAATGGGACGGCGACTGTCCGTCGGACGGCATCCGTCGTCAACTGGACTTTCGAGACGGTATCGCCTCGGCCGCCTGGCCGTGCGGGGCGGGAGAGGCAACCTGGGAGAGCTTTGTTCCGGCGCGTGAGGATGTCATCGTGTTCGTTCTCCATTCGCCGGTGCCGCTGTCAGGACGCCTTCGCTTTGAACGGAAGCCACAACCGAGTTATACCTTGACCCAGCGCATCCTTTCCGATGGACTCCTGGCCCAGGGGGAGTACCCCGAGGGCGTGCGTTCCGTCTGTCAGGCCCAACTGGAAGTTGGCAACGGCACACTGACGCCGGATTCGTCCGCCGACGCGGTCCTCTTCAGCGATGTCTACTACCTCCAGCTATATGTCGCCGTGGAAGCGGGGCAAGGCGACCGCGACCTTGCCGCAGATTGCGCGCGCAAGATGACGGCAGCAATCGCGCATACCGTCGACGACATCCGCCGCGCGCATCAAGCCGAACACCGGTCGTTCTTCGACCGAGCCTCATTTCGGCTGGATTCGGCGGAGACGAATGGCGATACCGACAGACTGCTGGACGACGCCCGGAACGGAGACTACGCTCCGCGTTTGGCCGAACTGTCATTCCAGTTCGGTCGCTACCTGATGATGGCCTGTAATCGGGCGGGCCGCCGTCCCGCCAATCTCCAGGGCATCTGGAACCGTGATCCTGCCACGCCATGGGATGCCGACTGGCACACCGACATGAACGTCCAAATGGCCCACTGGCTCTGCAATCCGACCCATCTGGACGAATGCAACCTGGCGCTCTTTCGTCAATTCGACACGTTCATGGAGGCCGGACGGCGGATGGCGCGCCAGGTGGCAGGTTGCGAAGGCATTCTCTGGTACCTGGCCGGCGGAGACGGCATGGCCTGGGTTGAGGATCATTGCTGCGGGTTCTGGGTCGGCGCGGCTTCGTGGATTGCCCAGCATTACTGGACGCATTATGAGTATACGCAGGATCGGGACTTTCTCGAGCAGCGCGCCTATCCGTTGCTGCGGGAGGTGGGGTTGTTCTGGAAGAGCTGGATGCGTCGGTCTGCCGACGGATTCTATCGCACCGGCTTCTCGTTTTCACCAGAAAATACGCCGACGGCGCCGGAGAACCAGCGACCCGTGCAGAACGTCGAGCATACGACCATGGATACCGCGTTGGTCAGGGAGGTTATGCGCCATCTCCTGGAGGGCGGTCGGTTGCTGAACCGCGACTGTGAGTTGTGGCCCGTCTGGCAGGAACTGCACGACCGGGTATTGCCGTATCCGGTCAACGCCGACGGGCAACTCAAGGAGTGGCCGGAACCCTGGATCGAAACGCCCGGGCACCGCCATTTTTCGCATCTCTACCTGCTGTTTCCCGGCGACGAGTTCACCGCGGAACGCACACCGGATCTATTTGAGGCAGCCCGCCGGGCGGTTCTGCTTCGCGAGGCACACCGCGTCGATTTCACCAATTGGAGCTGTCCCTACGCCGTGTGTTTCGACGCGCGCCTGGGCGATGGAAATGCCGCCGAACGCGATCTGGCCCTCCTGAGTCGGAACAGCGTCGAGAACCTGCTGGCCTTCCATAACGATTGGGGATGGGGGTACCGTCTGTTCCAAATTGAGGCCAACCTCGGGATCACAGCCGCCATCGCGGAGATGCTGCTGCAGAGTCATGCCGGAGTGATTCGTCTGCTGCCGGCTTTGCCGGGCCGCTGGCCATCTGGCAGCTTTGCCGGACTCAAAGCGCGCGGCGCTTTTGTCGTGGATGCCGAATGGCGAGAAGGCCGCCTCACCAGCGCCCGCATTCGCAGCCTCCAGGGTCTCCACTGCCGGGTGCGTTGCGGGATCCCCTGGGACGGGCTCTGGCCGCATCACGGCGCCAAGCCCCTTGCCGATGTCACGCATGAGGATGGGTGTATCTGTTTTCCCACGCTGGCAGGCGCGGTGTATGAATGGAAGCCTATATCGCGATGAGTTGGCCCAGTTGATGATTAAAGGAGACTACTCACATGAACATATCTGTTAGCGCAGGACGTTTGCTGCGGCGTTTCGATTGTACCGCGGCGTATCCGCCGGAGGCGTATCTCGAATATCAGCCCACGCGGGTCGTGGAGAGCGCGGCGGGGTGCTACCGCGAAGCGGATGTTCATGTGCACGCGCGGTTCGCGTATCGCTTCCGCATCGAGAACGTGGGGCGTCCGCACCTGGTCATTCTACGCTACCCGGACGACAAGCGCCGGCATTTCGGCATTTCGGACGGGATGACCTACGACATGACGATGGGCATCTACACCGGCTGGGAATATCCGCTCAGCCATACCATGCACAAGGCGTGCCTCTTCTTCTACCCGCGCTGGCACGAGTGCGCCATTCAACTCGCCACCTGGGGCGACGGCGAACCGGCGGCGGCCGCCTCCATTGAAGTCTGGGAGTTGCCGGACACGCCGCCGCTGGTCGTGCCTGGCGATCCCGGCAACGGCAGCCGGCGCGAACTGGGCTCGCAATGGGAAGACCCGTGCGGGTATGCCATGGCCGAGGGGGCACTGGACCACCGGCAGTGGGTCGATCACGTGCTGGCCTATGCCCGGCATTCCGGCCAGAACCTGATCCAGCCGATTCTGTGCTGGTATTACGGCCCGCAGTTCCCCTCGGAGACGAATTACGCTGACAATACCAATCTCATGGCGACACCCGACCATCTGCTGTGGGGACGATCAACACAGCAACCGGCCGACTGGTGGCCGTATCTGCTGCAGCAAGCCGGCGAGGCGGGCATCGGTGTCGTCGGCGCGTTGAGCCTGATCCGTTTGAGCTCGCTGCTGGAGGGTATGGATATCGACCTGCCCGCTATCCAGGCCGGCGCCGACACCTACAACAACATGCTCTCCAACAACCAGGTGCAGTCGGCCATCCAGGATTGGACCGGCGACTACAACGCCCTCATGATGAGCGAGCGCTACCGCAAGATCAATGCCGAGGGGCAGGGCCCATTGTTCAGACCCGTCGACAAGCCCTGGGGTGAGCGCGAGAACCCGCTCAACCATCCCGGGCCGATGTTTAACCCGCTGCATCCGGTGACCCAGGAGAAGGTGCTGGCGTTCGTACAGGAAATCCTTGACCGATATACGCAGTACCCAGCCTTTAAGGGCCTGTCGTTCAATCTCTTCATCGGGTCGGTCTTCTGGTTCGGTAGCCTGCATGCCGGCTATGACGACTACACGGTGGGGCTGTTCGAGCGGGAGACCGGCATCCGCGTGCGCAGCGTTGCCGGCGGCCAGGCGATCGACCCCAAGGACCCGGAGCGGTTCGCGAAGCGCTACGAGTTCCTGACCTTCACCGTGCGGCCAGCGTGGATCGACTGGCGCTGCCGCAAGGTGGCGGAATGGCTGCGGACCCTCCGCGACCGAGTGACCGCGGCCCGTCCCGATTTGCGGCTCTCGCTGACTGCCTGGCAGGAGACTGTGCTCACGCACATGCTGGGCAGTCTGGGGCCGGAACTGCAAGTGGGCGCCCGTCCCAGCCTGCGAGAACTGATGCGCGAAGGCGGCCTCGATATCACGATGCTGGCGGATGAGTCGGGCCTGGAGGTGGACCTGCAGTTCGGCGACGCCCGCGACCGCGCCACGTGGGGACACATGGGATTGGAAGCGCCGCTGGAATTCACCTGCATGTTCCGCGACGCCAATTTCCTCGAACGAGACACGTTGGAAGCCGTAACGCGGACGGCGCAGCCTGGCGCCTTTGTGTTCAACTGTTACGCGGAAGACTGGGCGGAGACGGTGTGCATGCCGGCTGACCGGAGCAATCCGCATTACGCCATCGCCGCCGACATGGACGGCAAGCCGGTGGACGACATGGTCCAGATGAACTGTCGCTACCCCGAGGACGGCTGGTGGTATCCGTCGCAGTTCCGCATCTATACGCCGTTCCCGACGGGCATCCATTTCCTAGAGCCGCTGGCCCACGCGGTCGCGGAACTGGATGCCGTACGCATCACGCAGGGCGGGTTGTTCATGGACCGCTGCCACACCGATGAGTTGCGCCGCTTCGCCCTCGCCTTCCGCGCGCTGCCGCGGCAGAAGTTCGCGACCGTCGGCGATAGCACCGACCCGGTTGCCGTGCGCACGCTGGTGCACGACGGCGTGCGGTACCTCTACCTGGTGAACCGCGAGCATTATCCCATTACGGTGTGTGTCGAATTCGCCGGGGAACACACGAGACTCCGCGATGCGGCCACCGGGCAGGAAGAGGCCGTCGAGCGCGACTGGAGCCTTGTGCTCGATGCCTACGAGTTGCGTGTTGTCACGCTGTCCGCCGAGCGTGCGGTGACTGGTTTTTCCTGCTCACTGCCAGAAGATATGCTGCACCAGGTGCGCGTGGACAGCGAGCGGACGCTGGCCGCCATTCGTGCCATGCGCGCCGCCGGTCGCTGCATCCCCGGCATGGAGGAGATGGCGGCCGGCATCGCCTCGGCCCTGGCCGACGGCCGCATCGCCTGGCTGCGACGGGCGTTGACCGGATATGTCGTCCGAAAATGTTTAGAAGAAACCATCACCGTCTCGCCCGCAGCTTTGAACATCAGCGCGCTCCAGCCGGGCGCCGGACAGCTCGACGCGCTGGACCGGGTGCCACCGGCAGACCTCCTGCAGTGGCGGCGCCACGCTGTGGAACCCGACACCCACTTCTGCGATCTCCACGACCGCCTGCAGGCGGTGGGCGAGGAGGACGCGGTTGTCTGGATCGGCTGTCGGGTGCGCTGTCCCGAGCCCATGCGCGTGGCGGTGCGGCTGGGCTACGATGGGCCGGTGAAGCTGTTCGTGGACGGCGTGGCGGTGTACCACGACCCGGCCGGCACGAACCCGGCGAAGTCCGACATGGCAGCGCCGGAGGTTGAGATGGCTGCCAGCGAGCACGCGCTCGCGCTGGCGCTGGGCGCCAACAAGGGCAAGGCGTGGGGCGTGTTCTTGCGGCTCCAGCGCACCGGTCTGGCCGACGCGGCAATACCAGTCCTGCCGGAGATCATGTTGTGACAGGACAGGTAAAGGAGAACCATATGGACTATCCGGTAGAGCAGAAGGAATGGTGTCTTAGTAAGATGCTCGCCCCGTTCTACGTTCCGGTTGAGGACGTGCACAGGGAAAGCGGCGTGCCGGTTCACATGCTGGTGGATTGGCTCAAGGCGTCCCGCCAGGAAGCGGAGGCAGCCGGAAGATACTTCAAGCCCATGTCGGTCGTTGACGATCAATCGACCAGCACCTGCAACAGGCTGCCGAAGCCGAACCGGCAGCAGCTTGCCCTGCAGGACCTGGAGCTCGGGCTGTTTATCCATTTCGGCATGGATACGTTCACGGGAGAAGCGGCGGGCAATGGCCGGAGTGCGCCGTCAGTCTTCGCCCCTACCGACCTGGACTGCCGGAACTGGATGGAGACCGCCAGGGCGATGGGCGCCCGGTTCGCCGTCCTGACCACGCGTCACGAGGAAGGATTCTGCCTCTGGCCGACGCGGACGACGGACTATTCCATTGCCCATTCCCCGTATAAGGGCGGAAAGGGCGACATCGTGCGCGAGTTCGTGGATGCCTGCCATGACTGTGACATCGTGCCCTGTTTCTACCACTCGTCGTACATGGATGCGCACCACATCTTCACGCCGGAGGATTCGACCACCTGGCATCGCGACTGGTTCGCCAACACCAGGAGGCGCCTGGCCGAGTCGGGCGCAGCAGAGCGATTTACCGAGATGCAGGCGGCGCAAATCCGGGAACTGCTGACCGGATACGGCAAAGTCGCCTACCTGTGGCTGGACCATATCGGCGAGACACAAGGGATCATGGATCCGGTGGCGGTCGGCCGGTTCTGGGAACGGATCGTGGCCGAGGCGCGCCGCTGGCAGCCGGAATGCCTGCTTCTCGGATATGACGTGGGGTTGTCGGAGGACCTGGCGCACGGAGGCAATGTGCACAGCGGGCGGGCCGCCTATCCGCTGTGGCATGCCGTCAAGCGCGATGTCTCTCTTGCCGGACTGGGCTGGCCCATCCCCGATCCCGTCAACGGCAGCCAGTTTCTGACCTGGGAAAGCAACACCGCGTTCAGCGGAGGCTGGTTCTGGAACGGCGACGGGGTGAAGTCGGTGGATGAGATGGTCGAACACTACTACGTCACCGTCGGACGGGGCGCGTATTTCTTGCCAAACTTTGCGCCTGATCCGCGGGGTCGTATGACCGACAAGGTCCTGGCCCACGCCACAGCGTTCGGGGAGCGAATCCTGGCGATCTATGCCCAGCCGCTGGCCACGGCGGATGATGTCGGCGATGGCATCGAACTGGCGCTGCCTGCCCGGCCCTTTGTGCATGTCGAGATTATGGAGGATCTGCGCGAAGGCCAGAAGATCGGCGCCTACACGATTGAGATACGGCGCGACGGCGCCTGGACGACGCTGGTGCAAGGCGAGAGCGTGGCACACAAGCGTCTGCACAAAGTGGCGCCGGCCCAGGCGGAGGCCATCCGGTTCCGTTGCACGAAAAGCTTCGCCGAGCCTGTGCAACTACGACGATTCGCGGTCTACGGATGAAAAAATTGGGAGGATGATAGCCATGATGCAACACTGGATTCGCATCCTGTGCGATGCAGCGGTCGAGACCGCGGAAGCGCGTACCGGACAACCGGGACGCCATCCTCTCGATGTGCCATTCAGTTTCATATGCGGCGCGCGGTCCAGCCGCGAATGGATCACGCGGGAGAACGCGCGCTGCGAGACCGGCGAGTGGCGGGATGGACGACGCGTGCATCTCCTGCGCTGGTCGGACCCGCAGTCGGCTCTCTCGGTCACGATGGAGTTGACGGAGTTCGCCGATTTTCCGGCTATGGAGTGGGTCGTGCGGCTGCGTTGCGAGGCCGCGGGGGAGACGGAACCGATCCGGGATTTCAAGGCGCTCGATACATCCTGGACATGCGCGCGGGACGGCGTCATGCCGGAGCTGCGCCGCGCCTACGGCAGCGATGGCCGGTATGACGACTTTCAATATGTGTGTGATGAAATGCGCCAGTCCATGTGGGACGCCGGACGCATTCTGCGCATGGACAGCGCCGCCAATGCAACGTTCCGGAATGCGCGAAGCGGTTCTCCGTCGTGGTTGCCCGCAGACCAGCGGCCATCCGCCACCTGGCTGCCGTTCTTCAACCTCAGGACGGCTAACGATGGTCTGTTCGTAGCCCTGGGGTGGAGCGGCCGCTGGTTTGCAGAATTCGCCCATGATGGGAACGGGGTGACCGGCATTGCCTCCGGCATGGAGCACCTGGACCTGCGGTTGCGCTCGGGTGAAGAAATACGCTCTCCGCGCATTGCGCTGTTGTATTGGCAGGGGGCGCCGGCGGACGGGCACAATCTCTGGCGGCGCTTTGTTTTGGCACATCACAGTCCGACGGTCGCCGGCCAACCGGTGCAGGTGCCCATCTGCAACGGGAGTTGGGGGGGCACACCGACGCCGGGCCATCTAGATGCCATTGAGACCATCCAACGGCACGGATTGCCATATGACTACTACTGGATGGATGCCGGCTGGTACGGCACGTCGACTAAGCCGTGCCCCAGCGTCTTTGACGGCGAATGGCCGATCACTGGCGACTGGCGCGTCAATCCGCGCTATCATCCTCATGGCCTCAAACCCGTCAGCGACGCCGCCCATCAGGCCGGCATGAAGTTCCTGCTGTGGATCGAGCCGGAGCGGGCGGTTTATGGCACTCCCGTGACCCTGGAACACCTGGAGTGGTTCCTGCGCACATCCAAGGAGCCGCCGAGGCCCGGCGAGGGCCTGCTGCTCAACCTCGCCCATCCCGACGCCTGGCAATGGGCGGTGGATACGGTCTCGTCGCTGATCACGGAAAACGGCATCGACTGCTATCGTGAGGATTTCAACATCGATCCCGGTCCCTACTGGGATGCCGCGGAGGAGACGGGCCGCACAGGGTGGATGGAAATCCGTTTCGTCGAGGGGCTGTATGCCTTCTGGGACGAACTGTGCCGGCGCCATCCCCACCTGCTGATCGACAACTGCGCCAGCGGCGGCCGCAGATTAGAGCTGGAGACGGTCACCCGCAGCGTCGCGTTGTGGCGAACCGACTATAATTGTTTTCCACACACACGGGCTGAAGCCTCGCAGGTGCATACGGCCGGATTGCAGCTCTGGCTGCCGCTCAACAGCACCAGCCCGGTAGCGACGCCGGGTGACACCTACCAGGCCCGTTCCGCCTATTCAGCGGGGCTCATTCTCAGCCTGAACGAGTTCGGCCTCAGCGATGTCAAGTCACCTGATTTCGATCATGAGTGGTTTCGCAATCGACTCTCCGAAGTTCAACGTCTTCGTCCATATTTTCAGGGTGACTTCTATCTGCTGACGCCCTGCGTGTTCGATCAGAACTCCTGGCTGGTCTACCAGTTGATCTTGCCCGACAAGCAGGAGGGGGCCATCCTGGCCTTCCGCAGGCCCGAAAGTCCGATAACCTCCAGCTGTTTCCAACTCCGCAGCCTGGACGCGGCGAGAACCTACACGTTCGAGGATGCCGATGGCGGTCAGGATTTGAAAGCGGGCGGACAGGAGTTGATGGAACAGGGCCTGGTCCTGTCCATCGCGACCCCGCGTGCCAGCCGGTTGCTCTTCTACAACCTCTGCGAATAGACGGCCAATCGCACGGTCTGCTATCGCTCGGTTCACACTGAAAGGATAAATACGATGCTTCTTCAGCATTGGATGATCGCATGCGATCCTGACAACCGAGGACACGACGAGAACTGGATCAAGTCAATCTCAGACTCGGCAACGGTGGCGCCGGTGCCGGGGATCATCCAGCAGGTCTTCCCCGGATTCCACGGTGTCGCGTGGTATTGGACCACCTTCACGCTGGCTTCGCACCTAACGCCAACCGAACGCGCGCTGCTGCGCTTCGGGGCGGTGGATTACCAGGCGGAGGTGTGGGTTAACGGCGTCCACGTCGGCGGGCACGAAGGTGGGGAGACACCCTTCGAACTGGACGCCACGGCGGCGGTGCGCGCGGGCGAAAATCTGCTGGCGGTGCGTGTGCTGAACCCGGGGAACGAGCGAATCGACGACATGATCTTGCGCGAGATTCCGCATCGAAATAAAAATTCCGAACCGCACTTTCAACCTGGCATGAGCTACAATTACGGCGGCATCCTGCTACCGGTCGAACTGGTCGTCGTGCCGGCGGTGCGCGTGACGGATGTCTTCGCGCGGCCAGATGGCGACACCGGCAACATCGCAATCACCGTCATCGTGCATAACGACCTGGACGTTGCGAACGGCACACTACGCGTATCCGCCGGGCCGGCGATGACCGGCGAGACTGAGTCCGAAGAATCGCGCGGCATCGTAAGCCCGCCGGGCGACTCCACCCACGAGTTTCGGCTGACCATCACAGATCCGCAACGTTGGGAGCTTGATCACCCCTTCCTTTACAGCGTGCAGGCTGATTTGATGACAGAGGATGGACACGCGTCTCGGCGGGCGGTGCGCTGCGGTTTCCGAGATTTCCGCGTGGTCGACGGCTGGTTCTCTCTGAACGGCAAGCGCCTGTTCCTGAAATCCACGCACACCGGCAACCACATGCCCATCACGCAGGTCGCACCTGTCACCGCCGATTTCGCCACCCGCGACCTGCTGTATGCCAAGGCGCTGGGGTTCAACATGGTGCGCTTCATCTCCGGGGTGGCGTGGCCGGAACAGCTCGACTGCGCCGATGAGATTGGCCTGTTGATTTATGAAGAGCACCTGGCCGGCTGGTGCCTGGACGACTCGCACATCGGCAGGGACAGCGAGTATGTCTCGCCACACATGGCCGAGCGCTTCGACCGCTCCACGCGGGAGATGATCCTGCGCGACCGCAACCACCCCTCCGTGGTGATCTGGGGGCTGCTGAACGAGACGCGGGACGGCCCGGTCTTCCGCCATGCCGTGCAATCATTGGACCTGGTGCGCGACCTGGATGAGACCCGGCTGGTGCTGCTGCACAGCGGGCGCTGGGATTGCCGACCGGACATCGGCTCGGTGAGCAATCCCGGCAGCCATACCTGGGAGCACGTCTGGGGCATTGAAGCGCCCGGCCAGCCGCCGGTCGATACCGGCTGGAACACCCTGTTGGGCGGGTATTTCGACAACGCCGGCGATGCGCACGCCTACACGGGGGGACCGATTCCGCGCGAGGCGCAGGCGGCCATCCGCGCGCTGGGACGCGACACGAAGCCGGTGTTCCTCTCCGAAGGCGGCATGGGCAGCCTGTTCAACGTGGTGGATGAAGGGCGCCGCTACACCCAGTATGGCGCCGATCCCACCGTGCCGGATTGCGCCTATATCGCCGGCATGCGCGCGCGGCTGGAGGCGGACTGGCGGCGTTGGAAGATGCACGAGGCGTATCCCTTCCTGGAGGACATGCTGCGCGACAGCTACCGGCAGAGCGTGCGCCAGAGACGGCTCTTCTTTGACCTGGTGCGCTCGAACCCCCGGTTTTGCGGCTACAACCTGACCGGCATCCTCGACCACGGCCTCACCGGCGAAGGCGTGTGGACCTTCTGGCGGGAGTTCAAGCCGGGCGTCGCCGACTGCATGCGCGACGGCTGGGCGCCGCTGCGCTGGTGCCTCTTCGCCACGCCGGAGCACGGATATGCCGGCCAACCGCTCCGCATGGAAGCAGTGCTGGCCAACGAGGACGTATTGCCGCCTGGCGAGTATCCGGTGACCTTCCGCCTCTTCGGCCCCGCCGGGCTGGCCTGGGAGAAGCAGTCGCATATCGTGATCACCCCCGACCGGCCCTTCGCCACGCCGGTGCTCGACGAGACGGTCCGGGTGAAGGGCCCGGCGGGCGAATACACCTTCGCCGCCTCGATGGAAGCCGGGGCGGCGATGGGCGATCGGCTGACCCTGCGACTGGCTCGCGCGGAAGACGTGCCCCGGCTCGACGCGTCGGTGATGGGGTGGGGCATCGACGCGAAGATGCAGCGCTGGCTGACCGCGCACGGCGTCACCTGCCGGCCGTTCACCCTCGATGCTCGTGACATATTGCTGATTGGCCAACCGCGCGAGAAACACCCGGCGAAAGCCTGGCAGGCGGTCAATGACTTCATTCAGCGCGGCGGCACGGTGATCTGCCTCTCACATCAAGCTTTCAAAGAAGGCGACGATCGCTCGCGCTGGCTGCCCCTGCGCGACAAGCTCGCCTGTGTCACCTTCGGGGATTGGCTCTACCACCGCGAGCATGTGGCGCGACCGCATCCCGTCATGGCCGGCCTGCAGGGGCCGGGCCTGCTGGATTGGAACTACTACGGAGATCTGATCCCCCACGAAATGTTCCAGGGAAAGACACAACCTGTCGAGCCGATCATCGCCGCCTTCACCACGGGTTATTGCAAGCCGACCGGGTATGACGCCGGCATCGCGCTGGGCGCCTACACACTGGGCAAGGGACGTTTGATCCTGAACACCTTGCATATCCTGGAGCACCTGGGAAGTCATCCGGCGGCGGACCGCTTGCTGTTGAATTTTGTCTCCTGGGGTAGAGGAGCGAAGCGATGAACGACACGACGATATACGATGGGAACTGTTGTCGCAAGGTTATACTCTGCGACGGTATGGTCCCATACTCGTTCCAGTGCGGCGGTCGACTCTATGATGGCAAACATGAGCCTTCCGATATGGATTCACTCGGCGTGGACTACGAGCATAAGCTCTTTTCAGCATCTGAATGCGTCGAGTGGGCGCTTCGTTTACGCAACACTGGCACGAAGGATACAGCGCTGATCAGCGCATTACACAGCCTGGACTTGCTGCTGTCGCCGCCGGCGGGTGAGGGAAAGGCGACGATCCATGCCGTGCGCGGCTGCGGGAACGGGGACCAGCCTTTCGCTCTCGAGGAGATAGCTCCCGAGCGCGGCACGACGTGGCGCATCAACAGTCCGGGTGGCGGCAAAACCTGGTGGTATCTGCCGTTCCTGAATCTCGATCTCGGCGGGCACGGCCTGTTATGCGCCCTGGGCTGGCCGGGGCGGTGGACGTTGGCAGTCGAACATCGCGACGACGGTGCGCTCCATCTCATGGGCGGCATCGAGCGGGCCGCGCTGTCGCTGCATCCGGGCGAGGCAATCAGCCTGCCGACGGTGCTGCTGATGTTCTG
>Ga0315284_10004549_pt1 | contig 19694 bp, 17 predicted proteins | sample YL17G09_16_MG_FD_203696 | JGI IMG/M metagenome (GOLD analysis project Ga0315284, IMG submission 203696) | Sediment microbial communities from Yellowstone Lake, YNP, Wyoming, USA - YL17G09_16 | ecosystem: Environmental > Aquatic > Freshwater > Lake > Sediment | place: USA: Wyoming | collected... | reverse complement strand
ATCGGCAAGGAAGTGCCCGTGGTGGTGAAGCGCGGACGGGAGAAAGTGAAGCTGACCGTGGAAGTCGGCGTAAAGCGCCACTACAACTCTGAGTTCAGCTTCTAGGCCCTGCGGGCGCGATGCCGATGAGGTGAGGCGCGGGTGGCTGGATACCATGCCGTTTCACGATGTCGCGTGTTGGCGCGAGAGGGGCATTACGTCCGGGCGCAGGCAGTATTCGGCGGAAGGGCGGTACAATGCATTCGGGGGACCGTATCGGGAGACGGAGTTGGTGCGCGTCGCGCACTGGAGGTTGACGTGAAGCGAATCGCTGTTCTGTTGTTCGCCGTAGTGGTGGTCGCCGCTCCACTTGCCGCCTACGCGGCCAATCAGGCGGACGGCCAAATCTCGAAGTTCAACCGCGAGCTCGTGAACCGCGCGAAGAAGAGCGTGGTGGGCATTTGGATCATGGAGGCTCCCGACGGGTTCCCACGCCCCGTGGGTATCGGCTCAGGATTCATCTTCCAGGGCATCCCAGAGGAGAACGCGGCGTACGCCCTGACCAACAACCACGTTGGATTCAACACCGTGATGTTGCAGTGCGAGACCTGGGACCGCCACACTTACAAGGCGCAGGCAATCGCGCTGGAGCCGGGCATCGACATTGCGCTGATCAAGGTATTTGACATCCCGCCGGACGCTTATGAGGTGGCGGTCCTAGGCGACAGCGACTCCTTGACCATCGGGGAGCCGGCGTTGGCGATGGGCGCGCCGGGTTCGGGGGAGTCGTTGAACACTGACCGCAGCGACCCGTGGAAGACGTTCGGGTTGCACGGTACGGCAACGCTGCGCGTGGTCACCGGCATTGAGACGAACCCCTTCGACATGGTGGAATGGTGGCCCGGGTTTCAGGGGGAGTACGGATACGAATCCCTCTGCAACCTGCCGTACCGGATCGTGACGCAGTCGGGGATCAACGGCGGGAACTCCGGCGGGCCGCTGTTCAACGCCCGCGGCGAGGTGATCGGGCTGAACCATGCGCATTCGCAGTTCGGCAACACCTCCCAGAACCAGAACTTCACCATTCCCATCAACCCGGCGAAGAACTTCGCGTTCCAGATTCTCGACACGGGGAAGTACGAGCTGCCGTGGCTGGGGCTGGACATGCTCGTGCCGCCCGAGATGATGTCGCTCATGGGTAACAGCTCCTATCTCGGCGGGGGAATCTCCGAGTTCTACGAGAAGTACTACAACGAGAAGGTCCTGAAGGTGTTCAACGTGCGCCAGGACTCTCCGGCGGATCGAGCGGGGTTCCAGGCCCAGGACGTGATGCTCGAGTTTGACGGCCAAGCGTTCCCATCGGTGACCGACCTGCGCTTGTACATCTTCCAGCTGCCGATCGGCAAGGAAGTGCCCGTGGTGGTGAAGCGCGGACGGGAGAAAGTGAAGCTGACCGTGGAAGTCGGCGTAAAGCGCCACTACAACTCTGAGTTCAGCTTCTAGCTGCCCGACCGTCCCGGTACGCGGGCGCGCTAGACGGCGCCGCTGTAGGGCGGGCTCAGCTCGATGGTCAGCCCGCCGAGTTGGCTCAGCGGCAGGTCGCCTATGAGCAGCACCATGTCGCCTCCCCCTGCGCCCGTGGGCTTGGCCCGTCCGCCATGCCGCATCGCCCAGGAGGCGAGTCGCGCGTGGGCAGGCAATAGATAAGGTATGCCCGCCGCCTCGGCGCAAGCCTCCATCGCCACGGTGAACTCATCGAGCAGAGCGAATAGCTGCGGCTCCGGCTTGCTGAACCAGGCGGGGGCAAGGGCGTCGGCGGCCATGGCCAAGTGGTCGAGCAGCGGCTTCGCGGCGGCAGCGGCGGCCCAGTCGTCGAAGCGCCGCACGAGTGCGCGCGTATCGGCGGCCTGGCCGCTCCAGTGCAGCGCGAGAGGCGGACAGCAAGCCAGCTCCGCTGGAGCGATCGGGGTGACCACAGGCCCCAGCGAGGTCCTTCGGAAGCGGATCGGTGCGCCGCTGGCGCATGCGGCGACGTCCGCGCCGCTACCCAGTCCTTGTTGGGCTTGCGAGTGAGCCGCCAGGGCGTGCTCCAGTAAACTGGCCCGCCCGGCTTGCCAGTCCCTGCCCGCGCAGGCGTAACGCAGCGCAACCGTGGCCACCGCCTCGGCAGCGCTCAGCCCAAGCCCAAGCTTGGCCTTGCGTCCATCGCTATCCGTGGCGAAGAACGCCGAGTCGTCGGTTTGAAGGTGCGGCACACCGTGCGCTGACTCGAAGTCTTGCAGCTCGGGGATGGACACGCGCCGGGCGGCCTGGATGACGGGGGAATATGGTACTTCAGGCGGTGTGCCGGCGGCTGTGGCCGTCAGGTGGCGCGGCACCGGGACGAGCACCGCCGTCGCGCCGTAGAGCACGGCGTACTCGCCGCTGAGCATCACCTTGCCGGGGACGCGGACCGCGGTCATTGCACCTCGATGACTCGGGCAGGGCCGCCGGGCATGCTCACGATGACCTGCTGCACGCCCGCCACCTGGGACGCGAGCTGGCTGACGAGAGCGGCGTCTTCTCGGAGGCAGAGCAGGGCGACGTGCGGCCCGGCGTCGATGGTGAAGTACGCGGCAACGCTATCAGCCCGCCAGCGGCGCACGGCGGCGATCACCTCTAGAGTCGCGGGGGACCAGTACGCAAGCGGCGGCCTGGCGGCGAGCATGCAGGCGTGCATTGCCAGGCAACTAGCTTCCATCAGCTCGCCCACCTCGCTGAGCATCTCGCGGCTGCCGGCCTGGACGTCCTGCTTCATGTGGCGGATGGCGTCGAGCATCCGGCTGTAGTCGTGGCGCGCCTGGCGCAGCCACGCGGGGTAATACGGCGATGTCGTGCGGCAGTGCTCCATCCCGGCACGGGATGAGACGGCCTTCGGCGCGGCGTCGACGAGGCACAGCACCATTGCCCAGGGGACCTGAGAGGCGGTGAGCAAACAGTGCGCCGCGGGGTCGTTGCCCAACGGCAGGGCGGCCAAGCCGCCGGCGATGCTGCGCGCTGCGCTGCCGCTGCCCAGGCGGGCGAGGCGTGAGAGCTGGCGCATGGTGAGGTGCGCTTCGCTGATGCCGTCCAGCGCCACGGAGAGGGCCGCATAGCCGCTGGCGCTGCTGGCCAGGCCCGCCGCAGTCGGGAAGTGGTTCACGGACGACACGCGCACGGCACCCGTGAGCAGGCCGGGCTTTCGCCACTCGTCCAGGTAGGCTGCGACGCGCTCGCGCAACTCGGGCGCTGCAGTGGCTCCGTTGAGCTCCACCGTGTCATCGCCGCTGGCAATTGCCTCGACCATGGTTTCCGTGCGCAGCGCTTCCAGCGTCAGCGCGATGGACGGCGTGGCGGGGCTGTTCTCCGGCCCGGCCTTTCCCCAGTACTTGATGAGGGCGATGTTGGCGAAAGCCAGCGCGCGGGCGCGCCGCTTCACGCACTTCCTCCGAAGGAGAAGGGCATGATCAGCGCGAACTCGCCTTCCAGCTCGGCTAGCAGGCGGTACTGGGTGGCCTGGTCGCAGAGGGCGATCACCGCGCCACCGCCGCCGGCGCCGGTGAGCTTGGCGCCCAGCGCGCCTCGCGAATGCAACAGCTCCACCGCGCGATCGAGGGCCGGTGTGGACACGCCCAGGCTGGTCAGCAGCTCATGGTTGCGCAGCATCAGGTCGCCAACCTCCGGGAGGTCCCCGGCGCCGAGGGCGATGCCGGCCTGGGCGGTCAGGCTGCCGATCTCGCTGAGCAGGCGGTCGACGCGCGCCGGGTCGAACTCCCTGCTCTGCGCGACGTGCCGCACGAGCTCGATCGTCCGCGCCCCGGGCTCGACGATGCACACCAGGCCGGCGACGTTGACCGGCAGGCGCAGGGGCAGGATCTCCCGCGGCGGCCCGTGGCGGAACCAAAGCACGCCGCCGCTGAGCACGGTGGCGGCGTCCATCCCGCTGGGGTTGCCGTGGAAGATCGATTCGAGCTGCTGCACCTCGTCGAAGAGCTGCGGGTCCCACCTGCGCTCATGGGGCAGCTGCTGGTACTGGCGCAGCGCGATGCAAAGCGCGACGCTGAACGCCGCGGATGACCCGAGGCCCATGCCCGGGGCGAGCTCGGACTCGATCTCAATGGCGAGGGGCTCGTGTTGCAACCCATACATCGTGAGCGCCTTGTCCACGGCTTGGCTGAAGAGGCGGAAGTCGAGGTCGGACTCGGGCACGACGAAGGGCTGGCTGAACCGCGGGTAGAGCATCCGCGGGCCGTCGGGGTCGCGCGTCAGGCGCACGGTGAGGCTTGCGTCCAGCGCGGCGGTGATGCCCGGGTGGTTGTAGACCGTTGCGTGCTCGCCGAACAGCACGATCTTCCCCGGCGCGGTGCTCTCGATCGGCAGGCCATCGGTAGGACGGGGCTGCTGCCGCACGCGCTTCAGGTTCCTGAGGATCTCCTCCGCGACGGCGACTTTCACCTCGCCGCGGCGGATCATCTCCTGGGCCACGACTTCGACCTCGGCGGCCGGTACGCCCACGCTCAGCGCCACGCTGCGGGCGTGCAGCGCCATGTGGCCCTTCTGGATGCCGACGGTGCTGAGCGCCAGGCAAGCTGCGAAGTTCTGGGCCAACCCGACCGCGGCGAGCAGCGATGCCAGGTTGCGCGCGTTCTCCACGCCGCTGATCTGGCGCAGGATCTGCACGCCGGGATGCGACTTCGCCGCGCCGCCGACCCAGCCGACCTGCAGCGGCAGCTCGATGCGCCCCACCAGGCTGTCGCCCTCAATCGCGTACGTCGTCAGCCCGCGGTACTGGCCGTCGCGCGCCGCAAAGGCGTGGCCGCCGGCCTCGATGGCGCGCCAGTCCTGGCCCAGCGCTAAGGCCGCGGCGCAGATGCCGTTGAAGATGCCCTTGTTGTGCGTCGCCGCCCGGTACGGATCAGCCCAGGCCATGCGCCCCGCGGCGACCATCCGCTCCGCTGCTTCCCGGGAGGGCATCTCCCGGTCTGGCAGCCGCTCGATGGGCAGCTTGAAGCTCGCGCGGGCCAGGCGCCTGTCGGCGAGGTTGCTCACGATGCGCAGGTTCACCTGCCCGCCGGTGATGCGCTCGATGATCGGCCCGGCGGCCTCGCAGGCGTAGTTCACCGCGTTGGCGCCCATCGCCTCGCGCACGTCGATCAGCAGATGCACGATGAGCTGCCGTCCGACTCCCGCGCCGCCCTCGGCGATGTGCGTCTCCAAGTCGAAGGCGCCGCCGCCGCGCGCCACCATGCGCTGGTTGGGCAGATTCGCCTGGTCGAGCACGGCGCGCTTCTCGCGCACCAGCATGGCCGCGGCCCCTTCCACATCGGCCAATCCCAGCACCTGGATCTGCCCGATCATCACCGGGCCGTTGACGTCGGTGGTGAATCCTCCCCCGGCGCGGATCAGCAGCGCGGCTTTCGACGCTGCGGCGATGATCGACGCCTCCTCGATGGCCATCGGCACGAGATACTCCCGGCCGTCCACGAGGAAGTTGAGCCCCAGCCCCAGCGGCACGCCCAGCACGCCGATGGCGTTCTCCACCATGTTCACGGCGTGCTCGACCCGCAGCGCGCTGCCGTTGCGCAGCTGCGCGATCTGCTCGTTAGACAGGTTGAAGGTGCGCTGCAGGAAGGCCAGGCGTTGCTCCACCGAGAGGCGATAGAAGTGCGGAATGCGCGACGTGCGCACTTCCGGCAGCTTCGCCGGATCCTGCTTCAGCGCGTGCTCGTCAATCATCAGCGGGTCTCCTCGTCCAGCCAGTGAAAGGCTGCCAACCAGTCTCGAAGCGTGCCAGTGTACACCCGGCCAGCCTGCCTCAGCGATGCAAGGTCCGGCGACGCGGTGAGTAGCATCGCCGCTTTGAGCTGCGTAACTACGGCGTCGAGATAATCCTCCACGCCCTCCCGGGCGTACGCCAGGAGCGCCGCTCTCGCCACGCCTGCCATGTCCGCGCCGCAGGCGATGGCCTTGGCCGCTTCGAGGCCGGTCGTTATACCACCCGATCCAACGATGCACGATTCTGTTGGGCACAATCTCCGGGCGGCGATGACGCAGACTGCCGTGGGCAACCCCCAGTCGGCGAACACCTCGCCCAGCGGTGGCGCAGCTCCCGTGCGGCCAGCTTTCTCAAGCTCCCGCAGTCCCTCCACCTTGGTCCACGACGTGCCTCCGGCGCCCGCGACGTCGACGTAGCGCACGCCCGCCCCGCAGAGCATGGTGAGGGTGCGGGGCGAGAAGCCCGCGCCCACTTCCTTGACGAGCACCCGCCCTTCGAGATGGTCCACGAGGCGCGCGATCACGTCGAGCAGGCCGCGGAAGTCGCGGTCGCCATCCCTCTGGGCCAGCTCCTGCGCCGGGTTGAGGTGCAGGCACAGCCCGTCGGCGTCAATCGCCTCCACTAGTCCGCTGATTGCTGCAGGTGGATGGTCGCGCGCTTGGACCGCGCCCAGGTTGGCCAGCAGCACGCCCTCCGGGATGAACTCGCGTACCGCGAAATCGGTACGGGTTTCCGGGTGGTCGAGCATCACGCGCTGGCTGCCCACCGAAAAGGCGATGCCCTGCTTCGCCGCCGCCTGGGCCAGCGCGCGGTTCAGCTCCCCGGACGAGCCGGCGCCGCCGGTCATGCCGGTGATCATCAGCGGCGCCTCAAGTCGCTTGCCGAAGAACGTGCAGGAGGTGTCGATCTCGCCCAGGCTCAGCTCGGGGAGCGACTCGTTGAGCAAGTGCACGTGCTCCAGCAGCGTCGTTCCCGGGTGCTGCACGTCTTCCTCGAGGACGATACGCAGGTGGCTGCTCTTGCGGTCTTGGATCTCAGTCATCGACGAAATGGAACTACATTCCCAGTTCCCCAATCTATCATACGTCGGCTGTGCGGCGCACAGCCGCCCGGTGAAACCCGCCCCTCAGGCGGGCTGTCTTACAGACAGGCGGCCCGGCAGTTAGAAGTACAGCGGGAGTTGTCGGGTATAATCCGCTTGCTAAGGGTGCGGCGACTGCAAATGCGCGCCGTGCTTGACTGCCCTGGCGAGCAGGGCTATAGTGGTTTCAGCAATTTCATATGAGGTAAGAAGATGCTAGGTAGGTTCTTTGGCGGCATGGCCGCTCTACTGGTTCTCAGCGTGGCTTTCGGATGCAGCACGCTGAACATCGGAGGTTCATCTACTCCAGACCGGCAGGCGAGCGGCTTCAGCCTACACGTCTGGGACGACAGTTACATCGATGGGGCGAGCGCCCAGGCGTTCAACCTGGCAGTCGATGACTACGGGCAGTCGGTGATCGTCAACATCAATGTTGCCGGCGCCCAGGGGTTGAAGGCCCTGTACTGCGACCTGGCCTACGACGCGACGCAGTACCGCCCGGTGAACAGCGAGGCGACGGACGCGCTGGGACCGAAGGCAGACATCCTGCGCCTGCACGTGTTCAAGGAGGCGGGCAAGGTCTACTACGGCCAGATCATCGCCAACCCGCAGTGGCACACGGGCTTTACCGGAAGCGCGACGGTGGCGCAGGTAATGTTCCGCCGCGAGCCTGCGCTGGGCGTCCGGACGGTCAGCGCCGTGCCCACGAATGACTTCGCGCGCACGGACCTCACCTGGGACAACGGAACGGGGACGCTGAGCTGGCGCTACTTCAGCCGGGGCGACTACAACCAGGACACCTTGGTCACGCTTTCCGATCTCACAGCGATCGGACAGAATTTCGGCGTCGAATCGCCGGCTGGCGCACCGAATCCCTGGCCGGTAGCAGACAAGCTGTCGGTCGTCGATGGAAACGGTAACGGGCTGATCGAGCTCGCCGACATCCAGCCGATTGGCGCGAACTTCGGCAACCAAGTCACGGGGTACAACGTCTATCACAGCCTTGACCCGGCGGATTACCCGGCGACGAACGGCGAGGCCGCCGATCCGACGAAGCGCTTCGACGCTGTGCCGACCGTTCTGACGCCTACGGTGCCCGCCCCGCCCACCGAGCGGCGGTTGCTCACCTATGTCGTGAGCGCCCCGGTGCTCAACGACTACTACTGGGTGCGGCCGACGGACAACACAAACGACGGCACGCCGTCCAACCTGTTGAACAGCAACCCCGCCAACGCTCCGCAGCTTGCGCTGGTGGAGAGCCCGATGCCTTCTGGTAGCGGGACCGCCGCCGACCCGTACGTCGTGGCCGTGTCGACTGACTATCGCCTCGAGCTGACTGACCCGACGGCGGGGAATGCGCATATCGAGAACGCCGCGGGCACCGTGTGGACAGTCGCCCTCGCTACTGAGGGGACGATCGCCACGGCCGCCGACCATGCAACGCTCTCCGTTGACGCGGCGGCGACCGGAGATTTCAACGTCTCGGTGACCTACAACGGCAATCCGAGCAACCCCACCGCCCTTTACTTCCACATCCCGGGCGGCGGCGGCGGGCTGGAGATCCTCCCCGACCCGGCGGACACGAACTGGTCCTCAGTCACGGGCACAGGGTCGGTGGCTGACCCGTACGTCTGGGACCATCCAGCTGACTACGCCCTGACATACGACATGGTCGCCGATGACCTAGTGGGCCCGGGCGGCAATGATATCCCTGTCGGGTCACTGACCTGGGACGCGATGCCGCCGTTCATCGCCGAGTGGGCTGCAGGCCCCTTGCCGCCGTTCAAGGTGAACACCTTCACCGCTGGCAAGGTCTTCGCTGATCAGGCCGCGCCACCGCTCGCGTCGAACGACGTTTACATTGAAGTCCACGACCTGCCGTAGCGGCCGGTTGTGAGAAACGACCTTCAGATGCCCCCGCCCATCAGCGGGGGCATCGCCTTTTCCCGCGCGCTCTGAGGATCTGCGCCCCCGGCCTCCGCACGTGGTCCGGATCTAGGCTCCGCCGTAGCGGGACAACAGCATGCGGCTGTGGTGCTTGCTCAGGGGGCTGACCGCCGCTCTCTCCATCCGCTCAGCCGCCAGCCGCTCCTGCTTCTTGGGTCCGCGCTGAGTCTCCAGCAGGTACTCCACTACGGCGCGGTCGAATGCGCTCTCGCCGGTGGCGGGCAGCTCGGAGACTGCCTCGCCAGCGAGGAACAGGTAGGGCTCGAAGCCGTAATGCACGGCGTTCTCGGCACCGCGGGCCAGGCAGCGCATGCGGCGATCGTCCCTCGGCAACCCACCGGCCAGGTGGTGCAGGTAGAACATGTCCATCTGGCGCCCGCTCGTCAGGGGCAGCGTCGACTCAGCGGCGATGTACCAGTACAGGGGCCAAGTCCCCGCAGCGGGTAATCTGGCAAAGGCCTCTTCCAGAGCGTCAAGCTGCTGAGGCGCGTCTAGCGGCCGGTCCTGGTAATAGGCTAGGTCCACCCGCATGTTCGTGGCGAATAGGCGTGCCTGAGCTGAGAGGGGATGGACCGCCAGGGCTCCGGCAGCGGCCTCGGCGGCACCAAACTCCGCGTGTACCAGGGCGCGGGCTGCCTCCTTTGCCAAACGGGCCACCTCCGCGCCATCGCCTGCGAATGCCTCCTCCACCACGTGTAATTATACAGTGGCGACGCTGGTATGATGGGGACGCATGGTGGCATACGAACTGATCTGCGCCGTCAGGGATCTTTATGAAATCTACATTAATCTTGCTCCAGGCGGCCCGCACCGGCTGGCGCTGTTCAGTGACGCGGCGACTGATCCGCCGCCGGGGCCCACCGCGTACGCCGAGCTGCTCACCCGGTGCGACGGGCTCATCCGCGCCGTAGGCTGCCTGCTTGCCAACCAGCTCGCCGCATTTTCGGGGCCGCTGATGGCGGCTCTATGGGGTGACGTCCGGCGCTTGCACGCGCAAGTGTTCGGCAACAGGCCGCGGCCGCCGTACTTCCGCTTCCTTGACCATGAGACTGCGCACACGCAGCTGGCTGAGGATGAGGCGTACAGGGTTTTCGGCGAAGTCCTGGCGGTGTACGTCGAAGTGCTGGCTCGCTTGTTGCCAGAGCACGACGCGGGGATGCTCGACCGTGTGAGCGCGCTGGGGGCCGTGATTGCTCAGACGGCGGTCAGCTCGTCGCCCTCCACCGAGGGTGGCGACTGACCAGGGCGCTCTTCTCCAGCCACGGCGCTCGCCTTTCCCTCGGGGAGGGGCGCGGCGATGTCGGACACGGGAGCTCCTTCGGCGACTTCCTCCATCTGCCCGTTGGGCGCCGTCGGCTGAGATTGCAGCACGGGGACCAGGCCGCCGGGGACTGCCTCAACGGCTGGCCTGATGGAGGCGAAGAGCTCGGCGAGTTGCTGGCACTCCTGGATGAAGCGCTCCAGGTCCGCGGCGGCCACCGCCTCATTCACATCTTCCAGCTCGGTCAAGGCCTGGCCCATGATGCGCTCGCGCCGCCGCCGGGCAAGCTGCTCGATGAGCTTCGTCCGCACGGGCGGCATCGCTTGCCACAAGCCCAGCCCCGTATTCCAGAGCTTCATCCCCTCTGCGTGGTTGAAGATGCGCTTGCCTTCGTCCCAATGCGTGGAGCAGGCGTCAAGCAACCGCGACAGGTTGCCGCCGATGTTGCGCAAGGATCCGAGTACTTCCAGGGAATAGGCGGTCCAGTAGTGCGCCGCCTTGACGTCGAGCACCAGCTTGCGCGCGGTGTCGATGAGTTCGAGAACCATCAGACGATCCTGATCGAGCAGGCTCTTGATGTCGATATCTGCCCCGGCCATGGGAAGAGATTACCATGCTGTCCCAGGTTCCGCAAGCGCTGGGCGGGGGAACACCCTGGCGGCCAGTGCTCGCCGTTGGCTGCTGCACCCGGATGGATAGGCCATCCAGCCGGATTTGACGACGCAGATGGAAATCCCTATTGCCATGCTCCCGTTTCCACTGCTATCATCAACGTCCGCCACCATGGCGCCGACGCCAGATGTAGCGGGCGGTCAGCGAGTGAGTTAGAGGGATGCGGGTAAGCACAGCGGCGGAAGTACTACAGGTGATGCGAGAGCAGATGGTCGAGCAGCTCTCGCGGCCTAAGTACGAGCTTTTGATCCGTCCTCTGAAGGCGGTGTCGCTCCAACCCGCATCGGCGTCGGAAGGGCGCGAGGACTGCCTGGTCACCCTCTCCATCTCCAACGAGGTTCTTCGCGGCTGGGTGCTCGATCAGTACGGCGACCTGCTCAGCGAGCTGGCGAGCCTGGTGCTTGGCGAGCCCGCGCACGTGGAGGTCATCGTCGGCGCGCCGGGCGAGATGCTTGAAGGTGCGGGCGAGGCGGGCGAGGCCGGGATGGAGCCGCGGCGTGGGATGGCCGACGAGCAGGAGCTGGCCTATCCCGCTGTGCGCCGCGAGGTGCGCCGGCCACTGCTCAACCCGCGCTACACCTTCGACAGCTTCGTCGTCGGCAGCTCCAACCAGTTCTGCTACAGCGCCTGCTGGCAGGTGGCGCAGCGCCCGGGGCTGTCCTACAACCCGCTGTTCATGTACGCCGGCGTGGGCTTGGGCAAGACGCACCTGATGCACAGCATCGGACACGCGGTGTGGGGACGCGGGCGCATGGCCAACGTCGTCTACGTCACCAGCGAGAAGTTCACCAACGACTTCATTGAGCACGTGCGCACCGGGCGCATGCCGCAGTTCCACCAGCGCTACCGCGAGGCGGACATCTTGCTCATCGACGATATCCAGTTCCTCAGCGGCAAGCCCGAGACGCAGATCGAGTTCTTCCACACCTTCATGTGGCTCGTGGAGTACGGCAAGCAGATCGTCATCACTTCTGACCGGCCGCCGCGGACGCTCAAGGGCATGGAGGACCGCCTCGTCAGCCGCTTCGCGATGGGGCTCGTCGCCGACATCGGCGATCCCTCGCTCGAGACGCGCATGGCGATCCTGCAGAAGAAGGCCGAGCTGGAGCACGTGCAGCTTCCCGGCGAGGTCTGCCACTTCATCGCCGAGCGCGTCTCGAGCAACATCCGCGAGCTGGAGGGCGCGCTGATCAAGCTCATGGCGTTCTGCGATCTGGCGAACGCCCCGCCGACGCTGGAAGTGGCTACGCGCGTGCTGAGCGACTTCATCGACACCGGGGGCATCCGCCCGCAGCTGAGCATGAAGCAGATCCTCAGCGTGGTGGGCGACTACTTCAACGTCAGCGAGCAGCTGCTGCTCAGCCCCAACCGCAGCAAGCGCATCGCGCTGGCCCGCATGGTGGCGATGTACCTGGCGCGGGAGTACACGAACCTCACGCTCAGTCAGATCGGCGCCGAGCTTGGCGGGCGCGACCACTCTACGATCAGCCACGGCGCCAACAAGATCGCCCGCGACATCCTCGAGGACCCCTACGTCGAGCAGGCCGTCACCCAGGTCAGCCGCCTGCTGAAGTAGCGCGCAGTGGCACAGGCGGCTCGCCTGCGACGCCCTTTCTCATCTGTAGATGCTGTACAGCGTCAAGGCGCATCCGCCGAGCGCCGCGAAGACTGTCGCCAGCACGTAGGCCAGCAGGTACCACGGGCCATGGCGATAGCCCCATTCCTGAGCTGACTCCCGGGCGATCAGCCGCCGCTCCGCCGGTGTCATGCAGTAGTGCTTCATCTTCAGACCCGGTCTTTATGACCTTCTCAACCGCTGAGACGTTCCACCGCGGGCGGCGTTACAGCCTCGGAGTTGAACCGGGGTATAATGCGGCTTTGTGAACCCCAGCGCCGCGGAATCCCTCCTCTTGCTTGCCGACGGCTTCTGCGCGCGCGGCTCGCTGATCGGCAGGCCCGGCACCACGGTGGGCAAGCTGGTGTTCAACACCTCGATGACCGGCTACCACGAGATCCTCACCGACCCCAGCTACGCCGGGGAGATCATCACCTTCACCTTCCCGCTGATCGGCATCTACGGCGTCTGCCCCGCTGACGCCCAGAGCGACCGCATCTACGCGCGCGGCATGATCGTCGGGGAGCTTTCCCAGGACAGTGACAACTGGCGCGCCGACCGTACGCTGACCGACCTGCTGCTCTACGAGGGGGTCACTGGCATCAGCGGCGTAGACACGCGCCGCCTGACCAGGCACATCCGCGACTGCGGCGAGATGCTGGGCGTGATCACCAGCGAGCTCGACATGGACGCCGCTCGCAAGCTACTCGAATCAACGCCCAGCTTCGGCGAGCAGGACCTCGTCCCTGAAGTCAGCTGCAAGCGGATGTACACCGTGCAGGCCCTCGCCCCCGGCGCTCCCCACACTGGCCTCCACGGACCCTCGCCGTCCGGCCAGCTGGCGATCTTCGCCCCGTCAGTGCAGGAGGCATCGGTGCCGATGCGGCAGTTTACGGTGGCGGCCTATGACTTCGGCATCAAGCGCGGCATCCTGCGCTGCCTGGCGGAGCGCGGCTGCACGGTCCACGTCTTTCCCGCCACGGCGACCGCGGCTGAGCTCATGTCGATGAAGCCCGACGGGATCTTCCTGAGCAACGGCCCGGGCGATCCTGAGCGCATGAGCTATGTCCTGCCCCACGTCCAGGCACTGATGGAGCAGGTGCCGATCTTCGGGATCTGCCTGGGGCACCAGCTCATGGCGCTTGCCAGCGGCATACCCACCTACCGCCTGAAGTTCGGCAACCGCGGGGCGAATCACCCGGTGCTGGACCTCGCCGCCGGCCGCGCCCACATTTCGAGCCAGAATCACAGCTACGCGGTGGCAATGGCCGATGGTCCGGAGGGCCGCCCCGCCGCCGCGCCCGCGCCTGACGGAACGGCGCTGGGGCGTGAGCGCGAGCCGCTGGGGCTTGACCGGCCCGCCGCGCCGTATCCGCACCCGATGAACGAGAGCGTGCTGGTGACGCACCTCAACATCAACGACGGCTCGAACGAGGGCCTGGCGTGGCGCGACCGCCCGGCGTTCAGCGTGCAGTACCACCCGGAGGGATGCCCGGGGCCGCGGGACAACCTGTACCTTTTCGATCAGTTCTGCGCGTTCATGGCCCAAGGCTAATCGCCTGCCTGGCGCGCTGCGCTAGTTCTGCTAGAATTGCCGCGTGAACGGCCCCGACGGGTTGGACGCACCTGCTTTACATACGCCGCCCGCCCGCCTGACGCTCAGCCAGATGCTGCGCATGTCAGCGCTCTGGCTCGGGTTGGAGTTCTTCTGGGTCAGCAATCAGTTCATCGTGCTGCCCAGTCGCGTTACGTACTTCGCGCCGGAAGCGTACTTTGGCAGCTACTACGCGCTGATTAAAGCCACCGGAGCCATCGTCACGATCTGCACCCAACTGACGATCGGCTTTCTATCGGACCATGCCGAGAGCCGCCTGGGCAAACGCCGGCCGTTTATCATGCGCGGCATTCTCTGGGGCTGCGCGGCCATCGCGCTGTTCGTGCTGTCGCCGAGTTACTGGGTGCTCTTCTGCACCTACTTGATCCTTGAGTTTTTCGTCAACTCCGCCAGCGTGCCTTTCCAGTCACTGCTGCCGGATCTCGTACCAAAGGCGCAGGTCGGGCGCGCGGGGGCGATCATGAGCTCCTACCACCTGGCAGGCAACTTCGTCGGCATCATCGCCATGGTAGCGCTGCACGTCCTGTTCCGCGACCGCCAGTTGGTGTATCTCCACAACGAACTACCCCTGGGCTACGCCGTGCTGATGCTGCCGATGTACATCATATTCCTCATCGGCACGATGCTGGTCGTGTACTACGGCATCGACGAGCATGGTTGGGCGCAGCAGGTCAAGGCACGCCTCGAGGGCGCGGTGAGGGAGATCCGCGTGCTGAGCGGCGTGGTGATCCGATTCGCCCGCACCGCCCCGACGCTGCTGGGCTGCATGATCCACGACTACAAGCAGGTCGACATCCGCGGCCGGCCGAACCTGGCCTGGCTAGCCATCAGCCGCTTCGTGATCTTCATCGGCTACAGCACCTTCATCTCCTACGCCCTCCCCTACGTGGAGCACAACCTGGACCGCGAGGCGTGGCTGGCCAGCCTGGGCGTGTCCCCCGCTATGATCCCGAAAGTACTCGATGCCGCGGCGCCCGCTGTACTGGGGCTGTTCATCCTCGGCGGACTGGGCGGGGCGCTTGGCTCGCTCTGGCTCCAGGAGCGTTTCGGGAAGAAGAATACGATCATTGCCGGGATGGTGATGGCCGGCGCCATGGTGCCGTCGCTGATTGTGACCAGCGATGTCTGGGTAGCGGTGGCCAGCGGCGTCGTCATGGGCAGCGGCTGGGGGATGTTCTTGGCCGCCGACTGGGCCTTCGCCTGCACGCTCATGCCTAAGGACAAGGCCGGCAGCTATATGGGCCTGTGGGATGTCACAACGTTGATGCCGCAGTTCGCAGCGATCATCTTCGCGGCGCCGATCCGTGACGGCATCTACAACGCGCAACTGCCGCGGCTGGTGGCGCAGTTGGGCGAGGAGGCAGGCAGCATCGCCGCGTCGGCGCTGGCGCACAAGTGGCTGTACGCCACGATTATTGTGTACTTCCTGGCCGGCCTTTGGCTGCTGAGGCGCGTGCGCGAAGAGCGCAGACCAGGACACGAACAGCTCCCGTAACCAGGCCTACCGGACCCAGCGGGGATCGGCTCTGACTGGCTCCTCTGGTTCAGCGCCACAGGGAATAGAGCGCGGCCTGCTCGCTATAATGAGTCGGCGGCGCTAGGTCCCGGCGGAGGACGAGGAGCATGTCAGGTCACAGCAAGTGGAGCTCGATCAAGCATCGCAAGGCGGCGCAGGACGCCAAGCGCGGCGCGCTGTTCAACAAGGTGATCCGCGAGCTGGTCATCGCGGCGCGCGAGGGCGGGGGAGACCCCAAGCACAACGCCACGCTGGCGAGCGCGATGGAGAAGGCGCGCGGCGCGGCGATGCCCCGCGAGACCATCGAGCGCGCCGTGCAACGCGGCGCGGGCGAGACCGGCGGCGAGCACTACGAGCGCATGGTCTACGAGGGCCGCGGGCCCGCGGGCACAGCGATGATGGTCGCGTCGCTCACCGACAACCGCAACCGCACCGTGGCCGACATCCGCCACATCTTCGCCCGCCACGGCGGCGCGCTCACCGAGACCGGCAGCCTAAGTTGGATGTTCGAGCGGCGGGGCGTGCTCACCATCCGCGGGGAGAAGATGGACGAGGACACGCTGCTGGAGGCCTGCGCCGAGGCTGGCGCGGAGGACTTCAAGTACGACGGCGAGGCGGCGGAGGTTTTCTGCGCGGCAGCGGACTTCGCCCAGGTGCGCGCATGGTTCGAGGGCAGCGGTAGGTTCACCGTCGAGAGCCACGACCTGGCGCTGGTGCCCAAGGACGTGGTGGAGATCACCGACGTGGACGGCGCGCGCAGGGTGCTGCGGCTGATCGAGGCGCTCGAAGAGCACGACGACGTGCAGGCGGTGTATAGTAACTGGTCGATGAGCGACGAGCTCGTCGAGCGCGCCATCGGCGATTAGCGGGCCTGCCGCCAAAACGCCCGCCGGGAACCCGCCAGGGCAGGGGCGGGTCTGAGTGCTTATCATCATGTTAGGGAGGATGGAATGACGCGACGCATCGTGTTCCTCATGATCTGTGCTGCGGCTCTGTGCGCGCCCTGTGGCAACGCGCTGGCGATGGATGGCGGGGCCGCCGCGCTCAGGGTCACGCCCGCCGCGATGGTGGGTCCGCAACGGCAGTTCCAACTGGAGCTCCGCCTCTGGCGGGGAGACACGTTGACGATGGAGTCCAGCGTGGCGGTGCTCGACGGGTTCGTGGCGACCATCACGCACCAGGGTCACGGGGTTGTTGATGAATTCTTGGGACTGCTACTCATCGCGTCGCCGGAAGCAGCGCAGACGAAGCAGGATCTGGAGGATTCGATAGACAATTCCATAAAGGGCGTCCTCGACAAGACCTCGGCGCGGATGTATGAGAGCGCCGCGACGAAGTTCTGCTTTGGCGGTGTCTGGTTCTACGTCTACTCGCCGGGGGCGGATCGCTGCGACGTGCGCATCACCCGCCAGGAGTCGTGGATCACGCAGAAGGGGCAGACCAAGGTGGTCGATGAGCACAGCATCGGCTGGCTCAGCACCCGCGTCTTCGAGCCCGGCGCGACTCTTCGCTCGAAGTAGCGCGGCACGCGCTGCTGAACATACTTCCTGGCATATCATAATTGCCAGGGCATTGAAAGGAGGCTGAGATGGTTCGGCTGTTGCTGTTGGCTGTCGTGTGCGGCGTGCTCGCCGCCGCTTCGCCGTTGCTTGCCGCTGAGCGCGGCCACAGCACCGTGCGGCCGTTCAAGGCTGTTCTCGATGGCAAGGTCGTTGTGCTGAGTCCTGGCTGGCGCGACATGATGCCTCAGGTGGAATACGCCATCGAGGTCCGGTACTACAAGAACGGGAAGTTGGTGTCCGAGCGTAGCGGGGGAAGCTGGGGCGCATGGCCGAGCCAGATAGGGCTGTCCACCAGGTTCAGGGGGAAGATGATCAACGAGCCGGGTGGAGGAGAGCGGTGGGTGCAAGTAGTACGGGTCTCAGACTGCTGCTTCGTCGTGCCCTGCGAGGCTCGGGAGGAATTCGAGGCTGGGTGGTCGAAGAGGAACCCGCGCCTACCGGACGAGGTGTTCGCGGCCGCCGATCATCTCAGCCTCGTTCAGCTCGACTTCTACGTCTACAACCCCGACGCGGACAGCTTCGAGGTGCGCGTGCGCTGCCGTGATGCCTCAAGCCGCCGCCTAGCCTTCACGCCGGGCCAGCCCTTCCGGAGATGGTGTCCGTGCCCCCCGGCGAGTACCGCGAGGTGGGGGTGCTTCGGGCCAGGCTCTATGCACCGGACCTGGGTTTCGTCGTCATGAGAGAGCCGTTCTGGCGGATGATACCAGGCCCGCTGCCGCCACGTCCTGCTTCCAAGCCAGCGCCCGGGAACTAGGTAGACCGCAAGGACAGCGCCGCTGCGATGCAGCGTGGCTGGCCGACTCGCTGCGTGCGCTATCTTTGTGCGCCGGAGGTGCAGGCGATGGACATCCCGCGGACGATGCAGGCGGTTCGCTTCCATGAGCACGGCGGGCCGGAGGTGCTGCGCTTCGAAGAGGCGCCGGTCCCCGAGATCGGCGCTCGCGACGCGCTGGTGAGAGTGAAGGGGTGCGCGCTCAACCATCTGGACATCTGGACGCGGCGCGGCATGCCGGGCGTGAAGATCCCCCTGCCGCACATCCTCGGCTGCGACGTTGCGGGCGAGGTGGCGGCAGTGGGCAGCGCCGTGGATCACGTGGCCGTCGGGATGCAGTGTCTCGTCCACCCGGGGATCCCCGGCGGCCCATCCGTGGAGCGGCTGCGCGGCGACGACAACGTGGCGGCCGACTACAGGGTCCTCGGCTATACGGTGGACGGCGGATATGCGGAGTACGTCAGGGTGCCCGCGGACAACGTGCTGCCCAAGCCGGCGAACCTGTCCTTCGAGGAGGCTGCGGCGGTGCCGCTGACGTTCCTCACCGCCTGGCACATGCTCGGACGCCGCCGGGCCGACCTGCGCGCCGGCGAGTCGGTGCTGGTCATCGGCGGCAACAGCGGCGTGGGCGTGGCGGCGATCCAGGTGGCGAAGGCCAAGGGCGCGCGCGTCATCGCCACCGTGGGCAACGCGGAGAAGGCCGGGCGGGCGAGAGAGATCGGCGCGGATGAGGTGATCGACCACTACGCGCGGGCAGGGGAGATCCACAAGGCGGTGCTCGAGCTCACCGGCGGAGAAGGCGTGGACGTGGTGGTCGAGCACGTCGGCCCGGCGGTGTTCGCGCAGTGCCTCAAGGCGCTGAAGCGCGGCGGGCGGCTGGTCACCTGCGGCGTGACCAGTGGGCCCAGCGTGGAGATCGACCTCAGGACGGTGTTCGCCAAGCACCTCACTATCTGCGGCAGCTACATGGGGAGCATGTCGGAGACCCTTGAGCTTCTGCCGCTCCTCGCGAGTGGGAAGCTCAAGCCCATTGTCGACAAGGTGTTCCCGCTGGCAGAGGCGGCCGATGCTCACCGGCGCATGGAGGAGTCCGCGCACTTCGGCAAGATCGTGCTGGTGCCTTAACGCAGGCAGCGGCAGGAGCAAGCCGCGCTTCACCCGGCGTGGCGCGTGCGCTGGGCCAGAGTGCACGCAGCGCTACGGCCCAAAGGCGTAGAGGTGGTCGTCGTCGCTGCCCACGTAGAGCGTGCCGTCGTCGCCGATTGCAGGAGCATACATCAGCGAGTACTGCGAGTTGTAGGAGTAGCTCCACTTCAGCGTCCCGTCCGGGTTGACCGCGAGCAGGGCGCAGTCATCGGCGTTGCCGGAGGGCTGCCATTCGTTGCTCGCGACGTACACGATCCCGTCGGCGCCGACCGCCGGTTGGCTTTGCATGATCCAGCCCGTGACGTAGGTCCACTTCTTCGTCCCGTCCGGGCCTACGGCATGCAAGCCGTCTGCGCCACCCACCACATACACCGTGCCATCAGGCCCAACTGCAGCCAGGTATGCTTGGGAGCCGACGTAGTATGTCCACTTAATCGTGCTGTCGGGCGCGACAGCATATAGATCACCATCAGAACACGCGGCACCAACTGTGCCGTTCAGTGATACGGCAGGCATGCCAATGCTACCCGCAAAGGCACACGCCCATTCCTGAGAACCGTAGGAATCGACCGCGTAGAGGTTCTTGTCAAGGCACCAAACGTAAGTCGTACCACCGGCGGAAAGCGCCGGAGTCCGCAAGTTCTTCGTCCACGCAGGCGCCCACCTCACGGTGCCGTCGGGATTCACGGCGTAGAGCCGGTATACAGCAATACCCTGGCTGGCGACATGAACCA
>Ga0315284_10004548_pt1 | contig 19694 bp, 9 predicted proteins | sample YL17G09_16_MG_FD_203696 | JGI IMG/M metagenome (GOLD analysis project Ga0315284, IMG submission 203696) | Sediment microbial communities from Yellowstone Lake, YNP, Wyoming, USA - YL17G09_16 | ecosystem: Environmental > Aquatic > Freshwater > Lake > Sediment | place: USA: Wyoming | collected... | reverse complement strand
GAAACTACTATTTGTTTTCACGGGGCAAACGTCCGATAAATCATTGGAAGGCATTATGGCTGATTATGCAGGCCGGATAAAACATTATTCTAATGTTGAAGTAAAAGAACTAAAAACACGGAATGAAAAGAATGAAAGTATACAAAGCATAAAGGAAAGGGAACAGATTGAGCAGATGAAAAGGGTTGATGAAAAGGATTTCCTGATCTTATTGGATGAAAACGGAAGACAATTTTCATCAGTCGAATTTGCGAGGGAGATTGAAAAATTACCCATCAGTTCAAACAAAAGAATAATTTTCATGACAGGTGGCGCCTACGGGTTCGGTGAGGAAATAATAAAGCGGGCAAATATGAAAATATCTTTTTCGAAACTTACGTTTACTCATCAGTTGATTCGGGTATTGCTTCTTGAACAGGTTTACAGAGCATTTACGATAATCAGGAACCAGAAATATCATCATTAAATAATTTCATTCCTTCAGTTGATAATTAGTTTTACATTTGTTCTTATAAACACACAATGAAAAGGTCTCAGATATATTTTTTGCGGTTTGCTTCCATACTGATTCTCATACCGTATTTTATAAATGCACAGCAACCTGAGCGCTGCGCGACTGTTTTGTATAACAAACTTGCAGAGCAGAAAAATCCTGCGCTTGCAGAAAAGAGAAACGCATTTAACCGAACAGTTGAAAAATTAATGCGTGAAAATAAATATGAAGGAAACCGTTCTGTAATCACCATACCTGTTGTAGTTCATGTTGTGTATAGGACCAACCTTGAAAATATTTCCGATGCTCAGATACAATCACAGATTGATGTGCTGAATGAGGACTATGGAAGAATGAACCCTGACACAACGCTAACTCCTGCCCCATGGAAACCAATGGCAGCCAATACCGGAATTCAATTTTGTCTTGCCTCTCGTAAGCCCAATGGCGAATGGACAAACGGAATTGAGCGCAAGCAAAGTTTAGTTGATACGACCTGGCAGCCCGATAATTCTGTGAAGTTTTCAAGCAGCCATGGATTAGACTCATGGGGAAGTCACGATTATTTAAACATTTGGGTTTGTAATCTTGTAACGCCATTTCTCGGCTTCTCAACTTTTCCGGGAGGCGATTCGCTGGAGGATGGTGTGGTAATTGTGTCGCGGGCATTCGGAAGAATTAATTTTGTATCCCCTCCTTTTGATCGGGGAAGAACTACTACCCATGAGGTTGGTCACTGGCTCAACTTAATGCATGTCTGGGGTGAAGACGGAGGTTCCTGCCTTGGTACGGACGTGATTACTGACACTCCAAACCAGGCGGATTTTACACAGGGCTGTCCTTCATTCCCGGTGTATGATAACTGTTCACCAACATATCCCGGAATTATGTTTATGAATTATATGGACTACACGTATGATGCATGCATGAATATGTATACGCTGGAACAATCGGCCAGAATGAATCTGGTGTTAAATACACAAAGAGTTTCTATTCTGACATCTTCTGGATGCCTGGCGCCAAACAGCGTTGATGAAATTGATGTTAACAGAAGAGTTACGGTTTATCCAAATCCCGATCAACATGAAATTCATTTTCGATGTACTGAATGTATCGGAGAAAAAATTTATGTTTCAATCTTTGACATGACAGGAAAAGAAATTTTCGGAATGAATATTTCCTCCGCTTCACTTTCCAATTCTATCGATGTTTCTTCTTTGGATAACGGAATATATTTTCTGCAGCTCAGAGGGAAGAATATTTCTGCCGCATCGCGTTTTATTTTGATCCGCTAATTTTCACTATTATTTTTTTCTGAAATGAATGAGCTGAAGATATACCGTTCTTCTGCCGGCTCAGGAAAAACCTATATGCTGGTATTTCAATACCTGCGTATTGTACTTCAGAGACCTGAGGAGTTTCGTCACATTCTTTCCATCACGTTCACCAACAAAGCGGCAGAGGAAATGAAGAGCAGGATTATTTCAGCCCTCAGCGAATTGGCATTCGATAAGAATAAAAATTTAGCGGAGCATCTTCAATCTGTTCTCCCTCCTTCAGTTAATGTAAAAAAAAATGCTGCTGCCTGCCTGGGTTTAATTCTGCATAACTACAGTGATTTTTCTGTAAGCACGATTGACAGTTTTTTCTACCAGATTATTCGTTCTATTGCCCGTGAAATAAATCTTCCGGCAGGCGTGAATGTTGAAACGGATATGGATGCAGTGATTGAATCCATCAGCGATGAACTTTTTGCTGAAATAGGGAGTGACGAAAAGCTTACCCGGTGGCTTACAGGTTTGATGCTTCGGAAAATAGATGATGACGGTCATTGGAGGATTGACAGGGAGATTGAATTTATCGGCAGGGAACTTTTTAAAGACGATTCGGAAAAGCTGTATTCCATTTCTATTGACGCGATAAATGATTTATCCGGGAAGCTTAATCGTATTAAGAAAAATGTTGAGTCTGAACTTTTAGAAAACGCTCAGTCTGCTATGACTGCTTTCAATGCCAGCGGTTTGCTTGCAAAGGATTTTTATTATGGCAACAAAGGAGTCATTGGATATTTTGACAAGCTATCCAAAGGAGCAAGAGGTAAAAATATTTCGCCCAACAGCTATGCGAGGAAAACATACGATGAAGGAATCTGGTGTTCTGACAAATCACCGCTTAAAGAAAAAATAAATCAGCTTGCTGAAAGAGAATTGTTCCCTCGCCTTGAAAATATAATTATGCTACTGGAGAAAGAGGGAGAGAAATATTTTTCTGCTCTGGAGGTGCTGAAATATATTTATGTGCTTGGCATTGTTGGCGACCTGAATAAAAAACTCACAGAGTACAGAAGCGAAAATAAAGTTGTCCTGATTTCCGATAACACCAAACTGATTTCACAATTTATTTCCTCAGAGGATGCACCGTTTATCTTCGACAAAACAGGAATGCGCTACCGCCATTTTCTCATTGATGAATTCCAGGACACCTCAACCATTCAGTGGCAAAACCTTCTGCCTTTTATCCGCAATTCTCTGGCTGAGGGAAATTTTACTGTGATTGTCGGAGACGTAAAACAATCTATTTATCGTTGGCGTGGCGGAAACATTCAGCTTCTTTCAGGAGAAATAAGAAATAATTTACCGGAGTTTTCACAACTTATCAAGGAGGAAAATCTGGTTGTGAACCGGAGAAGCAAACAAAGTATCGTTGATTTTAATAACAAATTCTTTACGACCTCTCTTTTGAAACTGAATCAATTTTATGACGGATCATTTTCTGAAATTTATTCTGAAGAAGACATTGTTCAGAAGACCGATGAAAAAAATATTCCGGGAGGATATGTGAATATCAAATTTTTATCTGAAGAAAATCCGGAAGAAGATGATGCTTCAGAAGCGATTGATTTTAAAGAACGGGCAATGTCAATGGTGCTTTCTGAAATCCGGTTGTTACTTGAGGAAGGATTTGAATACAAAGACATCGCTTTACTTTTCAGGAAGAATGCTGAGGGGAATGCAATGGCTGAATATCTTTTCAGGAACGGAATAAAGAAAGTCATATCACCGGATTCTCTTTTGCTTACCGGTTCACCTGACGTGCGATTTATTATTTCTCTTTTTCGTTATCTGGTTAATCCGGAGAATGTTGTTTCGCGAACTCATATATTACACCATTATAATATTCACTCTCCAAAGAAATCTCCCTCTTCATTACATGCGGTTTTCAGTGACTCGAAAACAGCAGGGAAATCATCCGGCTCAAGAGGAGCAAAGAATATAGCGGCAACATTGTTTGACATCAAGCCGCATGAGAATAACCTTCTCAACAAATCGCTGCCGGAGGAATTTATTATGGAATTTCCCCGCCTGTTGAATCTTCCTGTTTATGAATTGTGCGAAACTCTCATCAGGATATTCGCGCTGAATAAAACTCCTGACGCCTACATTCAGCGTTTTCAGGATTGTGTGCTGGAGCACACGCGGAAAAGAAATTCTTCCGTCCGGTCTTTTCTCGAATGGTGGGATGAGAACTGTGAGAAAGATGGCAACAGTGTTTTGCTTCCTGAATCGGAAAATGCCATTCGCATCATGACAATTCATAAAGTGAAGGGGCTTCAGTTTCCTGTTGTGTTCATTCCTTTTTTCAATTGGAAAATCATGCCGCCATTGGAAACATTGCTTTGGACTGCAACAGACGTTGCTCCGTTTTCTGAAATAAAAAAAATTCCGGTTCGTTTCGGTTCGTCTCTGGAGAAAACATTATTTAAGGAACATTATTTTGAAGAGCGGAGAAATTATGTTTCCGATGCGTTCAATATGATTTATGTTGCGTTTACCAGGGCAATGGAACGTATGTATATTCTTTCTCCATCAGTAAAACTCCCAGTCAATGAACCAAAAAATTCAAAAGACATTCTTGCCGCAACTCTTGCTGAAATGTCCGGAGCAGATGAGCTGAAAGAATTTACTGTCGGAGAAAAAGCATCTCCGAAGAAAAAATCAGGTAAAGAAAACGTTTCGTCTTCTTTATTGAGTGAATATATTTCTGATGACTGGAGAAATAAAATTTCTATAGCAGAGAAGAACTCATTGCACAGTGAAGTGGTGAAGGAGCGGCTCAGGAAAGTCCGGTATGGTTCTGCGGTTCACAGAGTTTTATCTGACATGAAAACTGCTGACGATATTGAACCTGCATTGAACAGAATAGTTTATGCTGAAATGATTGATGATGAAGCAAAATCGGAAATGCGTAAACAGATTCAGGGGCTTTTTGAAACTGAAATTATTAAAGGATTCTTTTCCGGTGAGTGGACTGCATTAACAGAACGTGATATCCTGCTGCCTGACGGAAAAATTCTACGTCCCGACAGGGTATTGATAAACGGCAAAGAGGCGGTTGTCATTGATTTTAAAACCGGAAGGGAAAAGCCCGAACATACTGAACAGGTAAAAAACTATGCGGTGGTTTTGGAGAAAATGAATTACAATAAGGTGAAAAAATATCTTGTTTATCTTGAAGAAGCAAAAGTGGTTTCAGTGGAATCATAAGTTAGTTGTAAGAAGAAATGGAATACTTTTACAGAAGCAAAGTTTTAGATCTGGTGTCATGAAAAAAATAATAATTCTAATTAGTGCGATTATTTTTTCTGTAAACGTTTTTTCACAAGCCGTTGATTGGCTTTGGGCAAGGGCAGCAGGCGGAAGCAACAATGATTACGGCAACAGCGTTGCCACTGATGGAAGCGGACATGTTTATATGACTGGTTTTTTTGAAAGCGCTTCAATCACTTTCGGGACCACTACATTGTTCAATGCCGGTCCCACAGGCACTCCGGATATGTTTTTGGCAAAGTATGACTCCCTTGGTAATGTTCTTTGGGCGAAATCAGCAGGCGGAAATTATTACGATAAAAGTTACAGCGTTGCTGTTGACGGAAACGGAAATATTTTTGTGACAGGTTATTTTTATAGTGCGACTATTGTGTTTGGAACAGTAACATTAAATAACCCTGGCGCAGGGTATGCAGATATGTTCATTGTAAAATACAACTCAGGAGGCACTGTCCTTTGGGCAAAGTCAGCGGGCGGAATTGACAGTGATATAAGTTATTGTGTTGCCACTGACGGAAATGGAAATGTGTATGCGACTGGTTATTTTATCAGTCCTTCTATCACCTTCGGAACAATTACCTTGAACAATCCGGGGTATCCTGCAAGCGAAATATTTATTGTAAAATACAATGCATCCGGCACAGTGCTTTGGGCAAAGTCAACAGGCGGTGTATATGCTGACGCAGGTTCCGGTGTTGCTGTGGATGGAAGCGGAAATGTTTTTCTCACAGGGAATTTTACGAGTTCGACTGTAACTTTCGGAACAACTACACTGACATCGAGTGGCGGCAGCAATATTTTTATAACTAAGTATGACTCCACGGGCACTGTACGCTGGGCAAGGACATCGGAAGGAAGTAGTGCGGATTATGGTAATGCCGTAGCCACGGACGGAAACGGAAATGTTTACGTGACAGGTTACTATAGTTATTTCCCCATCATCTTCGGAACAGACACATTGGACAATGCTGGTCAAAGCGATTTGTTTGTCGTAAAATATGACTCTGTCGGTAGTGTGCTTTGGTCAAGGTCAGCGGGTGGAAGTAATGATGATATTGGAATAAGCGTTGCCACAGATGGAAGTGGAAATATTTATTTGACAGGTCATTTTTTTAGTTCATCCATAACCTTTGGAACAACAAGTTTAATTAATGACGGCAACAATGATATTTTCGTTGTAAAATATAACTCGGCAGGCAATGCGTTTTGGGCAAAGAGAGCGGGTGGAGTTGCTCCCGAATCAGGTCAGGGTGTTGCCATTGACGCGTATGACAATGTATATGTAACGGGAATATTTAACAGCACTTCATTAAGCTTCGGAACAACAGTGTTGAACAATTCAGGTGCAGGCAGTTCAGATATTTTTCTTGCAAGGATTGACAGCTTCGATGTTGGCATTGAAGAACCCGGTTACGATAGAGCGGTGTGCATTTTCCCAAACCCCGCCACGAACGAAATAAAAGTTCAAAGTTCAACGTTCAAAGTTCAACGTGTTGAGATATATGATGTGATGGGGCAGAAATGCCTCACCCCAACCCTCTCCAAAGGAGAGGGAGTTTCAGCTTCGATTAATGTTTCGGAATTAATTGCAGGAATTTATTTTGTGAAAGTGAAAGCAGGAAAACGCGAGCAGGTGTTTAAGTTGGTTAAGCAATAAACACAACTAAAAATAAAAGCGCAGAATTTTTTCTTGGAACGCTCACCGTACCAGCGTCACTCGTCCAATCTTCATAATGTTCGGGTTCCAAAAACCTTTAGCTGTGACGTAATAAACATATACATCCTGCAGAACCGGTTTGCCTTTATACATTCCGTCCCAGTAGCCATCAAGCCCCTGCCATTCGTATATCAGTTCGCCCCAGCGGTTAAAGATTTTTACGTTCAAGTCAAACAGCCCTGAAGAATAAACACGGAAGACCTCGTTCGTCTGGTCTTCGTTGGGTGTGAAAACATTCGGGATATAAATGGTTTCCGTGATGGGAACATCGTGGCATACTTCATCTGGGCAGTTTTGTGCATTCACCACACTGAGGCACACGTTGTATATGCCCGCAAACCCATAGCTGTGAACAGGGTTCTTCGCATTGGAAAAGGTTGTGTCGTCAAAGCTCCAGTGCCACTGAACAGCGTCAATGCTCTGGTCAAAGAAATGAATATTGTCATCAGCAAAATAAACGGGCTTGTAATCGTATGTGAATGCCGCCACCGGGTTGTCGTAAACCGTAAACGTAAAAGTGGCTGTGTCCGCCTGGTTGCACGAGGAAAGGTAGGTGGTGATGAGCCGGACAACATACGTTCCTCCTGCTGTGAATGTATAAGAGAGCGATGTGTCGTTTGATATAAACGTGCTGTCAACCATCCATTGAAATGTGCTGCCTGCGGCATTTGAAGAGCCGTGCAGATTAACTGTAATGGGGGGACAACTGTCGGAGATGCTGTCAACAGTTAAACCGGCAATAACGGGAGGGTAATATGTCACGGTGTAATAGGCAGTATCATGGCGGTTGCATACAGTGTCTGTTACAATAAGTGTGATAAGGTATGTTCCGGGCACTGTGTATGCATGTGAAACATACATTCCGTTTCCCGTGGATGCGTCACCGAAATTCCACGAAACAACATGCCCGAAATTTGTAACCGCCTGCAGCGATGCCACAAGCGAATCGCAATTCACGCTGGGGTTGCAAAAGATGGCAGCGTTATACTGTCCGAACGGAGGAACAAAAATGGAAACCGTATCGGAGCCGGTTGCATTGCACAATGTATCTGTGACAACGAGAATAATTGTGTAGCTTCCTGTGACAGTGTAAAAATGCTGAACAGGATTTCCTGAACCCGAAGTTGCATCACCGAAATCCCATGCGTACGTGCAGCCATTGACCGCAGTAGTTGAGAATAGTGCTGTTAGCGTGTCGCAGCTTGTAGTTGTATTGACTTGTATGCTGACATTCAAAGGAGGCGTGGGAAAAACAGTTATGGTGACGGTGGCAGTATCAGCGTTTAGGCACGTAGTGTCATTGATGATTAATGTAACGATGTAAGTTCCCGCACCTATGTAAGTATGTGAAACATTAATTCCTGTTCCTGTTGACGCATCACCGAAGTCCCACGTAAAAATTTGTCCCGCAGAGAATATGGCAGTGAAATTAACCTGCAGTGTGTCGCAGCTGCCGGAAGAATTAAATTGAATGTTCGGATTAATCGGTGGAGGAGCAGTAACGGTAACATTAATGTAAGCGGTGTCAGAAACATTGCATGCAATATTGTTAAGCGCAATAAGCATGACGTTGTAATTGCCGGGATTAACAAAAGTATGTGTCGGCTGATAGGAAGTATCCTGCGGAGAGCCATCTCCGAAATCCCAGATATAACCATACGCATTCGTGCTGTTGTTGAGGAACGTAGTTGTAAACGGAGCGCATCCCGAAAGAGGCGATGGAGAAAAACTCGACACGATATGAATGAAATCGAAGTTGAGTTTTACCACTGCATTGTTGCACTGCCCGGCAGCATTATTGGTGTTTGAAACTACTCCTACAGTAGTCGGAAAATCTGAGTTACCAAAACATCCGGCACAAACGGATTGATAAATTGTTCCGCCTTTATCAAAGCGGCTTGTGCCGCCATCCACATGTTCCGGACTCAGAGCGCCTCCAAAGTGTGTTGCATAGAGCAATTGAACAGCATCCTTTTTAAATACGATAAAATAAAAGTCACAGCCGTTTGTGGCGGACTGAAATGCATTAGGAGTAACAGGCATCCCCACAGTGGTATTCGCATTGGGATTATTTAATGAAGCGCATCGTCCCCATCCGGACACATAAACATTCTCACATGTGTCAACAAGAAATGCTGTGAGGGCAATATTCGGGTACGCAGAATTTGTCCCGAAAATAGTAGAGTAGGAGGTAGTACTTAATACGGAATTCAGTTTATGTATATATTGTTTTCCGCCCACATTGGAATATGTTCCGGCTGTAACGGGATAATTCCCCTGCGTTTGTCCGCACACATAAACATAGCCGCTGTTATCCAGTTGAACAAAATAATTCTGGTCGTAAGTGGAAGTGCCAATGTACGTTGACTGAAGCAGTGTGGAACCATTTGCGGAAAGATGTGAGATGAATCCGTCTGCCAGGCCTCCCTGGAATGTTGTGTGAAGCGCCCCTGCTGTTGTCGGGAAATTAAAACTGTTTGTTCCTCCGGCTACATATAAATCACCTGTTGAGGCCTGCTGAACGGAATACGCAGCATCGTCAGCGCTGCCGCCAAGAAAAGTGCTCCATTGCAACGTGTTCAATGTCGAATTGAATTTGAATACAACACCATCCTGCAATCCTCCTCCCCATGCGGGTTGATAAGAACCCGCTGTTGTCGGAAAATTATTCGAGCGCGTGCACGAAGCGATGTAATAATTATTTGCCGCATCAACAATAATCTCACCGCGCGATTCATCAGCGTAATTATATTTCAAAGATGAGAACGTAACAAATCCCGCATTGATATTGATGCCGTCATCTCCTGCCGCTCCGATGAATGTTGAAGCCAGAAGCACATTACCCGTTGTGTTTAATTTTGAAAGAACAATATCGGCTAAACCATTATAGGTTACATCATAAGCGCCTGCAGTCACCGGATAATTTGGCGACCACGTTACACCATAAATAACTAAGTTGTTATTGTTGTCCACGATTAAGCTGTGCGGCTGCTCGTTACTGAAACCACCAAGATATGTGGCGTACAAAAAAGCAGTCCCATTGGGATTGAATTTTGCAATTGCCATATCGCTCATCCATCCGTTGCCGCTCCCATTACCTCCTCCGTAAGCTACCTGATAAGCACCAACGGTTGCAGGATAGCCGGCTCCCTGAATATTTCCGCCTGAATAAAGATTGCCCGCATTATCATACGTTGCCGTGAAACCCCAGTTCGCAGCGAATGAACCGGTGAAGCTGGAGAAAACTAAAGTCGGGTCAATAGTAAGCGGATGTGTATGGTCATATTTATTTATTCTGAAACTAACTTCGTTTCCTTTCAAAATATATTCACACTCCACAGGAATTATGTCATTGTTGAATTCCTGATAAGCGAAAGGGCGCATCTCTACAATGGTCCCTACTGATAACTGAATGTACAGCAAACCATACTTCACATACATGCTGTCAGCGCCTGAATATTTTAATTTGATTTGAGAAGCATCACTGCCCGGTTCAACTATGTAATCATATTTCAGTTCATTGGCTTTGCTGTAAACTTTCAGGTTAATGCCGTTGAAAATATTATGGTAAACTACTTCGCTGAAATCCCTCACATCGCTTGCCCATTTTGATTCATCAGTGCCGATGAAAAAGTTTTTATGATATGATTCTTCTTCGTTCCCGCTTACAGAAACGGAACTCATGCTTTGCACCGGTTCCACTTTCACGGCATGAAGACGGATTTTATCTGTCACCTTTCCATCATGCGGATGCAGGTATTCAAAATCATCGGGATGATAAAAGACATACGTGAATACATTCTTCTCGAGAAACAATCTGCCGCCACGGAAATCCGTTCTGAAGAGAATATTATTTTCCCACTGCCCTTTGTTTTCAGTAAATGTCAGATGCGAAGGTGTTCCTGCTTCCGGAGGGTTGTGCGCAAATAAAAAGCCCCCGCTCGCTGACAGAACAAGAGCAAAAACTAAAATTATCTTCGATGAAAATGGTTTCATCTCTGTGTGGGAGTTGAAAATCAGGAACTATTCCCTGATTTTGCAATGCAAGTTAGAAAAAATAGTAAAACAGGCAAGATTGGTTTTGATTTGGTTTGGTTATACTATTAAGATGCTTTTTACTCCTTTTTAGTTGCATAAAATAGTAAGGGAGAAGAGATAAAAATTTAAAAGGTCTTAAAAATATTTTGGAAACAACCATTGTGTAACTCTCTCAACCTCTCCGCCTGCTTTCCCTCCCGAAAAGGTCGGTCAATCAGGTTTAGCTTAGTGGGTTCTGTAATTCTCTAACTGTCACACTGAGCAGGGCAAAAGTCCGGTGAACTTTTGAGCCAGATTTAGCAATGGCAAGGGCATGCCAAGCACAACCTCCCCTGCGCTCCGCAGGATTTGCAATCACTAGTGTTCGAAACATGGGTTATTGAACATCAGGTTCTTTTTTGAAAAATAATTGTGGATTTCCACCGCACAAGATAACAATCTCTGAGATAAGAGATTCTTCCAGGTCATTTGCCATTTGAAGTTTTGCAATCTTATATCCGTTTATATTGTTCAGTTTTTTGTAAGCAATGATGAGTATGGATGCAATGAGGGTCATGTATAAATTGACTCGAATGGCATTGGCATTTCTTGATACCAAATGGCTGAGGTTTAATTCTTGTTTCAGGAATTTGAAGAACACTTCTATCTGCCAACGTTGCTTGTAGAGAGCCGCAATCTCATATGCATTCATGTCCATAATATTGGTAAGAAAATAAATGGGTTCGCCACTGACTTTTATTTGCGCTTTGATTAATCGAAAAGTCGGATCTGTTTTATCACGTTCTTTATTCATCAACTGCACGATTAAATCTGCTTTAATATCCACTGTGCTGTTTTGCTCAGAGGCGATGATGCTTTCGTTGGAAATTATTTTATAGGACACATCTGTTTTTATTCGGGTAACAAAGCGCAGGTTGTCCTTAGTTAGTTTGACAAAAGTTTTTCTCTTCTGTACCCCTCTGTCAAAAACAATAATGCCCTGGTCTTTTTCCTTGCTGTTAAAAATGGTATGAGGTATGGTGTTGTCTTCGCAGAGTGCTTCTTTATGTTTAAATATTTCCACGTGACAGGGAAAAGAACCTTTCAATCCCACCGTGTACTTTATTTGCTTTTTATTTGTCTCTCTCCCTACCTTCATTCCCCAATCAACGAGCTTTGATGAAGCAGCCACCATGGTAGTATCATAGCGCTGAATGGCATTCTTCTCATTAAAGTATTTTGAAAATTTATCGAAGAGCGAGTAAAATATTTTTTCAAAGAACTCCGGATTCATCGTCACCATGCGATCGCGGATGGAATTAAACTTTGTGGTTTGTTCTCCCGTGCTGGCAAGTATTTTAAAAGAAGCAGAGTGATAAAATTTTTCCATCACTCTTAAACTTGCATGATTATGATTGAGCATCGAATACAGCAAAAGCTGAAACATCGTTATTCCATCAAGCTTTTTTACCTGATGATTAACTTTTGTTTCTGCTGCTAAAAACTCTAACTCTTCTCTTGGAATAAACTTAAGCAGGTCTTGAACTTTCATCAAAGCGTATACCCGCTTAAGAAAAAAATTCCTCTAATGAGTTGATAAACTTATCAATACATTTGTGTCAACAGGTTTCGAACACTAGTGATTTGTAATCCTGCGGAATCTACATTGTAGAATAAGATTATATCTTTATTCATAATTTTACATTCATGTCCGGACATCATTACAGCATAAAAGGAAACAAAACTTATTTTCTTACCTGCACTGTTGTGGATTGGATTGATATATTCACCAGGAAAAATCACAAACTTGCTATTGTCGATTCGTTAAAATACTGTCAGCAGAATAAAGGATTAAATATTTATGCATGGTGTTTAATGCCAAGTCATTTACACATGCTTGTCAATACAGAACCGGGATTTAATCTTTCCGATGTCATCAGGGATTTTAAGAAGTTTACTTCCAAGAAAATCGTTCAGCAGATTGTAGAAGAACCAGAGAGCAGGCGTGAGTGGATGCTCAAATGTTTTGAGGATGCAGGAAAGTTTAACAGGAAAATAAAAGATTACAAGTTCTGGCAAGAGGGCAATCATGCCATTGAAATTTTCTCCGAGCATGTAGCGTGGCAGAAAATAAATTATGTCCATCAGAATCCGGTGGAAGAAATGCTGGTGCAGCGACCGGAAGAATATTATTTCAGTTCAGCAAGAAATTATTATGGTCTCGATGCTATGCTGGAAGTGATAAAATTAAAACCAATGCTCCATGCCCTTTGAATATTTAACACAGACTTTAAATCCTAATTTGATGTTCCGCAGGATTGCAAATCACTAGTGTTCGAAACCTTGTCTAAGTATAATTTGTGCTTGAGAAATTGATAGTATTAAAATGTAACATGTTAAAAATATTTCCAGAAACATGGTTTCATTGAACACGAGTTTCATGTTTCGAACACTAGTCATTGCAAATCCTGCGGAGCGGGGTTTATTACGCTATGGTAGTAGTAAATAACAAAGAGGTACATAATTCCAAAATCATAATTATTAAGTAATACAGAACTTTTACAAAACGCTCCTATCAAGTCAGGAGCGTTTTGTATTTTTGGAGTGTGAGAAACAAAATTCTTTTTACATTTCTAATTAATGTTCTAAGCTTTACATTAACTTTTTCTCAGGCGAATTTAGTACCTAATCCAAGCTTTGAGGAATATTTTCAATGCCCTAATACTCAGGCACAGTTAGACAGATGTAAATATTGGTTTAGCCCTACAATAAACACTCCAGATTATTTTAATGGTTGCTGCTCAAATAATCAGGCAAGTGTTCCAATAAATTTATGGGGGAATCAAATGGCAAGAACTGGTGTTGCGTATTCTGGTTTTAGTCCTTATTACGGTCCTCCTGACCTTAGAGAATATATAGAGGTTAAATTAACTGATTCTTTATTGCCCAACAGGAAATATTGCGTAACATTTTATGCTTCATCTGCAGATTCCTGTCGCTGGGCAACCAGCAGGATTGGCGCTTATTTATCTACTGATAGTGTTTATAGTACTAATGGATTTGTATTAAATTATTCGCCTCAAGTTGAAAATCCTTATGGAAATATTATTACTGATGCAACTAACTGGACAGAAATCTCTGGAGAATTCACTGCTTTAGGAGGAGAGAAGTTTTTAACTATTGGCAATTTTTATAATGATGCAAACACGGATACTGTTACCATAGGAAATTATTTTTTGTATTATGCATATTATTATATAGATGATGTCTCCGTAATAGAAATGGTTTACGACACAGCAAATGCAGGTGGAGATAAAACAATTTGTGAAGGAGATAGTGTATTGCTTGGCACAGCGCAATGTGATGGCTGCACTTATCAATGGCTTCCTGCAACAGGACTAAGTGATGCAATGGCAGCGCAGCCAATGGCAAGCCCTGCACAAACTACTACTTATGTTTTAACATTAACGGACACAACAACAACGGATACATGCACATGCAGGAGTGTTTCTATTACAACAGATACTTTAACGGTTTATATAGATGGTTGTCCACCGCCACCGGAGCAGCCCGTTGAGGTTTATAATATTTTCACTCCCAACCACGATGGATTGAATGAAACATTTTATATAAATAATTTACCTGCTGAGAGCAGGTTAATTGTTTTCAACAGATGGGGAAGTAAAGTTTACGAGAATAATAATTACAATAACAACTGGGATGGCGGCAAAGTTCCTGATGGAACTTATTTTTATATTCTAACCTTACCAAGTAAGGAAAGAATACATGGGTTTGTTGAGATAAGAAGGTAATTTTTTAACCAACCCAGTTCGGGGATTTCCCCCGTTGGTCTTAGATTCGAGCGAGAGCCATAAGCGTTAGCCATCTACAACCTTTCATTTTTCCAATCACGTTAATCAAATCAATCATCATTAATCAAGGGTCAGACAATAATCTGCGAATCTGCGGCTCCTTTTTTTTCAAGAAGTTGTAGCGAACCTGCTCAAAGCAGTTAATAAGTATTCATGTTCACCCACAGTTCTGTGGGTACAGTTTTCGTCTGCTTGCTTTTTCCTTTGGCATAAAATTAAAATATGTTCCCGATGGATGCTTTCAGCTTAAATAAAATAATAGCTGACAATGTAAAAAACCTCAGAAAACAAAAAGGTGTATCGCAGGAAAAAGCAAAAGACGAATGTGGTGTAAATTTTTCCAGAATTGAATGTGCCCTCTACTCAACTAACACTGTCACAATTACACATCTCTCAAACTATTTTAAAATTCCCCCGCATCATTTTCTTATAGAAAATTCAAACAATTAATTTATTTCTCAAAACAACTGGTTTGAACAAATGAAATCGAAATCCGCAATAAATCATCATCAATCTGTTTCCATTCAAGAGCAATCTGAAATTATTCAGCGGCAATCAAAAGGTTTACAAAGACAATCAGTAATTGCGCTAAACCAATCTTTCCTTAATCAAGCGCAATCTGCATTTATTCAGAGACAATCAATAGTAATGAAAAACCAAGCTGTAATAATTCAAAAACAATCTGTAGTAGTACAAAGCCAATCTGTAAGCATTCAAACACAATCTGTAACCATGCAATGCTAATCTACACTGCCGTAATGTCAATCAATAATTCAACAACTCAATTATTCAATAATTAATTTCTAACCCTTAAAACCCAAACCACCATGACATCCAGAGAAGAAGCAATCTTCAACATGTTCCGCGCAGCAAGACAAGTTGGTCTTGATAACGCAGTATTTGTAGCAACAGTCCCCGCAATGGGAATAGCGTTTACCGAACTCAACACACGCATTACATCCATTTCAGGACTTGCCTCTTTACAGGCAGCCGTCCTGAGTGGTATTTCAGTTGACAAAAATCAACTGAAAGATAAAATGGCTTTGCTCACATTCAACTATTCCGGTCCCGGTCGCGCATGGGCTGCTCAAAATGGAAATGATACCAATTATAATGCGCTCAATGTAACAGAATCCAAAATTAAAAGAACACCCGATGACCTTGCCGGTCCTGTTTGTCAGGGAGTTCATACGCTGTTAAATGCCAATGCTCTTGCATTAGTGCCTTTCGGTTTGACTGCCGCAATGTTGGCTGAACTTCTGACAACGATAACAGATTATGTAACGATTGTACCATTACCCGCTAATGCAGTTAACATTCGTCAGACCTATACCGGCAACATTGATGATAAAATTAAAAGCACATCCGACTTTTTAGAACGGCAGCTCGATAATATTGTTCGTGGTCAAATCAATGTTAAACCTGATTTTGTTCACACCTTTTTTAATGCTCGTGACATTATAGACCCGCCAAAAAATTCTACAACCTTTAAAATTGAGGTTCTTGAAAATGTAACAAACACTCCCATTCTTGAAGCACGGTTTGAAGCAGTGGATACAACAAAAGTTGGGTTCACAGATGTAGATGGCAATGGTGAATTGAAAGAGTTTAAGAAAGATACCTATACTATTCTTGTCACAAAAGAAGGCTTCAACCCCGAACAGCAAATTGTTCCTATTGGTTTAGGAGAAACAAAAGAATTAACATTCCACCTCACAAGAGTTTAGCTTTTAGTTTCTGTTCAACAAAACCCTGACCCGAAAAGTCAGGGTTTTTCTTTTGTACGCTCCCTCTCAGTTGGGCGAATCTTCGACCGAAAAGTAAATTTTTCATCCCGATAATTATCGGGACAGATTATTGTTGATATTGCAAATCCGTTTTCCGGACAGTAAAGCATGCAAACCTTCCTCGCTAAAGTTGCTGCTGAAGTTTTATCTAAGCATAAGGATAATCTTCAGCATGTGGTCGTTGTTCTTCCCACACGGAGGGCGTGTTTGTTTTTTCGCAAGCACCTGAGCGAACAAATTTCAAACCCTGTCTGGTCACCGGAGATTGTCGCCATCAATGATTTTATTCTTAATGTTTCTTCCGTTACCGTGCCGGATGATATTGAACTGATAGCGGAATTGTACAGCGTGTTTCAAAATTATTTTCCCGGAGAGTCGTTCGACAGTTTTTATCCGTGGGGAAAAATTCTTCTTGGCGACTTCGATGAAATTGACCGCTGGCTTGTCAGCGCTGAAAAGATTTTTGCAACGCTTGCAAGCATGAAAGAAATTGATGAGCGTTTTGGATTGCCGGATGAAACAACGGAAAAAATCAGACAGTTTGCTCAAATGTTTTTCGGAGAGGAGCAGGGAAAATTGAAAAAGGAATTTTCTGAATTATGGAATAAGCTTTATCTGATTTATTCCGGTTTCAATAAATCGCTCGCTGAAAGAAATCTTGCCTATGAAGGAATGGCTTACCGCCTCGCTGCAGAAAAAATATCTGACGATAAATCCGACAATGCATTGGAGCAAAAGCATTTTGTCTTTGCCGGGTTCTATGCACTGTCCGCTTCAGAAGAAAAAATAATTCATCATCTCAAAAGTAAAAACCGTGCAGACCTGTTTTGGGATTCAGATGAATATTATTTTAATAATGAAAATCACGAGGCGGGACATTTTCTCAGGAATAATTCTTTGATAGACAAAAATAAATTCGACTGGAACGAAAATAATTTTTCTCTCGATGTTTCGGGAGAAAAAAATATCCGCATCATCGGCATTCCGCTCCAGGTAGGTCAGGCAAAGGCGGCAGGAATGCTGGCAAAAGATATTCTTAAAAATAATCCCGATGCATCGGGAGCGCAGGAAAGTATAGCCATTGTTCTGCCGGATGAAAAAATGCTGCTGCCTGTTCTGCATTCATTACCGGAGGAAGCACAAAAATTAAATATCACAATGGGTTACCCCTTGTCTCAATCGCCATTGATGACACTGGTGGAATCATTTGTTGACCTGCATAAGTACAGCAAAAACAAAAACGGCAAATCGCTTCTGTATTACCACAAGCATGTAAAAGAAATTTTGCTTCACCCTTACATAGCGTCAGTAGAAAAAGCGGATCGCGAAGAACTATTCAAGCACATTGAGGAGACAGAATATATTTATGTTCCGTCATCAGTGCTGATAAATGAAAAGGCGCCTGCTTACAGGAAAATTATTTTTTCGGAAATAAATAACCCCGTAAACGTATTCGCTTCACTTTCCGACTTGCTCGAAATGTTATTGCTGAACTCCGAGAAATCGGAGTCCTTTTCTTCTCTTGATGTTGAGTGCATTGCTGTTTTTCATTCACAATTAAACCGGCTTAAGGAAATTGTCACCCGAAAAATGCCGGGCATTGAGTTAAACACATTGTGGAATCTACTGATTGAAATTATCCGTCTTGTTAAAATTCCGTTCAGCGGAGAGCCGCTCAGCGGGTTGCAACTGATGGGATTTCTTGAAACACGCGCTTTGGATTTTGAAAATGTAATTCTCCTGAACGTGAACGAGGGAACACTTCCGTCCTCATCTCGCAACAACAGCTTTATTCCTTTTGTACTGCGCAAATCGTTTGGTCTTCCCACGTTCACTGAGAAGGACGCAATCAATTCCTATCATTTCTACCGCTTGCTGCAACGGGCGAAGAATATTTTTCTTCTGTACGATACGGAAGTAAAAAAGCTGGCGACAGGGGAGAAGAGCAGATTTATTCTGCAGATAGTTCATGAATTAAAAAATCGCATGAACATCAGTGAAGAGTTAATGACCACTCCGGTTCGCCTTCATGATATACAACCCATTGACGTGGAAAAAGATACTGAAGTTATGAAGGCGCTGGAGAAATTCTTTAAAGCGGATGACAAGGCGAACGCTTCGAATTCTTTTTCCGCTTCAAAATTTTTGTGCTACATCAACTGCCCGCTTCAATTTTATTTCCGTTATGTGGCGGGGTTAAAACATAAAGAAGACGCCACCGATGAGATAGACGAAAAAACATTTGGCACATTACTGCATGAGAGCATGAAGAGTTTATACGGAGGCATAAAAATTCTTGATGAAAAAATTATTGTACGCCTGAGAGAAGAAGTTTCCAAAACAGTGGACGGAGTTTTTGCTGATGTGATTCCGCAAAAAGCCGCAGCGCAGAACGGAAAAAATCTTTTAATGAAACGGGCGGTTGAGGAATTAGTCAATAAAATTCTCGATGCAGACCGTGAAATCGCACCCATTGAACTAATTTTTCTGGAGAGAAATATTTACGCACCGTTTCAATTGAGCAATCATAAAAATGTTACGCTGTATGGAATCGTTGACCGCGCGGATAAAGTCAATAACATAACCCGTATTGTTGATTACAAATCCGGACGTGTTGAGAAAATGAAATACAACGATGTGGAAGAGCTGTTTTCCGGACCGGACAGAAAGGAGTTGTTCCAGCTTATGCTTTACCAGCTTTTATTTGCTTCCGTCAGTGATGGGGAACTTGCGGCTGCGGGCATTTACAAGCTGAGGGAAATTACAGGAGGAGCTCTTTATCTCAATGATAATCCGTTACCTGTGAGTGCAGATTCAATCAATGAATTCAGAATGCGTCTTTCAAAACTGATTGAGGAAATCACTGACGTAAAAATCCCGTTTGCGCAAACAGATGATGAGGAGCGTTGCATATATTGTGAGTTTAAAGATATTTGCATGCGCTGAAGAAAAATGAATACACCAATTTGTTTCGAAAATAATTTTAATACAAACGAAAATACATGTCAAAAAAATTTGCAGTAGCCATTCACGGAGGCGCAGGAACGGTATCGAGAAAATATCTGACACCGGAACTTGAGAAACAATATTTAGCTGGACTCAATGAAGCGGTTGACAGCGCTTACGCGATAGTAGAAACCGGTGGCAGCGCCCTGCTTGCTGTCGAGGCAGCCGTCCGTTCGCTGGAAAATAATATTTTAT
>Ga0315284_10004546_pt1 | contig 19696 bp, 23 predicted proteins | sample YL17G09_16_MG_FD_203696 | JGI IMG/M metagenome (GOLD analysis project Ga0315284, IMG submission 203696) | Sediment microbial communities from Yellowstone Lake, YNP, Wyoming, USA - YL17G09_16 | ecosystem: Environmental > Aquatic > Freshwater > Lake > Sediment | place: USA: Wyoming | collected... | reverse complement strand
TATGAAAACCGTGTTTATCTTTTCTTCCATGAGCTTTACAAATCATATGAGCATTCTGATAAGATATGCCGCATGCATAAGAAAAAGAAATTACAGTACAATCATTCTTTTCGGTATCCAATCTACCCTCTCCAAGATATGTATTAGCCATATTATTTGTTTATAAAATAAATATAACAATAATTTTTGACAAATAAAAATATTTAACTATAAATTTTAACAAAACTTTAACATTTTTTAACAAAACTTTAATGAAAAAGATATATAATATATAAGTGAATATTGACCTGACGGAAATTCATAAATTTTTAAAGCTAAGGCTTAAACAAAAATAACCATTTTAGGAGGATTAAACTATGACAACACATTTAGCAAAATTTTTAGATCACAATGAAACTGAACCCTGGGAAGTTTTATTTCGTAATTTCTTTGATAGGGATTCCTTTTTCTTACCAGCAATTAATTCGGATTTACATTATCCAGTAGATATTCATGAAACAGAAAATGCATTAAATATTGAAATTGCTATTCCGGGCATTGATAAAGGAGATGTATTGATAGATGAATGCGATGGAGTTTTAAATGTTTCTTATAATAAAAAAGAAGAAACCGATGATTCAAATAAACACTATATTAAAAGAGGAATAACTCGTAAATCATTTAATATGGGTTGGAAAATTTCAGATAAATTTAATTTAAAAAATATTAATGCTGAAATGGATAAGGGTCTTTTAAAGATCATTATTCCAAAATCTGAAGAAAAGAAAGTAATTAAAAATGCTATTAAAATAAAGTAACTATTATTAATACGTCGGGTCATAAAAAGAGGGAAAATATTTTCCCTCTTTTGTTTATTAATCAAACACATATTTATGTTCTTTTAATTCTATATAGGCATGGGATTATTTCCCGGAAAGCCAAAACATTGCGCCCCGACTTTAACAAAATCTTGATAAAGAAATTTTTGCCATTGTATATTAGTTATAGTCAAAAGAGAGTATTTCGGGAAAGGATCTTTAGTTACTGTTAATAATGATGAAGTAGATAATACCTTTTTATATGCTTTAAAATTAGTCATTTTTGTGGATAATTTACTTACAAAACCTGAAGATATCATATCTTCATTTTTTAATTCAAATTTTTCAAATATCGTGTTTACTGCTCCTTCATTTACATTATCATCTAATTCATCTGCAATTTTAATTACAGGTTTTGAATTTTTTAATGTAAATCCAAAGTTTGCAGTATTAGGTTTCAATGAAATGGGTAATGCTGCTAAAGTAAGATCTACTTTATCAATTAATCCGATTAAGTTATCTAATTTTTTATTTAACATTTTTTCTGTTTGTTCAATTCCGTCAACACCTTTTACCGAATCACCATTTTTATATGCGCTATTTAGTATTTGATATTTTTTAGTTAATGTAAATCTTTCAATTTTTGTAGTAAGTAATTGTTCTCTTAATGATACATTAGTTTCAACCCATTTACCCACTTCAGATAAATAATTGACATTATTTTTTATACCGTTTTTATTACTTACAGTTTTTTTAGGTTTTATAGTTTGATGTTCGGCTATCTTTATTTTTATATTTGTAATATCTTTTTCCTTCATGTTAATTTTTATTCCTGTTTCATCTAACATTTTTTTCACTACACTCCTTTTAAGTTTTAAAAGCGCTTCAGAAATTTCTTTTTTCATAGCAGTTATTTCTCTTTTAAGTGCTGCAGTTGGATCGCCAAAAGGTGTAGTATGTTTTGGAGAATAGTTAACAAATAAACTCCAAGGAAATACCCACATTCCACATATTGAAATACCTAAAACAATAAATCCATATTGTGTTGATATCGCTTTAACTGGAATATAAACCACAGGCATTAATATAGGTGAGGGAATTATCCAACCCGTAGACCATCCTGTAGCAGGATTTGCAACACTTGCTAGTGTAGCGAATACACAATATTTAAGCCAATATTCTATATCACCAAAACCTTTTTTAGATTTTGGATTTAAGTAATCATTTTTTTCATCAGATACACATATTGTATCATCTGATAATGTATATAATCGTGTTTGATAACCTTGCCATGTAATAATAGAAAATGTTTCAAATATTGATAATGAATCGATTACTTTTTGAATTTCTTCAATATTTATAGGTAATGAATTTAATTCTGTGAATAAATTTTGAGAAAATAATTGTAATTTATTACCCTCTAAAATAGTTTCTTTTTTTCTTGTATCTTTTTCAATAACAATATTATATTTTGTAATTAATTGATCTGCGCCAAGATAGAATTCAAATAAAAACATAACTTTATTAACTGTGATTATTTTATCACCTGTTAATTTTTTATTTTCATTAGCTAATCCGGTTAACCATAATTTTACATCACTTAATTGTTTATGCACATTATATTGTTCCATTGCTTTATCGAACCAATTTCCCAAATTTCCCAAAAAACCTGTGCCTTTTTCTATATCTTTTATTAAACTGTTAATTTTATTTGCAATTTTATCTTTATTATATCCATCAATTACAAATCTTTTTCTGGCAAATTCATTAATTATATCTCTAAATTGAATTTCAATTTCAGTAGGTTCGTTTAATGTATTCAGAGGCATGCCTAAATCTAAAAAATAATATTCAAATAATTCATATTCACTTGGCTTTGGTTTAATTATTATAGATGTAGCGAAAACAGATTCAACAAGTGCAGTTATATTTTTAAAAAATAATGCATCAGCTTCTTCAACATCATCTTTTATTTTATACAAAGTTTCATTTTTAGCGTTTTGTTTAATGTTATCTGTTCCTGTAATTTTTTTAATTGTGTTTTCGTAATCATTATTTAATACGTTAAATTTACTTTTAGTTTCATTAAATACCCCAATTACACCGGGAATTAAATCAAAAGTAGAAGTGTCATCGAGAATGGCAATTCCTAACATTTGAGGATAAATTGAATTAATATAATGTTCTTTAATAAATGATTTTACGCCATTTAATCTTTTATAATTATCATTTAACAAATTAATCTGTGTCGTTAAATAATCTTCATCAGGATCTGATATGTCTTGTAAAATAATTTCATTCTCAGATATTTTTGCGATAGTTCCAATGACAGGAGAATAAATTACTTTTCCATTAATTATTGCAATTTGTGATTCGGGTGTTAAATGAGAACCAAGAGATACAGCTGCAAACATTTTATCCTGTTTCGCGTTTCGTACAATTGCATGTGTAACCAAATCTGTTGAAACAGACGCGTCCATAACATTTTCTTCATTAAAATTAGTTTCACATTCTAAATTAGTTAACTTTAACTCTATTGGAATATGGGGCACGAGTTCATCATCAGTGATCACTGGACAATCTAAATTAAACTGAAAAGGTATCTTATTAATAGATACATCAAAGGGTTCGATTGAACTCGAACATGTTATATCTTTCGATATTTCATCTAATGTTTGTTTTGATTTTTTGCGTAATATAACTCTATTTGCTATATAAATTGTAGTGGCAAGACCAATAGCAATTAAAATATTATCAATTTGTTTTAAAAAATTAAGAGATTTTTTTGTTTGTTCATTATTTCCTTTATCTTGCATTTTTAATAAACCATAAGTATTTCTTGTAAGTTTTTGAATATATTTTGTTCTATATTTTGAGGGATGTTCTGATTTAATTAATAAATCTTTTGTCATATCTACTATATACTCTAAAATAAAATAAGAACTTAACATAATTGGTGCTGCGTTTCCAAGTTTATCACTTAATTGTTTTAATTTAGTATAATTAATTTTACTATCAATATCATTATTTTTATCAACAAATGATAAAAAATCTGACGCTTCCATTCCACTTGGAAATTTTATATCAGATTCACCATTTAAACATTTTAAAAGTAATTCACTTAAACTATCATCATTAAAATCTGTTGATGTATAATCAAGAATATCTTTAGCTACTTTATTATTTCGTAATTGTTTTTTAAGATCATCTTTTGTTTTTTTTTCTTTAATCATATTATTAAGCAAAAGTAATGACGCGACCCCCAAAGCAATTAAAACGTCAGGTTTTTTGAAAAATTTCTTCTGACGTTCTAATTCGCTTTTATATTTTTTATTAAATTTTTCTATAAGTGCTTTAATAAACTTATTCATTTTATGCTTTAAATATTTTATTCTTTATTTGTGATGATATTTTCATTTCAACCCCATTTTCATATGAATTTTGATCATAAATTGCTATTATTTTTAATGGAGTATTTTTAAATAATCTAATTTCTTTTTCATCTTCATACAAAGGATGCATATTCACCCTAAGTGTTTCAATCCAATTAATATATTCTATTCCTATTGAAGATTCAATCATAATTTCTTTTTCTTTTCCTTTTATATCATAACCCCAATGAGGTTCCGCTACATCTGGATCCCATGACCAATAGATTCCTAATCTATTTCCTTGTTTTTCTAAATGTTTCAACCAATTTTTTTCAACTTTCATTTTTCTCCATATTGTAATTTCATTTCCATCAATAATTTCATATTTAAATTTATCCCGAGTTTCATGAAATTTACATTCTATTTCATAGATAACCCAATTTCTAAATTCTTTTGATTGTTTAAATTCTTCATCCTCTTGTAATTTAGTATAATCTAAATTATTTTCATTACTAAAAGAATAACAAAAAAGATCTAATACAAAATCATCTCCTAAATATTGATTTATTAAATCTTTAGTAACAACATCTTTAATATCAACAGCTTCTATAGCCATTTCAAATAAAAAATTATTTACTGTTTTTGCTTTCATGTTAATTCAAATATTTTTTTTTCATCATTTGGGGATGAATAAATCGATGTATTAAAAGTAACAGTAAATGGCTCAATATTTTGTACATATTTACGACCAGTCCCCTTAATACAATATGCGATTGTTATATGAGGACGATATTCAGGAAAATTTTGAGTGTTAGGAAATATCATTAAAAAATATTTTCTATAATCTGCTAAATCTTCATCAAGAGGAATATCAAATTTGACTACATCATATTCAGGATTTTCAAATATACTGATTTGTGTAATTGTTGCTTCTATAGGATAGATTCTTTCTATTTCTTCGTATATACGATCACGATCCACTTCATTATCATGAATTCCATATAAGATTGTTATATGAGGTTCTTTTTCATAACCAAAATCACCGTCTTTTTCATAAATATCTTTTTTATTTATAATAGAGATTTTTTTGTTCCAATCAGGAATGTCAGCACCCATCATTATACATCCATAAGATAATGATTGTTCTTTTCTTTCAAAAAGCCAATTTTTAAAACCTGTGAATTTCATATTAAATTTTCTTTTTTTCTTTCATATATTGTTCTCTAATAAATCCACCCCAATGCTTATATTTAAGTATAAATATAGAGTATTCCTCTGCACTTAATTCTATTATTTTAACATATTCAGCATAATCAGAATTTTTTCCAAATAAAATATCTTTGGTTATATCAAAATATTTATCTTCAATTTTATTCCATGCATGTTCTATTGGAATTCCATGATATGAAATTTCACCCTCAACATAAGAAACACCGGGCACAGTCGTAGCTAATTGCCCAGCATTTTTATAACATTCTTTTTGAACTACTTTTGGTCTAGCACCTTTTAAGTACTTATCTATTTCTGGATATTGTTTTCTAATTTCATCAGTTTTAACATGAGTTAATAATTTTGCATGATCTAATTTCCATTGCCAAAAATCATGTTGTTGACCCTGAGAAAATTTAGTAATTTGTTTTATATAAGTAATTAAGTCAGATTGATCGTGTTCATTTAACCAAGTTTTATATCTGAGGAATTTCATGTAAAAGATATTTTGTTTATATATTCTTAAAATAAAAATTAAAATATAAAGAACTATTTAACAAATAAGATATATAAAATATATTAACTATTAATCATTTATGAATCATCAAAAAGTTTATGACGCAATAATTAGAAACGCAAAATCTCAAAATAGAATTAAATTAAGAAAAAATAAAGAAGGATATGTGTATTATGAGAATCATCATATTTTACCAAAATGTTTAAATGGTGATAACGAAAAAGAAAATTTAGTCTTGTTAACTGCAAGAGAACACTTTGTTTGTCATAAGTTACTTATTTTTATTTATAATTTTAATAAAGGATTATGTGATGCTTATCTTAGAATGACATTTAGTAAACAACTGGGCGATGTTATGACATCTAGAGATTATGCTTATGCTAAATGGTTAAAATCTACTATTCCTATTTCCGAAGAAACTAGAGAAAAACAATCATTATCACATAAAGGAAAAATTACTTGGATGAAAGGCAAACATCATTCTGAAGAAACACGAAAGAAATTACAGGAAAGTTCAAAATTGTTAACTGGCGATAAAAATTCATTTTATGGTAAACACCATTCCGAAGAAACGAAACATCAAATAAGTAAATCCAGAAAAGGAAAAACTGCTTGGAATAAAGGTGTGCCGATATCTGAAGAATCTAAAATAAAAAATAGTGAATCGCAAAAAGGAGAAAACCATTGGAACTGGGGCAAAAAACTTTCTGAAGAAACTAAAGAAAAATTAAGAAAATCTCATGGGCCAATGTCAGAAGAACATAAAAAGAATTTAAGCAAATCTTTACAACGAAAAAATTAAATTCCAATTTTAACATTAGTTGATGTAGCTGCTTGTTTTGCAGCCTCTATTAAGCCTTGCGCGACGCCTGGAGTAGCCGGAAGTTTGTTATCTACCATAGTTCCTAACGTTGACATTAAAGCCCAAAGCGGTTCACCAAGTATAGCAGAGTAATATGGTGGTTCACCAATTTTAGTAGTTTGTGAACCATTAATTTTTACTTCATCGGCTGTCACCTCTACTAGTGATGCTGCTGCAATCTTCACTTCATTCTTCGTGGTTATATTTGTTACATCCCCATCCATCTGAACAACTGAATCACCATTAGGTGTTTGTAAAGTTATCATTGTGTCAGGTGTTATCTGGATAAACGATTCTTTAAGATATATCTGGAATCCACTATTCTTTTGATATATTACTGTGAGTTCTTCTTCCGGATCATAAAGTAAAACATGAGTACCGTCATAGTCATCTTTAATTCTTTGTATCAATTCAGTATCAATGTTCTGAATCGTTGTGTATTCTGGCGCATATAAGTCACCATTGTTGAATTGTATTCTAACGAATTGTCCAACTTTTGGAACTGAGATTGACCCAGCTCCATCACCAGCAAATATCGTTGAATTGATGGGAACTGTCCATGGTAAGTGTTCATCAACAATTCCATCTAACAAACCAAAAATTCGAACTTGGCATCTTCCTGAAAATGTAGAATCTTTTGTGTTAACTACAACACCTAACCATGAATTTCCATCATAATTATGATTAATAAAATCTACATCTGATATATATTGAGTCATAATTTTTTAAATATTTTTTATTTTACTTTTCGAGTTTACTATTAGTTGCTTTACTTACTGTTGGTTGAGTTAGTGTTGTTCCTTCTATTTTATTTAATTGTGATGAGGGTTTTGCTTCAATAACTTTTGTAAGATCGATTGTAGTTGTTCGAACATTAGGTTTTTCAGTTTGAATGTTTTGTGATTGTGTTTCAGATGACAATTTGCTCGAAGCACTAGGATTCTGTAAGCCTGTAGACTGTGTAGATGATGCTAAGCGTTCTGAAGCTTTGATTTGAGCCAATTTCTCACCCTGTGTAGATGCACTTAGATTAACAGAAGCTGCTAGTTGATTAAGTTCATCAACTGTAAGTTGATTTGATAATTGACTTGATGCAATACCAACATTTAAGGGCTCACCCTCAATGTTTCCAGATACAGCATTTGGTTGGGCTCCTTGCATCCCACTGCTTTGAATGGGTAAAATAGTGTTATTACTTGTAATAGGAGTACTATAAACAACTTTTTGAACGTTAACTTCTCCTGTTCCTGTTCCAACTAAATTTGTTGCTAATGAAAAATCTTTAATTTGTTCCCAAACACCCTTATCATTTAGTGCCTGATTTGCTGCACCTTGCATTAGTTTTGTGTCATCATCAGTTGCTTCTGATTTTGTCAATTCTACTAAAAATGCTCTCATAATCTTATCAGTTTGTATGGGTTGATCTAAAAGAGAAGATGGCGCATTACTATATGAATTTACAACATCATTAACACCTTTTCTAATTGTGCCCAATACAGAAATTATATTTTTTGATTCAATCGCAGTTTTAATTTCAGTGAATGAAATTCCCAACCCCGGAATATTTGTCATTTTTGCTTTATCTACAATTTTATCAATAAATCCTGTAGCATAAGATTTTCCAAAATTGGCTGCATTACCTACCCAAGTTTCTGGTTGTGTGGGGTTAACTAAAACAGTATCATCATCTTTGTTTCCCCATATTTTATCAGTTCCAGGACCTCTTTGTCCATACATTGTATTTGAATTTTTATTTTCATTAAACGGTAAGCCTGAAATATGATAATTATCAGGTGTATCATTATCTCTATCTTGAGCAATTTGTAGATAAGCTGGATATAAATTTTTGTTATTAACTTCTTCTAACGTAGAAATTTCATCTTTAGCTCTATTAAAACCATTAAGTTTACGATCACTTAAAAATTTATGTGTAAACATTGGATATATTTGTAACTCTTTGATATTACCCACATTTACTGAAAATTTAACAGCACCTTGTGCTGGATCAGCACCAACATTTAATCCATCTAAATGTGTAAATGAAATATTAGTTATATCAAATTCACACAATTCACAAGTAATTTCCCATGTTGGCAAAACATCATCTAATACACTTAAAAATAAAGGAATTCCTGAATTTGTTTCACCTTCAGCAGGTGTTGCAGTAACAGGTTCAGTACCAGCAGCTGGATATCCACCTAATCCAGATTTTAAAGGTTTTTCTGATATTTGTGGTATATGAAATGTTCTAAATTCTGCTAAATAAATTTTAAGTGTAAAATATCTCATCATATCCGGAAGAACCCAACGTTGATAAACATCATCCCATACAATTTTTCTATAAAGATTTAATAAATAACTTATTCTTAAATCTAATCCTTCAAGACATGTAATTGTTATTTTTTTATCATTTGCAATTCTTTGGCCTTTTTCAGGATTAATTTTTAGTAAATCTGATATACCATCAATTTGTTGAAAATAATAAGGAAAATTATCTTGTAAATCATTAAATTTTTGAATAAATTCTACAAGCATTTGAGCACGTGTAGGTTCATTTGCGTCAATTAGATATTGTACAGCAGAATAGGATATTGGTTCTTTTAATACAATTGGTTGTGATGTAGATGTTCCCAATCCTACACCCGAAACAATTAAATTAGTTGTTTTAGAAACTGTCTCAACATTTGAATCAAATAATGGATGTGGCATTGTATCAAACAAAGCTCTATTAGATGCAATATTATACACATGATCTTTTTCATCAGCAAACTTTAATCGAAATGAAAAATATGTTGGTTCATCAAATCTTTTTGATAAAGTGTATCTATTAGCGACTTGTTCAACACTTCTAAATTTTTTGTATATGTTATTATAATTTGCCATTTTTTATATATTTTCAGTTGTTTTAATTGGCTCAATAGGTATTGGTGGTGGCCATTCTCTTCGAGTTAAAATAAATTCTTGTAAAAAATTACTCATAATTGAATCCTCATTTCTACTTGACCATGATAATATAAAACCTTTAACTAAATACCATCCACTATAAAATAAATCTAATGCATCTGCAAAATTAGAATTTGGATTAATTTTATAATTATCAATTGCATCTGTTCTTATTAATGCTACAGGAATTTTATCACCTCTAATTACATTAAAATTGGTGCCATTTACTTCAATATGTAAATTTAATTTATCAAGTTCTTTATTATTAATAAGATTTTTAACTTTCGCAACTTGATAATTTCTGTGATGATTACCATCCCACTGTAAATTATCATCATTAGAATTACTTATTGTATATTGAACACCCAACCAAGGAAATTTTTCATATAAATTTACATAAGGATAATTTGCTCTTTTTAATTCTGAATTTTTTTTATCAGTAACATAAGATGCACGTCCTCTTAAAACAATCATTTTATCAAGTTTTGCTAAATCATATGTAGGCTCAACTGGAACAGCCCAATATTTTTGTTTTTCTGAATTTTCATATAAATTTTTATTATGTTCGAACATTTCACATGTCATTTTTGTTCCTATTTGAAATGTTATGGCTGATGCTCTATTTATTGGTCTCCAAGAATTTATAAAAAATGATGATGTTCTAAATGTAGGAAGATTTGAAAACACTTTTACAGTTACTATTGTTTTTTCCGGAGCAGTGTCGGGTTTATAATTTGTATTTGAATCAATATTACTTGCCAATGCAGCAATATCTACTTCAGATTCTGAAGATAACATTTGTTTATTTATGTTAATAAAATTTAAGTTATAATAAAGATCAATCCAACACTGATAAAATGATTGATCATCTCTCCATGCTCTTTCGGTTAATTGATTAATATAAATATCTCCTGCAATATTTGCTTTTAACCAAATTTGTTTATCGTCTGTATCATCTTCATTGGTTGCAAATCCTAAACCATATTTTTTTGCAAAATCTTTTAATGCTTCAAGTGTTGTTCCTTTAAATGAAAAATCATTTATTTGACTTTTTAATCCTGGAACAAATAATTCTCCATAAAATGTCATTCCAACTGGGCCCTTTTGTTCTGTTAGATTGGGCAAAGTATGCACACCTATAATTACATAATCATTACGTATAATTTTTAGTGCATCTGTTCTACCTCGTATAGCTAATGAAATTATATCACCATCTTTTGGCATTTCTTTTGCAAGAAATAATTGAGATATTAGTCCAATATTTAAAGTTATTTTTGGTAAAAATTCTGTACAATCAATAGTTACAGAACGTATTTCATCTCTACTAAAAATATATTCATTAATCTTAATTAAAGGAAACTCAATTGAAATTACATCTTCAGGTTTTTGTGCTCCTTGTGAATCTTTTCCAGGAATAGACAGTTCGTCTAATTCAATAGTTTTTTCGAATACAACGAAATTTCTATATGTTGTTCCTTGTTTTTCTGAAGTAGGTTTAGGAGCCTTTGAATTAGAAGGTGTAAATGTTAAGGACATTATTTATTTTTACTTTTAATTATACTTGTTAAAAATTCAGATTGCGTCATTCCGTTTTGTAAACATGTGTTGACTCCTTCTCCAAAATACACGCGTCCTGATCGATATGTTATTTGTGGTTCATTCTCTCTTGCGATATTGGGTGGTAATGCTCCTGCAGGAGTATTAACAATTTGTCTGTTTTGAAAAGCATTATCTGTTTTTGGAATTTTAATAGGATCAATGTATTTATAACTATTTCTAATTGCTTTACCTCCATCAACATCAACTCCAGATGATTTAGCCACAATTGTTTTCATTGAATCTAAACTTGGAATTAAAATTATATCGTCAGCTTTAATTGTAAAAGGATTAGAAATTCCATTATATTTTAATATTAATTCAGCATATAATGAATTATTATAAACTGCACCAGAAATTAAATCAGGACGCATTTCAAATTCTTTAGGAACTTTATATATACTATATGACACATAATTAGTTGCTAATATATCAAACATAGAGTAAGTTAAATCTATTATTTCAATTCCATCTGGTCTTGTAAACGCCGGTTTTTTATCTAAACTATTAAGAAACATGTGTGTTATTATTTTATTATAATAATGATTTTTGAGCGATCCAGTCGGCACAGCGATAAGCACTTTGAAATATATCGCTTTCATTTGAGATAAACTGTTGTGCAGAATTTTCTGAAATTCCAAGATCAAAAGATTGTCTATTCCATACACTTCTTTCACCCCCTAACGCCAATTTGTTCCCTTCAACTTCTCCTTTAGGAATATATCCACTATCCATTCCGGGTTTATATTTTATGTTCATTCTTCTACCCGGAGCATCTCCTGTTCTAGATGCTTCACCCGAAGTGAAGTTATCAACACCGGTTTGATAATCAGCGCTTCCAGAGAATGAATCGGGAAGATTATAAATTCTGCCCATACCTCTATTAAATATTGATTCAATAGCATCTCTATCTCTTGCCATGGCGTGTTTCAACTTAACATTAATTTTTATTTCTGTTGGAAAATCATCTGGTCCCAATTCTTCATTAAATTCAACAGTTATACCTTCACATATTAAATTTCCAATCATTGCTATAGGATTTAATGGATTTCCTACTGTTATATGCCATTCACCAACAGGCTCACCAGTTAAAATTGCTTTCATTCCATGTAAGTATGGAACTTGACCTGCTGTTTTTTTAGCAATTGCATTATTAAGCAAATTTCCAGTAAGTCCTGTAAATATACTAGTAACGGCTCCAAATAATGCTCCTTTTTCACCACTAAATAATTGATCAAAAAATCCTGTAAAACTTTTAAATAATCCCGATGCAATATTTTGGCCTGTTCCTCCAGCTCCAGCTTCAGATTCTGCTTGCGCACCTGAAGAAAATTGTTTAATTGCAGTTTGAGCCCATCCAATTGGATTACCTTTATACCACTGTTCAATACCTTCTGCACCTCCAAGAAAAGGATATTTTGCGGGGTTTGCCATGAATCTATGAGCACCTCCAAAGAATACAGCGCTAGCTGAACCCATAATTAAAAAATTTGACATAATATCAAGTAAAACTGCTTTAGGACTAATACCTCCAACTGGTCTTGCAACATATTCAAATATTAAATTTAAGCCATCCCATTCAAAAGCTAACCCGGGCTTACGTTTTTTAATTGAATCAATACGATTAATAGGACCCATAATTCTATTTTCATAAGGGCCATTTTCATACGGATCTGGTGGAAGTTGTCCAGCATTCATAATTAATTCTCTATCAAATTTACCACCAGCAACATTTAATATTTCGGCCATTTTTGCAACACTTTTATAAATTCCACCTAAACCAGATTCATTACTCGGAACAGAATCAGTTTGCACTTCCCATATACTTGCTTGAACGTCATCCCATAAAACGCCTGTTGTAAATCTTAAAAATGAATTCAAACTATTTCCTGTGTCTCCCCCAAAATAAGTAACTGCTGTAGCCATTGGAGGAAATACTTGTGAATCATCTTTAGCACTTCCACCATCATCAGCTTTTATATCTGAAGTAGAATTTTGAGGTCCCGCTTCACTAATCATTCCTGGAAATTTCATATTATCAAGAATGGGTGCTGGAAATCGTCTAAGTGTTATCATTCTATTATTTTGGATCTTATTCCAATATTTTGAGAAAACAAAATCTGTAAATTGATAAGGAGTTCTTCCAAAAGGATCACCCTTTCCCCAAGAAATTAAAGCCGAAGTAGTTGGAGTACTTGCAAAATTATAAGCAGTATCTGCTGTATTATCAAGTTCATACCATCTTCTTTGACCCTTTTGATTCATTAGATATTTACCACCATTAGTTCCATATAATCTTGTAAGTGCATAATAATTTTGCAACGAAGGCACACCTTTATAAAATTCATTATTAGCCATTTTATCATATTCGTTTTGCACTTTATCCATAATTGATTGCCCAGCATACGTACCATTTTTAATAATTTCTTCGCCTTTTTTAGAATTTTTAAGAGTTTGTTTACTAATTAAATATGCAGTTGTTGATAATTCAGCAAAATCAGAACCAAAGGGTATAAAAGGTATCATCCTTTGTGCATCTTTTTTATTAACAGATTGTTCAAGTCTATATAAACGTTTATCAAATGGATTCATCATTTTGTCTACGGGTGCGGTGTTATCTGAACCTTTACTTGTATTTATATTATCTGATTGTCCCATAGCAGATTTGGCATCTGCGCAAGGCATTAAAATATTTGCTTTAACCCAATCACGTCCATTTTTTCTCCAAATCCAATGTGCAGCAGCTTTTACATTATTTGATTCATCTGCATTAAAATCTGCTAAAGTTTGAGTTCTATTATTATATTGTATATTTACTAATTTATTTTGTAACACTGATATTTTACTTTCTATTACGCCTGATCGTTGTTTTGCATCTTTCTTATCGCCTTGATATCCTTCTTTATATAAGGCAACAACTTTTGTCTTAATACAAGATTCATCAGATGCTAATAATCCAAAACTTGCCCAATCATACGCTCTAGCATTCCATTCTGTTAATATCTGTTTCGCACTTCGTGTTTCTGCCATATTGATACTTTTTATTTATATATCCCATAAAAAAATAAAAAGTAAATTTCTGGAAAGTAAAAAACAAAAGAAACTATTGATAAAAGAAGTAAGACAATGACAGGTGTTTAAAAATCAAAATTACATTGCATACATATAAGGGGGGTCGAAAGGGTATAATATTTTCTAATGAACACAAGAAAAATAGAATTTAATCCAGTTATACTAGACACTGTAACGAGGATTAAATTTATATTCACTTAATTTATCTATTCTTACTGCTTCAATTAATCTTATTTTTTTTATACTCGGAAAAAATATTATTTCATCAAAATTATTATATAGATATTGTAACTTAGGTACATTATAATCATCTAATAAAACAACTTCACTTATATTTTTAATTTCAGCAAGAGTATTAAAAATGTTTGGTAAAATATCTTCACTAATATCTGGATTTGAATAAATAATTCCACGAATTCTTTTAGATTTTGCATAAGATTTAATTAACTCATTAATTTGATTACTTATAATAAATGAGCCATAATAATCTATTGTGGAATATGTATATCCATATTGTTCTAATATTTCTGGAATATAAATAATTGAAAATAATTTTAGGTTTAAGAATGATTTTTTAAGTCTCGACACATTTTCAATTGTTACATAGAATTTCATAGATTTAGTTAGATTTAAATTTACATTTTTCTCCATACCATCTACCGTAATTTTTGGGGTTGATTTTTGCTTTACAATATTTGCATGTTTTTTTTAAATTATTAATATCATCATATATACGTTGATAATTCATATTTTATTTTCGCCCTTTATTATATATTTTTTGTGCTTCTTCTAATGCGTCTAACACTGGAATTTTTTTCTGTTGCGCAATTTGTTCTGCTAAAACTTGAATTGCTTCAGATGTTCTTTCTTCTTCTGATAAATTTTGCATTCTTCTTATTTCTTCTGCCCACTCCTGTTCTTTCTTTTTACCAGCAATGATATTTTGATACATTATTTCGAATTTTTTTGCACGTGGTAGCTTTTGTTGAAATTGCATTATCCCTAATCGTTTACTCATTCTTCTTCTTTCAGTATTATTCATTTTTATTTATGTTTTTCTTTTCCATATATATTTCTATATTCTCTTGATTGCAAGCTGTTCACGTAAAAATAATTGAACAGTCTCAGAAATCCTGCAAGTAATAATGTATCATCAGATGTTACAACCATACTTGAATCTATCATTTTAAATTTTACTTTGTTTTCTTCAACTTCTTCTGTTTCTTTTACTGATTTATCTGTAAGATTGACACAATATAAATCAATACCTGAATCTGATGTTAAATTATTATATAAGTTACCAAGATACATCCAATCATCAGCTTTAGTAATATTTAATCCAATTACTTCATATAAAATTCTATTTGCTGCTACAAGATTTGTACCATCATCAGCATTAATATATCCATTAATTAAACTATAATCATATTCTTCAAAAACATAATTATAATCTTTAATAACTCCTACTTTATCAAGAAGTCCTTTAGTATCAATTGAATAAGGTAAAACAGTGACACGATGTTTTTTAGAAATTAAAGTATAATGTCCTTGTAATTCTACTACATCTTCATATATACCCGAAAGAACTATTTTTTTTGCAATATTGTTATCCATAGTATTTTTTCTTATTTTTTCTTGTTTCTATATTTATATATCCATGTTTCTAATATTGATTTCTATTATCATTTATCATTTTGAGTATAAAAATTAATGAATGCGTTAGATAATGCGCCCTTAATCTCTTCATCTTTAATATTATTAATAATATATTTGATTGTTTTATTTTGACCATCATCATAATTTTCTTTTATTATATTAAATAAATCTTTTGATGGAGCACTTACAGTTAATGTCATTTCAATATCTACATCAAATTTTTTCGATGTATTAAGTACAATATAAACAGGATCTGTTTTATCAACTGTACTTGTTGGATATATTATTGGTTGTGGAGGTATTTGAGGTTTATCACTTATTTGTTCAGAACTTGAAGATATTGAAGTTGTTGTATAAGGTGGAAATCTTGAAGCTGTTGGATAAGGTGGAATTAATTCAATTATTTTTTTCTTTGGTGTAATTGATCCAGTTTCTGAAGTTAAATCTGCATTCATTATATCATTAACTGATGGAATTTCATATTCAAGCCCAGAATTTGCGTCTTTTTCGTATCGAGTAGTATTTATAGGTTGTTTTTCTACAAATTTCCAGCAATTATTAGGATGGTCTATTTCAGCCATAAATTTACCAGTTAAATTTTTTTCATTTAGAGGTGCAACCAACGCTTCATTAATTCTTGATTTATCTTTAAAAACAATAAATACTATACCATCCTCAGATTCTATTTTATCAAATGTTAAAATTTGACCTCGTAAATCTCCCAAAATCCACTGAAAAAATCGTTCATTATTCATATTTTTTTACTTTAATTATAATATTTGTTATTTTTTTAATTTCAACTTTATGGGGTAATGAAATTTCACCAATAATTAAGTCTTTGTTTATAGATGTATTTTTTTTTCTAATTAATTTAATCTTTTCTAATATTTTCCAAAACATTAATTTAAATGATAATAAATTGTGAAAATTGTTTTTCATATTCTTTCATCCATTCTATAGAAAAATTTTGTTCATGCCATTCTATATAATCTTCACGAAAAACTTCTAACGATTTTTCAAAATGCATTTTATAATTTCCTGAACTTAAATAATCCATACGTACAATGGGAATAATAAAAGTATGTTCTGTTCCTTTAACTCTCCAAAAATATGATAAAGTTCCTCCATACGATTTTGTTTCTTCTGCTATACCATATTCAACATATAAAGGTGATATCCATCCTATTAGATTAATTTTCATTAATTTAACATTCTCGAGTTTCGAAAAATCAAAATTATTTGGCATATGATTGCTTAAGTTTTTCCATTCTCTATTATCCGGGGTGTAAACTCCGACATTGTAAAAACTGTGCTACTTCAACAAATGTCTTAAAGATTATTTAACTATGTCGATAATATTTGTGATATTAACACCTACTAATTCATAGTCTTCTCCTTTAAGTTTTTCAGTTAATTTAGCTTCAACATCTGTAGGAGATGATGCATATACTATATAACATTCTTTTTTAAATTTTGTGTTTCCTTTTTTATCTTCAAAAGATACTCTGATCGTTGCTTTAAAATATTGATTCATAGTTTTAAATTTATTTAATTATTGACTTGGTTGCTAATACTTCAGGCGGTAACATTTCTTTACGATTAAATTCACTAGGAACTTTTCCACATTTTTCACAGATAACTACTTCAATAGTATATAATTCCTCTTTTCCCGATTCTGCTAATAAAGCAGAAATTCTTTTAAAAACTACTCCTTGCCGGAATATTTTTCCTCCGCAATCACATTCAAATGTTTTTGCATCTACAATTGTACTTAAATTCATATTAATTTCTTTTTTATAATTTTTTCTTTAAAACTAATGAAAACAAACCCTATTCTGTATTTGTAGGAATATACGATGCCATAATTAAGTAGTTTGAGTATCTGTATCTGTTTTGTTTTGTGCCATATCCTTCATAACTTGAAGATCTTTATCGATTTCTTCTTCAGTCATACTATAACTATTCATATCAACCACTCCTCTTGTTCTATACCCAGAACTTGAATGTGACATTTTCTTTAACGTATTACCCATATTTGCTTGAGTAAAATTAACTGCATTATACATTCCCATACTCGATGCATTATTCCAAGCATCTTGATCGGCACCCAAGAAAACAAATTCCCACTTCCAAACATCTTGTTGTTCTTTTATTTTTGCTTTAAGTTGTTCTAAATTATATTCTTTAGAAGCATTTTCTTCACCATCCGTTATAATCATAACCATAACTTTTTCAGGTTTTTCATCTTCAGAAGTTATATCAAGTCTTCTTCCAACGTCATCAATAGTTTTTCCTACTGCATCAAGAAGAGCTGTTGTTCCACCTGGCATATAAGTTCTATCAGTAAGTTTAGATACACTTTGTATATCAATTCCATTATTAACAATTGTATATGTATTATCAAATTTAACAAGTGTTAACTTTGCTTCACCTGGCATCTCTTGATGTGTTTTTAAAAATTCGTTAAATCCTCCGATTGTATCATTTTTAACATTACCCATCGATCCCGATTCATCGATAATAATGATTAATTCACATAAATCTTTTTTCATAATGGTTTGTTTTTATTTTATATTATTTGTTTGTTAAATAGTTTTAAATTGTTTTTCGTAAGATTCTTTAGTTTATCATCATATATCTTTTGATGGTTAATTTTTATATAATACATTATAATCTTTTAATGATATGCTTGGTTGACCCGTTTTTATGTAATGATCAATATAATAAAAATGTCTATCATAAATATGTAAATTTCCAGCATTCCAAATTATTATACTTGGTTGAACATTTAAATCTTTTGCCAATTTATCTAAAACATGTTGTTGCCAACTTCTATCGTTACGATATCCAAAAACAGTATCGTTGCTTCTCATGTATACACTTGCAATTAATCCGCCACCTCTTATAAAATATTGAACTGCATAAGTACACATAAAATCATTTCTTCCAAGAAAATTATAATCAATCCACATATCCGGACGGTTATAAATCATTACTGCTCTTCTTGAATCTGGATTTTTCTTTAATTCTTCTTTGCAATTATCATATTGACTAAAATTATTTGGATGATACACACACCACCCATAATTAGAGTTTATAAAACCATCTTTGTCTGCAACTTGTTGCCAAATTTTTGGAGGTCCACCGGGTATGTCATTAACATTTAATGACATTGATTCATACCAAGTAATTTCTCTTTTAATATAGTCATAATTGGGCTCTCCAAAAATAAAAGGTTCATCAGCTATAAAATTGGCACCTATAATTTCTATAAATTTACAACCAGTTCTATCGGTTAGAAAGTTTTTCCTTTTGTATTCATCTACAAATCTATGTCTTATATCATTTACATTCATTAGGATCAAATTTTGTTATTGTTATCATATATAAATTATTCCCTAAATCTCTATCTAATCTATTTGTTGCAGTATTAACTCCAAATTTTAAAGATTTTTTATCTTTTAGAACAAATAAATCTGTAACTGGATTATAAGATCCTAAATAAGCATCTTCCCCTTCTAATTTAACATCTGGGAAAATTTTATGTAATGATTCAGCGATATTAGCCATATCATCTGGAAATTCTATTATTTCAGGAATTCCATTTCCACCTTCAATAAAATATTCAAATTCTTTCATATTATTTTTTATTTATTGTATAGTTTTCTATATC
>Ga0315284_10004545_pt1 | contig 19700 bp, 11 predicted proteins | sample YL17G09_16_MG_FD_203696 | JGI IMG/M metagenome (GOLD analysis project Ga0315284, IMG submission 203696) | Sediment microbial communities from Yellowstone Lake, YNP, Wyoming, USA - YL17G09_16 | ecosystem: Environmental > Aquatic > Freshwater > Lake > Sediment | place: USA: Wyoming | collected... | reverse complement strand
TGCAATATTGATGCGGGTGCCAATAATAATTTTAATGGCATCACTTTCCAGAATGAGCTTAACAATTTCATCAGCAGGTCCTCTTCCCAATTTGGTATTGGGATTGTAGGCTTTCAATATTTTTTCTACTTTATTCAGTGTAAGTATCCCTTCCGTGAAAAGGTCAACACCTTCCATCACATTAATAGGAGGCAGCTCGGGGTCCTCGAATTTAAATACATCCTCGATTTTCAATCCCAGCTCCCGTGAAACAATATCACCGGTTGTAGCTCCCATAACAATTTTCTTGCCTTTAAAATCTTTAACCTCAGCGGCGAGTAGCGGATCATCTTCTTTATTATAAGGAGGACCGGTACAAATGAGCAGTTCCCGTGGTTCTCGAAAATAAATTATGCCACAGGTGGAATCATCTTTGGATTGGAAGCCGTCATTGCGAAAAGCCATATTCAGAATTTTCCCGGCCAGGTTGCGGGCAGAAATCTGAGGGTATTGCCTGATCATATCAATAGCAAACCGGCCGACATTATCTGCACCCCAGCCAAAAGGGAAACGTGGCGTCCCCAAACCCGACTGTGTGACACCATCTGTACAAAATACAATGCGGTCGCCTTTCAGGGGTATAAAGGAATAAACCCTGATTTTTTTCCCGTAATTGTTATCTCCGCTTGGTACAATATTCCTGGATTCGGTTTTCAGAATCTTACGATCACGGATCAGAATACATGGCGGATTTTCATATTCAAGGAGCGTGACCTTATTACTTTGTTCAATATCGATGATGGTAAAAGTAGAATAATTCATTTTTCGGTCACTGCACTCAGGTAAGGTCTTCATGATGATCTCGGCGGTTCTTTCCGGTTCCTTATGTTCTTTCGTGAAATTAACAGCCATAGTAGCGGTAAGTGTGGCCAGAATGCTTGCCTTGACGCCATGGCCCATGCCATCTGATAAAGCAACGACAATCCTGTTTTCTTCTTTCACTTTGCTTGAAAGAAAAATATCTCCGCAAATCCGCTGACCCTCATAGCTTTTTTGCTGATAATCAACTTCTACAAAGAAATCTTCGCCCATATTTCAACCCGTCAGTCTTTTATTTTCTCCTTTATAAAACTCGATAATAGAATTGAGCATGTGTTCAATGTCGGTTGCACCTTCACCGAGCAGGAAACCAATCTTCTGTACCATTTCCAGGTTCCGGTCAATTACCTCGGTAATACGGTTGATAACTTCTGCACGCTGAACTTCGGGGGCACGCATATCACGGATAATTCCTCCTGCCACTTTTCCTTTTACAATAGGGAAGATAGAAACGTTCAGTAAATTTTCACCTATTTTTATATCCCTGTTTTCAATACTTTCATTATCACTAAGCACATAGGAGAAAAGGGTAATGAAATTACCGGGCACAAGTCGGTTCAGATCAGCCCCTGCCAGGCCGGGGATAACTTCATTGATCTGTTCGGCTTCCTCGCCTAATATGGTAGTAAAGGTGGAATTTGCTTTTACGATCTTCAGCATATTATCAACGATAACAACGCCAGCTCTTAGTTTCTCCAGCATGGCATTGGTGAGTTCAGAAGCCTGCACCGCACTTTCTTTTTCAAGTTTAGTTCTTTCTTCTGACTCTCTGAGGGCTTTTCGCGCCTGTGCAAGTTTTTCATTCATTTCATGCAAGGATTCCTCATACTGGGCACTGCTTTTCATGGAATAGGAAATGCACATATCGGGGACTGTAATTCCGTTGGCTATATCTTTTGCAAGTTCTATGCAGTTGGCATATCCACATTCCAAACAACCCATGTTGTCATTTTCAGATTTCCCCATCTCAGCCAGAATTTCCCTTATTCTTTCAGGAGAGGGACTTGGAAGTCGCTGATCATCTGCGGTGAAGGTTTGCGACAAATCGAGTTCCAGAAACCTTTGCAGATTATCATACCATTCCACCCTGAAGAAATTTTGCAGCCGCTTATTGGCATATTTGATCACCTGATATTCCTTGTACAAGCGGTTTCCTCTCTTGGTTATACCGGGTCCGTCGAGGCCGTTTCCGAACCTTATACAAAAATGTCGCTGAATGGTTGTTATATTATTTTCAAATTCTGTTATTGCATCCATCATTTCATTTTTACCTTCCAAAGAAAACATACTTGCCGTCAGCAAATTTTCATCCATATCTGCGGTTTGTGCAAATCCGTTCCGCAAAGGGTACAGAGAGCCTTTGTAGCTTAAAGGACCATCAATGACCGAGTATTCCAAATTTGACTCATCAATGTTGTATTCCTTAAAAAGCAAACGCAATTCCTCAAAGGTTATGACTACATCCACCCTGGCATCTCCGTCGAATTTCAAAGCCTCGTTTTTGGTGGCAATCTCGGGTCCTATATAAATCACCCGGACATCCGGCCCGTGAATTTTACGGACAACTTTAGTCAGGGCTATCATGGGAGAAACAAGAGGAGCCAGGTTGCTGATGAGGTTGGGGTGGTATTTTTCAATAAAGTTTACCATGATAGGATCGATGGAAGCGATATAATACCTGCCCTTAAAATCATTCAGAAGACTCAGGTATTTATAGGCAAGCAAATCGACGGCAAAGGAGATTTCATTTACGTGTTGAATGCCTAAGGCTTTAATCATTGTCACTAATTTCCGGTAGTCGGAGATATCGTCAAACTCAGCAGAGATACTGGGCGATAATATGGCAGCAATGGCATCTCCTGATTCGAACAGTGCTTTTGCTTCATCAACAGAACTACGATAGGAAATTGCTTTTGTACCGCATATCAAAAAACAATCACCGCATCCGATACATCTATCGTTGTTTATTTCAGGCAAGCTGCCTCCTGTGTGCACGTGAATAGCCTTTACCGGACATGATTTGACGCAGGCATAACACCTGGTGCATTCCTGTTTATTCAGCGTAATGAGTGGGTTCAAATCCGTACCTCCTTTTACTTTTTTAAGTCATGAAGTGCTTCGGAAAGAATATGATGGATATTTTCTTCACTAACCTGGTTATAAACTTTGCCGCCTATTTTTAAATTAGGTCCTATGTTGCAATCTCCGAAACAATGGTCTCCCTTAAAAAACACCTTTTCAGCCAGACTGTATTGATTAATGTAACGCTGGATAATCTTAAGCAGATTTTTATTTCCCCTTGCAAAACAAGAACTTCCAAGACAGATTATGATTTCGCGGCGATGGTTCATTGTAGAAACAAAATAGTGCTGTAAAGATAAAAAAGATTGAACCCTGTCCAACTTTTTCGCATGAACATGTAATTCGTATTTTTCGTATTTTAGCTTTCACAACAACTCCAAAAATATGAAGAGCCTTCCTGAAAAAACTATTGAGCGCTTAAGCGAATATAGAAGAACTTTATTTCGATGTCTTGACGAAGGTAAAACGCACATATTCTCTCACGAGCTGGCAAGCATGCATAATATAACCGCTGTTCAGGTTCGTCGCGATATTATGTTTATCGGGTATGCCAGTCAGGGTCGCAAGGGCTATGACATTAAAGAGCTGATTGGGGTTATTGCCGGAATTATGGATCCTTCCGATGTTTTAAACCTGGCCGTGGTAGGCTATGGCAACCTGGGCAAGGCAGTTACGTCTTACCTGATGAACAAGCGACCCAAACTTAAAATTGTAGCGACATTTGACATCGATCCAAAAAAGATAGGAGCCGCAGCCTCCGTTGTAGAATGCTTTTCCGTAGACAGATTAAGGGAAATAATCACATCCCGGAATATTACATTGGCCTTGATTACTGTTCCTGCCGATGCCGCGCAGCAAATGGCAAAAGCACTAGTATCCTCAGGAATTAAAGGAATTTTAAATTTCACAACGGTAAACCTGTGTGTTCCACCTAAGATTTATCTGGAAGAATTTGATATGATAACCTCCATGGAAAAAGTAGCTTATTTCGTTAAGATAGCGCAACGCTTCGCATAGCTTTCATAGGCTGCTCTAATGATACGTATGCCATTCAGGGATTCCTCAGGTTTAACAGCCAGTTCTTGGCCATTAACTATAGATTCATATAGGGAATTATAGAATTCATGATAACAACCCGGCAGGGTTTCAATGGGCCCGCGATAGTGAAGACCTTGCAGGGTAGTATTCAGTATTCCCCATTTGTTTTCGTTCTCTTTGCCCCAATCGTTTTCATCGGGGAAGAGTCCTTTGGTAAGTGCCTCTTCCTGGGGATCAGCGCCATATTTAACAAAAGATCCTTCGGTTCCATGCAGCAAATAGCGTGGACCCGGTTCACGCACCAGGTAACTACTCTTTAAGGTGACCTTCACAGCAGGGTAAATAAGGCTCAGGTCAAAAAGATCATCTACCTGGGAGTCTGTACGCTGTTTCCTGATATCAGCATATACTGCATCGGGCATGCCGAACAAAACAATAGCCTGGTCCACCAGATGTGATCCGAGGTTATACAATGTACCGGTTTTATTTTCAGGTTTCTCTTTCCAGGAATCCCTGATATAATTGCGAAAACGGTCGAAATGGGCTTCAAACTCCACCAGTCGGCCCAGTAACTGGTTTTCAATGATTTTCCGGATAGTCAGAAAATCTCCCTCCCATCGCCGGTTTTGAAATACGGTAAGGACTTTCCCCTTTTTACGGGCCATATCAATAAGTTCCTCCCCCTCGCTGATTTCCTGAACAAACGGCTTCTCCAACACAACATGCTTTCCGGCTTCAATTGCAGCCCGGGAAAACTCGTAATGTGTATGATCGGGAGTATTTACCAGCACCAGATCAATATCCGGATCCCGGAATATTTCATTGGCATCTCTTACAATTTTCACATAAGGATAACGGTCAAGAGCAGTGTTTCCGGAACGCTGCATCACTTTTGCCATGGTAAATCCAGGATTTACATGTAAAAGCGGGGCATGAAAAACCCTACCCGACATGCCATATGATAAAACGCCGACGCGTATTTTGGGTTTCATAATAACAATAGGATTGATAAGGATGAAGATAGATAATATATTTTTAAAACCAATACGCGCATTTTACCTATCACGTCTGCCTGAATTATTTTTGGGTTAAAAATTGAAGATTTTTTTTTTCTTAAAACAAAAAACTTACTTTTATGCCGGAAACCAATATCATTTTAAAAATGGACGATGGGCCTGCGAGTATATTAATCATTAACCTGATATAGTTAGGTAGCTTTCCGTTTGCATGCACTCCTTTCTATATCACAAAAAGCAAGGAGGTGCATATGACCACATTCACCACGTTTTTTTTGAGCCGTATAATCGGAAGAAAGGTATTTGATACCCATGGTAAAGTTGTTGGCATTGTCAAGGACTTATTAGTTGATCCCGATTCTTCAAATCAATCCTTAGGGCGTCTCCTTGTTAATGGGATTAAGATTAAATGCAAAAATCAGATAGTATTTTATTCTTTTCAATATTTTCATATTGAGAAGATTAAAGGGAAAATAAAGGTTTTTTGTAATCAGTTAGTAGAATTATCGATCGATCAGGTTACCAGTAACCTATATTTAGTCGATGCTGTACTTGACAAACAAATTGTTGACCTCAATGGCCGAAAACTGGTTCGTGTAAACGATATTCGTTTAGTTTCATTAGCCAATGGCACTTTTACAGTAGCTGTTGACATTGGAGTGGAGGGATTATTGAGGAGAATTGGCATTGTAAAGCCCTTTAAATTCATACTATCCTTATTCGGAAGTAAAATTCCCGCCAAATTCATTCTTTGGGAAGATATAGAGGCAATTGATTTTTCAAACCTGAATATAAAACTTTCTAAGAGTTATTCGAAACTTCAAACCCTGCATCCTTCTGATTTAGCCGACATTATTGAAGATTTAGGCAGAAAGGCAAGTGCAGAGGTATTTTCAGCGCTCGATGAAGAAAAAGCCGCTGATGTACTTGAAGAACTCGAAACCGATGCACAGGTTCATATCCTTGAAAGTCTTACGATTGAAAAAGCTGCCGATGTATTGGACAAGATGCCGGCAGACGAGGTAGCAGATATTCTCGATGCTTTAGAAGATGATAAAGCTGAACTGCTTCTTAACGAAATGGAAAAAGATACATCACAAGAAGTAAGGGAATTGCTCGATTATCCTGATAATTCTGTGGGTAGTATCATGTCTACCGAAGTATTATCATTCAATGAAAACAAAACCATTGAGGAGGTTCTTAATGAACTGAGGGAGAAAAAGCCCGATACTGAAACTTTATACAATCTCTTTGTTACTGACGAGAATGATTTATTAATCGCCACTTTCTCGCTGAGAGATATAGTAATTTCTTCACCGGAAGCAAGGATTAGTCAAATTATGAAACCTTCGCCCATTTACTTGCACGACTATCAGAAGATTGATGAAATTGCCGAAAATATTTCAAAATATAATATGCTGGCAATTCCGGTTGTTGATAGTAACGAAGTATTGCAGGGCATGGTAGTTATTGATGATGTAATTGAAGATTTGATTAACAGGCGCAGAATGAATAAATAAGAGAGTTGTGTCATGTTTAGAAACAGAAAAGCTTTTTTTCGTCGGTTTGTATTGTTTTTAGCAATTTTGGGCCCTGGAATAATTACCGGAAGTGTTGATAATGATGCAGGGGGGATTACAACCTACTCCGTTGCAGGTGCAATTTACGGCTACAATCTTTTGTGGACTCTCATACCTTCGTTTATCGTACTTGTTGTTATTCAGGAAATGAATGCCCGAATGGGAATCGTTACAGGTAAAGGCCTTGCCGATCTTATTCGTGAAAATGCAGGCGTAAAAGTTACATTCTTTATATTTATCGGTTTGCTTGTTGCAGATATCGGCAATACTACAACTGAATTTGCCGGGGTTGCAGGCAGCATGGAAGTTTTCGGGGTCAGTAAATATATTTCTGTACCTATAGTTGGTTTTCTGGTTTGGTTCTTAGTTGTTAAAGGAACTTACAAAATTGCCGAACGCATTTTTTTACTTTTCAGTGTATCGTTATTGATGTATGTAGTATCGGCTCTTATGGGCAAACCACACTGGAGCGAAATTGGGCATTCCATTGTTCACCCGGAATTAAAAATAAACACCCAGAGCCTGGCCATGATAATTGGTATTATAGGTACAACCATTGCCCCCTGGATGCAGTTTTATATGCAATCCTCAGTAATTGAGAAAGGCTTAAAAATGAAGCATTATAAATATTTGCTCATCGATATATTTGTAGGTTGCGTGGCTACGGTAGTTGTTGCCTTCTTTATTATTGTAGCCTGTGCTTCCACATTGCACGAAAGTGGCATTCTAATTAAGGAAGCCAAAGACGCTGCTTTGGCATTAAAACCACTTGCCGGTGCACTTGCATCGCAGGTATTTGCTTTTGGTCTTTTCATTGCTTCTATTTTTTCGGCCACCATATTACCACTGGCTACGGCATTTTATGTATGCGAAGCGTTTGGTTTCGAGGCTGGTATTGATAAAAAGTGGGACGAAGCCAAAGAGTTTTATGTCCTTTACACAGGTATCTTAGTACTTGCAGCTGCAATCATTTTAATTCCCAATGCACCGCTCATACTTATTTCGTTGTGGTCGCAGGTTATTAATGGTATGCTTTTACCCGTCGTTTTGGTGTGCATGATATTGTTGGTTAACAACAAAAAAATAATGGGCAAGTACATCAACAAACCCATTAATAATATTATTGGTTGGAGCGCCGTAGTCATTCTAATTGGTTTATCCATGATACTCCTTTTGTTGCCATGGTTAAGTAAATAAAACATGGGAATAAATCTTTTACCCGTTATTTATCCATAATGGCATTGTAAACCACTTGCTGAACATCTGCGCGCACATTCGTATCCAGTAATTTGTTATTGGCTGCGTCGGGATAAACGCGGTTGGATAGAAAGATATAGATCAGATCATAGGTAGGATCAACCCAAATGATTGTACCTGTAAAACCGGTATGACCATAACTTACGGGTGATGCTGATGAACAGGAAGGTCCTGTTTTGGTTTTGTCCAGTTCAGGCTTATCGAAACCCAACCCTCTGCGGCTACCACTGATGCCAAGGCGTTCTTTCGTGAAAAGTTCAATGGTTTCTGGCGAAATAAAACGCTCACCGCCATACTCACCGCCATTTAACATCATTTGTAATAATTTGGCCAGGTCCACGGTATTGCCAAATAAACCGGCGTGTCCTGAGATGCCGCCGAACATGGCTGCCCTGGGATCATGCACGTATCCGCGAATCTTTTGCATCCTGAACAACTGATCATCCTCGGTAGGAGCTATTTCATCGGCTCTGAACCTGTTAAGAGGATTGAAACAGAGTTTCCCGGCACCCAGTTTGCGATAAAAAACCGAATCGAGGTATTCATCAAAAGGAACCTGGGTGATACTGTCCACCAATTGTTTTAAAAGAATAAAACCGAGGTCGCTATAGATGTATTCCTTTTTATCATTGAGCTTAGAATCTGCAATGCCTTTATATATAGTATCCGGCCATGATTTGGTGATATAAACTTTATCAGCCACTTGATAAGGGTAATTGGGCGAATACTTATCGGAAATTATTTCGTTTTTAAAACGAGTATACCTGTTGAGATATTGACCGGTGCCAATTTTTATTGGATTTGTCTCGGTAAGCGTTGTACTGATAAGGGACTGATTTTTAAATACCGGCTCAAGGGTCGAAAAATAAAACTGAATGAATGATTGTAACCCCGACTGATGCAAGAGTATATCCTTGATCACCAGATCTTTTTTATTGGTCTTTTCAAGATAAGGAAGGTAGGCGGACAGTTTCTGATTAATATCCACACACCCTTCATCAACCAGTCTCATCAATGCCTGGGTGGTGGCTGAAACTTTCGTAACTGACGCCAGATCGTACAAATCGGTTGAGTACACAGGCCGCTTCCCATTGTATACTTGTTGACCATAAGTTTTTTTCAGGATTACCCTACCCTTGCGTGCTATCAGTACCTGGCATCCCGGAAAAGCCTGATTTTCGATAGCTCTCCTGATAATGTCATCCATTTTGAGCAAGGTGTCCTCACTCATACCCGCTTCCAGCGGGATTGTGAATTTCAATCTTCCCAGTCCTGAAATATCCATTCCCGATTGAAGCGCTGGCCAGTGCAAAGTTGAAATCGGTAATTTACCATGGGTATCAATGGCACCAAAGATCGCCTGGGCTGATAATTCCTGAACCAGTGATGAATTTTCATAGGAGACAATTATAGACTTCAGACGGTCAAGTTTACTGAATCTGTTCAAAAGGTATGGATTGGCAAACAAGTTGAGTATTACATTTTGCCTCGCTGATAACGAATCAATCAGTTCAATGGTACAATCGCTGATACCATATTGGCGTATCGAACTCAGATCATTGGAATGTACGCTGGCAATCACCAGGTTGAATTTTTTTAACAGGTAGAAAATACTATCGATATTGTCTGAACCATCTCCTTTAATAGTAAAGTTCTTAATGGGCATATACAACCCAAGAGTTTGCTGAAACACCGAGTCATGCAAATTACTAAATGTTACCGAAGCCACTTTCAGTGTATCAAGGTGCCTCAAGGGCATACATCTGTCCCGGTTTTGCAGCACCGTGAGGGAGGCTTCAGTGAGTTTGCGCTGCAGCAAGATGTATTCAGGCTTATTAAGATTAGCATGAAGATGCTGAAGATCAACAGGATGATATTGGCTAAGACCCGCCCAATATTTAGCAGCCAGAATTTTTCTGCACCGGTTATCAATAAGTTCCTGGCCAATTTTTCCGCGTTTTACAAGCCTGGTGAGGTGGTTGATAATCTCAGGAACATCATCGGGCATTAACAAAATATCATTACCGGCAAGCAATGCCATCTCGGCAGCTTCAACCGGTTTATAATGGCTGGTTATGCTTTTCATATCAAGGGCATCGGTAAAGATCAACCCTTTAAACCCCATTTGTTTCTTCAGCAAAGAATCGATTACAACTTCGGAAAGCGAAGAGGGAACTGTTTCGCGGGCATCCAGCGATGGAATGTGCAGATGAGCGGTCATTATGCCTGATAATCCATTATAGATCAGTTCCCTGTAAGGGAAAAGCTCTAAGCTGTCCAGCCTGTCCCTGGAATGATTCATGAATGGTATTTCCTCATGCGAATCGGTATCGGTATCACCATGTCCCGGAAAGTGTTTGGCTACGGCAAGGATACCATTGTTTTCAAGTCCAATCATGTAAAAAAGAGCTTTCCGGGTAACCGTAACGATATCCTCACCAAACGAACGGCTGTTAATGACCGGATTATCGGGATTATTGTTCAGGTCGATTACCGGTGCAAAATTGATATGGACTCCGAGTCGTTTAAGTTGTTTGGCAATCTGACTGCCCATATCAAAAACAAGACGGTCATCCTCTATGGCTCCCAGCATCAATTGTCGTGGATATCGAACAGTACTGTCAAGACGCATGGCAAGACCCCACTCGGCATCCATGGCTATTAACAAAGGCGTTGAAGCCAGGGACTGGTAATAATTGGTCAGTTCAGCCTGACGATATGGTGTACCCTGAAAAAAGACCAATCCGCCAATTTTCTGATCCCGTACTAATTTCGTTACCTCCGCCACATTCTTTTTATTATCATTAGAATAAGCTGCAACCATGATCATCTGTGCAATGCGCTGTTCCGTAGTAAGGGAATTAAGCAATGAATCTACCCACCGGGGTGGAGCCAGCAGAAATTCAGGATCTGCCTTGGCATCGCTGAATTTTAATGCTTCTGCATTTATTCTGTCAGAGGGGACAAACCGGTAAAACAAAATCAAAATCACAATTAATCCGGCAAATACCATTGATCTCAGAAAATACCTATCCATTGCAGCACTGTGTTTCATGTGGTTTCCAATTGCTTTTACTACATAAAACTCAACAGGGTTGCATTTTAACACGGAAATTTCAGCCAATTATCGAGGTGCAGTGAATAGGCGAACGATGCGGCTGGCATCAAAAAGCGCCAGTAAATAGCAGATGGCGGTCAATAACCAGATAAACGAAATATTGAACCATAATGTGTCGGTTTTTTGCCCGTTAAACAATTTCACAGGTAAGAATAAACGAGAACGGCCCAAATTTGAGGAAGGATCCTGATAAACTGCGGCCTTATTGCGAATAATTTCATCACCGGTAATAAAATATTCACTATCAGCATTGCTGCCGGTTACCGTTTTTTCCAGCGCAGTATTGTGGTATTTATTTTGTAGCTCGGCAAGCTTTTCAGCACCCAACGAATCATCCAGGTTTTCCATTAAATGATTCTTCTGTTGAACCAGCTTTTCGTATTGATCAAAAAAATGCAAGCTGAGATAGGTAAGATAATCAGAGGCTTCTTGGAGTAGAGATTCATTTTTCCGGATCTCCGGAAGGGTGTTAACATATTCAAAAGGGAAAACATCAGGAAGAGCGGCAATTTTCACCAGTTCATTTCGCAATAAACCCGTGTAATAAGCCACACTGTCTTCATTGTTTGTATTGCGGTATAAAGTTAGTGTTTCCTGAAGTTTAGGTATTACCTGGGAAGCATTAAAGGAAGCCTGTTCAATGCCCTTATTAACATTATAAATCAATTTTTCATACTGATTGTTCTTAAACTGAACGACTGCCAGTGCCTCATATCCCCATTTAGATACCATGAGATCACCGAGGAGCGGGGTATATTTGTTTCTTCCTAAATTTAACTGGTCGTAGGATATGATTCCACCTCCCAGTAGCACCTGAAGAGTAATTACCAAAGGCAATACTCCTTTATGCAGTAAGCTCTTGCTGCGCGTGCTCGCAGAAAAAACAAGTCCCAGCAAAATCCCAAAACTTGCAGCACTGAACAAAACAAGCCAGTAAACCCAGAAAAATTCATGTATACCGAGGATAAGGTTGCCGGTTCCAACATAAAGCAAGGTTTGCAAGGCAATGACCGGGAACAGGTAAAGGATTTTTGAGTTAAGATAGCTGAATCTACTGAACTCCAGGTACTCCTCTTTTTCCAGAATATTTCTTTCCCTGATTATTTCATCGGCGCTTAAGATGAGTCCCAGAAATATGGCAACTACAACGCTGATAAACTGGTAGGTGGGCAGGTTAGCATTAGTAAGAAAGGAATAATGACCCTGACCGCTAAACCGAAACAGCAAAGAAACAAGTAGGGCAATGACTGGCCCTGTGGCCAATGCTTTGATAATATCATTAACCCGGGAAAACTTACATTTAAAATTGCGGATGGAGAATATCAGCAATTGAATCTCTAAATTGGGAATTTTAAGTATCCTGGCCGGTAAAAGAGATTTAATCTGATGGCCGTTTTCTTTCAGGACTAGTTCTCTGATGAATTGATCATGCCATTCTTTTGGTTCAATAACACGTTTCCAAACATGGCCTTCTTTTTCGGGCAACCTGTAGTTAACCAGATCAAGCAATTGAGCCGGATCAATATTATCCATCTCCTTATAACCGAGTCTAAGCTTCCTGAGCAGGTATTCAGGAGCTCCTTTCACAGATCCGTTATAAACAGCCCTGCCACCTTCATCAAATACCCATATCTTGTCAAAAAACATGAATGTGTTACTATCTGCCTGGCTAATAGTGGTTATAACAAGGTTGCCTGAAAATGAATAATCATGAAGTACCTTAATCACTTTGGAGGCATCAGACATGCCCAAGCCCGAAAGAGCATTATCAACAAGTAATATCTGTGGTTCACGTAATAATTCAAGGGCAATATTGATCATTCTCCTCTGGCCGGGTTGAATGTGCTTGCTGAATACGTTACCCACCATAACATGTTTTAATTCAAGTAGGTCCAGCTTGCTTAAAACAGCGTTAACCTTAGCATCAATCTCCTTTTTACTCAGGTTACTATAATATAACCGAGCTGTCAGGGAGAGGTTATCAGAAACGGTAAGTTCTTCAAAAAGCAAATCCTCCTCAGGCACAAATCCGATGATTCCTTTCAACAAATATTTATATCGCCAAAGCTCATAACCATTAATGGAAATGCTGCCAGAATCAGGTCTTATTTTGCCAGCTAAAAGCTTCAACAGGGTACTTTTCCCAACGCCTTCCCTGCCAACAACACCAATAAGCTGCCCTGTTGTTTCGTCAGCTGAGAATGTGTGGATTGCACTGATCCCTTTTCCTCTTTGGTACTGAATCTGATCGATCGCAAGGTGAAGCTCCCCCTTTTCATATAAGTGAAGAAACCTGCTTTTCAAACCCGAGAAGGTAAGGATGGGTACACCGTTGAGACTAAGTACATTACCTGGACCAAGAAGCCTGAACCTGCACTGGTATTCAATATCCTGATCAAACAAGCGGCCGGTTTTATTCAGGCAACGGATCACATACGACTTGATCTGATCAACAAACATTACCAACAAGTGACTATTGAATTCTTCAAGTTCAAAAGTACTGGGAGTTGCTTTTGTTTTAGGCGCATTATCCTCTATCCAACGACCTTCCAACATATCATCCTGAACAGTATCACGTGGAGAAAGCAGCAGGTAATCCTCTTTGTTTACGGTTGAAGGATCATCGTGCATGAGAAACTCCCTGAACCTTCCTATTAGTGACTTATCAATGCCAATGCAATTGAAAATAAGATTCAGATGTTCGTTGAATCCCGGCGCCTCATGTATTTTTAACAGACAATCCTGTATAAGGAGCAATAAATATATCTTTTCCTTGAATCTAAGCGTATTATTGATTTCTCTGCATAAATCAACCGCTGCCTTTTCCGTGAACTTGCTATCATAAACCTGTTTGGCATCCCCGGGATTTACACCAAGTTTTGCAAAATATTGAGAAATCGTTTCATATTCAGGGACTCCTGGTGGATCCTGATAACTGGATTTCAATAAAACGGCAGTGCGAATGGCCAGATTAAGAACGGTTTCATTCATTAAGCCAAACTTTTGTACTGTAAAATTAGTGATTTTGCAAGTTCTTTATGAATAATTGATTCAGATAAGTGTTAAAAAAACTTAGCCAGACTGCAATGTCCCCATAATAACGACAGAACTTACCTACGAGTGGTGATTAAAATCACCTAATTAATATGATATGAATCATCAGGTAAAACAGCAACTAGTTTACAGGATGAACGTAAATTTACACAGTAAATAATCAAACTAAGAAGAGGTTAGAGAAATTAATCGAATTTAAGATAGGTTTTTGTCAGATAGGGTTTATTAGTTTTGGGTGTTGGATCCCGGTGTTAAAGCCGGGATCTTTTTTTAATGCAATTTTACTTATTTTTATCCAAGAATTTAATCCCGCTGGTTTATGAAAAAATCATGGTTTCTCGCAATTTTATGCTTTATAGCTCAGCTTTTTAACTGCACCCAGAATAGCCTGGGCAAGGATATTACTCCAGGGATGGCTGATGACGACGAAAGAAATAATTATGATATTAAATTCTACGGACTCGACCTTCAGGTAAGTGATAGCTCTATCTATATTCAGGGGTCAACATCAGTACTCATTGATCCTAAAGTGCCCGCTTTGCAGCAGGTAGTGTTTGATTTTTCAAATGCATTAAAAACTGATTCGGTAATTGTAAACGGTCATAAGGTTTCTTATGTTCATGCTTTGAATGCGCTGAGTATTGCATTGCCCTCCCCAATCAGTCCGGGAGAGTATAAAACAATCAGAATTTTTTACCACGGCCTCGGTAAGAACACCGGAACCTATTCCGGTATTTACAACAAATACAATTCGTCCTGGAATAAACGTATAACCTGGACACTTTCAGAATCTTTTTCAGCCATGAATTGGTTTCCCTGTAAGCAGGATCTTACTGACAAAGCAGATTCGGTATATGTATTCTTAAGTACCGACAGCAATCTGAAAGCAGGGTCTAACGGGGTGCTTACAGCACAAGTTCCTCTGCCCGGAAACCGGATCAGGTATGAATGGAAATCGAGATTCCCCATAGCCTATTATCTGATTTCCTTCGCCGTTAGCGATTACAAGGATTACAGTTTCTATGTCAAAATGAAAAACAAGAATGATTCGATACTGGTTCAGAATTATATTTATAATAATACTGCTTATTTCGAACAGAACAAGGCGGCCATTGACAAGACCTCTGACATGATCTTGCTTTATGCAGATCTTTTCGGCAATTATCCTTTCGTGAATGAAAAATACGGTCATTGTGTGGCTCCTCTGGGGGGAGGTATGGAACATCAAACCATGACCACCCTGGTAAATTTTTCTTTCCCGCTCGTCGCACACGAACTAGCCCATCAATGGTTTGGCGACTATGTTACCTGCCATACCTGGCAGGATATATGGATCAACGAGGGTTTCGCCTCTTATTGTGAATACCTCTCCGATCAGTACCTTAAATCGCAAAGTATTGCGGATTCCCGGATGATCGGGGTTCAAAATTATGTTAAATCGACACCGGGTGGCAGTGTTTATATTCCTGAAGAGTATGCCAATGATGAAGACAGAATTTTTGATTTTCGCTTGACTTATGATAAAGGAGCAGCCATTATTCATATGATCAGACAGGAGGTAGGGAATGACAGTCTGTTTTTTAGAACCCTGACCACCTTCCTTCAAAAATATAAGAACAGTGTAGCTTCCGGCCTTGATTTCAGAGATCATCTCGAAGAAATGACCGGAAAGGACTTTCATGGTTTTTTTGCCCAATGGTATTTTGGAGAAGGGTATCCCATACATTCCATAAGTTGGAATCAACAGAACGACACGCTTTATATCAATTCTTTGCAGGCTGTTTCGGCCAGTACTCCACTATTTAATGTGCCTTTAGAATTCAAAATAACCGTAAATAGCCTGGATACCTTTATCACGCTTCGGCAAACAAATAGTTTTAACAACTGGAAGATTTACCTGCCTGGCTCTGTATCTTCAGTCGCAGTGGATCCACATCACTGGTTACTTCTCGAGGTAACCGAGGTGCACCATACAGGGGAAACTGACCGGGAAACCAAATTCCGGGTTATTCCCAACCCCGCAAAGGAAAGAGTGACGGTTTACTATACCAGTCAGGTTAATTCATATACGCTTTACCTGGCTGATGCAGCAGGCAAGGTATTATACTCACAGCCATCAGCGGTACAGCATACTATTATTGATATTAGCCATTATCCTGCAGGATTATATTTCATCATCATTAAGGACCAGAATATTATTCATCAGGCGAAATTCATTATCTATTGAGGTTGGGAATGATTTTTGCTTCGCACACTCAGCATGACATTATGAAATATTCGATAATCGTATTTTTGTTTGCGGGCTTATTTTTCGGGCCATCCTCAATTCTTTCGCAGGATAAGGTCACCACAAAATCAAAGAAAGCCATTGATGCCTATAACAGTGGCCTTCAGAATTATACCCTGCAGAACTATAAAGCCGCTGAGGACCTTTTTCTAACGGCTATTGAAGCCGATCCCAAGTTTATTGAAGCTTACCTTTTGTTGGCACAGGTATATGAGGATTCGGACCAGCCTTTGAAAGCAATTGACATATACCGTGAGGGACTTCCATTACAGGACGATTATTATCCTTACGGATTCATTAAGCTTGGCAACCTCGAATACAGAGAAGGATTGTACAAAAACGCCCTGGCCAGTTATAACAAATTTTTATTGCTGGGTACCGATAATGAGACATACCTTGAAAAAGCCAGAGAAGGTATTGCACGTTGCGAGTTTTCAATGGATGCCATCCAGCATCCCGTTGATTTTAAACCTGTTAATCTCGGACCTTCCGTAAATACTTCTGATGATGAATACTGGCCCAGTCTGTCAGCTGATGAACAAACCCTGGTAATTACGCGCCTTATACACAGTGATGAATTCATGAAAAAAGTACAGGAGGACTTTTTCATAAGTCATTGGCTTGGGAATGGCTGGGAGGTAATGAAGAATGCCGGCAGTCCTTTAAATACGGGCGATAACGAAGGGGCACAGACCCTTTCTGGTGACGGCCGTTTGATGATTTTTACGGCTTGTAACCGGAGCAATGGACTTGGACGATGTGATTTATATTATTCCATTAAAGAAGGAGAAAGGTGGTCATTACCCAGGAATTTGGGAAAGCCCGTTAATACGACCTACCGCGAGACCCAGGCTGCCATAACTCCAGATGGGAGAACTCTCTATTTTTCAAGCGACAGACCCGGAGGTAAGGGCCTCCATGACATTTGGGTTTCACACAGCGATGATAATGGACAATGGTCGGTTCCTGAAAACCTTGGTGACGTAATCAATACCAAGGGGATTGAGATGTCGCCTTTTATACATCCTGACAATCAATCCCTGTATTTTTCTTCTGATGGTCTCATTGGTCTTGGAGGTTATGACCTGTTTGTGTCCAGGAAGGACAGTACAGGAAAATGGCAAAAACCTGTAAACCTGGGATATCCGATCAATACCAACCGTGATGAGATAGGTTTGATAGTCAATTCGCGTGGTGATAAGGCTTATTATTCTTCTGATGTGAATAAGTCAAACGGCAAAGATATTTTTGTATTTGACCTGCCGATGCAGGACAGGCCGGTGATGGTAACCTATATGAAGGGGAAGGTTTTTGATTCCGATGATAATCAATTGCTTCGGGCTCAGTTTGAGCTTGTGGACCTGGAAACCGGTAAAAATATTTATCGGTCATTCTCCGATAGTCTCACGGGAGAATTTATAATCAGTATTCCAGTTAATCGCAATTATATGCTTAATGTATCGCGTAAAGGCTATTTATTCTATTCTGAGAACTTTTCTTTAAAAAACAATTACCTGGTAGATAAACCATATTTAAAAGACGTACCGTTACAGCCATTAAAAGTGGGAAATCGAATTGTTTTAAGGAATGTCTTCTATGAAACTGATTCTTATGAACTTAAAAAGGCATCAACTTCAGAATTAAACAAAGTTGTCAGATTTCTACAGGCCAATCCGGAAATTAAAATTGAGATAAGCGGACATACGGATGATACAGGTGATCTTGATTATAATCAGAAATTATCTGAAAACAGGGCTAAAACAGTGGCTGATTATCTGATTTCTGAATCAATAAAAGCTGAAAGAATTGTATCCAAAGGATACGGCGAGAACCTGCCGGTGGCATCCAATAATACAGAAGAAGGGAGAGCGCAGAACCGCAGAACCGAACTCAAAATAATTGAATAATCATTCTCCTATGAAAAAGCGTGACATTGATGACAAATGCAGAATCAACATGATCGACACTACCGAAAAACCTGTAAGGATAAAAGAGGCTGAAGCGTCAGGTTTTATTCACCTCAAGCCTGAAACAATCAGGATGATCAAGGAGAATGCATTGGAAAAAGGTGAAGTAATTACTACAGCGGAAATAGCCGGTATCCAGGCTGCAAAAAACGCCAGCAATCTTGTTCCCCTGGTACATCAGGTTTCGCTCACACAGATTGATGTAAAAGTTTATGTTTACCCCAATGGCATTGAAGTTAAAAGCCTTATCAGATCGGTTTGTCAGGCAGGTGTGGAAACCGAAGCCCTTGCAGCAGTTTGTGTTGCTTTATTAACCCTATTTGAAATTTGTAAAAATGCCGATAGTTCTCTGGTAATCTCCGACATAAAACTTCTCCGTAAAACCCATGAAGAAGGGTAAAACGAACTTTGTCTAACTTACCTTTTATTCCCTTAAACAATTTCCTTAAAGATCTGTTAATACTTCAAATGATCTATTATGAAATTGCATAAGTTCATATTCAGTCTAGTTCTCCTTGGTTTTGTATTGCCTGGTTACGGGGTTAACTTTTCAGAATATATGGCAAGTCGCTACAAATTTCTCTTCGTTGAGAAGCTCCCTTCCCATTCGGATAATAAGACCCTGATTATCAGTTGTCGGTACTTCAAACCCGATGAAAACTATAGCCAGAAAAGAGGAGTTCAACCCAGGTACAGAATGTTCCTTTTCATCGCAGGTACAATAGGTGATTCCGCATATGTCATGCCTGTTAAAACTATGGATGAAGCTGCCCGGTATTTGCCTGAAAACCGTGATTTTCTGGTTTATGTGGATGGGCATGGTAAAACCTTTGATCAGGTTCTTGAAAGAGGATTTGAACTTTCCGGGAGATTCAATATAAATATGGTTGTATTTGACTGGCCGACAAACTACCTGGCCTTGAGAAAAACTGCATATGCCGCTGACGAAGTTGCAGTCAACTTTGTTGTTGCTATGAACAAATTAAGTGCACTGCGCGAGATATACTATCCGTCTTCGGCAGTGTCCGCTATTTTCCACAGTATGGGCAATCACATCCTCAAAAACATCACCAATAAGCATTTGCTTAAATACATGCCTGAAAACCTATTCAGCAATTTGATACTTAACGCAGCAGCAGTTAAACAGGGGAATCATGCAAGGTGGGTGGACAAACTTTCCCTGCAGAAGAGAATCTATATAACCATCAACCATGATGACAGGACCCTGAAGGGTGCAAAAATACTCAGACTGGCCAATCAGCTTGGTTTGGGATATAAAGGCAGGACAGCGGCCAATGCACAATATGTGAATTTTAGTCAGGTAGCTTCTACAGAACACAATCTTTTCCTGGGTAAGTCAAAGGCAGAGAAAGAAAACCAATATATTTACGGGTTCTATGACCAGGCTTTTCATGGCAAAGCGGTAAATTTCAACAACGAAAC
>Ga0315284_10004544_pt1 | contig 19701 bp, 13 predicted proteins | sample YL17G09_16_MG_FD_203696 | JGI IMG/M metagenome (GOLD analysis project Ga0315284, IMG submission 203696) | Sediment microbial communities from Yellowstone Lake, YNP, Wyoming, USA - YL17G09_16 | ecosystem: Environmental > Aquatic > Freshwater > Lake > Sediment | place: USA: Wyoming | collected... | reverse complement strand
CTCGCGGCTGCCCGATTCCGCCCAACTGAAGAACGTTACCTACCTGCGCCATGGCTTCGACCTGCGCGAAATGGAAAAACGCGTGATGCTGACCATGTCGCCGGCTGCGCCGGCCGCGCCTGACGCCTCGGTTGTGGCCGGCTGAGTTGCGGGCGTCCGATGTATTTTGGCGATGTGAACCGCACGTCTCTCTCCCGTCCCCCAATCCCTGTGCCGGCAACCGTGGCGCTGTGCCTGCTCTGCACACTCCCGCTGCGCGCGCAGAATGGCTGCGAACTCACCATCGCCCGCCTCAAGTACGGCGGTGGTGGCGACTGGTACGCCAATCCCTCATCGCTGCCCAATCTCATTGCGGCAGTCAAGAGCCGGACGGGCGTTGCCGTGTGCGACACGCCCGCCACCGTCGACATTGGCGAGCAGACGCTGTGTCACTATCCGCTGCTGTACATGACCGGACACGGCAACGTCAGCTTCACCACGCGCGAGCGATTGCGCCTGCGCGAGTACCTCATTGGTGGGGGCATGTTGTGGGCCGACGACAACTACGGCATGGACGAGTCGCTGCGGCGCGAGCTGCGGTCTCTCTTCCCGGAAAATCCCCTGGTTGACATTCCGAGCAATCACCCGATCTACAGAAGCGTGTACGAGTTGCCCGGGCTGCCCAAGATTCACGAGCACGACGGCAAGCCCGCGCAGGGCTATGGGATCTTCTTCGAGAAGCGGCTGGTCGTGTTCTACACGTTCAGCTCCGACATCGGAGATGGGATGGAAGACATTCCCGTGCATGGCGACGGCCCCCAGCTCCATGAGCTGGCGTTGCGCATGGGAGTGAATGTGGTGGTGTGGTTTCTCAACCAATAGGCGTTGGCGCAGCCAACCCCTGCTGGTTGAGCGATGCGCGAGCCGTCGTCTGCGGCACGACATGTCGCCGATATCCTTCGCGCACGTCCCGGAATCTGCACAAGAAGATGAGTCCATGGCACGCACCAACACACAGCAATCGGCGATTGCCGCGCACGTGGCCCGCTTCGGTCGATCCACAGCCGCCCGGCGCATCGCGCTGCGGTGGCTCTGGACCGTGGCGGCCCTGGCAGCGACATCCGCGGCGCTTCAGGTGGCGTTCGCACTCTTCCCCTGGACCCTGTTGCCGCTGTTGTGGGATGTCGCTGTCGTCGCGGCCGGAGTGTACGCGATTGCGTCAATGATTGACGTGCTGCTGTTGCGCCGCCCGACTCTGGTGGAGACCGCCCGTCGCATGGAATCGATTGCCGGTCCCGGCCACCATCTTCTCTCACTGGCTCTGGAGCCGCCCCCTGCCGATACCGGATGCTCGACGAGTCTGTCCGCCGAGGTGGCTGCCCGGGCGCATGCGGACCTGCATCGGTATCCGCGTCGCACACGCATCCGTTTGCGCACGCCGCTGGCATTCTCGGGCGCCTGCGTTGCGGCCTTTGTCGGCACGATCGCGCTGCCCGGCCCCGACCTTTCTGCGTACTGGCGCCTGCTGCTCTCTGCCACCGCCTCCCGGAGCGTGCGCGTGGAGCCGGGAACCGTGAGCATTGCGTACGGCAGTGGCGTGGATCTGCGCCTTGTTCCGCCGGCCGACCGCCTCCCTTCGTGCGGCCTGAGCCTGGAGTGGCTGCCGTCTCACGCCGGACAGCGCCACGCGGTTCGGGCCGATTCCCGGGGCGTGTGCGCGTTGCGAGTTGACAGTGTGCGATCATCGTTTGTGTATCGATTCTCCTACGCGGGCATCCAACTCAATACCGACACCATTCGCATGGTGCCCAGGCCTTCGCTGTACTCGCTACGGGTTTCGCTCACCCCGCCCGCGTACACGCACAGCGCCACGCACACGCTTCGGGAGGGACAGGGGAGCTTCGAGGCCTACGCCGGTACGCGCGCCCGCATTCGCGTTGCGTCCACGCATGGCCTGAGCAGGGCATGCCTGCTGGCCGGCTGCGACACGGTGCGCATGGACGTTGACTCGGGGGTTGCCGCCTGCGAGCTGCAGGTGACCGCGCCGTTGTCGTACACGTTTGCGCTGGTTGACAGCATGGGTCAGACCAGCAACGCAACGCCGTCGTACTCCGTTGACCTGCTTGCCGACAAGCCACCCACGGTGCACGTGCTGCGTCCGGGAACCAACAAGGCGCTTGCCGTCGAACAGGTGGAAACCCTGTGGGTTGAGGGTGTTGACGATCTGGGCATCCGGGCCCTGTCGCTGAGCTGGAGGCGCAGCGGATTTCCCGTTGATTCATCGGTGAGCCGCGATGTGACGCCGCCGGGAGCCGGTCGCGTGGCGCGTGCCGAGGCCGTGTGGGATCTCAAGCCCCTGGATCTCTATCCCGGCGATACCGTGTTCTACTGGGCCGGTGCACGCGACAATCGCCCGGGTGGAGGGCAGAGCGCCTACTCCGACACATTCTGGTTCCGCATCCCCAGCTTTCGAGAGATACACGAACAGGTGGCGCGCGGGCAGTCGCAGGCAGAGGAGAACCTCTCCGATGTCCGCTCCCGCCAGGAGAAGATGCGTAGCGAGGTGAGTCAGCTTGCTAAATCGACAAAGGCCGGAAAGCCTCTGTCGTGGGAGCAGAAGGAGTCGGTGAGAGAAATTGCACGCGACGTCGAGGCTCAGCGCGATACCCTGCAGCATGCGGTCGATGCACTCCGGAAGACCGTGGAGAAATTGCGCAACGAAGGTTTGTCCAGCGAGAGTATCGTCAAGAAGATGGAACAGATCAGCAAGGCAGTGGAAGATCTGGTTCGCCAGTACGGCGACAGTCTGCTCTTCAAGCCGCCACAGACAAATGACGACGCCACCTGGAAGGACGTGCAGCAGGCACTCTCAACCCTTGAGAAGCTGATGCCCAACCTCGAACAGCGTCTCGACGAGGCTCTCCGGTTTCTTGACGCGTTGCGCAAAGATCAGCGGCTGGCCGCGCTTGCCTCACGCGCCGGGCAGCAGGCGCAGGAGCAGGCTCGACTTGCCGACTCAAAGGAGAGCCCCGGCCAGAGCCTTGCCCGGCAGAAGGATCTCGCCGCGCGCGAAGACGAACTTCTTGGCGAAGTGCGACAGGAGATGCAGGCCGACAGTTCCGGTGCGCTCTCCGAGCAGAGCCTTCCCGCGCGGTCGTCGGCTGAGCGGGCCGCACAGCAGATGCGGTCGCAGTTGAGTCGCAACCGGATGCCGTCTTCCACAAGTCAATCACAGATGAGCGCCTCCATGTCGGCGCTCTCCGAACAGCTCAAGAGCCAGATGAGTTCGGGCATGATGCGCAAGCTCATGCGCGAGCGCGACCGGCTCCTTGACATGGCGCACGATGCCATCTCGCTGTCTGAATGGCAGAAGGAGATACGCGACCAAGCCGGGAAGCTGCCCGACCGGGCCGACGACAAAGCACGCAACACCGTGATCGGCCCTCAGCAGGAACTGGTGCAGGGATTGGGGCAGAGTGCCTCGCAGAAGGACAGTCTCGGCATGGTTCCACCGGCCTCCATGGCGAAGATCTCCTCGGCATACGCCTCGGCTTGCCAGCGGGGCAGGGATGCTGTCGAGGCACTTGAGGCCGGCTCCGGCGTGCCGCAGATGGGCTCCAGCGGCGCCGCGCTCAGCAGTCTGGCGCAGACACTACTTGATGCCTCCTCCGACATGGACGGCATGATGCAGGGCCAGTCGCAGGGGCAGGGTGGTGAAGGTGGCATGATGTCGGGGTTGCGGCAGCTCTCGGGCAAACAGTCGGCTGTCAACTCGCTCACTAGTCAACTGCTGCAGTCGATGCTCTCTCAAGGTCAGAAACCTGGCGGCTCAGGGCAAGGTGACGGAGCATCCGCCGAAGCGCGCGCGGAGGCGCAGGCCGCGCAGGAGGGTGTTGCCCGGAAACTCCGGGAGCTTGCCGACAAGTACGGTTCGGAGGCCGGGGGCAGCATGGGAGAGAGGGCCCGGGAGCTGGAGCGTGAGGCCCAGCAGTTGGCTCGCATGCTCGCGAACCCGACCCCCGAAGTGCGCGACAGACAAGACCGGTTCCTCATGCGCATGCTGCAGTCATCGCTGTCCATGCACAAGCAGGGCGAGGGCAAGGAGGACCGCACGTCGCAATCAGCGCGTGAGGTGTTCTCACGTGAATTGTCGCAGACGCCTGGCACAGGGGGATCGGCTGCCGACTCGTACTATCGCATGCGTCAGAGGATGTTCGAGGGCAACTATCCCCGGGAGTACCGGGCGGCAGTGGAGGCGTACGCCGATTCGCTGGGTGCGCAGTTCGTCAGATGAGGTGGGGGAGAGGTGGAGTGATGGTTCCGCAACTCCGCACTCCCCATTCCGCATTCCGCACTTCCCTTGAACTGGACAACCGGTCGTGCCGTGCTGTATACTGGTGAGTAATCCACATATGGACTCGGGACCTCGCGTACTCCCAATCCCCCCGAAAGGACGGATGTTCATGCGTTTCCGCTCGACCAACCGGTTTGCCGCGGTTTTCTCCGCCATTGTCGGACTCAGCGTCTGTGCTCCGCTTTGGGCCGCCCCTGCCCCAGCCGGGAAGGTAGCGACCACAGACACGAAGATGAACATCGCTGTCATCACGCTGAAGAACGCTGCCGGCGTGAGTGGCGGCGAGTCGGAGATCCTCTCCGACCGGCTGCGTGCTGAACTGTTCAATACCGGCAAAGTCAATGTCATGGAGCGCGATCAGATGCAGGAGATCCTCAAGGAACAGGGGTTCCAGGCATCCGGCGCCTGCACCGACGAAGCGTGTCTGGTACAAATGGGACAGATGCTGGGTGTGGAGCGACTCATCACCGGATCGATCGGCAAACTCGGCAGCATGTTCATGGTGAATCTGCGGGCTATCGATGTGTCAACCGGCCGCATTGCCAAGGCTGTGTCGCGGGATATCAATGGTGGCATCGAGGAAGTGGTTGTGTATCTCAGGGGCATTGCCAAGGAGCTGGTGACAACAGGGCCTGCGGCGGATGCGACTGCGGTGCAGACGGAGAGTGAGCACCCCGAGGTGCAGCAGGCGTCTCAGGCGGAAGAGCCGAAGGTGGAGGAGCCTGAGGAGAAGCCTGAGGAGAAGCCTGAGGTCGAGCAGCCTGCGGAGGAGGAGAAGCCGGTGGAGAGTGCTTCGGCGGGGAAGGATTCGAGGAAGGAGAAGAATAAGAATCGGTTTGGGATTCATCTGGGGTTCAACTTGACTCCGGGAGAGCACTACGAGTATATGCGAATCAAGTATTACGACGAATTCGGGCTTCAGGATGGGTACTACTCCGGCGAACTAGGCCCCGACGATTCCCTCTATTCCTACAATTACACTGACTACACACCGACGCCGGGGGTTGGCGTCGATCTGAAGTTCATGCTGAAAGCAGGACCGATCCTGACTGTGGACATTGGGTTCAACCTGGAATGGGCCAACGGGATCTCGATGGAATGGCTCTACAACGATATGTATTCCACAGGCACCGATACTATTGTTACACTGGACCACAATACCACTATCTTTGGCTTCACCGTGGGCCCCACCTTCGTGAAACGGTGGCATCCCATCAAGATGAACATCGGTGTACTGGTCGGATTCAACTATCTCAAGCATACGGAGGTCATGGAGTGGACTGAGAAGAGCCCCATCAGGGGTGAGACATCCCTCGACAATTCTGAGATGACCACCAGAGCCTTTGCCATTTCCGGTGCGGCAAGAGCAGGCGTGGAATTTCTGATCGGCAAGCACATCGGTATCAACGCAGACTTCATGGTCCGCTATCTGCGCTCCAGATCGCTGTTGTGGGCAGAAACCAGCTTTGAGTCGGGCCGCACCCGCGAAGATAAGCGAGTCCTCCAGTTCCCGCTCTTCGTGCCCGGCGTCGGGGTCAACTTCTACTTCTGAGCAATTCGCCACCAGAAACCCTCCAGCCGCTCGCACGCGGCATGGAGGGCGTCGTGCCTTGATGGCGTCACCACCATCTCTCGCCCCCACACACAGCATCATCTATTTTCCTCACACCCCGTCAACCCATTGACGTTGCCCCACGTACGGCGAAAGGATCTTCATGCGTTCTCACTTCCTGCGCGTCGCTGCGATAGTGGCCTTTGTCGCCACATGTCAATCATTCGCCTTCAACCACCCCGAGATCGACTGGCGCACCGTCTCTACCGCTAACTTCCTGATCCACTACTACGACCGCACCGAGCCTGCGGTGTATGCAACCTACAAAATTGCCGAAGAAGAGTACGCGGCGCTCTCGGCCATCTACACGTATCGCCCCAAGAGCAAAATCAACATCTCGCTGGTCGACTACGACGACTTCAGCAATGGCTTTGCCGCCTGGACCGAAGACAACATCACCATCTGGGTACCCGACTCGCGGTTCGACCTGCGCAGCAACACCACCTGGCTGCGCGATGTGATCACCCATGAGCTCGCACACATCATGTCCCTGAGCAAGAAGGGGCCCCAGCTTTTCGACTTCTCTCTAAGCACCTCGTATACGTCGCCCTCGGTGGCTGTCCAGACCCAGTCTCCGCTGGCTCTTGCCCAGTTCGTGCCCGACTGGTTTGCCGAGGGGACAGCGCAGCGCGAGTCGGAGCGGGCCGGCGATGACTGCTGGGATGCACGGCGCGACATGGTGCTGCGGTGTGCGACTCTCGACGGAACCATGCTGTCACTCGACGCGATGTCCAGTTTCTACCACGATGGGTTGGGCGACGAGATGGTGTACAACCAGGGATTCTCCTTTGTGAAGTTTCTCGAATCCCGGTTTGGCGAGCAGACCATGGCTTCGATCTGGAACAGCTCGCGTACCATGACGTTTGCCGGAAAGAACTTTCGTCGTCTCTTTGAGCAGAATGCAAAATTCCCGCTCGACGCCGCGTATGCCGCGTGGGCCGACAGTCTCAAGGCGCACTACGGTGCGAGCATCCCCACAACCCCGACAGCCGCGACCCCGGTCTGGACATCGGGAACGTTCAACGACCAGCCCCGCGTTTCGGTCAACGGCGCCTGGTGGGGATGGCTCACCAGCGACAAGGATGCGTTCAGCCGCACCGATCTTGTTGTTGCCCGGTACGGAGAGTCTGAGCCCACGGCACGCATCAAGTACGCGCGGAGTTCGTGGTGCTTCTCCGAAGACGCCGCAACCGTCTACTTCATCAAGGCGCGCACGCCGGACAGGAACGGGTCGCTGTACAACGACATTTACGCGTACGACATGAGCACAGGCGTTGAGACGCGCATCACCAGAGGCGCACGTGTCTACGACATTGCGGCCTCGGCAGATCCGCACACCTTGTTCTGCATCCGCTACGACAAGGGCGCATTCTCCATCGGCAAGTGCAACACCCGGTCCGGAAGCCTCAGCACCGTTGTCCAAGGTGCGCTGGGCGAGCCGTTCATGGGCCTGTCGCCCTCGCCCTTCGAGCCGGCCCGGCTGGCAACCGCGCGGGTAGTCAACGGCAAGGCCGACATCTTCACCGTAAACACCGATGCGCAGAAGCCGGTGCTGGAGCCGCTCTGTCAGACACTTGCGCAGGAAGAGTCTCCGTTCTGGGGTACCGATGGACGCGTGTACTACAGTGCCGATTACGACGGCGTGTTCAACGTGTACTCGGTCAAGCAAGACGGTACCGATCGGCGCCGACACACCCGGGTTCGCGGCGGTGCATTCTCGCCGACGCTGGCCAAAGACGGATTGCTCGTGGCCTCCGACTACTCGTCAAACGGGTTCAGTATTGTCAAGTACGCGGCGACCAGCGACTCCTTCGTCGTGCCCAACGCCGCGCAGTGCGCGTTTGAGCCGGTGCCCGTGCCCAAGGGCAAGGTGCGCATCAAGTCGCGCGAGTACGAGCGGCGCAAGCTCAAAGCGGTGCTGGAGCTGCACGCGTCGGTGGACGTTGTGGATGACAGTAGTTTCGTCCCCAGAGCGATTGGCGGGGAAGGTGTGCGTGCGATCTACGACAGCCTGGGGATCATGGGGTCGCTCGGGTTCACGCGATACCGGTCCGACGCGTTGGGAAAGAGCATCCGGGCTCTTGACGTGAGCGCGGTGTATATCAGGCAGGCGCTGATGGTGCCCGATTCGGTGGCAAATGCTTCGGACAATCTTGCTGCAGCCGCCCCGCGTCTGCTGGCGGCGCAGTCGCGCTCGTTGGCTCGTTCGGCGCGCGTGAGCCCGTGGGCATCGCAGTTCCTTCGTCGCCGGGTCACACCCGTGGCAGGCATGCGAGCCGCTGCCGCAGCAACCAGCGCCGACAGCTCCGATTCGGCGCGGATCGTGCAGTCACTGGTGCTGATCCAGCCAACACTCTCGCTGCAGAACAACAGCCTCAAGCCCAGTGTTGGCGTTGAGGCGACCGGCGCCCTGTACTATCTGGTGGTCCCGGTAGCCGCGCAGATTGTCTCGTATGCAAGCTGGCACGTTCTGCGCGATATGTACGTTGACGTGATGCCTGTGGTGTCCTGGACTCTCGGTCAGGACTATCCCACGGTGCAGGTTCCCGTGTCGCTGTCGTGGAGCACCTACGGGTATCTTGACGAAGACATGTCGTACAATATGCGCGGGGTCTCGTTTGCCGGCGTGACGCTGGACCCGATACTCTTTCCCGGGCAAGGACTCTTCGTTGTCGGCGCGGCAGGCAGGTACTTCCCCCTCGGTAAACACCTGTCACTGTTGGAGCGCTTCGAGGCAACGCCCTTGTGGCTCAATGGCCAGTATGGCGATATGCAGGGCGTTCTGCCGGGCTACTCCGACTTCTACATGGCCATGGGCAACACGCTCAAACTCACCTTCCCGATCTTCCGCAATATCAACTCGGGTGGGTGGTGCTTCCTTGACAATCTGTACGGCTCGATCTTCTACGATGCGCAGTTCTACTCCGACCGCGAGCCGTATGCACACCCGGCACAGGCGTATTTCACCCAGGCCGACTACGATACTGCGCATGCGGTGGTCACACATGAGATCGGGGCGGAAGCGATGCTGGGAGTGACCAAGGCATACGTGTTCAGCCGGACACTCTCGCTGCGTCTGGGGTACGATATTCTGAGGCAGCAGGTCAATTTCAAGGCCCGATTCGGTTTCTGATGTCGGACACTCACGATGGAGGTACACGCGTGGCTTTCCGCAAAGCAAGTATCGGTGTGATTGGCGGAGCAGAGGCGTCGCAGGAATCGCTGGACCTGGCCTGCGAAGTGGGCAGACTCATCGCGAAGAACGGGGCTGTTCTGGTGTGCGGCGGCCTGGGTGGCATCATGGAGGCGGCCAGCCGCGGTGCGCATGAGGCTGGAGGCATGGTGGTCGGCATCTTGCCCGGCGACGATGCGGCAGCGGCGAATGTCCATGTGGATGTGGCGATCCCCACGGGTATGGGTATCGGACGAAACACGCTCGTGGTACGAGCGTCCGACGCACTCATCGCGTTTCCCGGGTCGTACGGCACACTCAGTGAGATCGCACTTGCCCTCAGTCTGGACAAGACGGTCGTCTACCTGCCCGGCGCCTGGGACTTGCGCAAAGTGGGTCCTGTTCCCGTGGCGCAGTTCAAACAGGCCATGAATGCCTCGCAGGCCATCGGTCTGGCCCTCGACGCCGCGCGATAGGGCACGATCAACCATCGGCACACCGCAGGAGTTTTGCGTGACAAAGCAGAAGGCCGCACTCATCTCCATCTTCTCCAACTCGATGCTGCTGGTCCTGAAGATCGGGGCCGGCATTCTCATGGGCTCGGTGTCGGTGATTTCCGAGGCCGTGCATTCGGGCATCGACCTGCTCGCCAGCTTCATCGCGTACTTCTCCATTCGCAAGTCCGTGGTGCCCGCCGACGTCGACCATCCGTACGGGCACGGCAAGTACGAGAACATCTCGGGGTTTGCCGAGGCGCTGCTCATCTTCATGGCCGCGGGCATGATCGTCTACGAAGCAGCCAAGAAGTTCCTTCATCCGGCGGAGGTTGAGCGGCTCGACTGGGGTATCGTGGTGATGCTGGTGTCGGTGGTGGTCAATATCGTTGTGTCCGTCAACCTATTCCGCATTGCCAAGCGGGAGAAGTCCATCGCGCTCGAAGCCGATGCTATGCATCTGTCCATCGACGTATTCACGTCGGTGGGTGTTCTGGTCGGGTTGATTGCCATCCGGTTCACCGGGCTGACCATTCTCGACCCGATCATCGCGCTGTTGGTCGCGGCTCTGATTCTCAAGGCATCGTGGGATCTCACGCGCAAGTCGCTTGACGATCTGGCCGACAAGACGCTCCCCGAGGCTGAAACCGCGCTCATTCAGGATGTGGTCAAGAGCCACCCCCAGGTGTACGGGTTCCACAAACTGCGCTCCCGCAAGAGCGGCTATCAGCGGAGCTCGATGTGCACATCCAGATTGAGCGGAACATGAGCGTTGACAGCGCGCACGACCTGTGTCACGCGATTGAGGCGGACATCAAGGCAAAACTGCCCGGCATCTACGTGGTGATACACGTGGAACCGTGGCGGAACCGGTAGACGCATGCCGGGATAGCGCCCACACCGAGGCGACCTCGTCCGACGGTCACGTTGGCGCCCGGATCAGCGGCATCAGGTTACGTGGCGTGGAGCCGGCCTCCGCATGTCCGACCCCCGGGCCGACTGAGCAAGTACCGCCATCCCGCGAGACCCCATCCACGTGATTTATTTTGCCGAGTCTCACCCTCTCTCACCAAGGAGCACAGCCATGCCGGAAGCCGATGTCTCAAAGGCCGACAAGAACTATCACCTCGACATTCCGCAGAAGTCCGAAGCGTTTTTTCTCAAGGGCTCCAACAACTACGACTGGGGCATGAAGAACCGTCTCTCGCGTATCTTCAATCCCGCGTCCGGCAAGACCGTGATGCTCGCATTTGACCACGGGTACTTTCAGGGCCCCACCACCGGTCTGGAGCGGGTGGATGTGTCGATTCTGCCGCTGGCGCCGTACGCCGATGCGCTCATGCTGACGCGAGGCGTTCTGCGTTCCATCATTCCTCCGTCAACCGGCAAGGCTGTGGTCATGCGCGCAAGTGGTGGCCCCAGCATTCTCAAGGAGCTCTCCAACGAGAACATTGCCGTTGACATGGATGATGCGCTGCGCATGAATGTTTCGGCCGTGGCGGTGCAGGTATTTGTGGGCGGCGAGTTCGAGACACAGTCGGTGCATAACCTGACGCGCCTTGTTGACGCAGGCATGAAGTACGGCGTGCCCGTGCTTGGCGTGACCGCAGTGGGCAAAGACCTGGCCCGCGATGCGCGGTACATGCGGCTTGCCGCGCGCATCTGCGCTGAACTCGGAGCTGCCATTGTCAAGACGTACTACGTGGAAGAAGACTTCGAGACGGTCACAGCGGCCTGTCCCGTGCCCATTGTTATTGCGGGCGGCAAGAAGCTCCCCGAGAAGGATGCTCTGCAGATGGCGCGCAATGCCATTGACCAGGGAGCCTCGGGCGTTGACATGGGACGCAATATCTTCCAGTCCGACGCACCCATTGCCATGCTCGAAGCCGTGCGCACGGTCGTGCACGAAGGCATGCCGGTGAAACAGGCGTACGAGCTGTATTGCGACATCAAGGCCGGCAAGAGTGTCAAGCGATGAGGGGCATCCCGCAGACCCATCGACACTTCGACGGGCTCAGTGCGGCGCTCCGCTCAGGGCAGGTGGGCGGCGCGCGCGGAGGGCAGAGGACTCCCGCATCCGAGGGCAACCAACCATGACGACCACGACACTCCGTTCCCGACTCCCCGCACTCAGCGTGGGGATCACTGCCGCCGACCTCATGCACCTGGGCACTGCCGTGCGCGAGCTGGAGTCGTGCGGGGCCGTGCTGGCGCACTTCGACGTCATGGACGGCGTCTTTGCGCCGCAGTTGACGGTTGGTCCGTTCTTTGTCAAGGGGGTCAAGACCTCCATGTTCAAGGACGTGCACCTGATGGTCGCCGACTCGATCTCCACGCTCGACGCCTGCGCATCCGCCGGCGCCGACACCATCACCGTGCACGTGGAGTCGTGCGCAGGGCGCACGCTGCATGCGCTCCAGCGCATCGGCGAACTCACCAATGTCAACGATGCCGCCCGGGGTATCCTCTGCGGTGTGGCCATCAATCCGGGCACGCCGGTGGTATCCCTCGAACCGCTGCTTGCACACGCCGACATGGTGACGCTGCTGGCCATTGAGCCCGGCGTTGCGGGCCAGAAGTTCCATCCTGCCACCATCGAACGAAGCGCAGAGGTCCGGGCACTGGCCGCGCGCCTGGGCGTTGCTCCCCTGCTCTGCATCGATGGCGGAGTCACCCGCGAGAACATCGCCCTGGTTGCGCAGTGCAGGGCCGACATGGTGGTGAGTGGCAGTGCAGTGTTTGGCGGGGAAGGGCCCCGCGAGAATCTTCGCATCATGACCGCCGCAATCAAACAGTAGAGGTCTGTCCAATGAAGAACCGCTGGAACAGTTCGCCCGCGCCCGCCGACGATATCGCCTCGCTGCTGCACGCCTCGCGCCTTCTGGGCTCCGAGCCGGATCTGGCGCTGCACGGCGGCGGCAACACATCGGTCAAGGGTATGTTCACCAACCGGTTGGGTGAGGAGCGACCGACACTCTTTGTCAAGGCCTCCGGAGTTGACCTGGGAGCGGTTGACGCCGGGAGCCTTGTGGCGCTTGACCTGGAGCGTATGCGCAAGATTGCGACCCTCGCCGCGCTCACCGACGAGGAGCTGGCCGAGGAGTTCTCGGCCTCGATGCTTCGGCCGCGCGACAGCCGGCCCTCGGTGGAGGGTCTCATGCACGCACTGCTGGACGAGAAGTTTGTGGCGCATACGCATCCGTCGGCAATCCTCGCCCTTACTAACCGGACAGATGCCGAGGCCGCGCTCTCCGGGGCACTGGGCACGTCGGTCGCGGCGATCCCCTACGCCCGCGTGGGGCTCGAGCTCGCGCGCGCAGTACACGATGCACGCATCCGGCATCCGGCCGCGCGAGGAGTAGTGATCATGCACCACGGTCTTGTCACCTGGGGAACGACCGCACAGCAGGCCTGCACGGCAACCGTCGAGGTCGTGACTGCGGCAGAGGAGTACCTCTCCTCGCGCGGAGCTGAACTGCTCACGACCGCCTCCGGGGCGCCCGATGCACAGGCACTGCAGCGATATCGCGCGTGCGCACCGATCCTGCGCGGGCTGCTGGGTGTGCGCGATGCCGACTCGGAGTTCCCTGTCACGCGCACCGTGCTGGCGCCGCTGCTCGACGCGCAGAGCCGTGCAATCATCGACAGCCGGGGCGGCCGGCAGTTCTTGGTGAGTGCACCACTCACACCCGACTACCTGATACGCACGCACACGCTCCCTGTCTGGATCGATGCACCGAGTTACGACGACCCCGAGGCATTGCGCGGGCAGTTCAGGAGCGCCGTCGATGCATATGTCAATGAGTACGGCAGCTACCTGAAGCGGCACGGCGGCCAGACCACCGCAGACCTGCTCCCGCGGGTGGCGATGCTGCCGGGGCTCGGAGCAGTATGCGTAGGGCATGATGCCGCATCCGCCTGCATGGTGCGCGATATCACTGAACAGTCTCTCCGCGTCAAGAAGGCAATCCTGGATTCCGGCGGGTCCTATCACGGACTCGCCGAAGATCATCTCTTCAACATGGAGTACCGGAGTCTGCAGCGCGCCAAGCTGGGCGAGCCCTCCTCGCACCTCCTGTCCGGCGCCGTGGCGCTGGTCACCGGGGCTGCCGGAGCCATTGGCTCGGGTGTCTGCGAGTTCCTCCTTGTGCATGGGGCCCACGTGGCAGTCACCGATTTGCCCGGCGCAGCTCTCGACAACATGGCTGCCGAGTTGGCTGCGCGACACAGCGGTCGGGTGCTGGCGGTGGGGCTCGACGTGACCGATCCTGCCTCGGTGGAAACCGGATTTGGTCGCATCGTACAGCAGTGGGGTGGGATCGATCTGGTCGTCGTCAACGCAGGGATTGCGCACGTGTGTCCGCTGGCCGACATGGACATCGAAGCTTTCCGCAACCTCGAACGTGTCAATGTGGAGGGGACGCTTCTGCTGCTGCGCCAGGCGGCCCGCCATTTCAAGGTGCAGGCCATGGGCGGTGACGTGGTGCTGGTATCCACCAAGAACGTGTTCGCGCCAGGGGCCAGGTTCGGGGCGTACAGCGCAACAAAGGCGGCTTCGCACCAGCTTGCCCGTATCGCGAGTCTGGAGCTCGCCGACATAGGTGTCCGCGTCAACATGGTAGCGCCCGACGCGGTCTTCTCACACGGCGCCAAGAGGTCGGGGCTCTGGGCGGCAGTGGGTCCGGATCGGATGAAGGCACGCGGCCTCGACGAGAAAGGGCTGGAGGAGTACTACCAGTCCCGCAATCTACTCAAGGCACGGGTCACCTCCGAGCATGTCGCCCGCGCAGTGCTCTATTTCGCAACACGCCAGACCCCAACCACGGGAGCCACAATTCCCGTTGACGGTGGATTGCCCGACGCCACTCCTCGCTGATCCGGCCGTTGGGACGTGCGGGCTGATTGACGCCGACTACTGACCTGCATTTTCGCGCGCAGAATGCCAGCACTCTCCAGCCCCGTCCTATGCGCACCCTCTGCAGCTCTGCCGTATTAATCGATTAAGAGAAACAAATGTCAATGTAATTATATTTGCAATTATTTGATAACAAACGTTATACGACTATTGTTAGGGTCGAGATGTCGCCAAATTGCTTGACAGGGTGCCCTGCGTAAATTAGTTTAGTTAATGGAGGTAACTGCAAAACTCAACTGTTCCGACTGAAATGAGGCGAAATTGAGCGAATTTCGCGGGTTAGCCCTCAGATTCGGGAGTTTTTCGATTGCCTCAATGATCTTGTCTTTTCTCAATCTGAAGAGAGGAGCCGCCCTTTGAAGAGTTTGAAGAACCTTTCAGCAAGTCCCGTAAGGGAATTTCGGCCGTGGGCTATCTGGATTTGGAATCACCAGATTCGTCGCGAGGAACTCGAGTTCCAGCTCAACGCCATCATCGAAAAAGGCTTCGGTGGTGTCGCCATACGTCCGGGCCGCGAAATGAGTCCTGCCTATATGTCTGCGGAGTTTCTCGAATTCTTCGGACGGGCATTGGCCATCGCCAAAGAAAAGGGAATATCGGTTCGACTCGCCGACGACTTCTCTGCTCCTTGGAACGAGGTCCTCAAAGATGGGGCAGAAAAGAACCGAGCGTTCCGCGCCTGCCGTCTTGTCGTCGATCATACCGAACTGGTAACCGGCAAGGGCATCTTCGAGCGCGCTGTCGCGAATCCCGAGAACTACATGGTGTTGGTCTCACGACTCAAGAAAGACCGCATCGATCTTCAGGGCGTCAAATCCCTGAACATTCCGTCGATCTACACCAATGGCATGCTTCAGTGGAAGCCGCCACTGGGCGAGTGGTCGGTTCTGGTTCTACGCAAGGAGTACGTCCGCAACTTCTCGGGCTCCTACGTTCTCAATCCCTACAACCCCGAAGTGGCCGACGCATACATCAAGAATTACCTCGAGCCCCTCAAGGCCCGTTTCTCCAAAATGGTTACCACAACATTCGAAGGGTTTGTCACAGAAATGCCGACCCTGATTCCGGGCGGTAACTCCATTCCATGGGACGATACGCTTCCTGTTCGCTATCGGGCGAAGTTCAAGAAGGAGCTGGTTGAGCTTCTTCCTGCACTTTTCTTCGACGTTGAGCCTCAGAATGCCAAGCATCGGGCGCACATCTACAACTTCCTGCTGCAATCAATGTACGATTGCCTTGCCGATCCGCTTGAGAAGTGGGGTAGGAAGATGCACTTCTCGCAGTGGTTGTTGTGTGCCGAAAGAGATATGACCTCCATCTCACACATGTTGAGTGATTTCTTCGCCATCCCCGAAGGCAATTACCTGTGGGTGGGTGTTCAGAACCACGAAGGCACCGAGCGCAACCGCTCGATCCTGCGCGCCGTTGCCGATACCAATGCCAACCAGTATCGTCGGGGAACACTCAATGTGCTGGGACGGAACCGGCTCTGCAATGCCGCAACCATTCAGCAACTCAAGAATGAAATCGATCAGCTCGCCTTCTCCGGTCCGTCAATCACTATCATCGACGGACTCTACGCTAACCTCGACCATCGTACGCATCTGAAGACGCCGTTCAATCCGTTCTGGTACTCCTCCGACTGGGAGTACATGGGCGAGTTGTGTGCCTATGCTGGTCGTATGCAGCAGGTTGCCGCCGACCTCACGTCTTCCCGCGATATCGCAGTGTTGCTGCCCACCGAGTCGGCCCTGGCCGAGTACCTCCCGAGCAGTTCGATTGTTGTCGACCAAGCGCAGGAGCGATTGCGCGCGACCATCGACGAACTGGGCAAACTCAACTTGAGCTACGACCTGGTGAACGAGGAGACTGTTCTGTCGTGCTCGGTACGCTCCAACGGTGAGTTCGGCACAGCCGATCGCATTCGTAAAGGCAACTACCGCGCGCTTGTGATCCCCTACGCGCGTCTGATCTCCAAGGGTATACTCGTCTTCGTAGAAAAGCTTGCAGTCAAAAAGGCTATGGTGATCTTCGTGGGCGAAGCGCCTCAGGGCTGCCTCGACGATGGCATGAGTCCGGCCTTCGTCGCGCGCATTGCCAAGCTCACGGGAGCCAGGAACGCGACTGTTCGCGAGATCCCGGCTGCCGATCTCAAGTGCCTGGCGCAGGTTGCGCCGCCCGCCGCTCACACTGTGGCCCAAGGCATCGAGTGCACCAACATTGCGGCGGTGCACCTCTCAGGATCGACCTGCGAGACGTACTGGCTTCGCAATATTTCCGATACCGAAGAGTACTTCGCGTCAATCGATCTGCCCGGGCACAAGTTCTTCTTCAGCATCGACTGCGGATCCGGCAGTATCCACGAGCTCACCGAGGTGGAAGCCAACGAGGGCATCAGCCGGCTCACGCTGTCCTTCCTGCCGCGGCAGACCCACCTCGTGGTGGGAACCAGCATCAAGATTCCCACAACGCCAATAGTCAAAGAGAAACGCCAACTGGTGAATCTGCATGGCGGCATCCCCCGCAACTACCGCGTGGTTCTCCGCAATCAGTGGAAGTTTGTCCCTCTCACGCTCAATGTGCTTCCGCTTTCCAGCTGGAGCACCCGAATCGGCCTCAGTCGTGAGCTGGGCAACTACTCCCACTACTGGGAGACGTTCTTCGAAGTCAAGGATATTCCCCCGGTTTGCCACCTGGTATTCGATACATTCTCCGGACTCTTCGACGGACAGACCGGCATCGACAAGAGCTGCGAGATCACCGTCAATGGCAACCCGGTCGTCAACTTCCGGCGTGGCCAATTATCGGCAAAAGTGCCGGAGCCCGTTGTGGTGTTGCCGCCGGCCATCTCCGACGAACCGCAGCCGCTGCCGCCGGTATCTTCAGCGCCGTTCTTGCGCAATCGACTCATGTGCGACATGCACGAGTTTCTGGCCAAGGGCTACAACCGCGTTGCGGTCCGCTCGGTTGGGGTCGCCGGCGATCCGCCGGTCATCGTGTACCCTCCCCTTATCGCGGGCAATTTCCCCGTCGAAAAGGGCGCCCGGGGCTGGGCCATCACTAGCGGCATGCCCTCAGTCAGCAACGACTCGTGGGCCAAGTACGGCTTCCCCTACCTCAGCGGAGCAGGTGTGTACTCGCAGGTTTTCGAAGTTCCCAGCGAATACGAACGCCTGGTGCTCTCCTTCTCGCAGGTATCGGGCCCAATCGAGGTGTCGATCAACGGGGTCAAGTTGGCCGCCATGTCGTGGCAGCCGCTGGAGCTCGACGTTACCAAGGCGTGCACGTCGAAGCGCAACGAATTGTCCGTGCGGCTTGTCAACACGGTCGACAATGTTCTGCGCATGAACGGCCGATCGTCGGGAATTGTTGGGGACGTGTACCTCGACGTGTACTGAGCCGGCTGAAGCCGGTGGAACGGATGCACGGATGCGGCTGAAGCCGCAGGAATGCGGGGATCTTCGGCCGGCCTCACGGGATTGAGGCATCCGCGAGTGCTGCTTGCGGGGCGCTTGCACGTTCCAACACGTGCGGGCGTCGTACATCCGGGGCGGGAGTTCGCCCCGTGACCGCATCAGGACTCGCCCTATGTCCCACGAAAGCACTGCCACCTACCGCTTTGGCGACAAGATCCACATCGGCAATGCCGACGGCATCTCTGTGGCCATCGATCGACTCTTCACTGCTGATGTCGCAACACGCATTGTGCTTGACATGGGCAATGTGCGCATCTGCGATTCGTACGGATTGCGGCTGTTGGTGAGCTTTCAGCGCAAGGCCACCAGCACGGGCAAGAAACTCCTCCTCTTCCAACCCGACCGCATGCTCTCCGAAATGCTTGCGGCAGTCAATCTCACCAGCGTCTTCACCATAGTCAAGACTCGCGAGGAACTCGACGCATAGGCCCGGGAGGTTCCGACCGTGCGGCCAACACTGCTCCTCCCCGCACTCCTGGCCCTGCCTGCGTCCGCCCTCGCCTCAGGGACGTCCAAGGTCCCTCGGTGAGTCTGTGGGTTGACCCCATGACCGCTGGTTTGACGGTCCGTTTCTGACCGGGCCGAGAGAATTCGCTTCAGGGAGAGTCTGCGTATTGACCTGTGCGGGAAACCGATGTATTTTCTTGTGTCTGGGCCTAAACGCCCGGAGCATGCACCATTAGCTCAGCTGGTAGAGCAACTGACTCTTAATCAGTAGGTCGATGGTTCGAATCCATCATGGTGTACCAAAGAAAGGCTTCCCGTCAAACGGAAGCCTTTCTTTTTTCTCCTATGGGAATACTTGACAACTGCTATTCTTCCCGCCACCAGACTGCTTGACAACGTAAGTAGGCAATTTCTTCCTGTTTACCCCCAAGTGTACGGTTTTAGACCCAAGTGTCCGGTCAAACCGTACACTTGACCGTACACTTTTTTCGCATTGTATCGACCAAACCCATCAACCGGGCCGCGAGCGCACAACTCGGACCCGAAACGGCATCGACTACACACAACCGGGGCACGACCCCGAGGAGCAACCAACATGAGATCCGACCAATCGAGAGAGCAAGACCTGTCCGTCCAGAAGGACCCATTCGACGTCATGGTCCATTCCCTGGCCGACGGCTACCGTTCAATGCAGGGCGATGAAGACCTTCCCAATCCCGGCCCCGCGGTCGAGAAGCTTGCGAGGCTCCTCGGCACAGAGCGCCACGCACTGCTCAGGAAGATGGCCATTAACAACGCGCTGGACCTCAGCTCCAGGCTGAAAGCAACCGAAGCCGTGTACCTGCAATCCGCCCGCAAGACAAATGACGAGGTCGCCGAGATCCTGTCCGGGAGCAATGGCGCTCTCACCGACGACGAGAGCCGCCGCGTCCAAGCCGCACTCGCCAGACACGCCGGCATCAAGGCCAAGCTCATCGGCGCCGACGCAACTCCACAAACGACCGGAGGCGACAAATGACCAGCAAGAATCCACTGACTGAGAACCCTCACCGCTTCCGCGAAACGGCCGCGGGCGTCCTTGAGAGTCTCGTTCCGGACTTCGTCAAGGAAGACATGCAGGTCTCAGTCTCAAGCTGGGTCAACAGCCTGCCCGCGTACTGTGGCGGCGATATCGGCGTGTACAAGGGCGAATTGATCCTGGCGCTGTCCGGTTTGGCGAAAACCGCAGCGGTGGGGAAGGCGGATCTGATGG
>Ga0315284_10004543_pt1 | contig 19702 bp, 18 predicted proteins | sample YL17G09_16_MG_FD_203696 | JGI IMG/M metagenome (GOLD analysis project Ga0315284, IMG submission 203696) | Sediment microbial communities from Yellowstone Lake, YNP, Wyoming, USA - YL17G09_16 | ecosystem: Environmental > Aquatic > Freshwater > Lake > Sediment | place: USA: Wyoming | collected... | reverse complement strand
TCCGGGAAATCCTGGGGCTCCGGAAGAGCCCTGTGGCCATCCGCCTGGTGAGGAAGGCGGAAGGGGTCCCAGCGGAGGTGATGCCGCTCGATTTTCCGGTCAGGCACTGCGTCTCTATAAACATGGCCACCCACGGCGCGGTGTTCTACCTGCCGGCCGCCAGGCACGCCTGCAGCGCCGCCAAGGCCGCCCTGGGGATTGAACCCCTCCCAGAAAAGGTCAGGAGCGGAAAGGTGCCCTTCATGCACGGCTTGGCCTCCTCCCAGGAGGCAGCGGCGAGGACTATGGCAGAGATCCCGAAACTTCCGCCGGGGAGCACGGCCGGGACCCTGCTGGCCCCGCTCGAGAAGGCGCCCTTTGACCCGGATGTCGTAGTACTAACCGTGACGCCCAAGCAGGCGATGTGGGTGGCCAACGCTTTCCTCTTCAAAAATGGAGGGCCCCGGCTCACCGCCAGCTTCGCCGGGATGCAGGCCTCCTGCGGGGATGTGACCGCCCTGCCCTTTGTCTCCGGGAAGGTCAACTTCTCTCTCGGATGCTACGGGTGCAGGTCGGCAGGGAAGCTCGGAGAGGACGAGATGTACGTCGGAGTTCCTATCGGCCAGCTCGCAGAGTTGGTGAGCGGCCTGAAGGGGCTGGGAAAGGCGATGAGGAACCTGGAAAAGGGTGGGGTTGAAGGGAACGAGGGGAAACGAGGGAAGGTAACTGAAATTCAGGTCACCGCGAGAAAGGAGGGGAGTCATGGATGATGGAACACACAGACCTGCATACGCTCATTGAGTATAGCAGAAATGAGCGGGTAAAAAAGGACATAATCAAGACCAGTTGGGTCAACGTCGTGCTGATATGCCTTGAGACGGGACAGGAGATTCCGCCGCATCCGGAACCATATGCCGTGCTCTTTCATGTGCTGGATGGTGAGGGGACGATAACAATCGGTGCCACTCGATATGATGTACGGCCAGGTCATCTGATTTTTTCTCCTAAAGGTGGTGTGCGGGGGATATCGCCACGAACACGCATGAGCCTACTGGGGATGCAAGAACCGCATTAGGTGCCGAACCGTGGGGTGAAATCAACTTGAACGCCATAGAAGTCGAGAATCTGACGAAACGCTTCGGTAATCTGACTGCGGTGGACCGCATCAGTTTCGATGTGAAAAGGGGGGAGTTCTTCGGTCTTCTGGGACCGAATGGGGCAGGTAAAACCACGACCATCAGGATGATCACGGGCGTGCTGGGACCGGATACCGGCTCTATCCTGGTGGAAGGTTCCGACCTGAGAAAGGATTACTTCGGGGCAAAATCGAAGATGGGGGTCATTCCCGAGGTGGGCAACATATACACCGATCTGAGCGCACGAGAGAACATCGACCTGACGGGACGCTTTTACGGCCTTCCAACGGCGCTGCGCCGGGAGAGGGCCGAACAATTGCTCACCGAATTCGGCCTGAAGGATAGGGTCGATGTGCCGACCCGCAATTTCTCCAAGGGCATGAGGCAGAGGGTAAGCATCGCCTGCGCCATGGTACACGAGCCCCCCATTCTGATACTCGACGAGCCGACCGAAGGCTTGGACGTCATGAGCCGCAGATTGATTGTGAGCAAGGTCAAGGATATGAACCTGAAGGGCACCACGGTCATCCTCACCACGCACAACATCGAAGAGGCAAACCAGCTTTGCCAGCGCGTATGCATCATCAACAAAGGTGGCATCGTCGCCATTGATTCCCCGGAGCGGCTGCGCAAGGCCGCGGAGAAAATGCAGACAGTCGAGGTCGCTTTTGACAAAACGGTGGACCCTGCATTATTTATTTCTCCGTTCATCACCAAGGCCGAGATGTGCGGGGATAAATGGCGCGTTTGGACAGATGATCCGGACAGGGTCATCGTGCACCTCGTTCGCCTGAAGGAACGGGAGGGGTTGAGGATACTATCAATGACCACCAGTGGACCGAGCCTGGAGGACGTTTTCGTCAAACTCTGCGAGGTGCCACGATGAACTGGCGCATATACCTCCGCAGTATAATGGTAGTGGCACGCAAGGACATCCGCATCTACTACCGCAAAGCACCGGTCTTCATCTTCGGCCTCATTCTTCCCACGTTCCTGTTCCTCGCATTCTTTATGGGAAGGGCGCTGGACATCCATAAGTACTTCCCCGGTTTCCTGGCCATGACAATCTTTTTCACCGCTTCCTCGGTCGGTCCGCTCATCGTGCCGTGGGAGAAGCAAGCGGGGACCTTCGAGCGCCTCCTGACATACCCGGTCAGCATCAGCACCATCGTCATGGGGGACATGATTGCCGGGGCCTTGTTCGGGCTGCTCATCGGTGTGATCGTGGGTCTGGCGGGCATTCTCCTAATCCCAATAACCGTGACCCACATCGCCCTTATCATCGTCGCCTTCGTTCTTGGAAACGCGTGCTTCTCCGCGCTGGGTGTGCTGCTCTCAGCGCCAAGCGGAAATGTGCCGTCGAACGTAATGATGCTGTCGGCCCTCGTGCGCTTTCCCCTAATATTCGTCTCTGGAATATTCATGCCGTTGAGCGAGATGACAGAGGCGGGCAGGTACATCGCCTATGGCTCGCCATTGACCTACCTGGTGGACGCGTTGAACCAGAGCGCCGGGCAAACGTACGTTTTCCCTTGGTTTGTGGATATCCTGGTAATGTTCGGCTTCATGTGCCTTTTCCTAGTGGCATCTGTCAGTATCCTGAAGCATAATAGTCTCAAGAGACTGTGATTCGGAAAGCAATGTATAGAGCGAATAATTGGTGAGCGCGTGAAAAAAATGGAAAATGCAGGCAAAACCACCGGAATGGGCATGGGAATTCCATGGCCACAGGTGTCCGTTCATGCCAACCGGATACCGGAGGGCTTGAAGGGCCTCGGAAAGGCGATGAGGAGCCTGGAAAAGGGAAGGAATGAGGGGAGCGAGCGATAACATGAACGTTATCGATATCAGGAACGCAAGGGCGCACCCCGTTGACGGAAAATGTAGGAGTATCAGGATTGGCCACAATTAGAAAGGAAGGTGTGAAAACATGGAGAAAGAAGAGCATGTTCCAAAGAACGCTATTTTCTGTTGTTTTGGCTGCATGTCCAGCGTTGGGACGCTGACAGGTGTTGCGATGTTGGAAGCATATAAAAGGCTGGACAAACAGAAGAACGGACTATTCTGCACCTCAGCTATAGCAGCTGGAGTGGCCAAGCACCGAAAGACAACGGAGCGAGCCAAGAGAATTATTGTCATTGATGGTTGTTACAACAAATGCGCAAAGACGATCCTTGAAAAAGATGGCTTTAAGATAGATAGGTATCTCAATCTCCTGCTTGATCTAAAGATACCAAAGCTAGGACCGTTCAAGCCTTTTGATTACAGTAAAGACGACTTGGAGAAAGCAATAAGTGAAATAATAAGAATTTGTGGGGATGATTAAAATGGAAAAAGAAAAGCAGATAAAACTACCAGATTGGACATGGGAATTCCATGGCCATCGCTGCCCGTTCATGCCAATCGGGTATCGGATGGGCGTGATAGCCATGCGTGAACTTGGAATTGAGAAGACAAAGGACCATGGCGCGTTCGCACTCTCGGAAATGGGTGTGGGCCACCCGCAGACATGCATGATGGACGGTGTTATGTCTGCGACGGGCTGCACGTACGGGAAGCTCATGATGGAGCGGTTGAACTACGGCAAGGTCGCGACCATCCTGTACGCTCCCAAAAAAGGTGCTGTGAGGGTCTACCTCAAGTCCGATTTCCAGGACTTGTTGGGCAAGGAGGAGTTCTTCGTCTACCGTAAGAAGGGAATCGAGCCATCGGACATTCCCTCCGAGGTAACGGAACGGGCGATAAAGCTCGTGATGGAGACCGCCGAAGACCAGATGTTCAAGATAGAAAAACTCCCCGAATTCACTTTCTCCCGCCCAAAGGGCTCTTTCGCCAAGGTGAAGTGCTCGAAATGCGGAGAATATGCCTTCGAACGATATGTTCGGACCGTGGATGGTAAGCCCGTATGCATTCCGTGCTCAGGTTTTACGGAATCGAGGCTGGACCCATTGAAGGGGATGCAGTAAGGAGAAGAAAAAAATGGATACCATTCTTCTGGCCGCCATCATCTTGGTCTTTTTTATTGCTCTAATATTCTCGATGTTCGGCCAGGGTGGGGGTTCGGTATACACCCCCACTTTGTTTTTACTTGGTTATGCGGTGCTCATTTCCGCTTCAACATCCTTGGTTCTCAACCTTATTACGTCAGTGTCTGCAGGTTACATTTTTTATCGCAACAAGATGATTGATTTTAAAACATCCATGATTTTCGTGCCAGGGATATGCCTTGGTTCCCTGATCGGCGGAGCTCTTGGTAACTTCGTCAATACCACCTTGCTACTGTGGCTGTTCGTCACTTTCCTGATTGGAGTAGGGGGGAGGATGATTTACACGTATTGGGAAAAGGGAAAGGCAGAAGGAACATGTCCGACAAGCTTTTCCATCCCAATGTACGCGGTCATCACGATCTTCGGTTTCGGTGTGGGGATCATCTCCGGCATGTTGGGTGTCGGCGGTGGCATTCTCATTGTCCCGTTCATGGTCTACGTGTGCAAATATCCAACGAAGTTCGCGGCCGGGTCTTCGCATTTGATCATATCGTTCTCTGCACTTTTTGGAATTATAGGCCATTCGGCCTATGGCCACCTTGACGTCTCATTGATACTGGCAACAGGTGTGGCCGTTCTCATCGGTGGAAATCTCGGGGCGAGAATCAGCATGAAATTCAAATCTGGAATGCTGAAGGCCGGCCTTGGTCTCATCATGTGGGGGCTTGCAATTCAGTTGATATTGAAACTTACGGGTATACTTTAATAGGAGAGGTGAAAACATGACGAAAGATAAAAATGTGGGCTTCATCGGAGCTGGAAGAATTACCCGGATCATCCTGGACGGGTTCAGAAGGGTCGGGAAGATACCACGACAAGTGGTCGTAAGCGATCTAAATGAAGAAGGATTGAGCCGTTTAAAGGCTAGAAATCCGGAAATAGAGATCGCGTTGAAGGATAATAGGAAGGCCGCATCGAGCGACATCGTTTTTCTTGCGATCCCCCCTCCGGCGATGGGTGGAGTGCTTGAAGAAATAAAGTCAGCGGTAAAGCCGGATTCGGTGATCGTCTCCCTCGCTCCTGGCGTCTCATTGGAAAAGATCTCGAGGGGATTGAACGGCTTTCCGAGAATTGCCCGCATGATACCCAATGCGTGCTCTATTGTGAACGAAGGCTTCAACCCGGTCTTCTTCTCACAATCCTTCCCCGATGCCGATAGAACGGAACTCCTTGCAATGCTCGGAGCCCTTGGAAAATGTCCCGTTGTCGATGAAGAGAAACTAGAGGCTTATGCAGTGGTCACGGCCATGGGCCCGACGTATTTATGGTTCCAGTTGCACGAACTATCTGAGCTTGGTCGCTCTTTTGGCCTGACTCCGCAAGAGACATCAGAAGGAATATACCGAATGGCAGCCGGTGCTGCCAAGACCATGTTCGATTCCGGCCTCACACCGGCGGAAGTGATGGATCTGATACCTTCAAAGCCATTGAAGGAGAAAGAGAACGAGATACGAAGCATCTATCAGAAGAAACTTGAGGAAATATTTAAGAAATTGAAAGGCCTCGGTTGAGGTAGAAGTGCTATTAATAAATAACCGAGAAGCCAGGTCCAGGATGGGCGAAGTGCAAGAGGCTCGAGAAGAACGTTCACGAGGCGCACAAGGAAACTAAGGTCAAGGTGGATGTCATGAAAGTGGAGAACCTGCAGGAGATAATCGAGAGAGGTATCATGTTCACACCTACCCGTATCATAGATAGTGACGAGAAAGCCATCGGAAGGGTTCCGGGAGTCGGCGTGATAATCCAGATATTCAAGGGGGGTGGACGATGAAAAACAAATGCCTCTGCGAACCCGCGGAAATATTGATATTTCCTTGCTCGGGTGGTTCGAACGTGGGACGGATAACCAGTCAAGCCGCAATGGACTTGACGAACCTCAAGAAGGGGAAGATGTACTGTCTTGCAGGCATCGGGGGTCATGTGGACTGCATTATAAAATCAACGAAAGAGGCCAAGATGTTAGTGGCGATCGATGGATGCCCGGTCCAATGCGCCAAAAAGACCCTGGAGCACGCCGGATTCCGTGTTGATGTCCAGGTTGTGGTTACCAAGCTGGGTATCAAGAATATGAACGATTTCATGATGGACCTGGACGACATAGATGAAGTGGTTGACCGGGTAACGCGCGAGATGCAGAAGAGAACAGGGCGAATAGCAACTAAGCCCTAACGAACCCCTTCCGCTGATATCTTTACCCGGACCCTGGAAAAAAGGATATATCGAAAGCATACCAACTCGTTGAGAAAAAGCTCGAGCTGACAAAGACGGGGCGTCAAAAGATGATGTACGGCATGTCGTGGGATCGGGGGACTGACAAGATATGACCCCGAAAGGACACTGGAAATCGTGCCCACAATGTGGCGCCAGGGTGAGCATTAAGAATTTCAATAAGCACCTTCGCAAGTCGCATGGGGCGGATCAATCCACACCAAAGCGCAGACGCCATATCAAATCCAGAATGGCAACGGCTCGTTCGAGGTCCAGGGTCCGCACCATCATCGTTGTTGGAGCAATCGTGGTGTTATTGCTGAGTGCCTCCGTTTTCTTTATTTGGTACAAGCACAGCGGTCCCGGCCAAGAAGGGGATGATTATTCTCCGGTCCATCAGCCTGGTGTCGGCTTAGATGATTTCTGGACCGATTATCCTAACGACCATATTTTATCAGGACAACCTGTTCCTTTCCCTGCGTGGGTATCGGAGAACGCATCTTCTCGAGTGTTGCTCGTCATGGTTCACAGCGACTGCCAACCATGCATCATGCACCAGAAGGACATCTTACAGATATTAGATGACCCAGCCTATAACTCATCAACGAATTACATCGACCTGTCAGCTGATCTCTCCGACTCCCATGTCAATGACAGCTTTAATATCCTAGACCCGGAGGGCCGTTCCCACAATATCCCGCTGACGATCATCGTCGTCCGCACGCCTAATGGCAATCACCTATGGCATTCCTTCGAAGGAGTGACCGGTAAGGCGAATCTCATGGTCTGGTTGAAGGATGCTATTTATTACAGGAATAACGGGGTGAGCGGCTGAGAAAGATGTGGATAGCACCACTGTCGGCAACGGTCGTTCTATTGGTTTTATCCTCTGCGCTAGTATTCTATGCGAACGTCAAGTCCTCCCCTGGAACATCGGCCCCATCGTTTGCGGTCAAGGATATTGATGGAGGAACCATTTCCTCGGCGGACCTGAAGGGAAAAGTCGTGGTCCTCCACATGGCGGTCGTGTATTGTGGCGGTGTCATAACAGACCAAGGTCTAGACCAGATAAAACAGCTAAGAGATGCAAAGGCCTCAACTGGACAGGATGTGGAGTATCTCACGGTCACTTCTGAGAATTGTCCCACAACGGACCTCCAAACCCTCCGACAGCAGCTCAATATCACCTGGAACATAGTGAATGATTGGCCCGACATGATGATATTCGGTCCATACGCCGAATATTTCAGCAAGCACGGGGACCCAACGCTGGTCATCATCGACCCCACTGGGAAGGTTGTCAAACACGCTGGGTTGCTAGGTTCCGACGACATTATTAAGGCTGTTGATGGAGCCAGGGCGGGGGCGATTTCCCAGGATCCATTCTCGATCGGGATCAGTTATGCAGGTATGTTCGGGTTAGGTGCTGCAACATCGCTTGCACCGTGCTCTATCGCGCTCCTTGCTACGATGCTCGCGTTCCTTATTTCTAGAAAAGGGGAAAAGGCCAAGAAAAAATGTAAGGACGAGCGCCCGCCGGTCCTGAATGGGCTCTCGATCGGCCTGTTTTTCACCCTAGGCACCGGATTGGTGTTCCTATGCATGGGCCTCCTCGTAGGCTCTCTCAATTTATTAGTAATATTGTCGCCCGTATTCTTCATCATCGCAGGTACGGTCCTGATCATTCTTGGCCTCAACTCGGTATTATCGCTCTTCGACCGTATCGGTGAAGCCCTCGGGCTCGGGTCTGGAGGAGGTGTCGCAGGCCCGAGATGGGCTAAGTTGATCCAGAATACATGGAGACGCTCCCAAGATGCTGGTGCGTTCCTTCTTGGCGTTCTATTCTCGCTCGCATGGGCGCCATGCGCCATTTCGCTCGTCTTACCGGTAATCGTGCTCATGATAGCGTCCAAGGTCGGCCTTCTGTCGGGCGGGGCGTTGCTCTACTTCTTCGGTCTCGGCCATGCAGTGCTGATAATACCGATTGCGATGGTGACCGAGACCTCCCGGGTGAGGATTGCGAAAAGATACATGAAGGTGGGTAAGACTATCTCGGTAATCTTCGGTGCCGTTGTAGCAATGATGGGCGTGCTATTCGTTCTCAGAGGATTTGGGATATTTCTCTGGTGACGGATAATGCATCGAATCCCAACTACCACACGCAATCCAATTCGATGCTACCAAGGCACAATTCCAGCGAATTTAGCCCTATTCCAACCGAACTTTATCGACGGCTGGACCGTTCAGTTACAAACCCCGATTGGACTGCACCCCGAAAAATGGACCTAAGAAATAGGATTCAAATCATAACGAACCCCTTTTGATTAGATTTCTAACCGGACCCCGGCGGGTTCGCATTATCCTTTCCCGAGCAGTTCCGCCAGGACCGTCGCCATCCTCTTCCAAATCTCTCCCGACCTCTCGCGCTCCCTCTCGATCGCGTGCCTGACCCGCTCGATGTCGTTTTGCAGGCTGGTCCTGTAGTCGGAGTAGCCCGAACCGGCGAGCTTTGTATCCTCCCGCTGCAGCTCGTTAAGCTTCCCGTCCATGTCCCGGATGGCCTCGTCAATCCTGCGGAGCTCCGCGTCCGCCTCCTCCAATTGCATGCTGACAGCCCTGACCTTGTCCGCCCCGAAGATGCCATCGAGGAAGCCCTCCTTCGAGCCCCGGATGTCCCTGAACAGGTTGACCACATCGCTGTAGTGCTCGTGCTTGAAGAGCTCACGCGAGTACAGCAGGAAGCTGGCCTTGTCGCCGATAAGGGCGAAGGCCTTGCCAAGCGCATTCCAGGCGTAGTCGCTCTTCCCCCGTTCGCTCCAATCGTCGTAGATGGCCTTGAACTTGGACAGGGCGGTCCCCGCGGCTGCAATCTGCCCGGCGAACTCTTTATCGTCTTTCGCGGTGGCGATGTCCTGGTTCGTGTCCCATTCGGGCTTGATCTTCATGACCTCGCCGTAGAGCGCGATGGCCTCGTCGAACCTTTCGCCAGAGTGGGCCGTTCGGGCCTTCTCGTACAACGCCTTGGCCTTGGCGTCCCGTGCCCTGAGCTCTACCATGTGCTCCTCGAGCCCTTTGAGATTTGTTTCGTTCCCGTCGAACTGCCCAAGGCGCTCCTTGTACCATTCAGACCCCGAGGACCAGTGGGCATCGGCGATGTGCTGTTTCAGGACGGCCCTGGCCTCATCCTGTATCTTGCGGACCGTTTTGATGCTCCCCTCGGCGGAGCTGTAGTTCGGGAAGGCATAGGGTTGCCTGTCGCCCTTCAGCGCCTTATCGGCCTTTGCGAGGGCCTCGTCGCACTCGAACTGGGATCTGGCCTGAACGAGCCATCCGTTCCGGTCAATGACCTCATGCCTGAACCTGTCGATGTCCTCGTACATTGGGTAGACCAGCCGGGCCCTCGCGCCGCATTGGATTGCGGTCTGGATCGCATTGGGCCCGCCTGTATAGAGGGCCTGCCTGTCCGTCCCGATGCTCGAAAGCGTCTTCCTCCCGAGTGATATCATCTCGTCGGCGGTGGCCTTGACACGCGCCAGGTCCTTCGGGTCTACGAACCGCGGGGACTTGAACTCCGCGTGCTGGGTCGACTTGAACTCGAGCTCGACGTCGTATCCGTTCCCCTCCTTGTCCCAGCCGATGAGGGCAATATAGACCTTGGCCTTGACCTCGGTTATGTTGTCGATAAGTTCGAGGGCGTCGACCGGTATCTCATAGGCTCGGATGTAATTTGATCGGCCTTGGACCGCATCGACGAGCTTGTCCTTCTTGATGTAATCGTTCGCCATCAGGAGCTGATACCTGACGTATTCCTTCCGGGCCCCCTTCAGGCGGAAGCGGGTCCCTTCCCACACCTGATTCACGTAGGGGCCGATGGTCTGCATCCGGCTGCCGGACGGTTCATCCGGGACAAACTCGATGCCCCGGGCCGTCGTCTTGAGGAGCCAGTCGCCGTCCACGGTCGGGAGGGGCCATCCCCTTCCGGGGTCCAGGAACCTGGCCCCGCCGAGCTTGTAGTCCCTGGGCTGGACGACCTCGAACGGGAGCTCGATATTGTTCCCCGAGGCGTCCCTCCCGAGGACCGCATAATAGCACCGGGCGTACGGCTCGGTCGTGTTGTCCAAAAACTCCTGTGCGTCCGATGGGAGGTCGTAGACCTTGGCGAAGTCCGTCCTACCCTCGAGGGCGTCCGCCACATTGTTGATGGACTTGGTTGCAACGACGACCCTGTATGTCAAGTCTGGCCTCGGGGCCTTGATGCGGATCCTCGTCCCGAAGAGGTGCTGTGTGGAAGGTATGGTCGAGAGCCTGGAGGGATATTTCGTTGTGCAGACCGGTTTCGGCACAGGTGGCTCGACCCGGGGCTGGTCGCATGGTGGGGCCGGTTTGATGCCGCATGCCGGGTACGGTGGGGCCGCTTGCGCAGGGGGCGCTGGTGAGGCCATGGTCCCCATACCTTGAGGCAATATCGTCGGCGCAACCGCCGCCGGTGTCTTTCCCGTGAGCCGGACCGGGGCCTTGAACTGCGCCCGCGCTCCCTCCACGGTCTGGAACTTCTCGATGGCAGTGATGTTCCCCTTCCTGTCGACCGCGACCACGGAATAGTAGTTGCGGGACCCCTGGGGCGATGCATCATCGATTGCCTCCCGGACATCCGCGGGGACCTCGTAGAGCTTGGCGAAGTCCAGCTGGCCCGCGAAGAGCTTCTCGAAGTCCTGGGGCTGGGAGATGCTCTTACCCGTGACCACCACGACGCGATAGGATGCCCAGTCTCCTTTGGGGGCCTCCCACGATATGCCGATGCCGTCGGGCCTCTGGCCGTAGGGTATGAACTTGAGGGACATGGGGGTGAAGGGCTCCTTGAGATAGGTCGGGTTCTTGAGGGCCAGGTTAGCCGAATCGTTGACCTGGAAGTTGGGCTGGTGGAAGTCGCCGGACTTGTCGACGGCGAACACCGTGTAATAGACGCGCTGGCCCTGGGGGCTCTTGTTGTCCAAGACGCAGTTGCAGCTTGCCGGAAGGGTCACCTTCACGACGCCGTCCTTCTCCTTGGCGCCCATCAGCAGTGCCCCGACCTCGTTGTTGCCGATGGACTTCGGCGAAAGGAAGAGCTCGTAGCGGTCCACATCGACGTTAGCAGGCCTGTCCCAGACCACGCCAAGGAATGTCGGTCTTTGCGAGTACGAGACTATCTTTAGGACATTAGGAAAATTCGGCATTACCTTCCCCTGTGGTCGGACGTGCAGGTTTTGATATAAAGGTATCGTCGGGAACCGTGCTTGGGACCTTTTGGAAAATCACTCAACATCCTTTAAATATATTAAGAAAAGTTTGGTACTTGTACAGTAACATCCGGCCCCGTTAAGGGGGTTTTACCATGAGGCAGTCCAAGATACCGAGCATCCTGTGTGTGTCGCTGTTCCTGCTGTCCATCCTCACGAACATCCCGGTCACCCAGGCCTTGAACTATGGGATGGACTCGACCCTGAACAACTCCAAGGCCTCGTTCCATGGTGAGAACGGCACGGACGGGGCCGGGATGAGCGTCGACCTCGCGGGTGACGTGAATGGGGACGGTCTTGCCGACATGGTCATAGGCGCACCCTACAACGATGACGTCGGATCCAATTGGGGGAAGGCATACCTCGTCCTTGGCAGCGGTGGTTTGACGATGGACACCAACCTGTCGACGGCCGCCGGGTCCTTCAGGGGAGAGACCGCAGGGGACGAGGCCGGGACCGTGGTCGCCGGCGTCGGGGATGTGAACGGCGACGGCTATGACGATTTCATCATCACCGCGTATAAGAACGATGACGGCGGGGTGACCTACAGGGGCAAGGTGTACCTAATATTCGGTAAGGCCTCGGGCTGGGCGAGGAACGTGTCCCTGGCGAACGCCGACGCATCGTTCCTGGGTGAGGGGCAGTATGATAGCGCTGGCTTCTCGGCGGATGGCGCGGGGGATGTCAACGGAGACGGCTATAGCGACATCATAATCGGCGCGCCCAGCAGCATCTTCTCCTCCGGGAACAGGAACGGGCAGGTCTACATCATTTTCGGCAAGGCCAGCGGATGGTCGAAGAACAAGGACCTGTCCGGGGCGGACGCCTCCTTCGTGGGCAAGAACGCCCAGGACTATGCCGGGACGGCGGTGGCCGGGGCCGGGGACCTGAACGGCGACCACTACGACGACATCATCATCGGGGCCTACGGGAACGATGATGGAAAGCAGGACGGGGGCACGACATACGTGATCTTCGGCAAGCCCTCCGGCTGGTCCAACGATGTAAGCCTTACGAATGTTAACATCAACGCATCCTACTACGCCGAGGCGGACTTCGACTATGCTGGTTGGTCCCTGAACGGCGCCGGGGACGTGAACGCCGACGGATACGACGACTTCCTTGTGGGGGCAAAATGGCATGACAATGTGTTCTTCGAGGCGGGCACGACGTACCTCGTGCTAGGGAAGAAGAACGGCTGGGCCACTGGGGTCAGCCTCGCGACGGTCGCTGGCAGTTGGAAGGGAGAGGCCATGCTAAACTGGGCAGGCTTTTACCAGAATGGCGCCGGCGACGTGAACGGCGATGGATACGACGACTTCCTCATCGATGCGCCCTGGAACGGGCAGACCGGGTCGCACGCTGGTCAGGCCTACCTGATCCTCGGTAAGAACGGAGGCTGGGCCCAGAACACGGCCCTAACCCCCGTGGATGCATCCTGGCTAGGAGAGGCCGCTAACTATCAGCTAGGCATCTCCCTAGCGGGCGGCGGGGACGTCGACGGTGATGGTTATGGGGACATCATCCTCGGGGAGCCGGGCAATCCGGGCGGTGGGACAGGCTCAGGTGCGGGGTTCCTCATCTGCCCTGACGCGAACACCAAGCCCACATCCATAACATCCGTGACCGCCTACTCGGACGCGGCCTATTCCAAGATGACCACGTTCGCGAAGATGAACGACACAATCTATATCCAGATCGTCGGGTCCGGCGGCGGCAACGCGACAAGGAAGGACACGGCGGTCGTGAACGTCTCGAGCAGCGCGAGCGCGAAGGTGGGCTTCAGGCTGAAGCTCATGGAGACAGGCATCGCGACGAACACGTACCGGGGCACCTTCGATGTCAAGAACAGGACCCGTGCCGAGTACGGCTGGATTGGCGCCAAGGGCGGCGAGACCGTGACGGTCAAGTCCGTCCAGGACGGCACGAAGTCGACCTCCCTGCTGGTCGTGGAGAAGATCATCAGCCCTGCCTTAGACATCACAATGGCAACCGAGGACCAGATGTACGATGTCCATTACACAGGCCTCGGCTGGGTCGATGAGTCATGGACGTTCACATCCAATGCCACCTGGCTGTCATGGAACGCGTCCTCCCACGGGATCGAGGGTGTGCCCGACAACGGCGATGTGGGGCAGTTCTGGGTCCGGCTCAACGTGTCCTACACCACAGGTGGAATCTCGGACGAGCACTACTTCACGGTCACGGTCCTCAACAACCTGCCGGTCATCACGACGGCGGACGTACTAATAGCTGACGAGGAGAAGGAGTACCGCGTGGACTACAACTGCACGGATGACGGCCAGGGAAATGTAACATGGTCCTTCAAAGGGACTGCGAAGGAGTTCCTCTCGATGGACCCGAAGACGGGCGTCCTCAACGGGACGCCTTCTGATCCGCAGGGGGCATCCATTAAATATTATGTCAACATCACGGTGAACGATGGGAATGGCGGCAAGGACAGGGCAGACTTCGAAATAATTGTCCGGAACGTCAACGACCCGCCAAGGATCGGCAATGTCACTAACTTCACAGTCCACGAGGATGAGGTATTCCAGACCTCCTTACATATCGAGGATTACTATAAAATCGACGTGGGGGACTCGTACACATGGGGAATGGAGACGAACGCCACATGGCTATGGTCAATTGTCGCCCCTCCGTCGTACATGATCCATGGGAATCCCGAGAATGCCGATGTGGGGAGCTACTGGGTCAATGTCCGGGTGAGGGACCAGCTGGGCGCATCCGATTCGGTCAACTTCACGATCACGGTGCTAAATGTGAACGACCCTCCGATTATAACGAGCCAGCCGGTCACGAATGCCACGATATACTCGAAATATGTGTACCAGGTCGTTGCCGAAGACATAGATAAGGGAGACAATCTCCTCTATCAAGTTGCCCCATCGCCGTTCGGTATGGTGATCGATCATGCCACGGGCCTCATCATATGGACCCCCTCGCCCGGCGATAAGGGGACCAGCGAGGTCGTTGTGAGGGTCTACGACCAGATGGAGGACTTTGCTGAGCAGTCGTTCATCATAGAGGTCACCGAGCCGTCCACATGGCCGCCCTTGACAAGATTGTTGGAGCCTGTGGACGGGGCAACGGTGAAGCTGACCAACCCCTTGTTGAGATGGGATTGGGATGACAAGGACAGCACGAACATCACCTTTGATGTCTTCCTCGGGACGAATGCCACAAAGGTCACCGAACTGGACCAATCGGCGAGGATCGCATCGGGAGTCGTGAATGAGTCAATGGCCGTCACAGGACCTCTGACGGTGGGGACGAGGTACTACTGGACGGTAATCGGGAAGGACGGGACGAACTCAGGTCTCTGCCGGAACGGCGTTTGGTCGTTCAATGTGTCCACGACCGCGTACGCCAACCACGGGCCGGCCTTCACCAGCACCCCGCCGGCCGATGCGTTCGTGGGTTACTTGTACAATTACAAGGCAACCGCCAGCGACGAAGACGGGGACGCGCTGACCTTCCAGATGGTCACCGGGCCAGCGGGTCTCAAGATCGACCCGTCCACTGGGGCCTTGACCTGGAAGCCGACCGCATCCCAGCTGGGCCCGCAGTCCGTGAAACTGCTAGTTAGCGACGGCATCCTGACGGCCGAGCAGTCCTTCGTGATACAGGCATCTAAGATGAACAATGCGCCGACAGTCACCGCCATCGCGGACCAGGCAGGCAAGGTCGGGAAGTCCTTCACCTACCAGGTCCAGGCCTCGGACCCCGACGGGGATAAGGTCAACTACAGCCTCAAGGAGAGGCCCGACGGCATGACCGTCTCGGACACGGGCCTGATATCGTGGAAGCCTGCCAAAGGCCAGTCCGGATCGCAGACCGTGACCGTCGAGGTATATGATGGCAAGAACCGGACAGCAGTCACATTCAAGGTGGATGTCAAGAAGGCGGATAGCGGGACGGTGCTTGGCGGCATGCTGATGCCCATCCTGCTGGTGGTCATAATCGCCGTGGTGGCCGTCGTGGCCGTGGCCCTGATAATGACGCGGAAGAAGAAGGGCCCGACCCAGGCGCCGGTGGCCCAGCCCGCACCGCCTACCGCGCCAACGACGCAGGCACCTCCGATGCAGCCGCCGGTCCATGAGCCGCCTCCGGTCCAGCCACAGGATCAGTACTATCCCCCGCAGCCAACTGACCAATACCAGTATCCTCCGCAGGACCAGGCCTACCAGAACCCTCCGAATTACCAGCAGCCGCCGATGGGTTGATGCAGGGTGTACCGGTCCCTGGTCGGCCAAAGGTCGCATTCAGGAAGGCCCAGCCCTGGCAAGGATAGTTTCTTTATCCTCTCACACATTCAACATTTAAGGAAGAAAATCATATGTTAGACGACTCCGAATGGCCCAAGAATGACACCGAAGCTGCCCAGGGAGGCAACTTCATGTCCAAGGTTCGTGGTCATGACCGGGTCCTGCTTGTGTTCTTCTCAATATGCGTCGTCCTCATGGTATTATTGGTCGTCATCAGCTATCCTCCACTGGCCATCCTCGTCCCCCTGCTGGGCGGCATGCTGGCGGTCTTCTTCATGACCGGCCTTCCGGCCGCGGTGTTCTACTGGAAGAAGGGTACCGTCTCGACCGCGTGGCTGTTGCTCGCGCTTGTCATCCTCTCATTGGCCTACACGGGCGGCCTCTACGCGGGCCATGGCTCCGAAAAGCTGCCGGCCCCCTTCGATTCATACGGCGTCGGCGGCGAGCTGGCCTTCTTCTACCTATTCGCGCTCGTGGTCCTGCTGCTGTACGTGTTCGTGGGCTTTGGCATGATGTGGCTGTTGTCGTTCGCACAGCGGATGTCCTTACCCGATAGCTTCGGCGACATCAAGGCCATGACGGCGCATGACACCGGGGACGGGCCCTCGTGGAGATCGGAGCACTTCTGGAAAGCGCTCGTGCTCGGTGCCGTGTTCAACATACCGGACCACCTGGACTCTGGGACGCTGTACCTCAAGCCTGGGAAGAAACGGAAGCAGTTCCCTTGGCACGAGCTCATCAGGGCCTTCGGATGGACCATGGTCTTCGGCGTGTTCATCATCATGCTCATAGCCTTGAACCCTTTCCTGAAGGAGCTGCCTGCGTTCCAGAACATATTCGACATATCGGCGTTCATCTCGTTCTTTGTGCCGCTCCTTGTGATCCCATGGTTCATTTTCAAGAGGCTCGACGTGAGGATCAAGGGACCGGTCAAGGACTTCAGGCTCTACAAGGGGCTAAGGTCGCGCATAACGAGGAGCGTTCTGGCCCTGAGCACGCTGATCATCTTCATAAGGATGGCCCTGCCGACGCTGAGCCTGAAAGAGACCTTGTGGGAGTTCTTCCAGCTGTTCATGGACTTCACGGCGGTGGTGATAATCACGACATTCGTGTACTTCAATTATTTCGAAGAGGACGTGGCGGAAGAAGTGGCGCGGGATTGGAAGCGCTGAAAAAAAGACCCGATGTCGCCCTGATAATCTTTGCCGAACATTTACTATTCTAAGATATATCTAGATGGCCCCAAGGGACAGGAATGTCACCATCCCATCCTATGACCATCAGATTGCCTGTCGCGGTCCTTGCCATCTTGATCGCTATGACCTTCGTCGTCCCGGTCAGCTTGCCCGTCCACGCGGCCTATGGCAAGGACCTCTCCGTGGCCGTGTCACAGGCGTCCTTCTGGGGCGACGGGAACATGGTACGACCACAAGGTAGGCGTCCGTACCTTTCAGCATCAGTGCCATGAAGACACCCCTCAAGCTCGTCAGGGCGCTGGACGCCTTCGAGAAGGCGAACAAGGACGCCCTCAAGGCCTGGGACGGCCACAAAGGTTCGCTGAAAAGCGTGGACGACACCCTCGGGAAGCTCCTTTGAGCCGAGGGCACCCGGTTCAGGGCCGCCGGGACAGCCTCATCCTGATGAATAGGCCGTCGAGCATTCCCTTGAGTTCCTTGAGGACGTCCATCTCGCCGCCCCAGCTGTAGAGGATCTGGCCGTAGATTATGTGGATCTCCTGGAGGAGGTTCTGCATCTCGGTCCTGAATGCCTTGGGCTCGGGTCCCGAGAGCATCGCGGCCAGATAGGCGTCGGGCCCGTACTCGAGCATTATGTGCCAGCCGCCCTCTCCGTAGGGAAGCGAGTGGGGCACGGTGTCCGGGTTATAGTTCATGGCCTTTCCGACGGTACCCTGGATGAACTCCGCGGTCTCCTTCAGGAGCTCATCGTCCACGTCGGGCCCGAGCCTCTGGGTGACGTGGTAGATGAACCTGTTGTCCGTGTGGAACAGGAAGGCCTCCTGGACCGGGTCTTGGGCTATGTTCTTCGGCGGCAGCGGGGTTATCTCCCCGATGATCTTCTTGCACTCGGCCAGGGCCGTGGTGTCGCCGTCCCATTCGGCCAGGTAGGCGCCGTAGGTCTGGTGGATCTCGCCAAGGATGGACTTCATTTTGTTGCGGATGTCCTTGGGCTCGGGGCCGTTGATAACGACGGCCATATTCGCGAAGGGGCCGTTCTCGATAATGATCCTGAGGTTCCCGTAGTGCATCTCGTCCAGGATGCCGTCCTCGTCCTTCTGGAAGGATTCGCGAACGAAGTTCTGGACGGCCGTCAGCATGCCCGTGAGGATGTCCTTGTCCACATCGGCCTTGAGCCTGCGGGTGTTGTGGGCAATGAGCCGGCCGTCGCGATAGATGAGGAAGACCTCCTCGATGACGAAGGCCTTCTGTATCTTGGCCTGCTCGCGCTGGACGTAACCGCGGATGGCCCTGCGGTGCTCGGTCCACAGGAATATGCCGTAGCCTATGTTGGCGGCCATGAGGACAATGGGGAACCAAAGGAACATCCCGAGGAGGAACGGGTCGACCTGGCGGTGGACGGTGTAGGTGACCCTCGTCTTGTTGTTGTTGTCGGCCACCAAGTGAAGGTAGTAGGTCCCCTGGGGGAGCTTCTCGTCGTAGGACCATTCTTTCGTGTTGTTCTGGAAGGCCAGGGGCGTCCCGTCGTAGTCCGGGTGTGCCTCCACGTCGGCTTTGGTATGGATGGCGACGTAGATCGGATGGTCGGCGCTGATGTTTATCCATGTCTCGTGCTCGACGTTGAAGGCGTCGCCGGCGTCGAACTCCTGGGCGAAGTCCTCGACGTCGTTCTTTGTATCGGGCTTGTTGAGCTCGGAGTTGACAAGGGTCATGAAGGGGGGGTATCCGAAGATGATGATGAAAACGATGGCGACCACGATGATGGCCTTGGCGCCGTTGCTGTAGTCCGAGACATGATAGAGCCGCTCGCGCTCGTCGGAGGTCCACCGGAGCCTCACTATGTGCAATGCCATGAGGGTGATGTTCATGACGGTGCAAATGACCCACAGGGGGAAGACCCAGGACTGCATCGGGAGGAAGATGGGGCTCGATGTGGCCCCGGACCGCATGATCGAATCGACCATCCAGAGAAAGAGCAACAATATCTCCACGGCAACGATGGCCTTCGTGGCCGTCCCGAGCTGGTCAAGCCTGCTCCTGCGCATTATCGGGTGGTCGTCGACCGATGGTTCCTGCGTCTGGACCTGGCCCGGCCTGGGCTGCTGCTGGACCGGAGGCCTATGTCCCTGTGTCGGTGGTCGGGCGGCCATGACCTGGTACTCCTTGAGGTAATCGGGTTGGGTACCCCTCTCTATAAGACATCATTAAGGGTATTTGTTATAAATTTTGTGGTATTGCCATCGTAGTTTCAGGGGTTCGAGGGGGTCAGGGCCTTGGCGAAGGCCTGGACCTTCTCCTTGTACTGGTCCTTCTTGACCTCGACCGTCCTCAATCCCAGCGTGGCCCTGGGCCTCTTGCCACAGAACTGTTCCATGGCAGGGAATATCTTGGGCTCATTGTCCTTGCCGCCGGAAGTGAAGAAGAACGCGACCTCCTTCATCTTGTCCTTGTTCTGGGCTATAAACGTCCGGACAGGGACCGACATCTTGCTGGCCCAGATAGGACCGCCAACGATGACAATGTCGTACTGGGTAATGTCCTTTTTTAGTGGCTGGAGGGTCGTGAGCT
>Ga0315284_10004541_pt1 | contig 19709 bp, 11 predicted proteins | sample YL17G09_16_MG_FD_203696 | JGI IMG/M metagenome (GOLD analysis project Ga0315284, IMG submission 203696) | Sediment microbial communities from Yellowstone Lake, YNP, Wyoming, USA - YL17G09_16 | ecosystem: Environmental > Aquatic > Freshwater > Lake > Sediment | place: USA: Wyoming | collected... | reverse complement strand
GAGCGCCCGGCCCCTGGGATCACCATAGACCGGCAATTGCTTGACGTGCCAGCGTTCAAAGGCGGAGTTGCGCCCCTCCGCGGCATTGCGGGCGCGGTGATAGAGGCGTTTCCAGGCCGGGGTACCGGAGGGCCGCGGACTGGATCAGCAAGTGGTTGAGACGCTGGATGGCGACCTCGATGTGTTGTTCCTCGGCGACCAACACCTTCTCGTCGGAGGTGGAGTGTTGGCCCAGAGCGGTGAGCCAATAGCGCAAGCCCCCTTCGGTGGGGTAGAGGCCGTCCTGGAAGCCGAAGCGGAGAGCGTAGCCGGCATAGAGGGAGTTATGCAGGTTGCGCAGGGTCTCGGCTCGGCTCCAGCCGTGGGTGAGCTGCCAGCCGATGAGCAGGAAGATGGAGACGGGATCGAAGGGTTTCCAGCCGCGGGCGGAGGCCCAGCCCAGCAGGTGGGCCAGCAGCGGGCGCAAGGGGCTAAAGTCCACCAGGCGCAGGAGCAAGTCGAAGTCGGAGAGATGTTCCCAGTTGATTTTCTTCCCCTCTTCTGCTTCGAAAACCCGAACTTGCTGGCCTTGCGTTTCTATGGCGCTCAGGGTACAATATTCCGAGCGAACCCGGAGTATGGAGGGCACGGTGGAGGTGGGGAGATGATCACGAAACTCACGGTTAGCCACTTTAAGCGATTTGGTGTAGACGAGACCATTGATTTGAGCGGCGAGGTCATCTTGCTGGCCGGGCCGAACAACTCCGGCAAGAGCACCGTGCTGCAGGCCATCGCCGCCTGGAACCTGGCATTGCAGCGCTGGATGGCCGAGCGCGGCCAGCGCCAATCCAGGCGGCGCATCAGCCTCACCGCTGACGAGTTCACCGCCTTGCCGCTGCGCGAGATGAACCTGCTCTGGGAAGACCGGCGCACGGCTGTCCCGCGCAAGACCGCGGACGGGAAACTCACTTCCGAGGCACGTCCGATCGTCATCACTCTGGAAGGCGATGGCCCACACCTCAAGCCCTGGCAATTGGCAATGGAATTTCTGTATGCCAGCCAAAAACTGATCTACGCCCGGCCGGTTGATCCGGCCAATCCTTCCGGGTCGAGCGCAGCCATTCCTTCTGGAGCGGAGCAGTTGAGCATCGTCCACATCCCGCCGTTCTCCGGCCTGGAGACTGAAGAACCTTTCCGGGACATTGGGATTCAGAATCGGCTTATCGGGCAAGGGCGTCCAGGTGAGATTGTACGCAACCTGCTATGGAATTTGTGGAGCCAGGCCGAAAAAAGCGCGTGGGAATCGTTAGTTCAGGACGTTCGGGACCTGTTTCAATACGAACTCTTGTCGCCAATGTATGGGCCGGCCGCGCCCTTCATTGTCTGTGAATACCGCCCGGCTGGTCGAGCTGGCTACCGCGCACCCAAACTCGATATTGCTAATGCCGGCAGCGGCTTCCATCAGGTCTTACTTCTACTGGCGTTCTTCTATGCCAGGCCAGCCACTACGCTCTTGCTCGACGAGCCTGACGCGCACCTGCATTTTATCCTGCAACGGGAGGTCTTTAACCGCCTGCGGGCAGTGGCTGCCGAACGCGCCTGTCAGTTAATCGTCGCCACGCACGCCGAGGCACTGCTCGATGACACGGAACCGACCGGCATCCTGTCATTCTTCCACAAGCCGCACCGCCTGCAAACGCGCCAGCAAGTGGTGGATCTGCGTGCCGCCCTGCACCGGCTTTCCAGCACGGATCTGCTCCAGGCCGATCACGTCAGAGCGATCCTATACGTAGAGGATGAATCGGATGCCAGGCTTCTGAGCGAATGGGCTGCCATTCGGTCTCATCCGGCCCAACGTTTCTTCAAGTTCCCTTATGTGTACCCGATGGGCGGCGCAGGTGAATTGGGCGAAGTCAAGCGACATTTTTCCGCCTTGCGCATCGCCTTCCCGGACATGCGTGGCCTGTGCCTGCTGGATCGAGATCGCAACGTCGGCCCTGAGGCGCAGGATTTCCCTAGCGGGCTGCGACTACTCCGCTGGCAACGATACGAGATCGAAAACTATCTGCTCAGTCCTGAAATCCTCAAACGTTACCTGGGACAAAACTATATGAGACCTCCCACTTCAGCCAGCCAGCCGGCACTGCCGTTACTATCTCCTGAGGTCATCGAGCGGGATCAAGCGTACGTTGACCAGGAATTTGCCCGGCAAGGACTATCCAACCTGGACTATATGAGCGACGACATTCAGATTTTACGCGACTTGAAGGCCAGCGAGTTGTTGGTCAATATCCTGGGCAAGACCTATCGGCGGACGGCCAAGCGAGATTTGAACCTGGTAGCCCACGTGATGCGCCCGGACGAAGTGCATCCCGAAGTGATCGAGAAACTGGACCGCGTTGCCGCTATGCTTCCACCAGAGGTCGTCAGCCGGGCGGAAAATGGCGACGCCGAGGTAGGGAACGAGGAAGCCTGATGCCCCGCCGCAAGCGTCCCCCTGCAGAACAGTTGAGCCTGCTCGAGCCGCGCGTCAGGACCGCTTCCTGTGTCCCGCCATCCGCCAGGCGGTGGGCGAGTGGCGCGCCGCCGACTGCAGAGGGGCTACTGAAACGACCCGGCTGCTCCTGAACCAGTGGTTCAGGAGCAGCCATCGCCTGCCCATGGCGATAGTCCTCAAGATACAGAAGCGGGAGCAAATCTTATGTTTCACGCATCCGATCGTGTCCTGGTCGCCATCATGAACAACCGGCGCGACTTTGAGATCGCGCGGGATGAGGGCTGGTACCGCATCCCTCAGAAGCACGCCCCCCCGAGCGCGACCGAGGCAGCCGTGCTGGCCTTTTACTTCACCAAAGCCTTCGCCGACGACAAGTGGTCCGTGCGCTGGTACGGCCCGGTGCGCGGCCACGAACTGGCCCGCCGCCGCGACCTCTTCCCCGGCGAGGCCGACCATCCCCGCGCCGACGAGGCGTACTATAAACTGCAACTGGGGCCACTGATCGAGTTGGAGCGACCCATCCCCAGCCTGCGCTGGCGGCGCGTCAACTTCATCGAGACTTCCTGGGACCGCTTCACTGCGGCCGAGGAGGTCAACGACCTGTACACCTCCGGCGCCGACGGGCTGTTCGTCACGCTCAAGGACGAGGGCTTCTGGCCAGAGCGGGAGTTCGAGGTATGTGAGGAAGGCGTGGATTACGTGGTGGATCTGGCCATCCCCTGCCAGGCGGGCACCGTCGCGATCGCCGTGGGCGACCGGCCTGCTCCGATCAGCGCGCTGCGCGACCCAAACCCTGATGCGGTGCGCCAAGCCGTTGAAGAGCTGGGCGGTCCACGACCCACACAGGCCACGGTGCGGGAGGGATCAAGACCAGGGGCAGTCGCTCGAGTTGCTCCGCAACTGGACAAATAGCCACAGTTGGTGTAAACTAGGGGAGTGTGCCTGAGAGTACACTGCCGCATTCAACGATGTGGCCAACCGCGGGCGGGAACGCAAACACCCGTACCGGACAAAAAGAGGTTCTGGCACTAGCCCGATCTCATGTTGCGCCTGCTTGTGGCAGGCGCTTATTCGGTTATACTGTCGGATCCGAGTCCGCTCGGTGCATTACGCCGGGCGGCCATTGTGTTATCCTTATTGAGGTAGATTTGGATGAGCAAACGTAAACTGAAGCGACAATTGAACCTGGCCCAGGTGGTGATGTTGGGGACCACCGGGACGCTGGCCGCCGAGATCTTTGTGCTGACGGGGCACGCGGCCGGCATAGCCGGCCCGGCCACCGTGTTGGCCCTGCTGGTCGGCGGGCTACTCAGTTACAGCGTGGCGCTGAACTATTGCGAACTGGCGACCACCTATCCCGTCGCCGGCGGAGCCATGAGCTACGTGCGCGAAGCGTTCGGCAACAACATCCTCTCGTTCCTGGTAGGCTCAATGGACTGCATCTCCAGCACGTTCTACGCCGCCCTGTCGGCGGTCGGATTCGCCTACTCGCTGCAGATCTTTATCCCCGCCACCCCCATCGTGCCCGTCGCCGTCGCGGCGATTGGCATCTTTGCCCTGCTCAACGTCCTGGGCGTCATCCAGGTGGGCAACGTCCAGATCGTCCTGGGCGGAATCCTGCTGGCGGTGTTCGCCATCTTCATCGGCGTGGGCCTGACCCATCCGGCGGGCTTCCGCTGGCAGGTCTTTATGTCGGGCGAGGCCGTCTTCGCCAACCAGGGAGCCTTGGCCAACCTGTCCCGCATCTTTAAGACCATTGCCCTGGTGTACTGCGCCTACGTCGGTTTCGAGGTGATCGCGGACGACGCCGAAGAGGTGAGCCGCCCGAACCGCAACATCCCCCTGGGCATCCTGATCAGCCTGACCCTGTGCACGGTGATCTACGTCTCGGCGGGCCTGGTGGCCCTGGGAACCGTGCCCTGGCAGGAACTGGCCGGTTCCGCGACGGCGCTGACCGATGCGGTCAGGCGCTTCATCCCGGGCTGGGGCGTGCCGATGATGGCGATGGCGGGGATGATCGCCACGCTCACCTCCATCAACAGCGCCATGCTCAGCGCTACCCGCGAGGCCTTCACCCTGAGCCGGGACGGCGTATGGCCCCGCCCGCTGTCCAAACTCAACCGTTTCAGAACCCCCCACGTCTCTATCGTGGTAATCGGTGCGGTCAGCGCGGTGGTCGCCGCCATCGGCCTGGTGGACTTTTTGAGTTACATCTCCAGTGCGGGGTACCTGTTCGTGCTGTTCTGGGGCAGCCTGTCCATGGTTCGCCTGCGGAAACTCTACCCGAACCTGGCCCGGCCCTTCAAGGTTCCGCTCTTTCCGTTCACCGCCTACCTGGCTGGGGCGACCTGTGTGCTCGTCATTGCCGCCGCCGACTGGCGGGCGCTCCTGTTTGGCGCCGGGGTGCTGGGCGTCTTTAGCCTCTTTTACTACGCCGGCCCGCGCGTCGCCCGGCTGTTGGCCGCAGCGTTCAAAACCAGGGGACCGGCCAGGAATCGCCTCTTGATCGCGGCCGCCAATCCGCGCACCGCCAGAAACCTGGTCCACCTGGCTTCCATCATCGCGCAGGCCACCGAGGACACCTACATCTGCGTGCTGAGCGTGTCCCCCATCGCGGCGCAGCCCGCGCCCGACCCGGCGAAACGGGAGAATGGACGCTCGAGGTACCGGCAGAAGACGCTGCTGGACCAGGCCGCCAGCGAGGCCCAGTCCCGCAACGTGGCATTGTATACCAAGGCCGACATCGCTGCCAGCGTGTCCGAGGGCATCCTGGATGAAATCGAACGCCACAACAACGTCAAACTGTTGCTGGCCGGCTGGCCTGGCCCACTGGACCCCGAGGCGCTGGTCGAGAACCCGGTGAAGGTCGTGCTCCAGAAAGCGCACACCAACGTGGCGGCGTTGCTGGACCGGGGGCTGCAAGAAGTGCGGCACATTCTGGTCCCCGTAGGGGGCGGTCCCCACTCGCGCATGGCGATTCGCCTCGCCTACGAAATCGCCGAGGCAGAAGGGGCGCAGGTCACGGCCCTGCGGGTGCTCACCGAGCCCACCGAGGCCGAAGAAATCGAGGACCAGACGTCGCTCCTGGGGGAGACCATCGAAGAGGTGCTGGGCAGCGTCCCGGCGAACTTTGCCCTGCGGGTGGTGCAGGCTGAATCGGTGCCCGAGGGGGTCCTGGCAGAGGCCGCCCGCCAGGACACGGACATACCGCCTGACGCTGTCATTCCGAGCGCAGCGAGGAATCTCATCCGCTATGACCTGATCGTGATGGGGGCCTCCGAAGAGTGGTCCTGCCAGACGCGACTGTTCGGTTCGGTGGACGATTGGGTGGCCGACCAGGCTCCCTGTTCGGTGCTGTTGTGCCGTCGTTACGAACCGGTGGCCATGTCCTGGCTGCGGCGGCAGGTGAAGATGATCGAGCGGGAGTACGAGCGCACGAACGGCCATCCCGCTACCCAAGAGCAAGAACCTGCCAGTGGGCTGGCCTGCCCGCCGGAGAGGCAGCAATAAGCACCACTCTGGCTATAGCAACCGGGTAGCGCAGGACCTTCAGTTCCGACTGACACTGACACCCAGGTTGTCGGCGTGGTCGCTGATGCGCTCCAGGTTGCGCAACGATTCGACGAACAGCACGTCCGCTTCTGGCTTGCACATCCCTGCGCCCAGGCGCTGGATGTGGCGCTGGCGGGCCTCCAGATAAAGCGCGTCGAACTCGTCTTCCAGGTCACAGGCCTGCTGGGCCAGCGCCCGGTCGTCGTCCCGCACAGACTGCAAGGCACACGTGTAGGTGGAGTGTGCGTGCTGGCACAGCCGGTCCAGGTCCTGGATCGCCTGCGCGCTGAACGCCACGCGTTGGGTGGCCTTCCTTTGTGCGGCTTCGGCCAGGTCCTCGGCCAGGTCACCCACGCGCTCGACGTCAATGAGCAAGTTCTTGATCTGGAAGCAGCGCCGCTGTTGGGGTACGCTGAGGTCCTCCTGCATCAAGGTATTGACAAAGTCTTCCAGGATTCTGCGCGTCGGGTCAACCAACTCCTCCTCCTGCTTCACCACCCAGGCGGCGGCCTCCATGTCTTCTGCGATCAGCGCCTGGCGGCTGCGTTCGAGCATGTGGGCCGTCACCTCGCCCATGCGATACAGTTCCCGCATGGCCTCCGTCAGCGCCACAGCGGGCAGGCGATACTGGCGCTCGTCAATGTACGCCGTGAGCCTGGCCTTTTCTTCGCGCTTGCTCTTTGGGATCAACCACCCGGCCGCCCGCGCGATCTGTCGAATGAACGGGAAGAGTACAATGCTGACGGCGACGTTAAAGATCGTGTGTGCGTTGGCGATCTGGCGTGGGAGTGCAGACGAAGTGCGGCTGACGAGCGCGGTAAAGGGCCCGATGATCGGCAGGAACAACAGTACGCCGATGACGTTGATCAGGATCTGGGCCATGGAGGCCCGCCGGGCCGGCCGCGAGAGACGGGCCGAGGCGATCAGCCCCATCACGCAGGAGCCGATGTTGGCGCCCAGGAGCAGGGCGATCGCGCCACGCAGTTCGATCGCCTGGCTCATGCCCATCGCCACGAGCAGTGCGGTGATGGCCGAACTGGACTGGACGACGGCTGTGGCAAGCGTGCCCGCCAGGACGCCGGCCACGGGGGTTCGTCCCATCGCCGCCAGCCACGCCGCCACGGCCGGTTGGGCCGCCAGGACTTTCAAGGCCCCGGACATCGTGTTCATGCCGACGAACACGATGCCAGCCCCCAGGACGATTTCCCCATACGTGCGCCCGTTACGGTGCGGGAGAAACTCGATCAATACGACGCCGATGACGACGAACAGGAGGCTCACGTCTCCGATCTTGAAGGCGACCATTTGGGCAGTGAGCGTCGTGCCGATCTCCTGCCCCATCATCACGCCGACCGCCTGTTCGAGCGTCATCAGGTTGGCGTTGATCAGCCCGATCATGGTGACCATCAGCAGGCCGCTCGATTGAATCAGGGCCGTCGCTGCAGCGCCGAAGAACGCGCCCTTGAGCGGCCTGTTGGTCATGCGGTCCAGCCACCCCTGGATGCGGCCGCCCGCCAGTTTTTCCATCCCCGCACTGAGCAGGCGGATGCCGAACAGAAACAGGGCCAGACCACCCAGTACCTGGAGCACGCCGATTACGGCCATATCCCCCCTCCGCTCGATATGCCCTCCCGCAGGTCCAGGCGAACGGCAGTTCGCACACCTGCGGGAGGGTAGGCTGACCACCATCATAGCAGAGGTGCCCCGCACTGTCAAAAGACAACTGACCCTAAAGGTCTTCAAAGCGATTCCTATCGCCACCTTTAGGGTCTCGCTGCGTCACCCAGACCAGGCTGATCAGGAACCCGACGAACAGGATCGCCGCGCCGCTGAGGTAAGGGGCGTTGACGTTCGCATCGAAGATAAAGCCGGCCCAGATTGGCCCCACGATGCGCCCCAGGCTCATGAAGGAGTTGCTCAACCCCATGGCCGCCCCCTGGCCCACCGTGGCACGCTTGGAGGTCAGGGACATCACCGCCGGACGCAGGAACGTCTTGGACAGGACGAAGAAGCCCGTGGCGAGCAGAATGGTGGGGTACGTGTTGGCCAACAATAACACCAGGAAGCCGGCCGAACCGGTGAACAACGAGGTTTTGATGACGGCGGCATCTCCCCAGCGCCGGGTGAGCGACCCGGTGAATACTTTGCCGACGGTGGAGACCAACCCGACCACCGCCAGGATCGCCCCCACGCGGTCCGGGCCGTAACCGAATTTCTGCAAGGCATACAGCCCGAAAACGGCTTCAAAGTTGGCCAACCCGAAACTGGCCAGGAAAACCATGAACAGCAGGATGCCGATGGGGCTGGATAGCGCGCGCCACAGCTCGCCAAACTGCACGGTCCTCACCTTGCCACCCGCCTGCTGGCGGGCTGCGGGGGAGAGCGATTCAGGGAGCAGAAAGAAGACCAGGATCATGGTCAGCAGGGAGAGCGCAGCGGCGGCGAAGAACGGCGTCGCCAGGGAGATATTGCCCAGCCAGCCGCCAAAACCCGGCCCCAGGATGAGGCCCAGTCCCATGGCGGCCCCCAGGATGCCCATCCCGCCTCCCCGGTCTTCGTCCGAGGTGCTGTCGCCGATGTAGGCCATGGCGGTGGACAGTGCGGCCGCGGACAGGACGCCTGACAGGGCCCTGAAGACGAACAGCATCCACAAGCGGGTGGCAAACCCGAACAACAGCGACGACAGGCCGTACCCCAACAGGCCGAGCATCAAAATGGGCTTGCGGCCGCGGCGATCGGAGATGCTGCCCCACAGCGGGCCAAAGACGAGTTCCGTAAAAGCGGCAGTGGCGGTGAGCAGGCCCAACTCGCTCCCGCCGGCCCCCATGCGTTGGACGTAAAAGGGAAAGATCGGGATCACCATCCCAAACCCCAACATGACCACGACCAGGGCGAAGGATAGGATGATCACTTGTTTGCGGCTGCTCGTCTTCATACGCCCATGCTCCTTCTATGACCGCCGACCGCCGACCGTTGACCACCGAAAACAGCGATCTCAACAGGTCTCACGGCAGTCTGCGGTCATCTGTCCGCGGTCTCCAGGATCTCTACAACACCTCGCCCCCCATCCACCCGCACCCGGTCGCCGGTCTTGAGGCGCATGGTGGCGTTGCCGCAGCCGACGACCGCAGGAATCCCCAACTCGCGGGCGACGATGGCCGCATGGGATAGGGGAGCACCTACGTCAGTGATGATTGCGATGGCGCGAGGAAAGATCGGCGTCCAACCGACGTTGGTGGTGACGGTGACCAGGATTTCGCCCGGTTGCAGCAAGTTGCCTTCTTCTGGGCTATCCACGCGGCGCACGATGCCCTCCACGCGACCGGCAGCACCCGCAAAGCCGGTGATGGTGGTGGGAGCTGGCGTAAGCGTTGACACACGGGCGTCGAAATAGTCACTGCGCCGGTTGGGATCGGCAGCCCACCGCAAAGGATCGAAACGGCCGATGATAATCGCCGGGTAGGGCGGCAGGGCCTTAGTTCGGGTATAGGTCTCACGCCGGGCGGCAATGTAGGCCACTGGTGTTTCATCGCCGGATAGAACGGCCGTCATTTCATCGAGCGACAAGAAAAAGACGTCATCCCCGAGGTTGGTGAGTTCCCCGGCGCGCCGGGCGAACTGGCGGATCAGCCGGGTCAGGCGCGTTACCTCGGAACGAACCGCTTCCCGGGTGCGGGCAGCCGCGGCGACCTGGTCGAGCATGCGCTGGATAGCGTTCGCTTTGTGGGGATAGCGGGCCTCAAAGCGCTGCCAGGCAGCCGCGTACTCGGCACGCTGTTTTCCCAGGAGTGTCTCAACGTCCACCTGGGATTGGGTGAATTCTGCCAGGCGCCGGTCGAGCCAAGCAGGGTCTTCCTCCGCACCCGGAGCGGACAGTTCCATCTCGTGCGGGCCGCGGTGGCCGTAGCGCTCCAGATAAGCATTCCGGCTCATATCGCCGTGCGTCACCTGCGCCAGGCCGACCAGCGGCCCCAGGCTTTCCAGATCGGCCGAGGCGCCCGCCAGGTTCGACATGATGGTGTTGGCGTCGGCTTCTCCGGCCAGCCCGATCAGATCCAAGCGCAACCTGGTGGCGGGGTCAGAGAACAGCATGGTCACGCCGCGCAGCAACCTGCAGGCCTGCAGGAAATAAGGTTTTACTGCCTCTCGCCACAACGACAACAAGGTCAACTTGTCCCCGCTATGGATATCCTGGATTTGCATGCGCTGGCTGCGGCACCAGCCCGGGGTCGCAGCGATAAATTCCGGGATCTTGTGCCGATCTCGGCTCACGTACTGTTGGGCTTTGAGCAGTCCCGGCAGCGACGTCCACAGTACTGCAAGAGGTGAAAAGGAAATCATCGGAATGTTCAGGTTGGCCGGAGCGGAGCCGATCATGTCCCCTTGCAGCTCCTCGCGGACATCCTTGCCTACGGCGCGATACACGGAAACGAGCAGGCTCAGGTTGAGATACGGACGACCACAGATATTGCCGCAGAAGGGATAATTTCCGGGGAACTTGATCGGGTTCGCCTCGTAGTGATGAATCCACCACAAAGACCAGGTGCTGGGCGTCATCACATCTGGAACTGCTTCGCTGACGTTCACATTCGACCACAGAAAATCGCCCGTCAGGCTGTCGTTCCATTCACCCGTGGTGGGGTTGTATCCATGTTCAGGGAACTTGGTCATAGATGCCTCCTGGCAATGTGGATCGTGATGCGTGATGCGTAATTCGTAATGCGTAATCCGTAATGCGTAATGCGTAATGCGTAGTGCGTGTGGCGTGTGGCGTGTTTCGTGACGCCTTATGCCCCCTGCTGCGACAGGCTGACGGTGCCAGCACTGCCATCCACGGTGATCACTTGACCACTGCGAATGCGCTGGGTCGCCACGCCCGTGCCGAGCACAGCGGGGATGCCGTACTCGCGGGCTACAATCGAGCCATGGCTCAACTGCCCGCCGATATCGGTGACGACGGCAGCGGCGCGGGCGAACAGGGGCGTCCAGGCTGGCGTGGTGATCATGGCAACCAGGATGTCGCCCGGCTTCATCTGGTCAAAGTCTTGCGGGCCATGCAGCACACGCGCGGTGCCGGTCACACGGCCCGGGCTGGTGCCGGCGCCACGAATGGTATCGCCGGCCTGGTCGCCGGCACGCGCGGGCCCGAACTTGCTCAGATCAATCCCCATCCACTTTGACTTTGGGGGAAGCACTTGCGGAGGGGTTACGCGTTTTTCCCCGCGCCACACGGCTTTGCGTTGCCTGACGGCGCCGGCCATGGAGTTGATGGATTCGCCTTTGTCGAGCGCGCCGGCGGCTTGCCCGGCCTCGGCCTGGACCAGCCAAAAGACGTCGTCGGGTTGCTCGATTGCACCGGCCTGTACCAGCCGGTGCCCCAACTCCAGCAGCATGCGCCGCAACTGCGGATAGCCCAGGCCCAGGTCGGCCAGGCCCTCCTCGCGCAGGGGAACGCTCTTTTGCGCCCAGGTGACGAGCCGGCGGAAGAGTGCCAGGCGCAGCCCTTTCAAGCGCTTGAGCATGGCCTGGGTGGCCTGTTCGCGCCGCCCGGCGGCAGCTTGCTGGCGTGCATAGGGATTTGGACACTGGCCGCTGAGGAACATCTTACACGTATCCAGCAGCGGTGCGGGGTCGTCGGCCGGCAGCGGCTTGGCAAAGTCGAGGTCATAGATGATGTGTCCGTACTGTTGTATATGCGCGTGGAAGCGGTTCTGCCACTGGAGCCAATCCTCAGTCGCCACGCCCGGCGGAGCCTGTTCGCTGTCGAGTTGGGCGGCCAGTTGCCGGGCCGGTGTGTTGGCGACGTAGGCTGCCAGGGCAGGGCGCGTGCGGCACCATTCGGCGATGTCGTAGAGTGACTTTTCGGCCAGGATGGGAGTGCTGTCGAATCCTAGCAAATACGTCAGGGCCGGGGGATCATCCTTACGTTTGATCAGCCGGTCATAAACGCCGGTAAACAGGAGCTCGCTCAAGTTGGCGTTCGGAAAAAGGGCGGACTGATACGTGGCATAGACGTCAAACGACGCATCCGCAATTTGGCGCACACCAGTCAGGATGTCAGTTGCCGGGAGTTCGTTCAATGGCCTTGCCTGCCAGCGCTGGATGGTTTCAACGTAATGCGGGTGAACCTCGTCACGCCAACGTGTTTCTGCACGCCGCATCATGCGCGGCATGGCAAAAGGCATGGTGGTCAGTAGCCCCAGCATTTGCCTGGGTGTAAACCGCGTACTGTAATAGGCGTAATCGTTGATGGTAACGACCGTCTCATCCGGCCACCCATCTTCAGAGCCTGCAAGCTCGGCCCCCAGCCGCTGGGTACCGGCGTTGATGGCTGAGCGGCCCAACGTGGTGAACAGGGGGGTCAGCGGATCGGGCAGCAGTTCGACAACGCTGGCGCGCAGGTACTGCCCCTTGGGGTCGGGCAGTTTCCACTCGGTCGGAGGGGGTGCTTCCGGCTCCGGCAGCGCGGTGATCGGGCGGGCCTGGACGATGGCAAACTGCCCGTCGGCCAGCGTCCATTCGATGTCCATCGGTATGCCGTACAGGTGCTCGATCTGCACGCCCAGCCGTACCAGTTCCGCGGCGGCCGGGTCGTCGAGCACGGGGGCGCGGCGCAGCAATTCCGGCACCGGTTGCTCTTCCGTGCCCCCTTCCACGCGCACGGTCATCACCTGCTTGTCGCCCATCTCGCGCACAAGCACCTGCCCGGTGGCCTTGTCCACCGTGAGCGTATCGGGCGTGACCAGCCCGCCGACGATGGCCTCGCCCAGCCCCCAGGCCACGCTGATCATGGCCTGATCGCGCGCACCCGTGACCGGGTTGGCGGTGAACAGCACGCCCGCCGCTTCCGCCGGCACCAGCAGTTGCACCACCACCGCCAGGCTGACCGTGCCCTGGTCAATACTGTGTTGCGCCCGGTAGCCGATGGCGCGCGCCGTCCACAACGAAGCCCAGCAGCGCTTGACGGCGTCCAGCACGGCGGCGGCGCCCCGCACGTTGAGGTACGTCTCCTGCTGGCCGGCGAAAGAGAGGTCGGGCAGGTCCTCGGCGGTGGCCGACGAGCGCACGGCGACGGCCGGCTCATCTCCAGGCAGGTCGGCGCAGGCGTGGGCGATGGTGCCGGCGATGGCCGGGGGAACGTGGGCCTGGGAGAACAGTGCCTGGATGGCGCGCGAAGCCGTCTCCAGGGTGGAGGGCTGGGCCACGTCCACCGCTTCCAGCGCCGCCAGGATGCGCGGCTGCAGGTTGTTTTCGGTCACGAACTGCCTATAGGCCACGGTGGTGACGTGGAACCCGCCCGGCACCGGCAGGCCAGCGGCGGAGAGGCGGGCCAGCGAGGCCCCCTTGCCGCCCGCAACCGCCAGGGTGGCCTGCGGATCGGTCAAAGCGATTACGTATTCTGGGTTCATTGCTTTCCTCCTCAAAGACCTGACAGGTCTTCCGAGACCTGTCAGGTCTGCAATTCAAGCTAACCGGACGATTCCGCTTGCGCCGTCCATCTCGATCTCCTGTCCGTCTTTCAGGATGGCGGTCACGTTCTCGATCCCGGCGATGCAGGGTTTACCGTACTCGCGCGCCACCAACGCCCCGTGCTGGAGCAGGCCGCCCACTTCGAGGATGATCCCGCTCGCGTTGATGAAGAGCGGCGTCCAGCCAGGGTCGGTGGCGCGGGTGACCATGACGTCGCCCGGCAGGAGCGGCTTTTCGTCCGGGGCGTGGAGCACCTTGACCGGCCCGCGCACGACGCCGGGCGAGATCGGCTCTCCGGCCAGTTCGCCCTCGCGCGCCTCCCGCTTGGGCGCACGGAAGATCTTGCCGCGCGAGTCCACCACGCGCGGGAACTCACGGACGCGCTTGAGCCTGCTCAGGAAGTGAGTATTTTCCTCTGCCAATGCGCGCAAGTCGAGCGCCGGATCGGCCAGCGCCCTGTCCAGGTCGTTCATCGTCAGATCGAACACCTGCCGCACGTCATCCAGCCGCCCGGCCTCCACCAGCGTTTGCGCCGCCTGGAGCACCCGCCGCCTGAACACATCGGTGATCATGATGGCGCAGTACTTGGGCGTTTCCCTCAAGCCGCCCAGCTCGACCAGGACGCGGTAGCTCTGTTCGAGTTGCCGCGCCTGGCGGCGGCCCCTGTGGCGGGCGACGTGCAAGAGTTCCGTGTATGACCGTTCCCGTTCCGCCCGCACCCGCTCGTAGGCAGCCTGCGGGTTGTGCTCTTCGTCCACGTTCGCGGCCATCGCCCGCAGTTGCTCGAAGAACCGCGCCGGTCGTTCGTAGGGACGCGGTGTGGCCGGGTCCATCTCCATCGGGCAGCGGAAGCCATACTCGTCCATGAAACTATCCCAGGCCCGTAGAAATTCCGGCGTCAAGTCCCGCGCGCTCAGCCGGGCAGCAAATTCTTCTCCCGACCTGCACGCGCCGATTTCGTCCAGGCGGGCCAGGCGATCCATCGCCAGCCCCATTTCAATCGTGACGTTGTGCGGCAAGGCACGCTCCAGGTAAGCCACCCGGTCGCGCACCTCAGGTGAGTCGTGTCTGAAAAGGCGTCTGATCCGGAATTTGGCGATCTCGGCAGCAAAGATGATGGCCAGGAACAGGCTTGTGTCCGCCATCATCCTGCCCGCCATGCTGTCCGCCAGCCCCCGGATGGAAGAGGCTTCCCGCGCTATGGCAGCCAGGGCATCCGGCAGCCACTGAACGGCCTCAAGATACTGCTGCCTGGACACGTCCGGGTGCCGGAGGGCCTGGAGCATCTGCCCGACCAGGCCCAGGTTCTGGCGGACGACCTTGAACAAGATGCCCTTGAGTTCAGGCGGCAGTCTTTGTGGGACATACTCGGTCTCATCCAGGTTTTCGATGACCTCGGCGGACAGGACATCCATCGTGCGGCATTCCTCGGCGACCCGCTTCTTTCCCTGCATTTTGATGCTGATCGAAGCGTTGACGTACGCCCGTCCTTCCAGGATGGGCCGGAGCAGGCTCGCTGCCTCCGGCGTGATATTGCCCATCGTCATCTTGAGGATCGCCACATTCTCGGTGGCGATATAGTCTGTGCCCATGGCCGATAAGGGCTCTGGCATGCCCCACTTGCTCAACGTCATGTCCAGGTAGAGGCGCTTGGGTGCGCCGGGAGGCGTGAGCAGCGCTTCCGGCAGGGGCACGTAGGCCGTGATCGGGCGCGCCTGGAGCAAAACCAACTGGCCGCCGGAAAACGCCCATTCGATGTCCATGGGTTTTCCGTAATGACCCTCAACCTGGGCCGCCACGTCGGCCACTTGAAGGGCCTGTGTGTCGGTGAGGCAGAACTGTTCGCGGTTGGGCGAAGGGGATTGGCAAGTACCCCCATCGTCGGCCAACCAGACCGAAGTCTCTTTTTTGCCGGCCTTGCGCTCCAGGATGGTGCGCGAGACCTTGTCCACGACGAAGGTATCGGGCGATACCGCGCCGGAGACGACCGACTCGCCCAGCCCGAAGTTGGCGTTGATGACCGCCTCGTCGTAGCAGTTGCTGAGCGGGTTCAGCGAAAAGGCCACCCCGGCCGTCTCCGCTGCGATCTGCTGCTGAACGATCACCGCAATGCGCGGCTGGTCTACGGCGAGCCCGTGTTCTTGTTTGTACACGAAGACCCGTGCATCCAGGCAGGAAGCAAACGAGCGGCGTACCGCCTCTTCGAGTCCCTCCTCCGTGACGCCAAGCACCGTCTCGTACCCGCCGGCAAAGGAGAGTTCCTCCAGGTCCTCTTCGGGGGAGGAGGAACGGACGGCAAAGAGGCAGGTTTGGCCAGCGGTCCTCAGCGCTGCCAACGCCTCGGCCAGCGCTTGCCGGCGCAGGTCGTCCAACTCGAGGCTTGCACACCGCGCTTTCAATGCATCGCAGCGCGGCTTCCGTTCCTCGGGCGAACTGCGCAGAACCTGCGTCCATTCCGGCGTCGCCTGTCGGATGTACTCATCCGCAATGTACTCAAGCCACGGCTGGAAAAAGGCCACGGTCAGCACAAACCCCGCTGGAACAGGCAGGCCGTGGCGGGTCATCGAAATCAGCGACATGGCCTTGCCGCCGACCTGTGCCAGTCCGGGGGTTTCATCCGTCGCAAACGGGTACACCAGTTTCATCTCGCACTCTCCTCCACACGATGAACCGCGATCAACGTCAGGTTCAGATTCCAGACCCTTTCCAGGATACCACGCAGGGCCGCCTGGTCGGCAACCATGCCGGTCAACGTGGTGACCGGCGAGTCGCCGCTGGCGCCCTCGGGCGCAATCGTCATGCCGTTGAACCAGTTCGACCAACTCTCGTCGAGCCTTCCCTGCACCTGAATCTCGTACGTGGCCGGTTTGCCCGTGCTCGGATTGGGGTTCATAGGTCTCCTCATCGTCAAAATACTCCCTGGATATACGCCACGAGTATACCAGCGAACCGGTATGGTTGAGACCATACGAAAGTATGGGACGGAGTATAGAATTGCCCCGCAACACTTGTGCTGGCCGCCAAGATCTTCAGGGACGTAGATTGACGCAGATTCACGCAGATAGCAATCAGAAGAATCTGCGTTCATCCGCGTTCGTCCCCCGGTGTACTCACCGGCTTCATCTGCGTTCCAAGACTTGTCCGGGAGGGGGTACTCAGCCGGTGGGGAGAATGCCCAGCGCTCTGGCTTCGGCAACGGCCTGCGTTCGATTCTTGACGCCCAGTTTGCCGTAAATGTTGCTGGTGTGCCACTTGACGGTGGGCAGGGAGATGAAGAGCCGGTGGGCGATTTCCTGGTTGGACAGCCCCTCGGCGATGAGGCGGAGCAACTCGATCTCGCGCTGGCTCAGAGGTTCGATCAATGACGACCGACGACCGACGACCGCTGGGAGTGTGGCCTCGGTCGGCGGTCGGTGGTCGGCGGTTGCCTCTCCTAAAGCGTCCAGCAGTTTACGGGCGTAAGCGTTGGCTGGCAGCCGGCGGTCAGCGATCAGCCTGGAAAGCAGCACTCGCATCGGCTCCCCTTCGTCCACAAAGAGGCGCACGTAGCCCCCTGGTTCGGCCAGGGCCAGCGCACGTTCCAGGCAGGCCAGCGCCTGCGTGACGTCGCCTTGCGCCTGGTAAGCCAGCGCTTTGAGCATGTGGGCCTCGAGCACCAGCCTGGTTCGACCTTGCTGCTCCATGCGCAGCCGCAGCGGCTCCAGCACAGACAGCGCTTTGTCCGGTTGGTCCTGTGCCAGCCACATGCGCGCCAGGATCAGGTACTCGTATTTGCGCAGGTGGTAATTGACAAAATCGTCCGGATCATCCAACTCAGCCCAGTCAATGTCCCGTTCCAGCCCTCGTTCCCTGGCCCAGTTCATCGCTGCTGCGAGGTTGCCCTGGGCGACCCACAGTTGCGCCTGATAGGTGGCCACGAACAGGTCATCTATGTCGGTGGCCTTGAATTGCACGGCAAGTTGCCGGGCTTGCTCGAGTGCCTTGCCAGCGCCATCCGCGTCCCCCTGCGCCTGCCGGACGCGTGCGAGCATGATATACCCTTCCAGCGCCGCAAATATGCTCCACTGCCGGGTCAGTGCGATGCCCTCTTCGACATAGCGCGAGGCCGCTGCGAGATCGTTCCATTCCCGCGCGAGGTCACCCAGGCCCATCAATGCCATGCCGGCCACCGGCAGCCGCCGTCCCTGTGCACCGGTCGCAATCTCCAGCGCCCGTTCATAGCACTCGCGCGCCTTGTCAAGTTGTGCAAGGCGCACGTGCACGCCGGCCAGGTAAGTCTGCGCTCGCGCTGCGATCAATACGTTGCCAATCTGCTGGCCCGTCCGGACGACCTCGCCCAGGGCCTGGCTACCGGCCTGGAAGTCACCGGTGGCCACGTGGGAAAAGCTCAGTATCCAGGTGGCTACGTTGCGCAAGAACAGGTCATGCTCGGGCAGTTGTTCCAGTGCCTGGCGCGCCAATTCGACGGCGCTGGGCACCTGGCCCCGGAGTATCGCGATGAAGGCGCGCAGAACGTTCAGCCTGCCAGGGAACAGGCCGGTCCCCCTGCCCACGTCCTCAAGGCGCGACTCGACGACGTCCAGCGGGCACCCGCTCACCAGGAGCACCCAGGCGTGAAAAAAACACAAAGCCGGCCGGGCGCGCACCAACGTATCGGGCAGCCTCTCCATCCAGCGCTGGAAGGTGACGACCTCGCTGCGCATCAGCGTGGCTTCGGCGGCCTGTTCAACCAGGTGCGCTGCCCGCTCAAAATCCCGCGCGGACAACGCATGCTCAATCGCGGGTGCCGGTTGCCCGTGCTCTTCATACCACGTGCTGGCCCGGCGGTGCAAGGCTGGCGCGAGGTGCGGCTGCTCTTGCTGCAACCGCTTGCGCAGCAAATCGGCGAACAGCACGTGATAGCGATACCACTCCCGCCGGTCGTCGAGCGGGACGAGGAAGAGGTTGTTGCGCTCCAGGTACTCCAGGGTCTCTTGACTGGAGGCAGGGGAGCAGGGGAGCAGGGGAGCAGGGGGGATTTCTCCTCTGCCCCTCTGCTCCTCCGCACCTCTGCCCTGGACGGCGTCACACAACGACCCGCACAACCGCTCCAGGATGGAAGTCTGGAGGAGGAATCGCTGCACCCGTTCGGTTTGGCGCTGCAGGACTTCTTCGACCAGGTAATCCAGGACGTAGCGGTTGCTGCCGGTGAAGGCCCGGATGAAACCTGGCACGTCCTCCTGCCCTTGCATCGAGAGCGCGGCCATCTGCAACCCCGTGATCCAGCCTTCGGTGCAGGAGGCCAGGGTGGTCACGTCGTCCGCCGCAATGCCCAGCCCCATGCAGGTGTTCAGAAAGGCGGCCGCTTCGTCGGTAGTGAAGCAAAGGTCGGCCTGGCGCAACTCGGTCAATTGCCCACGCCCCCTGAGCCGCGAGAGGGGCAGGGGCGGGTCACCGCGGGTGGCGATGACCAGGTGCAGACAGTCCGGCAGATGGTCGAGCAGAAAGGCGAGGCCCTCGTGAACCGGCTGGGCAGTAATGAGATGGTAGTCGTCGAGGACGAGGATCAAGGAGCGAGCGGGCGAATCGGCCGTACCCGGGATGGCTGCGATCTCGTTGATCAGGTCTGCCAGAACGGATTCAGCCGCTGGCGGCTGAGGCGATTGAAGCACACTCCGCGCCCCCTCTCCGATGGTCGCGTCCACGGTGCGCAGCGCGGCGATCAGGTAAGCCCAGAAGCGCGCCGGGTCGTTGTCCCCTTCGTCCAGAGAAAGCCATCCGCAATCCGCAATCCGCAATCCGCAATCCGCAATCCACTCGCTCAGCAGGGTGGTCTTACCAAAGCCGGCCGGGGCGGAGATGAGCGTCAGGCGACGGCCCAGGGCCAGTCCTTCGTCCAGCCGTTGGAGCAGGCGGGGACGTCGCACCAGGCCGTGGCGCAGTGGCGGGACGTGCAGTTTCGTCGTCAGAAGTGGGGTGACCATGGCTCCTTGAGTAGCCGCTCCGCTAGTAGTTAGACCTACAACCACGGCTGTATTATAGCACAGATCTCATTTGGGTGTGTTTCACTTCAGGTGGGCAAGTCTGTGGGAGGAGGCTGTCAACGGATTCAGGGAGCGGATTGAACGGATTAGAATGCCGTGCGGGGGACAAATTCCGTTCAATCCGTTCCAGAAATCCGTTGACAGCGCCTCGCGTCAAACTGTCAACCTTGTCCTGTCCGCTGGCGAAT
>Ga0315284_10004538_pt1 | contig 19718 bp, 12 predicted proteins | sample YL17G09_16_MG_FD_203696 | JGI IMG/M metagenome (GOLD analysis project Ga0315284, IMG submission 203696) | Sediment microbial communities from Yellowstone Lake, YNP, Wyoming, USA - YL17G09_16 | ecosystem: Environmental > Aquatic > Freshwater > Lake > Sediment | place: USA: Wyoming | collected... | reverse complement strand
TCGAAGCCAGATGCTTGTCAGAGGCCACGTTAAACAAACTTTTTGCAAAGGGCTCCAAAGCCTGGGAAACGAAAGTCATCTCGGTCGTAATCAGGCCAACGCCGCCGGCAGCCCTGGCCTCATAATAGGCAAGGAAGCGTTCACTCCAGTCTCCGTCAGGCTCGTGCATCCCGTGGGCGCCCATCGCCGCCATCACGATACGGTTTTTAATCTCCACATTACCGATACGACCCGGTTCCAACAGTTTCATGTTGAATCCTTTCTTGCTGTGATTTTTTAAATTTGGGGAGTTGCTTCCTGCGTCTGGGGTCAAGAGGATGTCACTTGAAGTCCAATGCTTTTTCCCCGCAGTATGGTTTGTCGTCAATCTTTTCAATGAATAAGAAGTCTGCCCCCCGAGTCAACCGTCCTTCAATTGTAACGTTTTTTTCACTTTCTGCCAACTTGCGCAACACATCAGGATTCTGATTCACAATAATAAATTCGTTACGAGGAACTTCGCCTTGTACCATATAGCCACCGAGGGCTTTCATATAAGCTATTTTACCCTTGATCGTAATTTTTGGCATTTCCTGTATTGTGATCTTTGAATCCTGATTCTTCATGGGCTCTTGTGCACAACCCAGAGTGGTAACTATACCAAAAAGATTCAAGACGATAATCAATGTTACTCCTTTTGTGTTCATTTTCTTGCCCCCGAAAAAGTTTATGTTTATTATAGAATGATTCTTGCCTTATCTTCCTACTGAGTAATTCTCAAATATGCATTAGGGTACCGAGATCAACTTCTTAACCTCAAAATTCCATTTCCAAATCTGATAAATTGCCGGATAGACCAACAGCTCAAGCAGAAAAGAAGTGAAAATGCCTCCAATCATAGGAGCTGCAATCCGTTTCATGACATCGGAACCTGTGCCGACAGACCACATGATAGGAACGAGCCCGAGAAAGGTGGTAGTGACAGTCATAAACTTTGGCCGAAGACGCTTGGCAGCCCCATACAGAATGGCTTCCTGTAGCTCAGCCAGGTTACGGAGACGCCCTTCCTTCTTCGCCTGTTCATATGCAAGATCGAGATAGAGAAGCATGAAGACTCCGGTTTCGGCATCCACGCCCAACAATGCAATAAGTCCAACCCAGACTGCCACGCTCATGTTGTAACTCAGGAGATAGAGGAACCAGACAGCGCCAACAGCGGAAAAGGGAACAGCCAGCAAGACGATGAAGGTCTTCATGACAGAGTGAGTATTCATATAGAGGAGAAGCACAATGAGGAATAGAGTGAGAGGGATTATCGTCATCAATCTCTGTTTCACTCGTTGCATGGCTTCATACTGGCCACTCCAGGTAATGGCAAAGCCGGGGGGAAGTTCCACCTTTTCTCTCAAGAGACGTGCTGCCTCCTTAACATAACTATTCGGATCGCGCCCGGCGATATCCACGTACACATAACCAGTCAACATACCATCTTCGTTTCGGATCATTGACGGTCCACCAACTGCACTGATAGTAGCAAGCTGTGAGAGTGGGATCTGTCTTTGGCCATCTTGAGAGGATACGAGGACACGGCTCAGTGCTCCGAAGTCAGTTCGGAAATTGCGCATGTATCGAACATTGACTGAATACCTTTCCCGTCCTTCGAAAGTTGTGGTCACGTTTTCACCACCAATGGCCTTTGACACCACTTCCTGTGCTTCCTCAATGCTCAAGCCGTTTCGTGCCAGGGCTTCTCGATTCCAATCAATATCGAGAAAAAATCCACTGCTGGTCCGCTCAGCGAAAACGCTCCGGGTCCCTTTCACCGCAGGCAAAAGAGACTCTATCTCTGCTCCAATCTTTTCAATGGTATTGAGGTTGGCGCCGGATATTTTCAGCCCAATCGGGGTGCGCAAGCCGGTGCTCAACATCTCTATCCTCCCTTTTACAGGCATTGTCCATCCATTTGCAACACCGGGGATTCTCAGGGCATTATTCATCTGGCTAATGAGTTCATCTTGTGAGAGATGATCGGGAGTGATGTAACGGAATAGCTCTTTCGCCCACCCTGGTGCCCACGATGAATACCAGGTGTCCACCTGGCGCCACTCCTTTTTAGGTCGAAGGATAATCAGAGTCTCCACCATGGACAGTGGCGCTGGATCAGTTGATGTTTCAGCTCTGCCCACTTTGCCCAGTACACGATCCACTTCAGGGAACTGCCTGATGATCCGATCTGTGATCTGAAGTAACTTCTGTGCTTCGGTAATAGAGATGCCTGGCATGGTGGATGGCATGTAAAGGATTGAACCTTCCTCTAAAGGGGGCATGAACTCAGAGCCAAGCTTGAAAAAGACCGGGATGGTTACGATTACCATGGTACAAGCAGCCGTGATTACTATCCACTTCCGTTGCAACGACCAGGCGGCTACCGGCTGATAGATCCGATTTAATGAACGACTGATCAGATGTTTGTCCTCAGAATGAATACTTCCAACTACCAGCGCATTCGTTGCCCGACACAGCCAGTGAGGACGAAAATGAAAATTCTTCATATACATGAAAAGCACTCTCAAGGCTGGATCCAAAGTGATCGCCAGCACCGCGGCAATGACCATTGAGAGGGTTTTTGTGTAGGCGAGTGGCTTGAACATCCGTCCCTCCTGGGCCTCAAGCGTGAGGATGGGGAGGAAAGATACCCCTATTACCAGCAGTGAGAAAAAACTTGGTCCAGCAACCTGCTTGATTGAGTTTATGATGAGTGCTCGGTAATCTTCTTTTCTGCCGTGCTGCTCCCACTGTTCCAAGTTCTTGTGCACCTGCTCAACGATCACAATGGCGGCATCCACAAGCGCACCAATTGCAATAGCGATTCCACCGAGAGACATGATATTGGCGGTAATACCCATCTGGTGAAAAGGGATAAATGAGAGGAGGACCGCAATGGGGATAGTAAGAACAGGAATTATGGCGCTTGGGATATGCCAGAGAAAGAGCAGGATCACTATCACAACCGTGAGGATCACTTCTAAAAGGGTGGATCTCAGATTTTCGATGGCCCGTAGGATCAGTTCAGAGCGGTCATAGATGGGGACAACTTTTATACCCGGAGGCAGGCCAGGCTCAATCTCCTTGATCTTTGCCTTGACGCGTTTGATAACATTGAGAGCATTTTGGCCATGCCTCATAACTACGATCCCAGATACTACTTCTCCTGTACCATTTAGGTCGGAAGCACCCCTCCGGAGGTCTGAACCAAGAACAACCTGCCCGATATCTTTGATGCGGATCGGGGTACCGTCCTCACGAGAAGCAACAAAGATGTTTTCGAAATCCTGAATGGATCGCGCATATCCTCGCCCTCGCACCATGTATTCGGTCCCGCCAATCTCGATAAGGCGTCCTCCCACCTCGCTGTTGCCGCCACGCACCGCTTCCACCACACGGTTGATTGAAAGGTTGTAGGCCTGCAGACGGTTGGGATCCACATTCACCTGATATTGTTTTTCAAAACCGCCTATAGGCGCGATTTCGGCAACACCGGGGACGCTCTTCAAATAGTAGCGAAGGTACCAGTCCTGATAAGAGCGCATTTCTGAAAGGCTGTGCTTTCCGGACTGGTCCACCAGGGCATACTGAAAAATCCAACCCAGTGAAGTAGCATCAGGTCCGAGTTCTGTTTTTACGCCCTCTGGCAGGCGAGGTAAAACTGCTGTAAGGTATTCCTGGGTGCGAGCCCTTGCCCAGTAGATATCGGTGCCATCCTCGAAAATGACATAGACATAGGAGTAACCGAAATCAGATAGGCCACGGACAGCCTTAACATTCGGAGCACCAAGCAGCGCTGTCACGATTGGATACGTCACCTGGTCCTCGATAATATCGGGGCTGCGGTCCCAGCGGGAGAAAATAATTACCTGGGTATCCCCGAGATCCGGGATGGCATCAAGCGCCATGTTTTTCATCGACCACCAGCCCCACACACACGCTGCAGCAACCAGGGCCAGTACAATAAACTTGTTGTTTACTGAAAAATCGATGATGCGGTTAATCATTCTTGTGTCAACCGGTTCTCCGAGGACTGATCAATGGGGTCTTAAAAGATTGGGAAGTGAATCCCGGCTAGTCACTTGAGATAGTGATCCGGATGCTTGTCGAATTGCCGCTTGCATTCATCATTACAAAAGTAATACGTTTTCCCGTGGTATTCACTTGTTCTTCCCGTTGCCCTTGCCTTGTTGGTATCTACGGTCATGCCGCATACGAGATCCTTGCTTGGGGGACCGTATATCCCAGCAGCCGCCAACTTCATACGGCTTTCGGAATTGAGAAGAAAGCTGCCCGAGACTACAACCCGTTCGCCATCCATGAGTCCGTTGACGATCTCGATGCGGCCACCAAGACGCCTACCTGTCTGTACCTGCCGGGGCTCGAAAAATCCATTGCTTCGATCGACGAAAACAGTCTTATCGAGCCCCGATTCAATCAGTGCTTCCATAGGAATCGTAATGGCTGGAGGCATGTTGACCGGAATCTCCACATCCACCAACATGTCCGGCCTGAAAGCGTAGCCTGGATTGTCCGTCTCCAATCGTACTTTGAGTGTTCGCGAGGCAGCATCGAATTGCGGGAGAATTTTGCTCACCGTGGCGTGAAATACCTTTCCCTGATAGGGCAAAGATACTCGCACCGTTACCCCTGGCCGGACATACTGTTCTTCATTCTCGAATAAGTCTGCGAGGATCCATACATGGCTCAAATCGGCAATGCGATAGAGTTCATCACCACGCTGAAACCTTTGACCAGGGGATACATTCCGGACAAGCACAAAGCCTGTCGTGGGAGCAAAGATGGTAATTTCCTGGGCTGCTTGCCGGGTCCGAGTTATCTCCTGTAACTGGGGAGCACCGATACCAAGATTCTCAAGATTTTCCCTGTTTGATCTCACCTGATCGCTTGTGATTGCATGTTGAGATGGGTTGTCGAGATCGCTCTCCTTGAGCCTGTCCTGGGTGTTCAGTGCATAGAAGTAAGCCTGCTGCGCCGTCAAGAGGTCCCTGCTATAAAAAGTGGCCAGTGGCTGATTCTTGCTTACCAGGCTGCCTGTGGAATTTAAAAACACTTCCCGGATCCAACCATCGATGGCAGCATTCACCCGAAACAGGCGTGTCTCGTCTGCAGCGACGCGGCCTAATGTTCTGATCACAGGCGTCCAGGGCTTCTTTTCCACCAGAGCCACCTGAACACCAATGATCTGTTGTTTTTCAGGACTGATCTTAACGGTACCTGGTGAAACAGACGTAGTGGTTCCGGGAGTTCGATCAGTGGAACCGTCGGCATAGACCGGCTCCATTTTCATGCCGCAGGGGGCAATACCGGGCTGAGTGGATGTATGTGCCGGATTCATAGGATCCACATAGTACAGGATACGTCGCCCACGAGCTGAGATGTTTTTATTCACTGCTTGCTGCTTGTTATACCAGACTCCACCAAGAAACGAGATAACTACCAGGAACACTAAAAGAATTACTTTTGCAGGCCTTATCATGGTTCAATGGTAGACATTGTTTTTGAATAAATCAATATCAATGTATTTTTCTTCCTCTCATGCTCTCTTCTTTCCGAGCCTGAGATCATTACAGACGGGCAATTATGCCCTCTCTTCGTATGAAAAAAAACCCGGCGCAATGCGCCGGGCTTCATCTCACTAAGAGAAATATGCACTGAATCCCCGTGTTCAGACGGTCTTCAGCTCACCACCACAGGCCTCATCATGTCGTGTTCCTCATGTTCCAAGATATGACAGTGCCACACGTACTCATTTCCTCCGGTCCGTGGACTTGGAGGAACAATGAAAGGCACGGTGGGGAGGTCAAACTTCGCGATAACCATTAGGCATTCCCCTGGATTCGCTCTGACGGTTTCCTTCCAGCCCGTCTCGTTCGGGGCAGGCGGGAGCATAGCACCGGTAAAGCTCGGCGTACCATTATAGTGTTTTGCATTAAATGGCTGCCGTCCTATTACTTGCACATTGATCAGATGGAAATGCATGGGATGGGTGTCGGCAGTGAGGTTAAAGATCCGCCAGATTTCAGTATCCCCAGCGGTTATGGTTTCGGTAGGTAAATCGAGCAGAGCCCTGCCGAAAGTTGGTTTTGCTGGATCTGGCCTGACGTTTGTGCCGAGGGTCTGCATCAAGCGACCGAACTGATCAAAATCCTCGTTGAGTGTCAGGTCCCGTGGAGGAAGCGTTGTTGCGAGCGGAGTGATCTGGGGGAGCTTCAGCGGAGCAGTCTGTTTCGGATCCTTGGCAGTATCACCAGTGACCTGTCCGAGCGGTACGACGCGGAACTGCAAAAGTGTCCTCGTGTTTGGCCCGAACCCTGGTGTGGGGATAACGGGGTTTTTCTTGCTTCCTGGGTAAAAGTCATAGAGAGGATCTCCAGCCGGAAATGGTGACGGCGCATCGTTGTAGAGAATGAGATACGAACCAACCGGTACTTTAGAAAAATCGACAATCAGGTCAGCACGTTCCCCCGGTCCCATCACAACATTCGGGAGCAACGCCGGCCCAGGCTTTGATGAAAGGAAACCCCCTTCATTGCCTATCTGGAGGAAGTTTGGACCCGGATTCTTCAGATTCGGCTCTGCACTATTTGGGAATGTGGCACCCTGAGCATAATAGAGCTTCAGGTTACAGAACCGGGCATTACAGGCATCCAAGACCCGGAAACGATATTTCCTGGGTTCAACTTCCACGTACGGATAGACCACACCGTTTACGAGCATGGTATCGCCGAAAGCTTCAGGCACGCACGATGGAATGGGAGGGGGACCGGATGGTCCTGGCATTAACATCCAACGAAGAGGATCATACACGTATGGATACCACAGATCTCCTGGAAGTGCCCCCGTAACATAGTTGGTATACGCAGTGTCGGTACCATCGAAGAAAGTCTTATCCTGGATCACCAGCGGAATTTCCGTCCCAGGTATAAAGCCAGGGATAGAGAAGGTATTAATCAGGTTCTGCTCAAAGGCATCCCGCACAAGACAACCACTTGCTATACCTGCGTACGCATTCAAGCGGGTAATCCCGAACGCGTGATCGTGGTACCACAATAATCGGGCACTCTCATTCATTGGATAATAATACTCCGCTTGATTCAAGCCAGCACCCGGGTTCAGCACTTGATTATTCAGAAAACTTGGACCGGTCGTTCCATCCGGTGCCCACCAGTCAAAGGGACCACCATCACTGATCCAGGGTACTTTACCACCGTGAAGGTGCACGGCAACACGGTTTACAAGTTGACCCGTTTCTGCACCAGGAACGCTGGTATCCACAGGGAGAGGATGTGCATTCAGCAACTCGTTTGTGAATGTTATCTGAACTGGTGTGTTTTGCTTGGCAATAATGATACTGCCGAGGTGTGTCTGGGTACCGCCGGCAGTGGTATCATAGTAACCCCACAACCTTGTTGGATTTGGTAAATCAGGATGCAGTTGCTGCGTAAACTCCTTGATGCTTATTGAGTAGTGGTCAAGTGTCGCGGTGCTCAGCGCGTCCTTCTGGGCAACCTGTATGCCTGCCCCCGGAAGGGGTAATGGCCAGACAAATTTCTTGAGAGGTTGGCTATAGGAGAAGGCATGGGCCTTCCCCGGCTTGATAAGCGCTCCCAGCCCTCCCGTGGCAAGTACTGCACCGGTCATCAACGAAGTCTTTAAAAAATCTCGTCTGGTAAATTTTATTTTCTTCATATTATTACCCTCCATCAATGTTTCACAATATGCTATTTTTTTGGGTCCTTATTGTATATTATTGATTATAACCTGTCAAGATAAGATTTTATTCCAAGTAAATTTTATTTAGTTCTTCATTAATTCCTCATTCAAGTTAAAGTTTACCAGGCACTCCCGGCCATATAAGGTCCCCATCTCAAAGGGGAAGGGCATCCTATCGAAGTTGTCAAATATGCCTGTGACCGGTTTGGTCCGAATATTACCTGGGAAAACGAAGCCTGTGCCAAGATCGTGAAAGTACCCAGAATATTTTTAAATAAGGTCATCGAAGGTGTAGTGAAGGCCGCAAAAGAAGAAGGCATTACCGTCATTACCCCGGAGTTCATGGACAAAGTTCAGGACAAACGGTCCTCAGAAAAGAGCTAATAAGGAGATAGTTGCCAGCTCAGCTTAAAGAGTTGTTATTTTTTCGGTGATACCACAAACCCTGCCCAGGTTACATCACTGCTCCGTTTTCGTCTATCCTTTACCTTGCATCGGATGGAATAGGTGCCTGCCTCCTTGTTTCTTGGAGTCCAGGTCCAGGTGGGGCTGTTTTTCTCTAAGTTGGACCAAGAATTCCCTTCTTCCCTAATAAACCATTGATAGGTGTATCCTGGTTTACCACCCGTAACGTGTGACTCCCAGGTCACACTCTGACCCGCCTGAATACCTTCAAGCTCCCCGTTAGTTATATATACCAAGGGTTTTAGAGATGCATCGATTACATGTTTCGCAAGCAACCTGCCCACGCGGGGGTCATCGTTTGGAGGAGCCCACAGTGCCCAGGTTCCCGTATATTGGTCCTGCACCGGCTTGTTCTCATCAGGTGCACCCAGAGCAGGGTCGTATCCAAGGTTGCCGTAGCTGCCTGAGGTCGAAAGCAAGAGAGGGATCTAGATCGTTCCTTGGACAATTCTGCCGGGGCGGCGGGTAGGGTCTCCCGTCATCGCATCCTCCCATAACGAAGCAGCAGGGTATGCCGCCACAATCTGTCTCCACCCAGATACCCCAGTAATCCGCAAAGGGATTGCCTACGCCGGGGTAGGTCACAAAATCCCCTTCCCCGTATTTCAGCCAGGTCTTTACACCCATCTCCCTGCCGATCTGGTTGTAGATCTCTATTAGGTTTAAGGCGGAGTCAGTTACGACCTGAGGGAACCCGATAACGATATGCTTGACCCCGCGATTCTTCAGGTATTCCAGGCCATCCCAGTAGCGGTATCCCCATTCATCGCCGGGCATTTGTTTGCCGGTCTCATAAAGCCAGGCATACCCGTAAGTTTCCCCCCGCATCCTCCGGGTCCGTTCTAAACTTGGACATCCTTCATCAGAACCTTCCTCCTTGATTCCGCCATAGACCCCGATGATGTTGTCCGGATCCAATCTCGGGTGGCGCCTGAGGAGCTGGGCCTTGATGTTTTTATTAATGATGAGTGTATCATTGATCTTCGGGTCAAAAACCTCTTTGTTGTCGACAAGGCCGTGGTTAAAAAGGATAACGCCGGTATCAGCATCGGAGACCGCATCAGAAAAGCTGGCTTCAATGCCTTCTGCCTGTAATTTTGCAATTTCAGAATCTTCTGCAACAGGGTTGGGGCTGCCATTGAGAGAAATATGCTGGTCAGTTGCAGGCAGTCCCAGGCTACTTGTCCACCCTGTAGGTGCGGTAGGGTATGATCTCTCCATCAGATTGCTGTAATCATTAACCCAGAGGAGCGGGATGGCGGTTCCCTGTTCTGCATTCCATAGATCAAGGGCTCGCTTGCTCATTTCCACGACATCATAGGTTTTCGAGAAGCGAGGTCCCCCCACGGTCAGATCCACCACGACAATACGGGAAACTCCTTTTTTGAGCAACCTTTCCACCGGCCCGTCCACATTGTGTCGGTTTGGATCACAGTCAGGCCAGGGCCCGTCCGGTTCATCCTCACCGCAATAGGTACAGTTGTATCCCGCATCAGGGCCGTCAGGGCCGTAATAGATAAAGCGGGGGTATGCATAATGGTCTACGTGGTCTGCAGCCATATAACCTGCCCAGTCTATCTCGAAGGTGATACCGTAAGGATTCTTGTCCAGCTGCGCCTTCATTTCTGCAAGCTGTTTGTCGGAGATGCTCTGGTATGGGTCAGTCCCGCCGATCCGCTCATATGAAAAATTGTACATCCTTGAAAACCTGGCTGTGAACTCCGTAGCGCTTGTATCCAGAACCATCGGCCAGTTTACCGGGTTCCAGATAACGAGCTTGTAAACAGAGTGGTTTGGGTCATAGGAAAACTGCTGCACTGCAGCATCAAACATATATTGAGGTTTATTAGTATCCATGCCTCCGTGGATAACGTAAATGACCCCAATATGAGAACCAGACGGTACACGGGCAGATTCCTGTAATGCCGGGAGGGCAGGGGGTGCGCTGGCGTGGATACCGGTCTCCGCTGCGCCCCGGATGCCGGCAGGGAGACTTCCAGCAGCCAGGGGGCTCTGCCGGGTCAACTCACCGGGAAAGACGGTGATTGAGAGAAAAAAGATGAAAGATAAAGAGATCCGAAAAAGGCTTTTTTGCTGCATGGGTTCCTCCTGTAAAGGTTACGGGTATTTAAAAGAGAAGCGCAAGGATCTTGCGGGCTGTCTCTTCTCCAAAGGCCTTCTTGAGCGGGCCTTCACCGGGGTCATTCTCCATCATGGTTTTGAGCATTGCCCTTTTTCTGCCGTTCAGGAGTTCCATATAGGCAGGATCTGCCTTTTGGGCCTCTGCCCAGAATTTTGTATAGAGCTTCAGATAGTCAATGGTGATTTCGAGGGCCTTTTCCTCGATGTTTTCTATATCATATTTGCATTTACCGTAGGCGTAAAAGGGAGAGAGCATCACCCTTTGCCAGAGGTAGCGCTCCGTTCCCATTCCTGCAATGTCCTTATACTTCTTCCAGATTTCCTCCATGGGCGCCATATATTTTTCCAAATACTCCATATCCCGTCCACAGTCTGCCAGCGGAATGAGGTCTGCCCTCATGCTGAGATGGTTTACTGCCTGGACAATCTCCGAAGTGAAGAGAGGAAACGGGTATTCATCAGCCGGCACGATTGTTGTACCCCAGACGGTAATTTTTCCACCCATAATGTCGGCCTTCAGGGTGATGATCTTATCCACCTTGTCAGCTTTAAAACATCGCAGATCTTGAGTCATCATATCAGTCTCGATTTTTTCAAACCGGCTAATATCTTCTCCCCGATATGTCTTCATCGGCCGGGGGTTAAGGGGTGTTAGTGTTTCAAGGATTTTCTCGAAGTATGGAATAGCTTTCATGTAACCTCCGATTCACGTTAGATGTTATGCAAGCGTAATCAGCAATACCCTTAAAAAGTACCTATGCACCATTTCCATTACTTGGTTTCCCAGGTGGCATATTTGATCCCTCTCGCGGTGTGGTGATAGACAATCTTAGTTGGGGTAACCCGGATCATCCTCAGCAATCCCTTCGGGAGCTGGACGGGAACACCTATAGCCTTTTCCATTTCCTTGAAAATGGGTCTGAAGATCTCCATTCCGTGGGCAAACTCCGGAGTGTCATCGGTGAAGACCTCAGCTATGCCCCAGATGTTAACGCCCCTAGTGGTTACAGCCCGGGAGCCGGTTCCGATCCCGATGGCAACCCTGTTGTTCTCCTGAAGATTTTTAAATTTACCGCCGCCCTCGCTGAAGATATAGATGGCAAGACCTTCATTAAGGTAGTCTACAACTGAAATCCTTGGCACACAATCCTTCCCGCAGGTTGCCAGGGAGCAGGGCTGTCTCTTGCTGAGGTAATCAATAATCTCTTTCTCCAGCTCTTCCCTGGAGAGATTCTTCCTCTCGATATTCATCTTCTTGAAGGCCTGGTCAATCATCTCCTTTCGTTTTTGTTCTCTTTCTTCTTCCGTTAACTCATGATTTTCCATCTCGAATTCTCCTTATTTATTCATCGTGGTGATTATGGTGGCCATCTTGGGAAAGACAACGACATCGGAATACCAGAGAGGTTTTACAGGGACACATTTTTAGCGTTCAACTCCGGTAACGAACAGATTATTCATGAGACCTGTATTCCTGGTAGCATGAGATTATATCGCTGATGTTTGCCTGACCATTTATAAAGGCCTGATACGTTGCAAACACATCCACGAGAGTAGAGCAGTCGGCAATATCTGCCTTCATTTCCATTTCAACAGGCACAGGGGTTGTAGAGGGATCCGTGAGGACGGCCAATGCCGAATAATTCCCTCGAAGAACAGCACTGAAGAAAGCGGCAAGGGTGCCTCCGGTAAGTGCCCGCATTCCATCCCGGTCAGGACCTCCGGGACAGAATTCAACATAATCCTCTTCATCAACCATGTCTGTATGTCCATTCTCAGTTGCAACTATATGCCATGACGGAGGAGGGCTCGCTGCATAGAAATGATTATGACCGATATCTTCCGGAGCACAAGAAAGACCAAATTGAGTATCCGGCGGAGGAACCGGCCCCAAGCCTGTACCTAAAACATAGGTGGGTATATCGAAAGTTAATGGACCAGTTATAAGCAAGGTTTGTCCAAACATTACAAGAGAGTCTACTGGATCCACACCAGCTAATGCTTTAACCTTTTCAGGAACTGACATCGCCATACCATATGCTGTTCGGCCACCCCTGGAGTGACCTGACAAGCCAAGTGACTCTGTGTCCGCCTTTATTTTTTTTGGAAGTAAATGATTAATATTCTCTTCAACCCAGGAAATGAGTTGTACACCCAGGGCAACCTCATCTTCAGGTGAAGGTGGAGCATCTGGTGGATACATCTGGGGGGCCACAACGATAAAACCATAGCTGGCAAGATGGGTAAGTATTGTTTCATAGATTTCGATAGTTGCGGTAAAACCGTGCTGAAAAAATACAACTGGGTACCGTCTCTCAGGTTTCATGGGCACATAGATGTCAAGCTCTACCGGTGCAACAGAACCGGGTACATTCTGGACCAATACCGGGTACTCGCCAGGGTTGTAATAATCAAGGTCAGCCCCTTTACTGTAAGAGATGCCCGGTAAAAGAGTTAACATTGATATTATTACGATACAGCGAATCAGGAGTATGATGCATTTTTTCATGATACCCCCCGTTGTTTTAAAATATGTCTCATACACGCTTGGTGTTATATGGCTCTATGATTTAATGGAACAATGAAATGATGTCAACTCTATTTTCATGCCTGCCGGTTCAGCCACTCGCTACATCCCTTATGGGAATTTGTTGCTGTTAATTCATTTGGTTCTCTCTTTGAAACGCGCTCCCGTTCCCATCATCAAAAAAAGCCAATTTAAGTAACTATTTGAAATCTCACCAGATATCATGTGCTCAAAATTTGATCAATCTGCTGTGGACTATAGAATTACAAGGGTTCGCAGTCCCATCCGGTATGAGTTATGAACAGGCAGTTAACAAAACTTGTTGATGGTTAAAACGACTGTAAAAAAAGCAGGAGCCATTTCTGACTCCTGTCTCTGACTGGATACCCCTTAGGTCAATGTGAAATAGAACCGGGAGCCTTTGCAGACCGTGCTTTCAACCGCGATCGTTCCTCCATGACTCCCCACCGCTATCTTACAGAAGGTGAGCCCGAGGCGAGTATCAATTTGCGTATAACAGTATCTGCCCGGTCATTAATGTGATTGCCGTGTCCAAAACAGCATGTTGAAAAATTGAGGGCGGCAATTATTTTCACTGATCGGCGTGCCTGCTGGTAGTCAGAACAGCCTGCTTTGGGCGGGAGCTTTGGTTCAGGAACTCCGCTCAGGGCATCGCCCACAAAAATAATTTTCCTCTCCGGAAGGTAATAACTGACACTGCCGATGGAATGGCCGGGGGTTTCAATAATATTGACTTTGCCAAAGCATTCCAGTACATCACCATCTTTGCAGGGAAAATCAACAGAGGCAGGCTCATATTTAAAGGGAAATGTTTCCATGAACCAGAGCATGATTTTAAAGACCTTGCCGCCAAAACCTTCCCTCCCCATGGTCCAGGTCTTTTTCAGCCCTGAGACATAGTCAATCTCCTTGACGCTTGCCACAACCTTTGCGCCGGTTGCCTGTTTTAAGAATGCGAGGGAACCGGTGTGGTCAATGTGGGCGTGGGTGATGAGGATATGGGAAACCTCACCGGGTTTACGGCCGATTGATTCGATAGCTTGCAGAATTGCCTTGCCTTCACCTTTCATACCGGTGTCAATGAGGACGAGGTTCTCACCGGCAAGAAGATAGACATTTGAACGGGAGACTTTTATCCGGTAGATGCCGGGCGCTATTTCTTCTGTGAGCACAGGAGGGGCGCTGTTACATCCGGAAGAAGCAGATACTACTACACACAACATGGCAAGGAATGTAGTTAACGAAGTATTGTTCATGAGAATGAGATCAGGTAACATTTTCATGGTTCGATAAGAGGCTACTAAATTGGGCAAGAAGTGTCAATAAGAGGATAGGAGGCGCTAAGAAGTTCTCAAGTAGATTCGACTCCCATCCACTTCCGCCATTTATTTTTCAATGACTTGAAGTGCTTACATATTTTTCCATCTCAATACTTAATTACTTATGCCTGACCCCAAATTCCAAATTCCAAAAAAGGAAAGGGCACAGAGGAATCTGTGCCCTTTTTCTATGTATCCCCTATTTTTCTTCCCTCAGGGACGTTGGCCTGTGGTACTCAGGACATAGGTAATGGCACCCTGTTTGTAGGTAGTCGAATCAGGCAGGGCATTCAGAGTCGAACTGACCGAGCTATTGAGGTTGTCGTCGTCCAGCCAGTCTATGGCATCATAGATCAGCCGTTTCGTGTAGTACCGATTGTGTGTATAAGCGCCTGGATCATGGACAAGTAAATTGTAGTTGAAGGCAGCGCCCATGTTTGACTTCCCTGTAGCGGGGTCTGAATTCGTAAGCCAGTTCTTGACACCGGTGTTCGTGCCACCGACAACATAGGGTGCGGTGTAGAAATAAGGATGAGCTGGGTAGAAATAAAAACCCCTCTTCTGGAGCTGCGCATCCAAGGCTGCCTTGGCATCACTCAAAAGGGTATTCTCCTCCTCTAAATCTGCTGGGGTGAGGGAGTATCCACCGGCATGACAGGTAGCACACGCAGTGCTGGTGATGGCGGTGATGATGCCCGAATCGTCTTTTGCTACCGGCAGGAACAGGTGTTTGTCAGGGGTGCCCATGTGGCAGCCGACGCAGGGTCCGTTTGTTCCCGTTCCCGGAGCGTTGGATGATCCAACCTTATCGTGAAGGTAGGATGAGGGATTGCTGTAGTCGCGGCCTGTGTACTCATATCCCGTAGCGGTGAAGACTGTCCCGCCTGCTGCCAGATAGTGGGAGTTGATAAATGATACATTGCTGAAATCGGCGGTGGAGGCCTTGATACTGTCGCCGCTTTCCCTTCCGGTATGGCAGGCCATGCAGACATTAGAGCCAGATACATCAGGATAGGTATAGGGAGCTCCCGTATATTTTGCTGTAATTGCTCCCGGGTTCCTGAGGGTACCTGAATAATCAGTATGACAGCCATTGCAGTAGAGCACTTCGTTTTGCAGCCCGGTCAGATGGGAGAAGTTATTGTCTGCGGCCTTGTAGGTGCTCGGTGAGTTAGCATAGTTGCTAAAGCCCGTTGTCGTATGGCATTGCTGGCATGACTGACGGTTTGTTTGCTTCCAGTCGTAGTGACTCCAGGGATCGCCGGTCAGGTCACCATGTCCTGAGTTTGCCCACTGGTTATTGATTGTGTTGTCAGAAGAGTGGGGGTTATGACAATTGGCGCAGGAGGACTCACTCAGTTTACTTACGTTGTAACCCTCGAGTGCCTGGGTGGCGGGGTCATCGTAATGGGTATCGGTAATGACCATGCTGCTGGAGCTATGATAGGGGGTGATGACATTGCCACTGGCATCAAATAGCTGATGGCAATTGGTACAGGTGTTGAATTCGGATGAACCGCTTGCAGTTGCAGCATTGAGGAACCCTGAGGGATTATGTGCATCGTGGCAGGTTCTGCACTGAACCGCGCTTACATCCTTCATGTTGGAGAGAGCACCCAACGCTGCAATGAGTTCATCGTGATTTCCATTGATACTTTTATACCTTTTTGCACCTTCATCGGTGTGACACTTGGAGCAGAGTGCTGGCACTTCTGTTTTCGCCTGGTCAGTATACACATTTGCATCCGATCGCGCATGCGGCGAAGCAGAATAGCTTTCCAAGATTGAAGAGCCATTTGGATGGTAAGGCAGGTGATCCGCGGGGAAGTTCTGGTTGTGGCACTGTCCGCACTGGGAGGCCGGTGGAATTGGATACGCGGGCAGCGTGGTCTGCTGTGCGACATGCAGGCTTCCAGCACCATGGCAACTCTCACAGCCGATAACCGGCCTTTCCATTTGTGTGGGGTTCGACCAGTCAACATTGCCGGAAGAGTTAACCAGCGGCAGGTCGGCGATCACCTCGTTATCAATGGCAGACGGGCCATGACAGGTCGTACACGTGCTGTCCACCATGGCAAGGGAGGGAAATCCTTTAAATTTTATAAAATCTCCTGGATAGGAAAAACTCGAGAGAAAATCAGCATATCTGTAATGATTTTCAGTGGAATCAACATAGTCAAAGTTTCCGTGATTCCCAGGCAGCCACCCTCCGTGTTCATTTGAATGGCAGATGACACAGGTATCCATGCCTATCAATTGAGCTTCAGGGGGAGGAGGTGGCGTGGTTGGAGTAGCGATTTCAAAGCTGGTTATCTGGTTCTTCTGTTGTTTCCCTTCAGCTTTGTAGTTGACGGTTACGGTAGCAATGCCGGTGGGTGCATTCTGTGGAATGGTAACGTCCCAGAAGACGCTGCCTGAACCAGAGGATACCTTTTTTGTCTGCTTTGCGAGTTCCTCGGTCATTGCGCCGCTGATGTTTCCTTTAGCTTTGACGGTGGCCTTCTTCTTATCGATGGTGAAATTCACAGAAACCCTTATCTGCTGGCCTGGCAGAAAGCTTTCCCCGGGTTCAGTCAGGTTTGAGACGGTGATGCTGTCGAGACTCATTGGTGTTACCATTGCTGACGCACTGTGCCATGAAAAGATACGACACAGCATCAACAATGCAACAAGCCACATACCCTTACCTATTTTTTTCTTGTACTTCATACATGTCTCCTTGTTGTTCGTGAACAAAAAATGGTGATTATATTTGTTTTGCCACTTTATAAATGTTTTGCCACCGCGTTACAGAGATATTGAGCCAAGATTAAACACTGGTTTCTTTCTATGTATTCCTGAACTCTATTCCCAAGTAAAAAGGAAACTTATATTTTGAGACACCCTGTCATATATTTATTGAGATGAGTATTTAAAAATTTAAATTTTGTTTCATGTGTATGATTTTTATTTGTTGGTTTATGATAGGCAATGTTGTGTACAGTATTAAAATATTCGACACTTTCTTTTAAAACATGGAACTTTTATATAATCTTTATCTTGACCTGTCAAGTAAAAAATAAAAATTTTATTCAATTAATATCTTTATTTATTAAATAAAGAATATCATCTTAATATTTTTTGATTATTTTCCTGAGTCAGTCTCATTGTTAGTTGATATGAGGGACTTAAGCACTTTTTTCTTCTTCCCAGGGGGGCAGTATCTTGATGAGGATGACCAGAATAATAATAGGAAGGAAGAGCAGGAATGAAGATACCAGAAGTCCTTCTATACCGCCAACGGTCATCTTGTAAGCAGTCAAACCCCTGAAACTCTTGGAAAACAGCTGTCCGCCGATCACGATATTCCATCGTGTGGTAAAGATGCCGACTTGCACAAGCAGCGCAGAAATAAGGTATGTGTATTTTCGAAGTTCCGCCGGGAGACTAAACATTTTAACCGATGCTATCGCAAAGAGAGGTACAAGCATTCCGAGGAAAAGCTGTACAACGATAAGGCTTACGAATAACCTTTCAGAGATCAGGCTGGAAAGTATGTGTATGGATTCCTCTGATTCATAGATGCGCTGAATAAAGTCCAAAGCTTCGAGGGAGAAATCGATAATCATCGCATAGAAGAGGAAGCTGGCAAGTTTATCCAGACAGGGCATATCAAGTTCTTTACCGCGCAGTAAGGTTGAAACCATGTAGATGATCATAACAAGTGCAATGCCTGAAACAATGGCAGAAAAGAGAAATACGATTGGCATGAGCACGCTCGACCACCACGGATTTGCCTTAACCGAACCGAAGATGAATCCTACATACCCATGAAGGAGAAAGGCGGATGGGATTCCTATGATGGTAATAGTTTTTACTGCCTTTTTATCGAATTGAACTGCCTGTTCAGAGACATCTGAGGAAAATAGTGAAATGGCTTTGTGGATCCACTTCTTCAGCCCTTTGCCGTTCTGTGCCCAGATAATGAGGTCCCTTCTGTAGTCAAACCAGATCTCGAGGAGAAGGACCGCCATGAGGTACCAGGCATAGACAAATCCAAACATCGCCATAGCGGATTGGACATTGGGCGTCAGGAGGATTTCGTAGAATCTCTCAGGGCGTCCGAGATGAGCTAAGAGGGGTAGAGGAGCAGCGATTAAAAAAGCAAGGGCAGTAAGGAGAGCGAGCCTGTACGTAGGTTGCACTTCCTTGACATTAAAGACCTTTTCAAGCGAGGCAAGAATAAAAGCCCCTGCAACCAACCCGGTGATGTAAGGGTAGATGACGATGAGAAGGCCCCAGTGCAATTCAATTTCATTCGGATAGATAAAACCGATAACCCCTTTCATGAGCGATGCAAGTTGTTCGGTATACAAATCCACTATTACTTTACCTCCATGTCAAGATTAGCATAAAAGACCTTAGGTTCTGTGTTAAGGTATTGCTTGAGAACCAATATCTTATTCATATGGGTGAACCTTACCAGAGGGCTGGCTTTTCCCTCTAAATCCCCGAATACCCGTGCCTGGGTTGGGCAGGCCTCAACGCAAGCGGGTAACAATCCTTTCACTATCCTGTGGTAACAGAAGGTACACTTTTCAGCTACGCGGGTCGCTGGATGTAAAAATCGTGCACCGTAAGGACATGCCTGGATGCAGTAGCGACACCCTATACAGTATTTAGCATCTACCAGGATTACCCCATCGTCAGTTTTGAAGGTAGCACCTACAGGGCAGACCTGGACACAGGGTGGCTTGTCACACTGATTGCAGAGTTTCGGTACGTAGAAACTTCTTATGATATTTTTTTCCTGGGATTGATTTACAAAACCATACCTGCCGCCATTGGGGCTCTGTACGATTACTTCACCGCCTGAGGAGATTGCAAATTGTTCAACCCAGGTTCTGAAGAAGAAAGGTTCTTCCGGGACGTTATTCTCCAGTTTGCATGCATTTACGCAACGGCCGCATCCGATACACTTATCTACATTGATTCCCATCCCCCAGCGGTGTTCACGGGGGTTGTAACTTTTTCCATAAATTAACCCCTCTATTTTTTGCCTTTCTTCCGCGCTGAGCAGGCCAGGTACCAAGAGTGATGATGGCAGTGAAAGCAAAGCCCACTTGATAAAATTTCTTCTTCCCGGCTGAAATTCTCTTTTATTATTTCTTTCTTTCACTCAAGGTCTCCGGTAAGTGTGGATAGTGGCATTGCCAGCATAGGTATCTGTGTCCGTGAGTAGTCATATCAATTCTCGGAATTTCCTTTGGACTTGTTGCATCTTTGGAATGACATTCACCGCAAAATTCCCGAGTGTTTGGTATCTTTGGCAGATGCTCCCTGGGGTTCGTTTGATGCTTCGTATCTGCTTCATGACATCGGCCGCAGGGGAGATAAACATGATATGAGAGTGCCTTTGTTCGGGCGATCTGAGTATGGCAGGCTTCACAGCCTTTTAGTGCATGGGGAGTTTTAGGATCGTGCGGTTTATGGCAAGAGGTGCA
>Ga0315284_10004536_pt1 | contig 19720 bp, 17 predicted proteins | sample YL17G09_16_MG_FD_203696 | JGI IMG/M metagenome (GOLD analysis project Ga0315284, IMG submission 203696) | Sediment microbial communities from Yellowstone Lake, YNP, Wyoming, USA - YL17G09_16 | ecosystem: Environmental > Aquatic > Freshwater > Lake > Sediment | place: USA: Wyoming | collected... | reverse complement strand
ATGTACTACCCCTTCAGAAGAGATTGTCATCCAGATCACAGAGCGACAAACCGAATCGTTCGCGGCGCGTTGCAGCGATTGAGATATGCGGGATCGTACGAATACACTATCACGCACACTTACGCGCATCTTGGTCCATTGGTGGAGAAGTTTCTGAGCATTCTCAGAAGAAACGAGGTCGGGGAGGAAATATCCGCATTCGTTGCCCTGAAAGAAAGGGCGCTCGACACGTATGAAAGTGAAATGACCATCATATCGAGCAAGCAGAAAGAACCTCTTCATAAGAGTGTAAAGAAATTCTTGAGAAGTAAAGAGGTTTTCCGCGAATCGAAGTAGCATAGAAAGATCAGCGTCAATGAGATTATCAAAGCGGGAAGAAAATGGCAGAACTGATAGTGTCGCTTTTCTTCCTGCTTTTTGCGCTTTTCGTCGGTGTTTATGGGATATACTATGTCTGCGTCAGGATGTGGGCAAAGAAGCTATGGGGGCTGGTCATTGACGAAAACTTCCAACCAAAGATATCAATTCTCATTCCTGTCCACGACGAAGAAGGAACCATAGTGGATAAGTTGACAAACATAAGAAGCATGAAATACCCTGTAGAAAATATCGAAATAATCGTGGCTGATGACGGTTCTTGCGACCACACTTTGCAGAAAGTGGAGAATTTTGTTAAGCTTAACCCCGAACTCAAGATTAGAATCGTCGGACCAAACGAACGGGTGGGAAAATCAGTCGCGTTGAACAGAGCCTTGCCTTTTTCAATAAACGATATCGTCATAGTTTCTGATGCAGATACGCAGTGGCCCGAGGATCTGCTTCAGAAAACGCTGCCCTATCTTGTGGACTCGAAAGTCGGAGCCGTGACTTGTGGGGGGGTAAACAGAAACATGGGCGAAACTTGGGTGACAAAGGGTGAAGATACTTACCTGCATCTTACTAACTTGATAAGGCTCGGCGAATCGAAACTTCATTCGACCGTAAGGTTTGAAGGAGGGTTCTGTGCTTTCAAGAAGAAGGCCTTCGACGAGTTTGACGCAGAAACGGGATCAGACGATTCTGGCACGGCCTTAGAGGTTGTTCAGCGGGGATATAGGGCAATAATGGTGCCCGACACGGTCTTCTACACGACTTTCCCGACTGTTTTTACTCAGAAGCTAAAAACGAAGGCACGACGCGCAACTCAACTGATGAGTCTATGGGTAAAATGCTCCAAGCTTCTGTTTAAAAGGCAGCTTCTTCTTCCTAAGAAAATCGCTATCCCCGAAATGTTATTGTTCATTTTCAGCCCAATGATTCTCATAGGCTTGATCGTAACAGCAATATCAGTGATTCTTCTTTCTCCGTTCTCACTTTTCAGCCTTAGCATTCTTGCAATTATCGGTTGCCTTCTAGTTTTTGCTCGAAGAGCATTCGTTGAAATTGTTATTGATAATTTGGTTCTATTCTACGCATTGACGTCTTTGTTGCGGGGAAAACGTTACACTGCTTGGGAAAAACCGTCATCTTAGATTTTTGAAATGCTGGTGATTTTAGAATGATTGGAGTCGAATTCATTTGTCTAGGCAGCGCGCGCGGTTTTCGTCTGAAGAAGGTACGCAGATGCTCATCGGTTAGTGCACAAGGAAGTGCTTCTTCAACGAATAGACGTTCGGAGGCAAGATATTGAGCGAGCAAGACTTCAAGGTTGCTGTCGTCGGTTTGGGCAAAATGGGTCTAGTGCATGCTAGCGTGCTAAATGTCTTGCCTGGCGTCACTGTCGCTGCGGTGTGTGAGAAAAGCCGTCTTATTCGGAGGTTTGCAAGGAAGCTGTTCAAGGGAATTGAAGTTGTTGACGATGTGGAGAAGTTAGTGAAGCTTGAAATCGACGCGGTCTACGTGACAACACCAATTCCTTCGCATTTTTTCATTGTCAAGAAAGTCTATGACCAAAGGATTGCCCCAAACGTTTTTGTAGAAAAGACGCTTGCGCAAAACTATGGCCAATCAAAGCAGCTTGATGAGACGGCGAGTCGTTTGGGAGGCGTGAATATGGTTGGCTATCTGAGAAGGTTTTATGTGACTTTCAACAAAGCCAGAGAATTGCTGTTGAACGATGAGATTGGCAGAGTTACATCATTTCGGGCATTTGCCTATTCTTCGGATTTTTTTGGAACAAAGAACGAACCAAAGACAACCCAGTCCAGAGGAGGAGTTTTAAGGGACTTGGGATGCCACGCAGTGGACCTGGCTCTATGGTTCTTTGGGAATATCCAAGTGATTTCAGTTCAACCGATGCAAACTAGTGGTCATCCCAAGAATTCGGTTAATTTCAGGGTTGAAGGCTCTGCTTTGGAAGGCGAGTTTGACATCTCTTGGTGCATGGAAGAATATCGTCTGCCTGAAGTTGGGTTCTCCATTGTCGGATCTGGAGGCAGATTAGAAGTGAACGACGACCGAGTAAGGCTTATTTCGAAAGGAGGACAATCTTTTGTCTGGTATAGACATGATTTAGATGATGGCGTCCCCTTTTTGCTTGGGCTTCCGGAATACTACCGGGAGGATATGCACTTTGCTGACTCTGTTTCCAAGGGGAGCAAAGCCGATCCTGGCTTCTCAGCCGCATCGAAAGTGGACAAGATCATAGATGATGTCGAAAAGGCTGGTGGGATAGATTAAGCAAAACACTAAGGCTTTGTTAGTCGGGGATAACCCATTTCACGGCATAAGTCATTTGTCGCAAGAGAGGACTCGTAATAGGGACAAGACTGTGGCTATGCCTGAACTAGCGGCAGACTTGATAATCACTGCTGTTGACAATGGCGCGAATGGCTTCATGTTTTCTGTAAGCGAGACAACTCTGGCAATCCTCAAAGCTCTGCGGGAAAAAGAAAGAATTGATCAGTTGGGCCTATACGCCATCGTGCCATATGCGTACGAATACGTTAGAATGTCCACTCAAGTCGGCGGGATTTCTGGCTTAACAAAGAAAGTTGTAGGCCGAATTGTATCTACTGGAAACCTAAAGGCTTTGGCAACAGGGTTTCTTGGCTTTCTTTTGACTGATCCGGGACGCTTGCTGAAAACATATTTGATTTATGAGATTGGCAGAATAAGAGCAGGAGCCGGAAAAAAATTAGAGTTGGAATCGGTTATGCTCCATGAAGTGATTACCGATCTGGCTCTGGCTCTGAATTTGGGCTCGATTTTCAAGGCACACATCGACTACATGTTAAAGCTCGGAATCACTCCAGGCTTTAACACCTGCAACTTCGTGTATCTAGTTGATAGATTCAGCGAGTGGAATATCGAGTTGGAACAAGTGGTAGTAGCCTCTCCTTTCAACAAAGTCGGTTTTCAAATGACAACCTCTCAAGAGAACAATGAAGCGGCTTTGAGGAGGTTGCCAAAACCGATTGTTATAGCGATAAGTGTGCTGGCCGCTGGGTATCTGAAGGTTCCTGAGGCTGTGGATTACGTTGCGAGGCTGCCTAATATCAAGGGTTTGGCCGTAGGTGTTTCAAAGGAGGCCCACGCTAGGGATACTTTCAGGTTTATTAGAGAAAGGCTTGATGACTGAAAACGTACAAGAGAATACTGGCCGTTGGATCACACTTCCGTGAAGTTAGGCCGCATGCGAAAACTCTGAAAGTAAAATAGTCTCGGGATGGCGAGATAGTTGAATTCACTCTTACGTGCCAAGTTTCATTACAGCGAATCTGAGTCGAAGGCTAAACCCAAAATCACGATTGGTGTTTGCGTTAGAAATTGCGAAGATTCAATAGAAGAAGCCTTCAGAAGTATACTTGTACAAGGCTTTCCGCATGAACTTATGGAATTAATATTTGTGGATGACGGTAGTGAGGACAACACTCTTTCGATAATCTGTGACTTAAGTTCAAAGACTGACATACCTACACGAGTCTACCATACCAAGTGGCAAGGGATTGGTCACGCCAGAAATACTGTCATAGCCGCTGCAAGAGGTCAATACATCATATGGGTCGACGGCGACATGGTCCTATCAGAAAATTACGTTCAGAAACTTGTGGAGCTGATGGATTCAAATCCCGAATTGGGCATTGCGAAGGGGAAACAGTCGTTAGAGCCTCTTGGAAACAAGCTTGCAATTTTGGAAACTTATGCGCGTGCCGCTTCCAGAATGATTGATTACCGATCAAAACCTGATCCATCTAAAGCCCTTGGAACTGGAGGAGCAATCTACAGGGGTGACGCGATAAAGCAGGTGGGTCTCTTCGATGAGAAGTTAAGAGGGTATGGCGAAGACTGGGATTTTGAGCTTAGAGCTAAGGCTGTGGGCTGGTCTCTATGTGCTACCGATGCCAATTTCGTCGATTATGAAAGAAAAGGAGTAACCTGGAGATCCTTGTGGCGTAGGTACTGGCTGCGAGGTTACTATACACATTGCTTTCTGCACAAGAACAAGGGACTAATCAAACACACGAAAATGAATCCACCAGTGTCTTTCTTTGCCGGGCTCCTTCAATCCTTTCTTCTGTTCAAAATGACGAAGCAAAAAGTTGTATTTCTATTGCCTTTTGAATATTTCTTAAAAACAACAGCGTGGTATGTGGGATTTCTGAATAGCCATTTTGCTTCCTATGAATATAAAAGCTCTTGAGTTTTTTTATTTCACGTGAGTTTCGGAGTTAATGAGGATTGAGCGACACAGTCAGCGACAAAGTCAAAGTTACTGTAGGTATGTGCGTAAAGAATTCAGAAGATGTCGTGAGAAAGGCCATAGACAGCGTGCTTTTTCAAGGCTTTCCCCATAAATCAACAGAACTTATTATCGTAGACGGCAATAGTAGGGATAAAACTCTCAATATCCTTAAAGAAAGCTTGGCAAGTACGGACCTGAAGTTTCGTATATTTTCTGAAAACAGTGGGCTAGGAATGGCCAGACAATTGGTAGTGGAAAAGGCAAGAGGCGAGTATATTGTCTGGGTTGACGCTGATATGGTTTTGCCTCAATCGTATATTCTCAATCAGGTCACCTTCATGGATGCCCACCACAAGGTAGGTATTGCAGCGGGAAAATACGCAATATGCATTGGACAAGGAACAGCTGCTGATCTAGAGAATATCGTGTACGCTGTAGATTCAGCATACGGGGAGAAAAGTGCCTCAGAGTTTGGGTATTTGCCTGGTACTGAAGGATCGATCTTCAGGGTGAAGGCTATTCGTCAGATTGGCGGTTTCGACATTCGCATGAATGGTGCCGCAGAAGATACTGAAATTGCTTATCGAATGCGCAATGACGGCTGGGAATTAGCTAAAACGAAAGAAATGTTTGTTGAATCAACGCGTAAATCTTGGTCGTCACTTTGGGCTCAGTATGTTTGGTACGGTCGTGGCGGTCATTTCATTTTTCACAAACACAGCAAATCAATCAGTCTTTGGAAGATGACGCCGATAGCGGGCTTCTTAGCTGGTCTCTTGCGTTTTCCAAAGGCCTACTTGCTGGTACATAGGAAAGTTATTTTTCTGTTGCCTTTTCACTACACTTACAAAAGGATAGCTTGGTTTTTTGGTTTTATAAGTGCCCATCTAGATGGGTATGGACATTTTAGGAGTTGATTTTCAGCAAGTGCCTTGGTTTTTGGTACATGTATCGTGGGGTGGAATTTAATAATTGCAATCTAGATTAGAGTTCTCTGTGATGTCTCTGGAGATGAGAAGATGATGAAAGTAGGTTTGATAGGCTGCGGTATGGTCGCCCGTCTTCATATGAAAGCTTACGAGGCAATGAAAAATGTGCAAGTCGTTGCTTTGTCAGACATGGATATCAAGCGGGCTCAAACTTTTGCGAAACCTTATGGAATTGAGAAGACGTTTTCGAATTATTTCGATCTTTTTGCTCTAAAGGATTTGGATTTTGTTGATATATGTACTCCTACATCGACACATGAAACAGTAGTTCGCGATGCTGCAAAATCTGGAATCAATGCTCTGATGGAGAAACCTATGGGTCGAAATAGCGAAGAATGTGGCAGAATGATTGACGAGGCAAAAAAGCATAAGACACAACTATGCGTTTGCCATAATCAGCTTTTCTATCCGCATGTTCAGCGTTTGAAATCAATAGCTGACTCAAAAGGGTTCAACCTAACATCGTTCAGGACATCACACAGAGAGAATTTTGAGTGGCTTAAAGCCCATAATTTAGCTCAACCTTGGAATGTGTACCCAGAGCACGGAGGAATCTTGTGGGAGGTAGGTACCCATCTTGCGTATCTCCAACTTCATTTCTTGAAAGATGTGAACGAGGTCTACGCTCTAGGTGCCAAGTCCAAATATCCTGTGTGGGATGACTTTATAGTTTTGTTGCGTGCTTCATCGCAGCGTTGGGGCGTTATGGAGATTTCATGGGTAGCGCAAGAATCTGAAATAGTCTATGAAGTTATCGATTCCGCTGGACGAAGAATACAAACATATCTGCCTCATGGGTACATAATAGAGCGAATGACGGAACCTCCAGCAGACTTTGCAGGTGTCTTGCGCAACTACTTTTCAGACCAATCAAGACTCTACAAGAAATGGAGTAAATTTGCTGTAGATCAAGTCAAGAGGCCTCAGCTGGGTCATTTCAAGTTGATTAGCAGTTATGCTAACAGTCTTCAAAAAGGTCTACCTTCACCAGTAACTGGCGAAGATGGAAGGAACGCAATCAAACTTCTCGAATGTATCGAAAAATCTTTGAACGAAAAGAGGCCAGTTGAATATTCTGCATTGTGATTTCCAACGGTTCTGCTATTGCGACAATCAGGGTCCCATGTTATTCGCCCAGTAGATTCGTATTTGAGGGCGCCTTGGCAAGGACGAACATAGGATTTGATGCCAACCTTTGTTCAACATCACAATAACCCTGAATGAGATAACGGCGCACTGATGCTGAGAATTACTGAGCGCGCGCTGAAACTGTATTTGTGCCGTTCACATTAACAACAAGGTTTATCTGAAATACGCAAAGTTCATACTTGAGAATCTACATCGAATAAGAGTGCCCGCGCAAAAGGTGATGAGAAACGCCTGCAGCAAGACTTGGTCCACGAATTGAGTATGCAATGACAGCTTTGCTCCTAGGTATTCTCATAACATCTGTTGCTTATTCTTTGACTGGATCGCCTGCTAGAATAGAAAACTATGGAAGCATATCTTACTCAGAAGTGATAGCGCCAAGCGGTTCAGCACATGACGTGCAAGCTACGGTTGATGCAGTCGCTGCAATAGGTGGAGGCACTGTTCGCATTCCAGCCGGAAACTTCACGTTCAACATAAACGCTTCACACTTGGGCATAGACAACCAACCAAAAGGAGTCAACATCCCAGGCGGCGTGAACGTTATCGGCGCTGGAAACAACCAAACGATACTTTATTGTCCAATCACTGGATGGGACAGTGGAGTAAACAATCCCTACGCATGGACTTTCTTCTGTCTTGACGGTTCAAATGGTAAACCAATCCGCATAAGCGGAATCTACTTCCAAGGAAGCATAAATTACACGGTAGACGCAGGCAATACGGTTGCAGGTGAGAATGCCAATCTCGCCGCTATAGGCGAGAGCGGAGTGACAAACTTCCGTATAGACCATTGTACTTTCATCGATTTTAACAATGTGGCAATAGCCACTGGAAACGTTTACACTTATTACTCTAATCCGAATGGAAACTGCGGCGTTATAGACCACTGCATTTTCGACAATCCTTACAAGGATGTTTATTGGAACTATACGGGATTCTACCCAATATGGGGCTACGGCATTATCACTGGTGGCAGCGGATGGCTTACAGGTGCATGGCGACCTTACACGGAACTTTTCGGTAAATATGAACACGACATTATCTTCATCGAAGACAGTTCTTTCGCTAGATGCAGACATGCCATAGCTGGTTCTGGGCAAGGTTCTGAAGGCTTTGCCGTTATAAGGCACTGCAACTTCACTGACAACATCAATGAATATATGTGCTCATTTGTAGATGTGCATCCTGGTGGTCGAGGATACGAAGTCTATAATAATACTTTAATTGATGTGCCATGTGATTATCGCAGCAGTGCTACCACTACAGGGTATCATAACAGAGGCGTTTATCCAGGCGGCGGCTCTGGACTAATCTATAATAATACGATAGTAAACTGCAACCTCGGCATCGGGCTTAACAATCAAGGAGTAGGCACAGACGAAACATGGAAGATTAATGGATATTGGATCTGGGGCAACACTTTCACAAATGTTGCAACGAATTTTTCAGCGCCGGGCAACGACCCTTGGCCTATTCGGGAAAACATTGAATATTTCCTTCGCGCTCCCAGTCAAGCTCAGGACGGCTTCACCTACACGCCCATCGCCTATCCCTTTCCGTTTAGCCAATATGGAATATCCAACATATCTCCCTAAGAGAAACCTTGTCTGCACGGCAAATGGAACCTAAATAGCGTGCGTGTAAATGGATTAGTGCATTCTTTAAGAAAGTTTACATTTAGCCGGAAACAAGTAGGGTTTAGTAAATGAAAAGGACAAGAGTGATGAAAACCGTGCGGAAGTGTTTTGAATGAAAAGAGCATTTCTGACTGGCGCGAGCGCGTTTGAATTGAATGGAGCCCCGGACGGGTTTCGAATCCGCGACCTACGGCATACATTGCCGTTGCTCTACCCACTAAGCTACCGGGGCATAAATTGAGATGAGTGAATGTTGAATATCAGCTTTTTGTAAACGCTCTGATTCAATTCTTCTTTCAACACTTACGAAGGTCAGTTGTTGAGCATGAAAATAGTTCAAGTAAACAAATACAGCGATTTCCTGGCACTTAAGGGAACATGGCAGGACATACTTCAGAGATGTAACAGTCATACAATATTCTCAACTTGGGAGTGGCTCTCAACGTGGTGGAAACACTTCGGAAATGACAAGAAATTACTGGTTCTATTGGTCAAAGAAAACAAAGAGGTTATCGGAATAGCTCCTTTGATGTATTCAGTTCATAAAATGTTCGGTCTTCGCATGGGAAAAATAGAGTTCATAGGAACACCGCATGCAGATTACAATGACATCTTGTTAACAGAGAAGAGCGAAGAGTGCCTGAAACTGCTTACCGACTATCTTTGGGAACTTCCGGACAATTGGAAACGCTCTGACTTAGCAGGCATACCGCAGAATTCCAGGAGCCTGCCGTTTCTAGGGAAGCTCTCGTGGAAATCAATATCTGTTCTCAAATGCCCCTATATTCCACTGCCAAGATCCTACGAAGCATTTCTAGTAAGCAACTTGAAAAGAAACCAAAGAAAATACGTCTATAGAAACATGCGAAATCTTGAGAGGGATTTCAAAGTCGAAATCGTCGATTGTTCAGATGTTCAATCCTCTACGGAGGGGATGCATCGGTTGTTCGAACTGCACCAGAAAAGGTGGGAATCAAGGGGATATAGCGGCGCTTTTGCCGAAGAGAAGTTTCGCAATTTCCACCTAGATATCGCTAAATCCTTTTCGCAGAAAAAGTGGCTAGGACTGCATTTGCTCAATGCTTCCGGGGTTACGGTGTCTGCAAACTACGGTTTCAAGTATCAATCTAGATTCTACTCATACCTCACTGGTTTTGACCCAAGATACACAAAATATGGAGTTGGAAATCTGCTACATGCATATTCAATACAGAGATTCATTGATGAAGGACTGACGGAGTACGACTTCATGAGAGGTGCAGAAGAATACAAAGCTCGGTGGAACACACTCGCAAGATTGAATAGCCGAGCAGTTCTAATCAGAAAAGGCGTCGCCGCAAGCATCGAGTATAGGCTATATGAGGAATACTGGAATCAAGGAAACTGGCTGAAGTACTTCTTGGGCATACCGTGCGAGCGCGTGTCTAGTCTTTTTGCACGACTTAATGCGCGCGCTGAGACTGAGAAGAAAAACGAGACGCAAATTGCCGACCACACTAAAAGACGAGGGAGTTTTTAAGAATAGCCATGCGTTTACCAACATATCTTCAGGTGAACTAGAACGGTTATCGGAAAAATGATAATGCGCTTTTTCGCAATGTATGCGCCGTCACAAAGCATACGTGTAGCCATGTACAGAAAAGCCGGGGTCAAAATTGGGAAACCCTTCGTATTCGGCAGTAACGTCTTCATCGATATTGGTCGCAAAGATGGTGTCACAATTGGCGACAACGTTATCTTGGCAGGGTACGACCACATTCTTACACATTCGAATATCCTCTGGGGCGTAAAAGACGAAGGCGGACCGGTAGTAATAAAGAACGGGGCACGCATCGGAGCTAATGTCACAATACTTCCTGGAGTAATAATAGGTGAAAACGCCATCATAGGCGCCTGCTCACTAGTAAACAAAGACATACCTGACAATTGCATCGCCGTTGGTGTTCCAGCAAAACCGATTAAGTTGCATCATTTCCATAATCACGAACTATGTAGAACACTCACTGAGTCAGACATGGTTAGGGATGTCGAAGAAATCGAAGGTAAACGCCCCTAACACGAGCTACGAGGCCACGCCATGAACAAGTCAAACATGACGCGATTGAAACCGCCTCAGCGCGCGCAGGGACTTACTATGAGCGCGGATGAAAACTGTAAAGGTTTACGCTACAGATTCGGTAATTCTCTAGTGACTATACTGCTTGTGCAGCTCCTTGTTGCCATTCCGGTAATTCTTGATGTTCCAATTGCCAGACAAGTCGTCGTATTTGCTTATCTTACGTTTGCGCCTGGAATAGTGATTGTCAGATTGTTAGGTCTGGACGAGCTTGAAACTCTCGAGAAAATCCTCTTCTATGTAGGTTTTAGCATTGCCTTTTTGATGTTTGCAGGGCTTCTGGTTAATGACGTCCTTCCTCCTTTTGGCATTTCCGAGCCACTTTCATTGGTTCCTTTAATGGCCATATCAGATGGTTTTATACTATTAGGCACAGCTCTCACCCCCTCCAGAAATCAAAATCCAAGGAAACAGGATTTCTTGAACCGCAGGTTAATTCCGACAATGCTACTTCTAATGGTTCTTCCAATTTTGAGCATCGTCGGAACGCAGTATGTAAATTTCTTCGGAAATAACTTGGTTCTACTCTTCATGCTGGTTGTCATCTCTTTACTATTTGTGATAGGCATCCTATCACAGAAGCTCTTGCCTCAACGGCTCTACTTTTTGGCCGTGCTCATGATTGGCATCTCGCTTCTTTTTCATTACTCGCTAATATCCACTTATATAACAGGCAACGATATCCATCAAGAATACTATATTCTTGGAATAACAGAAAAAGCAGCCCATTGGAGTTCAAGTATTCCGTATTTCTGGGACGAAACATATGGTAGACTGAATTCAATGCTTAGTATCACGATTCTTCCTACCTTCTACTCCAATCTGTCGAATATGGACTCCACAGCGATATTCAAGATAATATTCCCGATAATTTTCGCATTTGTACCTCTAGGGTTGTACCAAATTTGGCAAAGGTTTTTGGGAAAGAAATATGCTTTCATTTCAGCTTTCATGTTTATGGCCCAGTTCACATTCTACGGTGAAATGCCACAATTGGCCAGGCAGATGGTCGGAGAGCTTTTTTTCGTTTTGTTGATTCTTGTCATTTTGAATGAGAAAATCAAGCCTCTCGCAAAGGCGTCGGCCTTTATGATTTTTGGTTTTGCCTTGATCACATCACATTATGCTCTTGCGGAGATTTTCCTGTTCTTCGTTTGTGGCACATTGATAGCCTTTTTCGTTACGAAACGTCGAAGCAACAACATAACCGTAACAGTCGTCGCATTCTTTTGCATTGCAATGTTCTTGTGGTATGTCTATACATCAAATTCGTCTGTTTTCACCAGTTTCGTTACATTTGGAAACAATTTATATAATCAGTTAAATGAGTTCTTGAACCCATCGTCACGAGGAGAAACAGTGCTAAGAGGTCTAGGGTTGGAAGCCTCGCCATCTATCTTGAACACGATTAGTAGAATATTCGCGTATATTACTGAGGCTCTCATCGTGGTTGGCTTCGTTGGCTTCGTTGCGCGTTTACGCACAAAACGAACGAAAGTTCATGTTCAGAAGGAATACATGGTGCTTACGCTTTTGGCGGTATCCTTACTAGTCGCCCTCATACTGGTGCCCGGGCTTGCAAATACCTTGAACATTGAAAGGTTTTATCACATATTATTGTTTTTCTTAGCACCTCTCTGCGTCATAGGGGCCGATACAGTAGTCAGCGCCATCACCAAGGCGAAAGTTGAACTCAAGGTATCAATTCTTCTTTTGGTTGTGCTGGTTCCATATTTTCTTTTTCAGACAGGATTCGTGTATGAGGTCGCAAAGACAGAAAGTTATTCTGTTCCTCTAAGTTCTTATCGAATGGGGGTGTCTTCCTACGTTTATGGAGTGCCATACTGGGCCGACGTTGAAAGCGCAAAATTCCTCGCAGGAGTGATTGGTAGCAGTACTCCACGCATTTATACAGATAGAATCTCACTGCTAATCGTTTTGACATCTTATGGCATGATCTATAGAGGCAATATGGAGCCTCTGTCGAATGTGACTCAGATAGCTCCTACTGGATTTGTCTATTTGAGCCGAGTGAATGTTATTGATAACCTAGTATTAGGTGCAGATGCATGGAACACGACATCTGTTCTGGAATTGAATAGAACTAATACGATATACAGTAACGGTGAAAGTGAGATTCTCCAAAACTCGGGTTAAAGCTTCATGGTTACAATCGTTGTAGCAAGTTCAGACTTGCTAGTTACTCAATACAGTATGCGCAGGGTACGTAGTGATTTCGACAATTATCAGTATCTTATATCACCCGCTTTTCTCGAGATTATGTCTGTGTTGGTGGATTCATTAAATAATTACGTTACGCGCGCTATGGCATTAGAGGGAAACTTTATTTGACCTTCGACGTTACAGTGTTGATTCCCACGTTCAAACGGGCGTATTTCTTGCAGCATGTCCTCAAGGCTCTGGAGGAACAAACGTACAGGAATTTTGATGTGCTGATTGTGCTAAAGCCCAGCGGTGATGGGACCGAGCAAATTCTCGAGATGTTTCAAAAACGAAAAATACTAAACATACGGCTAGTCGTACAAAAGAAGGGGTATGTTACTGACGCATTAAACTTGGGTATGAGCCTTGTCAAGAGCAAGATATTGGCTTTTCTTGACGATGACGCAATACCTCCAGCCAACTGGCTCAAAACACACGTGGACACATATTCTGGAGACATTTCCGGAGTGGCGGGTAATGTTGTGCCCGCCATATTAGATGATGATGGATCCACTTTACGCGTATTGAAGGCTTCCGAAATCTTGCCTGACTACCCGCCTTTCAAAAATCAATTGGCACGTCAATTATGGAATCGCCCGATTAGGCATCAGGAAGATTATCTTGTTTACGTCTCAAAGGCTGGTGGAATTGAAATCAACTACGAATTGACAAAGCAAGCACGCCAAGGCAAGGTCGTCAACTCCTTATTGGCTATGGGCACCAATTTGACTTTATTGACAGAAACCATCAGGGGCTTTGCATTTTCGGGACCGTGGGTTCTGGGTTTACCCTGGGACAATTACCTAGGCTGGATCCTTTGGAAGAAAGGATACAAAACTGTATTTAATCCGCAAGCAAAGGTCTATCATCTTGTACATGGTGAGACACTTAGTCGAGGTGGACTGCAAAGAAAAAAGCGAAAGAGAAGATTGTTGAGTGAAACGGAGTACCAGCTTCTATATTTTCGGCTTTTGGGACAAGAGAAAGAGCTATCAGTCGTGACTAGAATGTTAATGCTCGGGTTTTCATTTCTAGTAAATGCAAAGAAAAACCCTGACCAAGTAACGCTAAACTTGACTTGGTTGCTTCTGGGAAACTCGATTGGATTGAAATGGATCTTATCTAAGAAAATGGGGGGTTCATATTCACCGCTTAGAGACCTCGAGAAACTATTGTAAACAAATGTGTGCATGTATAGCTATTCGTCAAGGAGGAAGGAACTTGCCAAAAAACTTGGAAGTTAAGAAGACCAACATAGAGTTATTTCATAAGACTGCCCATCGTTTCGATGAAGGAAATACTGAACTTTTCAATATGTTCGAGCAACGCAGTCTTGACAAAAGACTCAGAAAGGCAAATCAAACCTGCAAGAAACAAAGTTTGCTGCGATCTCGCTTGTGGCACAGGAAATCTGATTAAGAGACAGATATAGGAGTTCAAAGATGTCATTGGTTTGGATATCTCACGAGAGATGATTGCCGTTTCCAAAGCTAAGGGACTGGGAAACGGAGCTTTTGTTTGGTGGGAGATGCTGAGAACTTGCCGTTTCGTGACAATATCTTCGACATCGTGACCATGCGCGCGCCTGAACCTTTATTGCGCACAGGCTATCAAGTACTCCTCGGAGAAGACGCATGAACCTTCTATTTACGGTTCCTCGCGCGCGCGATCGAGCAAGCCTACGGGAACCAAATTCGGTTGAAATGAAATAATTATGCTGTTGAAACGAATGTCTGCATTATCTCGTGTAATCACAGGCGTTGGCCCGCGCGCTGGCTTGAGCCAAGCGAAGAGTCTGCGAGTCCTGTATACGATATATCCCACATCGTTTCAACATTATGGAGGAGCTGAAATTCAACTACTCAAGACGAAAGAATATTTAGAGGAGAAAGGCGACTGCAAGGTTAAGCTCTTCGACGTGTTCAATGACAAGCTGAAGCAATACGACATACTTCATATTTTCATGATGCGCCCTGAGTGTTTACCGACAGCTCAGCTTAGTAGAAGAACAGGCACAAAACTCGCCCTTTCGCCTATCTATTGGAGAGAACGTTTTGACAAATTAACTAATTTTCTTGGTCCAGCAGCGTTCGCTAGACTCTATTCAAATCTGAAACGCTACGGACTCGCAACATTTCGAGAACTGTTTCCCTTCAAGAGCTTTCTGGATCTGGCGGACATTATTCTGCCAAATTCCAAAATGGAGGCAGAACTCCTTATTCAAGATTTTCGAGTAGACCGCGGGAAGTTCTGGGTCGTTCCAAATGGCGTTGATGAAAGATTTGCGTCAGCAAAACCTGATGTTTTCGAAGAGAAATACGGCATGACTGACTTTGTTTTGTTCGTTGGAAGAATCGATTCAAGGAAAAATGTATTGAATGTCATAGACGTTTGCAAGAATCTGGAATTACCTCTGATTGTGATCGGACACCTGAATCCTGGCGAGGAAGAATACTATGCAGAGTGCAAAAACGCTATAGAAGCCAGCAAGAATGCAAAGATGATTGGTTTTCTTGCCCACGATTCCGAGGAATTGTCTTCTGCTTATGCGGCGGCTAGGGTTTTTGTGCTGCCAAGTTATTTCGAAACGCCGGGCCTGACCGCATTGGAGGCTGGACTTGTCGGGTGCAATCTGGTTGTGACCAGCGAAGGGTCCACAAGAGAATATTTTGGAGAATATGCTTGGTATGTCAACCCGTGGTCAGCCAAAGACATTAGCGCAAAAATCAAAGATGCATATGACAAGCAAAAATCAGGTCTGCTGAAAAAAAGGATTCTTGAGAATTATACTTGGGAAAAAGTGGCTCAAAAGACATTAGAGGCATACCATCTGATTTCTTCTTAGCGCGCTGGCTTGTCCCGAAATTGGTGTAAAATGGTTATAATACTTATTTTCTGATTTGGGGGCAGTTTTGAGGCGCACAGTTCTTCCTTGTTTCTTTGCAGTATCCGCCCTTCTCGAACCTGCAGACGTGCCTAAGCCGACTGAACGGCAGGGCCACGAGCTCCAAATGCGGGTCCTCGAGGGCAGCATTGACCTGCTTTGCAGTTCTGGAAGGAACATGATATGCAAACTTGGGCCTTCCCAGACTGTTTGAAGCCATTTTCTCCCTAACAACAAGGCCCCGAGCTACCAACTGGTCAAGATGGTGCTGCAAAGTGTTATGGCTAAAACCCACTCCGCCCAGAAGCGCGGCAAAACTTCGGGGTTTGCCGTCTTTGAGCGCGACCAAAACGCGTTCATCAAAGAAGTCCATTGCAGGCGTAAATAAGCAAAAACGGACTTATAACCATTTTTAACCATTTTGGGGACAAGGCAGCGCGCGAGCTGAAGAACACGAGAATCGATGGAACACTTTGAGCAGATGGAACCACAAGGTAGTGCTAATCAGAAAAGGCTTTCTAATGGCTTCCAAGAACTCGCTTTATGACCATTATTGGTCCTATGGAAACAAGTTGAAATATCTTCTAAAGATTCCATAACACTGCTGTGATTGAGAATCGATGGAATTGCTGGTTCGCAATGCGTCGGATGGTGAGTCTTTCATGAAAGTGTTGATGGCCACTCCAACCTATTATCCGGTCACAGGCGGACGGGAAACTGTAGTGCATCGCCTCGCCACAGATCTGAATAAGAAAGGAGTGTGCACCGACGTCATCACTTTCAACATGGACGTGTCGCATAGGTGCATATGGAGAGGGCAAACTGAGGTATCCGCAGAAGGCTTCCGCATCTTCAAGATCCCCGCGTTAGACTGGTTTCCCTTGCACTCCGAAAAAGTGACAATGGGCGTGAATTTCATCCCCGGACGGTTCACGGATCCACGCAAAGAATACGACATCCTGCACTTTCACGGTCCGGAACTGAGCTTTCCAACATTCTCTTGTCTTGCAAAAAGACCGAAGATAATGCATTTCCATGGATTGGACCCCCGCTTCTTCAACAAATATCCCATAAGCAGATTCATACTCAAACACGTTGCCAACCTATACATCAGCCTGACGGAACAAATGAAGCAAGAATTGATCAGTCTAGGCATCCCTGAAAACCAAATCAGGCTACTCCCCAATAGCATCGACACCCAAGTTTTCCACCCATCCAAAAACAAAGAAGATAATCTAATCCTGTTCGTGGGCAGGATATCTCCCAGCAAAGGCCTCCACATCCTCTTAGAATCACTAAACTACCTCAATCAATCAATCAGACTAGTTGTGATCGGCCCACAAGACTGGAACCTTGAATACTTCAATCAGATACAACACAAAATAGAAATGGAGAACAAAAAAGGAAAACATCATATCACGTACCTGGGCAGAAAAAACCAAAAAGAAATAGTGGAATGGTATCAAAAAGCATCTATATTCGTTCTCACCACAATAGACTATGAAGCATTAGGCATCGTAAACTTGGAAGCGCTTGCGTGCGAGACTCCCGTGATAGCGACCAACGTTGGCGGTGTCTCTGAGGCTGTACGCGACGGAGAGAACGGGCTAGTAATCCAACCGAACAATGCAAAAAAGTTGGCAGATGCCCTCCAATACCTTCTAGACAATGAAGACGTTAGAAGAAGATTTGGCGATGCGGGAAGAAAATGGGTGTCAAACAATTTTTCCAACGAAGTCGTCGTAGAAACACTTCTGGGAATCTATAAGGAACTCGTAACATAGGCCCTGCGAAGCGATTGAAATGCCGTTGCGCAAGTTTCTTCTTACCTTTGACACCGAAGACTTCATAAGTGAAAACTCTGTCCCCGTTTTGCACTGGATTCTTGAACGACTCAAAAAACACGACTTAGAAGCCTTATTCTTCATAACAGGCCACATGGCAGAAAATCTTCAGAACTTTCCAACGGTCATTGATCTCTTGACCGAACACGAGATAGGCTATCACTCATCGAGTCACTCCGTCCATCCTGCAATCTTCGAATTCACCGACGTCGAAGATTATAAAGAGGCATATAAGAACTCACTCGAAAGAGAAACAGCACACATCAATCCATGCACCGGAGAAATCGAAGGAAAAGGCGGAATCCTCGCACTCAAAAGGCTTTTCCCCCGCAAACACATAGAATCCTTCAGAGCACCCGGACATTGTTGGACCCCACCACACCTGGAAGCATTGAAAACTCTAGGCATAAACTTTGATTTTTCCGCTGACCTCTCATCAACACCTATCAACTTCAAAGACACAGCATTCTACCCTCATCCAGTCCTCGGCCACTGGGAAGGAAAAGCTTGGGAACAACGTCTCCTGTTCGCCTCAATTCTCAAGAAAAAACTGGTCGTCTTAACCTGTCATCCAAGCCTACTGGTCAACAAAACCGAATGGGATTCAATCTATTTTGTCTCTAACCCGAAGACGCTTACCCCACCACCTCCAAGGAACCCTGCAGAAGTTAGACATTTACTTCACAACTTCGATTCGTTGCTCGGCAACATCTCCAAATTACGTAAGATGCAAATCATTGACACAACACCAAAACTTGAATCAGCGAACACTACCTTGAAACTCGACGAGTCAGGCATTAGACAATGCTACAACTGGAGCATGAGGTGGGCAATCGATCTTCACCACCACCCGAAATTCATCTTTGGTCATTTCCTGCAATACTTCAAACAAACACGCTCTAACGCGACGAGATCGTTGAACAACGCATCCTAAGCAAGGGTTAAGAACTTCGTTCGCAATTATTGGAGACAAACTATCCTTAATCAATCTAGCAAAGAAAGTAAGAAGGACCCTACAATGAGTCTCGTCGGTTTTGCCAAAGTCTCGAACAACACAGTGGACTCGATGAGACAAGCCATTCTCGATTGTCTAGCTGCCATCAACTACTCATTTGAAAAAGAAGTCAAAAACGTCGTCATCAAACCCAACCTGTGCTACTACTGGGACTACACTACCGGTCAGACGACAGATCCAAGATTCGCAGCCGCCTTAATCGATGCAATCCGCAAGAAAACCGCGGTGAAAGAAATATCCCTGGTAGAATCCGATGCCTCAGCCATGAAATGCAAACACATTTTCAAAATGATGGGCTACGACAAGCTCGCCGAAGAATACAACGTCAAACTCGTCAACCTTTCAGAAGACGCATGCGAAGCCACCAAAGTCACAGTCAACAACCGCCCCTTCACGGTCAAAGTGCCCAAAACGATAAGAGACGCAGACTTGAAAATCAACGTGCCGAAAATAAAATACACCATGGAGGAAATCAAAATCACCTGCGCATTAAAAAACATCTTCGGCTGCAACCCCTACCCCAAAAAATTCCAATATCACCCCAGACTGGGAGAAGTAATAGTCGCAGTAAACAAGGCCATGAAATTCGATCTCTGCATCATAGACGCCAACACGGTCTCAGGCATCCAGCCCCGCAGAATTGGGCTTGTTATGGCCAGCAAAGATCCAGTCGCAATCGATGCAGCAGCCGCAAGAATAGCTGGAGTAAAACCGAGAAGCATTAAATATCTTCAACTGGCACAAAAAGAAGGCTTGGGAACAACTTCGTTCACTGCAAGGGGCATTTCCCCAACTTATTTCTATCAAAGGTATCCAAGGAAAAACGTAACGAAAAAAGTCATGGCCAAAGCCTATGGTCTCATAACTCTCCTGAAATTGGGCAAGAGGATCGGGCTGGAATAAGCTTGGGGTTGAGATACTGAAAAAAGTTGGTCTAGGCATAATCGGTCTCGGATACATCGGCAGCATTCACCTGAAACACAGCCTCAAACTCGACAACGTGAACGTCATTGCAGTCTCAGACGTATCAAAGAAAGCCCTCAACAGGGCCAGAAATGCCGGTGTCAAAAAAACATTCACAGACTACAAAGATCTTTTGAAACAACCAGACATCGACGCAGTAATAATCGCTTTGCCCACTCACTTCCACCTGCAATGCGCAACAGAAGCCGCCGAAGCGAAGAAACAAATCTTTCT
>Ga0315284_10004534_pt1 | contig 19729 bp, 38 predicted proteins | sample YL17G09_16_MG_FD_203696 | JGI IMG/M metagenome (GOLD analysis project Ga0315284, IMG submission 203696) | Sediment microbial communities from Yellowstone Lake, YNP, Wyoming, USA - YL17G09_16 | ecosystem: Environmental > Aquatic > Freshwater > Lake > Sediment | place: USA: Wyoming | collected... | reverse complement strand
GAATCCCAAACATTTTCATTTGGGCAAGATGTGACCCCACGATCATGGTGTCTACGTGAACGCCAGGTTCTTTTTCGACGGCTGCGTCGATAATCTCTTTTAAGCGAGCTTTGGTATCGACTGCCATTAATCTTTAACCTGTTCTTTTTGAATCTTAGCAGCTTTGCGTTCCTTTCTATGCTTTAGCCACGTTTGGAAAAAAACTAATTCACCAAACGTATAAAGCCCTGGCTTCTTGAGTGCTTGTTTAATTAGTTTTCTTTTCTTGGTCATGACACAATTTTATTTTGAAAGCCAGGAGGAACAGACTGGCCTAGTTGAGGACCAGCATAAAAACCAGCGTTACCCATTGGGGTCATGCCGGGCATTAAACCAGCCATACGCACGGCAGTGGTTGGCACAGATTCTTCTATACGTTGTTGTCTCATCCTTGGGTCTAAAATTTGAGTTGGCATGTACATGTTGGGGATTTGTGGTCCCACGCCAGGTTGGGCTGGCTGCTTATTAGGACTGATGTCAAAACTAGGGTTGCCTGCAATAAACGGATTAAAAGTAGGGCTATACCCAGTAGAAGGGAAAAAGCCGGGGTTTCCAGGTGCGCCTGGTACGTTTGCTGAACCGCCGTAATACATTTCTATATTTCTCGTTCTTTTTATTTTACTCCTCTAATACCACATACCCGGCAGGGTCGTTCAATTTACTGATAATAAATCCTTCGCCTTTTATTTTCCAGTCAAGGGCATCACCTTCATGCCAGTCAAGACTTTCAAGGACTTCTTCAGGTAAGACAATGAACGGATCACCGTTTTCGTCTTCTTGGACCTCAAGGACGTAATTCATGTAACTTAAAGTTTTTCAATAAGCTTATCAAGTTTTGCGTTGATTTGTTTAAAATTATCATGCATTTGCTGAAGTTCACGCAGGAAGTCAACTTTCAATACGTACTCCAATGGCATTCGATTAATGTGCTCCTGGAGGATATCGATCTTTCTTTCGTTATCTAAGATACGTTCGTATAACGCGTGCAAGCGGTCTTGGTTACGACCCCAAAAGTTAGCAGGAAGCGCGGCCACAATCTCGATACATTTTCTTTTATTTTACTGTTAGTAATCAAGATGAAGATTACCCTTCCTTGCTAGACCGGTTACCAACCACACAAGAGCGTCAACGCAATCGTCGTGACCACTGACTCCAAAGTTAGTTAACTCTTCAAACAAATTAGTAAAGTTTCTATAACGATTAAAGATGATTTTGCGATCTTCAAACATACCAATAATACCTCTAAACCGTGCAAGTTTATCTGCGCGGAATCCTTTAACCGGGTGCCAAATCAAGTTATAAAGACCCTCGTCATTTAAGCAAACTCTTTTAAAATCTGCTTCCAAAGATGCCTGATACGCCACAGCTTCAGACCAGATATCGCACGTTGAATATGTTGGAAAATAATTTTTATTTTCATCTTGTCCAATAATGGACCAATCATTCATTAACTCTTTCATTGCATCTAGTTTCTCCAAATTACCCATGACGCGAATACGTCGATAATCAATAATGTGGATACGATCTTCAATCCGACCACCCAATATAAACACCGTGTAATCATTCTTTTCTTTAAGGCCCGCAGACAAGTCGACACCAATTCCCAGGGCATCAAACTCTGTTGCAATTTCTGCCTTAACAATAAGTTCTGGCGCCAGTGAAAGTTCATTTTGCCTGACCACTTGATTCATGTATTGAAACGAAAAAGCAATAGGTGCCTGTCGTTTCTTTTCTTTGAGGTACTCTAACGACCACATATCAGGCCAGTAGGACTCTTCCTCTCCCGTCTTGGGATCGTTTTGAATTGCTGATAAAACAATTTGTGTCCAGTTGTTTTGTTCGTTGAATGTGGTGGCGTGAATGTCATCATGCCTGAAGCGAGTGCCAAGGCAGATAGCCCTAGCTCCTTCAAACATTGTGGGTGAAATCACTGCGTTCCAATTGTCCTGCATTGTTTTACGAATGTCAGGATTACCAATATCAGCAGCAGACTTAATAGCGTCATCAATCATTACCAAGTGTGAACGTTTGGAGGTCACTGAACCTTTAAGGCCAGCAGCACAGAGTGTAAATTGTTCATCACCTGTTACTTCAATACCTGCAAATTTATGATCAATAGACCAGTACTCGTTGCTTGTAACATTCTTAAGAAGACGTACTTTAGGAAATACTTCTTGATATCGTTTGCTTTCAATAATCCGTTTAATAGTTGCTGATTTGGAACGTGCAATATCAACTGTGTAGGAAAGATAAAGAATCTGAAGAGGAAGTTTAGCTTGTGTGTGAATACCAATGGCCCAAGCAGTCAATAAACCTAAGACTGTTGATTTAGCAGATCCCCGTGGAGCAAGTAGATCAACGTTGGGGCCAGCAATTTTAATAAGGCAGTTACTGTCTTCGTTTGTTACAAAGTGCCGATGCCATTCTTTGTGATGAGTTGCCGGAGGTTTATCAGCTACATACTCACAGAAGTAACCAAAATCTTCACGTGCAAGTTTTGCTTGCTCGTAGTTTTTAGGTTCTTTAACTTGATGGTTTCTTGCCGCCGCACGTGCATTCCGTCGATACGCGAGATGAACGTAAGAAGGCATGAGCTAGTACCAGGTATTACTGAATACTAACTCATTTCTTTTGATTTTGATATTGACGAGCTTTGTCCAAAGCCGCTTTCCGTTTGTTCTTATCGGACATTTCAGTACCATCTTTGTTTGTTGCTTCATTCTTTTTAAAATGAGCAACAAGTACCGGTGGCATTTTTGAATCAGGCATTAGCCGAAAGGACGGTTAGCGTATCCAGCACCCATGGTAATGCCCTTGGGAGAAGACGGGGGTTGTTGACTAGCCGCACGACGACGCATTGCCTCTTGTTCTGCGGCAGCTTGACCTGCCCCCGCAATACCTCGACCAAACATACCTAAGCGTTCTCTCTGCCGAGCATCGTTATCTGCAACTTGTTCTGCGGCAGCTTGACCTGCCCCCGCAATACCTCGACCAAACATACCTAAGCGTTCTTTTTGTTGTTGCATATATTGGTTATATGCAGCTTGGGTTTGATCATTGCCGCCTTGAGTTGCAGGCACATTAGCAACTGCTTGCTTTTGCTGGTTTAAAGCGTTTTGGTAAAAACCGGATCCACCTGCACCAGGTGTGCCAGATGTTGGTCGTTGCGCAGAAGCACCCATGATAAATACCTAATTACTTTTTCTTTTTGTTTTGCATTTCCCGCAGGCGAGCCATTTTATCTTTAGGGCTCTCCTTAGGGGGTACAGCTTTACCAGCAGGTGCCTTGCCAGCGGGCACAGGCTTGCCTTTGGGAGGCACTGCTTTACCAGCAACGGGTTTACCTTTGGGGGGTACGGGAGCGGGCATGATATTTATGCTGTTGTTCTTATTATACAAGAAGTGCTGCTTTATTTTTATTCTTCTAACTGCATTCGGGACCATACACTCATTGATGCCTCTTGCAAAGGAGATTCAATTGGATCATCCTTAAAAATAAACATCAACTCACGAATGGCACGATCAGCACCAGCCATCAAGAGACCTTTGCGATCCTTGTTGGAAGTAAACTGTTCTACTTGTGCAATTGTGCCACGCAATTCTTTTTGCATGCTGGCAATACGCGCAACACCTGCGTCACGTTTGACGGCACAGTTTTCAATATCTTCGCGCAATTTACGAATATCTTCTTGCATCTCTCCAATTTCAAGAAGAAGAATCTTGCGGTGATCTGGTTTTTTATAATTAGATTTAACCCATTCTTCACACGATACAATGCTCCCTGTATAACCAAGGAACTTGGAATACAAGAAACATTCGATTATGGAGTAGTTGTCTTCGGCAAATGAACAAAAAGACTCTTGAGTGGCAGAGTCAAGATTGTCAATCCAAGTGTCAAACAGCTCAATACTTATAAGCTTGTTGTGCTTGCTGATAGTCCCTGGATTCGTCTTGCTGCCTGTACTCTTGCTGTTGTTTATTAAGAGCTTCTTGTTGAGCACGGGTGTCCTCTAGTTTTTTCTTGGAAAATTCGTAGGCAACACCTGCGGCTTTTTTATACGTTTCCAGGGGGAAATCAGCAGCTGAATCTCCGGTTTTATCGGAGAACGGATCAGCTTCTTGCCAGTCGCCCGAATCGTTTTTATAGCCCCAGGTAGTCGCCACGTTTGTTTCCTTGTATTAGAAGTTGCTCATCATTTGAGCAAGACCTTGTGCGTAGATGTTGGGACGAGCCGAAACATCTTTGGCTTGCTGTTGACGAATTTTGGAACTTTCTAAACGGCCAAGAAGAGTTTGGAAGTCATTAAGAGAAGCTGCTCCCATGCCACCATAGGCTTGCTGTAACTGTTGCTTGTCAAAAATAGCTTTATCTTCGGAAGACAAGCCTTGATAAATAAGGTCGTTTTTATAAGAAGAAGTCATGCCTTTTGCTTAATGGCTTTTTAAATTATAGCAAAGTTATTTTTATGACCAAAAACCTGACGTAAGGTTTGACAATAGTTGACCCTGTGAAGCAATCCTGGCTACGTCTTTAGTTCCTTCATTTTTGATCTTCTGGTTATCTTTGTCAATCTGTCCTTGCAGGTTAGTCAAGCCAGCATTGTACATAAAGTCACGCTTTTGACGCATAGCTTGCTGAAATTCTTCAATTTCGCCAGTAGTGCCGGTAAACGCAGTAGGTGCATCAGCTGCATTAATACCAGTTGAAGCAGTAAGGTCTCCCGCAAATTTAGGATCAAATGCAGAATTGTAGTTAAATGTACGGCGGCCTGTTTTAACGTCGTATCCTTCAGGGCTCTTGGTAGTTTCTTGTTTCCCATACATCGTGTCATAATAACTAGCTAAGTAGTTATCATTCATCTTGGAACTATATTCACCTCCTGATTTAATTGAGTTAACTAAGTCTGTTAATTTGTACTGCCCAGTTTTTTGCAATTCCGCAAAAGTAGCAAGTTCTTCTTGTTTTGCTTCACGCCCTAAAATATCTTTATAAGTTTGCCCAGCTAGTGTTTGACTCTTGCCCGTAGCACTTTGCGTTGCTTGATCAACAAGACTGTTGAGATCAGCTTGTGTAAAACCGGTACCTAATTTGTAACGATCTTCATAATCTTTAAATCCTTGTTGCGCTTGTGCGGCATCAATAAGACCTGCATTGTATTGGTTTAATAAATTTTGTTTGTATGTATTGTAACCAGCTTGACCTGTTGTTTTAACTGCGTTTGTTTCCGTTGTTGCTGCTAAGGTGGCTGCTTCTGATTTAGCGTCTAGTCTTTTTTGACGCGCCAACATATAGTTGTTGTACGCTACAACGCTAGGATCTGGTTTTGGTGCTTCTCCTCCTCCTCCTCCGTACATTCCCATGATTATTCTCCTAACTGTTTTTTAAACAGCTTACGAATGCTAACGTTTACTTCTTTCATTTTACTATGTCCTTGGGTTAAAAATGCCACTAAAGGCAAAAGTTCATTTATGTAATCACGCAATACATGAGCGTATATTTTATCTGTTAAATCGCCGTTGTCAAGAATGTTGCTTGCCTGCCAGGTGTTCCACAGAATTAAATGTTGACCAAACAAAGTGTTTTCGTTATTACGGTAAAAGATGTTCCCTGGAATCAAAACAAATAAATATTCAACCAGTTTCATTAGTTGTTGTTTTGAAAATTCGTGAGACTCATCTTGTATGTCATCAACAATTCGAGCAGCTGATGCCATCAAGTGAAGATACTCCAAAGCAGCTTGGTTGCTACCAGCCGCTTCTTTGATGATGAAATTTACTTTAAGATCATTTGCGCGGCGCTCTTCAGGGTTGCTCATTCTTTTGTATACAAGAATTCAGAAACCTTGATCGGAGAAAAAGGCACTTGGCAATTATGGTATTCACCCAGGCCATTGTCAACCAAGTCCGTCCAAGGTTCAAAATCTAAAATAGGGTTTAAATTTGGATTAAAATCAATTAATTTAAAATCAAAAAATGAAGCTGTTTCTAAGTGGTACCATACGGGATAACACATGTAATGCCAGATGTCTTGAACATATTGAATCCAACGAGTTTGTTGAGGATCTGGATCTTCGATGGCGCACATGTCTGAAATTAAAAGTTTCCCCCCTGGTTTTAAAACACGTTTGACTTCTTCTAAGGTGCCAAGAAGGGGACGGTATCCAATGCTTTGGTAGAAATAAATAAAATCAAATGACTCATCTTCAAACGGCATCTTGTCATAAGAGCCTAATACAAAGTTAATATTGTTGGGATTATTTTTTTTAGCTTCTTTAATCTGTTCAGGGGAAATATTTAAACCAGTAAAGGAAACATCTGGATTTTGTTCTGTGAAATATTTAGAAACTTCCCCAACACCACACCCAGCATCTAATACATTTTTAGAACCTTCTTGCCAATGCCTTGCATGCAGTGTTTCCAAGTGTGTTTTAAAATCTGCAGAGTGTAAACCTGCTTGAAAAACACGATAATTATTTTTTAAATACAGCGAAGTACAACCATCCCAATAATTTTGCAAAGTTAAATTTTCTTTACACTTGTCTTTGTAAAAACAAGAGTAAGCAAAAAAATCAGAAAAAGCTGTCATTGGATAACTCGTTTTGTATCAGTATAGCAGTTTAAACAAGAGAACCTGTTGTGTATCCTGGAGACCTGCCATAGCTAAACGGTTTGTTTGGTGAATCAAACATTGGCATAAATTTTCCAGCTAAAAGTTTGTTTATTTCACCTGAGCTTTCTTGCTGGCTTAGCTTTCGCCCAAAAGGACCAAGCTCAGCGGCGATCCTTCGGTTATAGTCTTCAACACCAAGAATACTTTTACGTGGGTCTAGAAATGCTTGTTGATAGTTGGCCGCATCACGCTGAAGACCCATGTCAAATTGCTTGCCGTAGGTTGCTGCATTCTGACTGGCTAGTAAGCCTTGAAACCGAGCGGCCTCTTCTGCTCTTATTTGCCAACTTGCTATATCTTTAGCGACTTTGGATTGTTGATTTTGACCAAATGCGCCAAGAACTGCGCCACCAATCTGACCAATTGCGCCTATTGCCTCTGCTATTGGGAATACCATGCTGCCTGATTTATTTAATACACCGCTACTAGGATTATACTTGAGAGAATCTTTCCAGCTTGGATAAGAGCTATTCGCACTGGAATAGTAACTACCTCCATTGGGATCTGAAGCTGCCATTAGACATTAAAGTATTTAATCGGAGCATTTCCTGCGCCTAGTTGGGTAAAGCCACGAGCGGCTTCTGCCCCCCTAGATGCTGCGGCTGCAACACCAGTCGTTAAATTAGCTGTCATGTACGGATCAGGGTAACGCGTTAATGCAGCTCTAACACCATCAGCTAACCCACTTATGCCACGATTGATTAAACTATATTTCATCTGTTGATCGCCCATTTGCTTGTAAGCATCTAAACCTTTTTGAAGTGCTCGATCTTGGATGGCTTCTTGCTGTGCCATATACTCGGGACTTGTAAAACGGTCTATTAACCTACTATCGGCAGAAGGCCCATACGCTCGCATGTAACGTTCTTTGTCTTCAGGAGATAATTTTTGATAGTCTGGATTATTAAAAATAGAACCTTGGCCAAGCCCTTCGGTAGCGGCCTGTATAGGCGCTGCGTACCTACCTGTAGTGATTTGAATGTTAGAAGAACCTTCAGCCGGTTGAAAACTATAAGCACCACGAGTGTTTACAGCTGGATCTGGGTATCCAGACTGAAAATTTTTATTGACATTGTAAATAGACATGATCAAATACCACGTACGGCGCCTGTGTTAAGTACAGAAGCTTGATAAGGATTGTTAGACAAGATCTCACGGGTGGTGGCACCAGCTTGTGATTGTGCTCCAGAGGCAAGTTGACCTGCAATAATTTGTTGGTTAAGCTGCCCTTGCAGTTGAGCATTTTGCTGGTTCAGCTGCATTAAACGAGATTTTTCAGCTTCTTTATATTTCTGAAGAATTTGATAATTTTGATTTAAGTACTGACTAGGAATATTCACTCCCATTTCCCTGGCCAGTTGTAACTGTTGTGCCAAAGCCTTGTCGGAAGCTACACCCGGTTCCGAGCCAGTACCGGCACCCTGCCCAGATTCGCGTTGTGCACCAGCAACCGTATTCGCTACATCCCCAACAGCAGCTTGGGCGCCACCAACAAGTTGATTACCCAAGAAAGAAACGCCTTTACCGAGTTGACCCGCAATAGGAGCAGCAAGTAAACCACCTGCAAGTTGGAAAGCACCACGGGCTAATGGGCCTCCAGGGACCATTGCGCTTAAGTTCTGAATCCCCTTACCACCTAAAGCAGTAAGACCAAGGGTTGCAATACCAGCTAACGGATCAGTGGGAAGTTGTTGCAAGCCAACCATGGCTCCTGGAGCGTAACGAGCGCCCCTGGACGCAAGACTCTTGGCCCCAGCTGGCATTCCCGCAACTGCTGCATTAGCGCGGCCTAAACCTTGTTGTGCTGATTGTTGAGCTGAAGCAAATGCTGCTTGCATTTGATCCATGCGATTTCTTAGCATCGCATCAAACGGATCAGATGGATTAACAACGGAATCAGGAACACCCATCCCTGGGATACCCATTTGAGTGTATTGACTAGCCATTTGCAAATACTATTTTTATACCTTAATTTTATCAGCCTATATTTTGTTGTATGGGATCCAAAGGCATTGAACTGTACTGATCTTGATAGTTGCGCAACTCAGGAAGTTTAGGGCGATTAGCCATAGCAATTACTTCATTGACCACATTACCAATTGCAGCACCGCCAACGGAACCGGCTAACCCCGCAAGAATAGTGCGATTGGGACTTACACCACGCCTACCCGCCATAGCAAGCCCCGTTGCTGCACCGGCTGTTGCGGCTGCCGAAGGAATAGTAATTGGAAAGCCTAGGAGACGAGCTTCGGGAACACCCTGAAGATTTTCACCAGTTATTTTTGCAACGCCCAGGCCCAATAAACCGTTGTCTTGGTAATAAGTACGCATAAAATTACCGTACCTTTCAGGTGTTAAATCAGGAATATCTTGTTTTGCTGTTGAGTATTTCAAAGGTTGTCCTTGACGTTGCAAGAACATACGTTGAAAAAGTTCTTCTGCTGGTTGCGAAGTTTCACGGCGATCTTCTGAACCAGGCTCTGAATATTCTTGCGCAAACCCTTTTGGTCTAAATAGTTCTCCTGGGTTAGTAATATCGTAAATACCAGTAGCCGCCCCAATAGGTGCCATGGTTGCAAGGCCTAGCATGCCTTTTTGCGTTGGCGTCATTTTTTCTAGCTGACTTCCAACATTAGGGATTTTATTTATTAATTCTTGCGAAATAGCCATTGGGTTGTTGTATTTCCACCAAAGGCCACGCGTTTGATCTGTGCCCATATCCGTAATCAATCTGGCAGCATACGCACCAAGAAACTCTGCAGGTTTTTCTTTTAAAGTAATTGGCTCCCGCCCAGGTTGTTGTACTGGTCTAAGAATGCCATCTACTTCTTGAATAACTTTTTTACCAGGAGAGCCAGCTGCTAGTGCTTTGCCAAACGCAGGGCTAAAAATACTGTGTATAGCACTGTCGCCCGCTTCAATTGTAATTTGTTCACCTATGTTTTTTCCTTTAGCCAAAGCCTGTCCAAGTTTTGTGTTTTTTAAACTTTGACCAAATTCAATAACACTTTTTGAAATCGACATTAAATTACCCCTCGTGCATAACCATAGGGATCACCCATGTTTTGCATCAATGCTGTTGGGTCCATAGTTTGCTCTAGTCCTTGCATCTGGAACTGTGTACCAGGAGACAAGTTTTGTGCTTGTACACCATTAATCAATAAACGTTGTAATTCTTGTTGTTGTATTGCAGCAGTTTGATCCATTTCTTGAAGCTGTTGTTGTTGCATAGAATTTTGAACCATTGGCATAACCGCAATGCTAGAAGCAATTGGTGAAATTCCTTGAACAACATTTTGTGCGGCTGAAGGCAAGAAATGTGGCGTTGTAACTGTCTTGTCTCCTTGTTTCTGAGTAAGTGTTCCCATCCTTCCAGGGGCCAACTTACCAGCTAACTTCATGCCGCCATAGCCAATACCTAGGTCTACTGCTCCGGCCAAGAGAGAAGTCATTGGGTCTACGCCACCCAACATGTTAAATCCCGTAACCATTACGGCACTAGGAATTGTATTACCCAAGATAGCTTTATTTACCGCTTGCCGTTCCGCAACAGGAAGCATGCCGGTTTTAGTAAGACCCGTTGCAAAATTTCGAAGACTACTTACTAATCCTTGTTTGGTGGCAGCGGGTACCATATCTCAACACTTTTCTTTAATTATATTTCAAATAACCTAGGCGGTTTAACTTCAGTTATTGCCGACTTTTTGAGTGTTTCCGTTTCAGTCTCAAGTTCTTTTTTGAGTATTGGTTTTTTAGATTTACTAAGAAGATTAGCAACACTAGGTTGAGGATCAACCGTATTATCTGCTTGTGATTGTGCCATTTGCATAATGTATCCATTGGGATCTGGATTTGCTGCAGTCGGCATTGGATTTTTAGCTCGCTTACCAGGGGGGATGGTGGGGCTAATTTTATAAGCCTCTACCCAAACAGGATTAAAATCTGGGTTGCTTTGAGGCCTGTGTTCTGTATTGGGTTGACCTGTTTGAAAGTTGTAATCAGTATGTCTAACAAAAGGAGTAATACCAGCAAACAATTGTGTTTGTAAAGGTTCATCTGGATCTACTGAGCCAAGATGAGCATTCAGACTACGTTTACGTGACTGTGCATAGTTAAGAATATCAGACGTATCAAAACGTCCTGGGTTCCAGGGATACTGTCCACCAATGCCCTCGTTTGCTTTGACACGAAATTGATCAGCAAATTTAGTTTTAGTTTTGCTGGGAATATTGTTGGAAGCGCCAATGTATTTGTTTAGATCAAGACGATCATTAGTTCCTTGCATTTATTCCTCACTTTGTTTTTTCTTCTGTAAGCCTACAAGAGTTTGACGTAACCGCGCTTGTTTTACGGTTTTGTCATCATATTTTTCTGGACTAGCAAGTACGTTTTCTTGTAGTTGTGCAGAAGTAATACCTTTTTTTTTGGCTTTAGCCGTGAAGGCACCCTCTTTCATGTCCATATCTTGAATCCACTTTTTGTCTTTCTTTTTTTCAGTCATTTTTATTTCAAAATAGAAAACGTTCCGCTTGAGCCAGAAACTCCTCTTTGTTTCATTATCTTATCAAGAAAAGACTGCGCTTCTCCTGGTTTGCCTGTAAGTTGAAGTTGTCTAAGCTGACGAGCCACATCAAAAGATTCTTGGCTTTGAGGCGTTGGTGTTTGTGTATATTTAGCAGGATTAGCTTCACGTTGCTGAGGATATGTAAAGAAACCTCCAGACTTGGGTTTAGGAGTGGGTTCAGAATTTACAAGAGAAGGAACCTGACTTGCTTCTGGTGTATACAGTCCAGTTTTGGTTTGGGCCGCAGTTCCATATGGACTGCGCTCTGTGCCATAGATACCTACAGAAGCATTGGTATCCATGCCTGCTGAACCGCCACGGCCACGTACTCCAATATCTTGTCCCATGCGTTTACCAGCAAATTTTTGAATAATGCCTTCGCCAGTATCTGCATCGACTAAAGGAACAAGAATGCGTTGCCCTGTTTGAGGATCAAAGCCAATATCTTGTCCAATATTAGAAACAACCCTGGCCCGGCCACCAGAAAGCAAGCCACCCGGTACAATCTCTAAATCTTCAGGCCCAGGTTGGGCCATGCTGGCACCGCGTTCAATATTAGAAAGCTCACCACCTTCCGATTCAAAAGACATGGTGTCAGGAGCAGTTCGCTTGGGACGAACAACAGTACCTTCTCCGCTCCAATCAACTAAGGTACTTGGCGTCCATTTGGAAAGTTCTTCCAGTTGTTGATTGGCAGCCGTTGTTGCACCAGTTAATCTTTTGTTAAGAAAATTTAAATCTGATTCATTGCGTTGCATTTGACTGGAAACATTTCTAAGCTGTTGTCCAAGTTCACGATCTGGTTTTTGATTTAAGCTATACAACAACATGTTTTGCTGCTCGCTTAAAGCGTTCTGTTGTTTGGTTAATTGATTAATTTTTGGAGTAACTTCAACTCGAACATTGCCAAGCCAATCTTTTATTTCATTTTGTTTGTTGACAAAATCTTCTTCAGAGCTAATTGCAGTTACTGCCGAAATAAACGGTTTGCGAAAAGCAAGCTCTGGCTCATTTTCCATTACATCTTTAACGTCTACATTAAATTCTGTCCCGCTAACCATGCGAGTTTTTGGCATTTCCGCCAGGGAAGAAGCTTGCAAGTAACGTGGATCTTCTAAACCAACTTCCATTGCTTGTTTGGTTTTTGTAAACTCACTCCCATATTCATAAGACTTAGGACCCAGGCGAGCAGCTACTTCTTTTTCAACTCTTCCGGGGGTAACAAGCATTCCTTTTTGTTGTAACTCATCGGTAATATCTCCACGTTGTTTAGAAATAAAATCTTTAACAAAACCTGTAGCACTTATCGGTTGATCTTCTAATTCAATACGTTGCCCTGGACCAAGACCCGTACCTGTAGCACTTATCGGTTGATCTTCTAATTCAATACGTTGCCCTGGACCAAGACCCGTTTGTGTTGGGCGAGCTGTATTTAGAACAAAACGCTGGCCAGTACTAAGATCAAGTCCTTCGGCTTGGTCAGTAGGAACACGGCCAAGTATTTGTGTAGCAGCCTTGTTAATTGGCTCATCTTGCTCCATGCCTTGGCGATAGCTGTAATCAGCCATATCTTCCAAAACCTCAACCTGACTCATGTCTAAATCAGGATTTCGTTGAAGAGCAGACTTCATGCGACCCGTCATCTGGTCTTCTGCCGTATCAATAGCATTTAATGCTTGATCAATATGAAAAGGGCGCTGAGCAGCTTGTTGTTCAACTAATGTTGTTGATTGCCTACTTAAATCAACAGTTGATGGTTTGACTGCAGGTACATTTTGTGTTTCGGAGTACCAGGGAGCACTGGGAATGTAACGTGAGCTTGGCGGCTTAGGAACATTGCCTTGGCCCCATGGATCCGTTACAGCGGCGGCAGCAACACGACGTACATTTTGTACAGCTTGCGGAGTTGTTTCCTGTACGATTACCTTGCCTACAACGGGGGCTGCAGCACGACCACGTAATGCACGAGCAATGCCGTAACCACCAGCACCAACGCCCGCAAGTAGGGCTGCTCCTCCCAGGAAATCAAGTAAGCCTGGACCCTGTTTAGGTGATTGAAGACGATTTTGCTGAAATGCCAGTACCTCGGGTGCCTGTTGGGCACGTTCTTCTGGTGTATCCGCAACTGGAGCCCCTGTCGCACGGCTATAAGCGTAAAAATCAGCAGGTGACAGGGGCATTGGACCTTATCGCAACTATTTTGCTCGTTCTTACATTTTATACGGGATAATTTTTAAAATACAAGTTGTATAGTAGGTAAATAACTGATGTTTAGCTAAAACATCCAAATGGATTTAGAACAACGCGCTAATAAAGTAAAAGGCCTTGAAGCAATCAAGGAACAAGCCATGCAAATGGCTGATGAAGGTGCTGATGCACTTGAAGTACGTAGCTTTGTAAACGAAGGAACTAAACGTGTGGCGTATGAACACCCAGACGAAGAAGCATTCCTTAAAGCAGCCAAGGCAACGTTTGGTTATAAACAAAAAAAAGACCGGGATTCAGACTTTTAACCACAATTAGGAAATTTTAGTTAATTACCGGGGATTACACCCCGGTTTTTTTGTGTAAATTCTTGGGCTAAGTAAGGAAAACACGTACAAAACGCAACTTTTACTTCAAAGTAGGGTTTTTGTACTCATAAGGGGGTTACTATGACCCCCAAATGGGGTCAAAATTTACCTGACGCTTCTCCAACTACCCACCCGCAGCGACATACGGAGAGAAAAAAGAAAGCCGTGAGGGGTAAATTTTTGGGAGGGTGAGTGTAGTTGCGGCGAACACCCCTGTGGTGAGAGCCGAACCCTATAGATGCAGGCGATACGACATCGTATCACACCGCAGCCCAAGCCCCGGTCAACTTAACACACCCTAATGTCAGCAAATGCTAACAATTGGGGGTAAGTAGGTACGCCCGCCCCGCCCACGCGTCAAGCAGAACGGTGGCTTTATATAACTAGGGGGTTTACGGGGGATGCGCACCCGTTATCACGCATACAACTCCACCACAACCAAAGGTTAAGTCCATGGCTATCCGTCAAGCCCTTGCTGCCAAGCTCTTATCACTAGCCAACGCTATTGAACAGGACACAAGCAAGGAGAAGCTTCAGGCCAAGATCCTAGTTGGACGACGCAAGTTGGCTGACTGGATTGAGCCTAAGCAACCAACACTAAGCTGATCCGTTTAAGCGGGTTGGGAGGTGCAAACCCTCCCACAGCAATTGCCTCCAGCGGAGATGGGCACCGCACACTCGGAGCTAACAACGTGTACTTCGTTGTTCTCGACGGTCAACAACACAGCGCTCACTTCAACCGTGAGGCGGCAGACGATACGGCGTGGGAACTTTCCTACGAACGTAACTATCTGCAGCACCCTGAAGAGGGTTGCTCAAAAATCTCCGTCCTTTCCTTTATGGAAATGATGGAGTCTCCAGTTGAGATGGTCATCTGACTAGGCGTGAGCCGGGGGATCAAATCCCCCACTCAACTATTGCCACACACTGAGTGTGGCTTAACTCAGATCAATGATGATCTATCAACCTCTAATCGATTCACGTGACAGAGTCATTTGGAATGGTGGTGAGTCTACTCAACTCCACTTCCAACTTGAACTGGAAGGTTATGACGATGAAGCAGAGTGGATCGATGAATACACACGCACTCTTGGTGGTGGTTTACCCAGCAGCATGAGTGAACTTCACGCAGAAATGGTTGACCTGTACAACTATTGTTCTGCTGGTATGCACAACGTCTAATTTGATTTAAATTTGACTTTAATTTGATGTTTGCCCAGAGGGCTTCGGCCCTCTCTGCAGACTTCACTGTCTGCTATCAACACAACTCAACTTCAATACCATGAACGTTGCACAAGTTGAACATCTGCTCATCCACGATGCCCGGCTATTGGCTCGTCGAGACTCTAATACCCATCTACCTTGTATCGATTGGAACATCGAAGAGAAGCGTCAAGCTGCTCTTGAATTGTTCTATGAGTTCCAAGATGGCATGGCAAAGTTCGAAGACCTGTTGCCAATTTGTTCCATACTTCAGAAGAAGGTTGACATCAACCGTATCGCACTGAAGTGGGAACAAGAATATGGCATCGAAGACTAATGGATAACGTACTAACGGTTTGGCGTGTGTGGCATGCACAATCAGTGATTGAGCTAATGGCTCGAACACGGACTGAAGCATTGGTCGCAGGCGCCGAACTACTCAACAAGAAGATTGTTGATTTAAATGTTGTGCGAATCTACGACTGGTAGATGTTTGCAATTTGCCCTCAGCAATGAGGGCTTACTGCAGACTTCACTGTCTGCCGTACGTACATATGTACTACGACCGTTAACTCAACTCAGTACTAACTATGACTGAACTCAAGAAGCTTCCTGACTTCCAGCAAGTCACCATCCATGGACGCATTGCATACATGGAGAAAGCCGTGCATGAAGGCCAAGAGTTCTTGGCTGTAACACTCATGCACACTATTAATGAGAACACGGATGTCCGTGTGAAATTCAACAATAGTAACGGCTTGTTGACTGCATTTATCAACGGCAATCTTGTCGTTGGTCAGGAGCTAACCATTGGCGGTACCATCAAAGGCATTCGTTCTTTCTATATGAAAGACGATGTCCTGACTCCGCTCAAGAATCCAGAGTTTCAAGTACGTGTTATTAGCTATGCTTATGGTGCCAAGCCTAAAGCCGTAGCTACAGTATCGGAAGAAGCTTTGGCTGTCTGACGCCTACACTTAACCTTTCCGGTCGCAAGGCCGGTGGGTTTTCTGTAGGCCTCACTCATGAGGTCTACGTCACTAGCACAACTTACATGAAACACATTGTCAAACTTGATAAAGGCAAGTACATCCACCTTGATTCTTATTTTGAACGTCGTGAGCATCCTTTGCAATCAACCATTGAATCAATCATTGGATTTGGTTTGGTGGTTGCTATTGCAGCAATCACGGTAGGTGCGATGCTTGGTACTGATGTCACCAAGTTAATTAACTTGCCTAACCATCCAGCTCAACAACTTAAGCCATGACTCATTACGTAGCACTTGTCGCAGACTTAACCGGTCGTTATGCTAACGTCTTAGTCCAGGCCAACACCTGGGACCAAGCCATTGACCAGCTCGAAGATGCTGGCTGCGAAGTAATCGAAAATCAATCTGAAGATTACGAAGAGTATGGCATTGGTTTATTTCCACAACTTGAAGAACTCAAGGAGGTGGACGTTATCCCTATCAATGAACTAACCACTAGTTCAGACTTCGTTGTACACAACTAATCATGGAAGTAACCGATCAAATTGACTTTGCCAAACCAGAGCATGTCTCTATCATTTGCAAAGGCACTCAACTAACAGTACACGTTAAAGGCATCACCTCTTCCGTTAAGTTGACCTATCAACTAGAAGGAGAACATGCCTATGGTGATCCTGTTACAAATGAAGTCACGTACAAAGGTCCTAACTTTTGTACACCCCCGCATCCCCCCTTGCAGCAGTCGTAACCGTACTCAAAGGTTGCAGAGCTGCCAAGGGGAAATCAAATTTTAATAGTTGAATGGACCTGAGTATGTCCTTAAACTACTCAGCGCACATACCTTGTGTACTCGGATTCCTGATAACTGACATTTATCGGGATTCCAACTGTCCCATTGCAACTCACCAATGACTTATTCACAACCAGAACTTGATCAACTCCAGGACCAAGCCGTTGCTGACTACGTAGACGCAATGGCGGACTTGGCCTATGAAATGTGCAATGCACTACGCGAAGAATACGCGGAGGTCTTCTATGAAGAACAAGTTAACTAACTATGACACCGTCACCGTATGCGTGGCGGTTGTCTACATCTTATTCACCTTACTCATCCAAGCAATCTCATGGCTCTATCAACTGAACAGAAATTCATGGCCTACGCAGTTGGCTATGAACCCCTCACTGGTGACGAAGCTGAACTCCAGTTCGAACCAGAAGTTAACTACGATCCAGAACAAGACGGTATTCCCAAGCCCGGTAGTATCTACCAGAACAAGCGTGGAACCTACCGCTATTACTGGAAGCCCAGCGGAGGTAACTACAGTCGTGAAGAACGTAAAGACCTCGAAGGTTGGTACGACATCCCGTGCCTCGAAGACCTCGAAGAGTGGACCTTCGACTCAGTCTGCTTCACGCCAGACGAAGAAGAGGTCGAACCAGATCACCCCGACTCTTGGCTTCGGTTACTCTACCTAATTTAATTTGGTATTGCAATTAACTTATTAGGTGGTATACCAGGATAATGCTGTGCATCATATTGATTTATGTTGCGCAATGTATTTTGAAATTCTGAAAGATCAATCATTGCTTTTACTTGTTGTTTTTCAGAAGCCTTTGGGTTTTTAAGAACACTCAAAGCTTGATCTATTCCTTGTTGAATAGACATGCCTGATTCACGCAATGAATCTAGCTCAGCATATTTACCAGCTAACTGCATTACACTACCTTGTTTTAATTATTTTAAATCAAAGACATGCTTCAATTCATCTGCACTACAGCAATGTGTGTCCAACAGTATCTAGGCGTAGGTATAACTACCTACAATCTGGCTAATGCTTTGGTATACACAACTACAACACAGATGTACTACTGTACTAAACAATCACAACTCTATAGTTGTCAACGCACGCCAGTGCCTACTCGATACCAGAATGGATCAGATGCTTTGTACTGATCAATAACTTGATCACGTTCTAGCTCACCAGCAGAAGGTTGTCTTTGCATAAGAGGACCTTCTGTTTGTTGCATAACCATCTGAGGAGCATTCATTCGACGCGTATCAAAACCTACGCGTACAGTATTGTCAGGCATATAGGTAGGACCTAAGCTTGCACTTACATCAAACATTCCTTTATTCAATGACACACTACGATTAGGCACATCTATTGTGCCGCCCCATCCACCAGGCTTACTTTGTTGAGCCTGGAATACACCACCAGGACCAATAGAAACACTACCGCTTGCATCTTCAAATGTAAGGGGTTGTCCAGTTGCCATGTTCAATAATGGATTATCAATCCTTTGTTGAGCAAAATTAAGTCCTGCATCAATATTGTTAACGCTTGTTTGTACAAGGTTATCAATAGTTAATGGAGTGCCAGAGGTGAATTGTTTTTTAATAAGGCCAGCTTGTATGGCTTCTTTAAAATCATCTACATATTTACCTTCGTTTTTAAGGCGTCCAATTTCTACGCCTTCTTTAATTTTATTTAAATAATTACCAGCAAACTCTTGCGGGGTTGGCATTTAACTAACACTGTTACACTTAGTTTATGCCAGGAGTATTGACAGATAGATACTGTCCACCCCCTGCACCCCCGTCAAGAGTACCAGGAGATACCTTTAATCTTCTAGGTACTCACCTTAATCAACCCTCATTCCTTCATCAACACTACTCATGACTACTGCTGAACTACCTGATGATCTCAATGACTACTACAAAGCTAAGGCTAGAGACTTACCTACACGTAACCGTAGTTGTGTAGATGATCTAATGGATGCATTGGACTATGCAGTAATCGATGCACTGCACCATGGTGGTTCTAATGATGCAATCAATGAAGCATTCGATGCAGTAATCAATCATCCAGACAGTACCTGGTCACCAGAAGTCCTTAGCTACCGCATACGCCAAGTCCATTACAAATAACCGAGCAAGTACCACGCATGCACCGAGCATGTACTTATACGGCAAGGTTAAGAATAGGTTAAGCATGGAGTTGGTTCGCATTAGAACCTAAGTCTGGTGCGGCCAGACACTCCATGCATTTCCATTGGCCTGAACAATGGAACCCCTAACTAAACAACCAGTGGCCACTGGGTCTTGCAAGACTCAATCATCGTAACACTTGTTGCGTGCCCATGGCCAGGGGTTGACACACCTGATAGACTTACAACTCAATCAACTGAAACTCAATGGAATTTGAAACGAAACGAGCAATGCATGCATTATTTCGATTAAGTATTGCATCTTTTTGTGAACAAAGTTATCCAGATTTGTATACAAATTCAACTCTGGAAGATGACTACTTTTACATCCTTGAACTAATTCTTAACAACAACAACAACAACGAAGCTTAAACTCATGTCCCTACTTAACGACGCACCTAAGCCACGCATCCCTGACTCAGTGGATGCCCAACGCCTTGAAGCTATGCAACTTGTTGCGCGGATGAAAGAATCTGCAGATAAGTTTGGTGTTGGATTCGTCGGTGGCTTTATTAGCCCCGACGGACAAAAGTTTATGATGACCAATCTTTCTCCTGAAGATACTCAGGCACTATTGCCGGAGGATCTTAAGTGAACGACGAGATTGATTACATTCTTGAAACGTTCAACTTTGAACGTGTCCATGTAGCAATGCTTGCTCTCGATTGGAAGTGGCGTGATCCACTTGCAGTACCAACAAT
>Ga0315284_10004532_pt1 | contig 19730 bp, 11 predicted proteins | sample YL17G09_16_MG_FD_203696 | JGI IMG/M metagenome (GOLD analysis project Ga0315284, IMG submission 203696) | Sediment microbial communities from Yellowstone Lake, YNP, Wyoming, USA - YL17G09_16 | ecosystem: Environmental > Aquatic > Freshwater > Lake > Sediment | place: USA: Wyoming | collected... | reverse complement strand
CAGTGAAACGTGATCGTCTGCTCGACCTCTCTCCGCTCGGGAGGGAAGACACCGTCGAAGCGATGAAGGCGCTCTACATTTCCTCAAGGACATATCTCGACTCTTCGCTAGCGTTCGTGTCAACGAAAAGACAGAGAACTTCCAGGGAGTCTGCATGGATCCAGATCGTGAAGCGCCTGTTCGACAACTACGGGATCATGACCGCGGAGTCTCTGGGAATGTTGCTCGGGCACGAGATTCCCATGCGCGAGATCAGGCGCGCCCTGAGGATACTCGAGGATGAAAAGCTGCTAGTGAAAGGTTTCCTGCTGAGGGGTTCGGGCGCGCTGCATTGGGCCAGCGCTCATACATATTCCATGCTCGGCAATATCACATTCTCTCAGCAAGTGGTGTTGTCTCCCGAGGACAACCTCACGCAGTTCTTGCGCGCGAGCTGCCGCGACCTGCTGCCTGAGACGGGTCGCCACGCGATATTTCAGGGCACGAAAGTGATCGGGTCCTTCGAAGGCAAGATCAAAGCAGGCAGGTTCGAGGTTTCCGATCTCCAGGGAGATCCGACATGTCCTGAGATTGTGGGCGCATATGCTCACTCTCTAGGCCTCGCTCTGACGGATCGCGATGAGGGCAGCGTGTCCGACTGGGAGATCATGGACTTCTACCAGAGGACACACCCAGGGTTGGGCGACGAATGAGATTCGAGGAATCATGAAATCGCCTCCAAGGAGACCCTCCAATTCATTGGAGGGAGGAATTGGAGCGCCAGATATATGTACCATCTCAGACAATCCACTCTCGTAGCTCCTGCGGGCAAGTCGTCAGCAATGACGGGGCGGATAAGATGTCTGTGAAGCCTTCCTGCGGGAGTAGGCTGTTGATACCGAAACGGTATCTTAGGGGCGACATCCCCAAAGTCAACCAACCAATCGTCCTCCGTTCCCAGAAATGGGCGTCCGTCGGGGAACCAACCCCCAAACGAAAACTGGAAGGACAAGCCACTGGATTTATCCGGTGGTAGTTGACAAAGTACGTCTGTCATCCATCCAGTGTCAATGGTGGACCTGTCGTTCCTCGCGAAGGAGCCATTGCCCGCGGCAGCGTTGATCATCGGGGGATTGTTGTCAATAGCCGTCGCCTTGTACGGACATAGGGATGACTCTCACTGGGACGAGGTCGGGACGTTCTTCGGTTTCATCCTCGGCGCTGTTATGTTTGTGATGGCGTTCGTAGTCGGGGTTGAGGGGGCCGTCAATTGGTTCACGCTCGCTGTCATGGTCGTCCTCGCATTGACCCTGTTCCTCAAGCCAATGAGGGAGATACCATGGGCTGGTGTGCTGGGTGCAGTAGTTGGTGCGGTCGCGGCCTTGGCCGCGTCGTTATTCCTGCCTTCGACAGTCTTCGGGATCGACGAATGGATCATCCTGCTTGTCATCTTCTTCGTCGTCGGGGTGATAGTTCACGGGCTGCTCCACTTCCTGGAGGACGTGCTGACAATCGCCACAATGGTGCTCGATTGGAAGCCGACAATGGTGATCGTCGGCATCGTTGCAGTGGCTGAAGGCGCCCTGGTGCTGATGGACCGGTCGATAATCTCATTTCTTTGAGAACAGGCATGCGCCTCCGGGCGCGCGCAATCTCTCGTTGTAGAACAGGTATTCCTGAGCATAGCCTGCATATTCCCCGAAACGCTCAGATGCGAACGTCCTGAGCTTCGAATAGGACCCCTTCTTGTGATAGAGCCTCGCGAGCGCTCTCTCGATGTGGACATCGATCGGGAATGCCTCCAGCCTTCCGAATCCGAACAGAGAGACACAGTCTGCAACTTTGTCCCCGACTCCTGGCAACTCCTTGAGCTCCTCCCTCAGCGAACTGAAGCTGAGCTTGCCAAGGCGCGAAACGCTCTCGTCGTCGATAGTCCTGCAGAGCGAGTGTATGTACCCAGCCCTGTAGCCGAGGCCTAACCCGGCCATTTCAGTTCTTGAGACCTCGCTGAGTCTGTCGTGCGTCGGAAATGCTCTGATTCCATTCACGATCTCCTCGCCGTACCGCGATGAAAGCGTCTCGATCATCTTCGCTATGCGGGGGATGTTTGCGTATGTCGCCAGGACAAAGCTGACCAGGCACTCCCACTCGTCCATCTTCACTATCCGCAGCCCCTTCACATGCGTGATGCCGGGAGCCAACACGGTGTCTTTCGCAAGCTTCCTCTGGATTTCTGGGACATCGTCGGATGCCCTCAGGTGCTCCTGAACGAGTCTCCTAGCATGTTTGCCCCCAGGTCTTGCCTCCACCTCTAGTATCGATCCCCTTTGTGCCATTCTCACGAGCTGATCTCCTAGAGGTCCCTCCCAAAGACCATCACCGAGCCTCCTCCATCGGAAGGTCTGACCGCAGCCAAGGGTTTGGTCGAGATTCAACGGCGCGATTTCTAGTTTGAACTTCATCGGGTCTTCATCCTTCGGGATCGCTATCTCTTGTACCCGATCTTCCGCAAGAAAGTCCTCCTATCCTCAGCATCGTTCGCGGTCTCGACGCCCTTTGGCTTCTCGCCATCTATTACGCCCACGACTCCTCGGCCGCGTTCGTTCTCAGCGACGATCACATCCACTGGGTTGGCGGTCGCGCAGAATATCGTGCACACCTCCTCGATTTCCTTGATCCTGTTGAGCACGTTGATCGGATAGGCATTCTCCAGTATCACAATGAAAGTGTGTCCCGCGCCGATCCTCAGGGCATTCTCCGCGGCCAATTTCCGCAGCTTGTCGTCATTGCCCTCGACTCTCACCAGACATGGTCCTGACGCCTCGCAGAACGCGATTCCGAACTTCACTCCGGGGACGGCTCCAACAATAGCCTCGTACAAGTCCTCGACGGACTTGATGAAATGGGTCTGACCTATGATCACGTTCGCGCCTTCTGGAAAACTCACCCTGACGGACTTCAGTTCCATTCTTGCCCCCGGACGTTGTCAACAACGCTCAAATGGAAATAGGTTTCTCCTGTTCAAGGTCAGTCTGGCTCCTCGTTGCACGAAATCATTATCAGATGGGAAATCAAAACGATTAACTATTTATCCAGGCATATCGTAGAGCGGAGCTAGTATCTCAAGGAGGTCCTACTGATTGCCAGTTTCTAGCGGGGACAAACTCTGTCCGATCTGCGATTCTCCGCTCCAACCAGGTTCGAAGAAGTGCGGATTCTGCGGAACAGATCTCTCAATATTCGACATAGACATCGAGTCCCCCAAGAGGTCGTCCGAGCCAGTCGCTCCCCAGCCGAAGATTTCTGTGGAATCACGTGTCGAGGAGGTACTTTCAAGGCCTGCGGTCCAGGAGAGAACCGCCATCAGGGAGACCCCTTCTGTCGTGTCTTTGCAGCCACCGAGGGTCGAACTGCCGAAGACAGCGCCAGTCCCTGAGGTCAAGAAGGCAGCCGAACCATCCCCCGAGCCGGAGCCTGAGCTGGCAGAGGCCACTGAGTACTTTGAATGTCCCCAATGCGGCGCGACAGTTGAGAACACTGCGAACTCCTGCCAGAAATGTGGAGTCCTCTTCGCTGAGGAAGGCGCCGAGATGTTCGAGTGCCCTGCATGCAATACGCTCGTCAACCTGGACGCTAAATCGTGTCCTGGTTGCGGGGCGATTTTCATTGAGCCGGAGGAGGAGGCGAAGCAGACCGCCGAACCTGCAATTGCCCATAAGGATCTCGAGCCTCCGCTCGCTGAGGTGAAGGTCCCTTCGAGGAAGCTGGAGAAAGCGCCTTCTGCGCCATCGAAGGAGGGAGATGAGAAGAAAGGATTCATGGGTTTCTTCAAGAGGAAGAAGGAACCAGAGCCCGCCCCGGAACCTGGAACGCCAGTAGTGAAAGAGAGCGTTGTACGGGCGTCCGCAGCTCCTGCACCCCTCTCTCAGAAGCCTGCTGAGCCTCGCGTTCGTGAGATCAAAGCCGCGGTGCCGGCACCTGTTGTCCGACCTGCCCCATCTCCAGCTGCGAAGGACAAAGGGAGGGACCTTGCCCGAATGGTCGCGGAGATGAAGCCGCTCCTAGCCCTCGCAAGAGAGAAAGAGGTGGACATCGGCGAGAGCAAGCAGCTGATAGACGATGCGGCGATTGCAGGAAGGGAGAGGCAGATCGATAAGGCCATAGATCTGGTTCAGAAGTCCAAGACTGTCCTCATGTCGAGGCTCGATTCCGACCTGAGTCAGTTGATCAACAGACTCAACGATGAGATCAAGGTCGCGAGGGAATTCGGAGGGGACATCTCCAGGCCAACGACTTATGTTCAAGAGGTTGCTCGCGCCAGGGCGGCGGGTGATGTCGAAGCGGCATACGTGTATGCCGATAAGGTCTCGAAGGAACTCCTGCCTATCACTGGAAGATACAACGAGTTCAAGAAGAAGCTCGCGAATCTCAAGGATCTCATAGTGGACTGCGAGGTCTTCATCGTGGACACGAAGGAGGCCCGGAGGCTGCTCGTGGATGCGACCCGGGCATTCGAACAGAAGGAGTTCGACAAGGTCGACTCGCACATCAAGGCCGCTACCGACAGCCTCTACAAGACGATCCCGGTCAGGATGAACGAGGAGATGAACAAGGCGAAGGAATTGCTTCGAGATGCGAAGGTCAGGGACGTCAACATCACACCGATGCTTACGACCCTGAAATCCTCAGTGAACATGCTGAAGTCCGGGGACTATGCGCACGCGATCAAGGAGATGCGCGAGTTCAGAGAGATGATGAAGAAGGCGGCTTGAGGTTTTTTCGGAGCTATTTCGGCCTGCAGCAATTCAGGTCAAGTTCAGGACTTCCATCTCCCTTTCTAGGATCGATATCTCCTGGGGTTTCATCGTTTCTGGGCTGAGGGATACGGCCAGTATCGCTTTCGACTCCGAAATCTCATCGATCAGGCTTCTCACGAACCTCAGAACCGCTTCGAAGTTCGTGCTGCTGACTAGGTACTGTATTCCGTCCAAAACGATTATGCTCTTCTCCTCCGTTCCGATGAATTCCTGGATCGTGTGGACCAGCATCTCAAGCGAGGGCGGGATCGTCTTCTCTTGGGAGCTCTCTTTATCGGTCAACCAGAGTATCTCGGGCGAGACCTTGAATTCGTCCCGAATCCTGCGCGGGTTCATGCGCGTGATGACCAAGCCAGCATATCCCTCGTCCATCTTCCTTCCGAGCAGGACATTGCTGTACATCGGGCGCTCTTCCTCCACCAGATAGCAGTGGCCAGGATCCGCCTTTACCTCCTTCATGATCTCTCTTCTGGTCTCATGCACGGGAGCAAGGGGTTTCAGGATATCCGATACAAGGTTGAGGTCTACGTCGAGCTTCATGATGGATGAGAACGCGATTATCTTGGTGAGAGTGCTTTCGAGCTCTCTCACATTCGAAGTCACCCTATCCGCGATGTATGTGACTATCTCGTCGCTGAGTTTCAGGTTCTTTTCATGTGCCTTCAGTTTGAGTATCTTCACCCTCGTGTCCATGTCCGGGGGCTGCAGGTCGGTCGTGAGCCCCATCATTATCCGCGAGTTGAGCCTTTCGCTGAGGCCCGGGATTTGCGCCGGAAGCCTGTCGCTGGCGAACACCACCTGTTTCTTCGAATCGATCAGATACTCGATGACCTGTGCCATCTCTGTCTGTGCGGCCTCGCTCGCTGCGAGGAATTGCATGTCATCTACTAGCAGCAGGTCCTGTCGCTTGAGGTCCTCCCTGATCTTATGCCTGAGCTGCTCGTCCTGCGACTGGCTCAGCGCCTCGACGACCCTGTCAGCAGGAACGTAAGCGATCCTTGCATTCTTCATCTTGTCATTCACATGGTGTCCTATGGCAGATAACAGGTGCGTCTTGCCCAGGCCAGATCCGCCGAAGAGAAGTAGCGGGTTGTACGCCTTGCTCGGTGCATTTGCTACCGCCACCGCGGCCGCGACGGGGAATTTCGATCCCGGACCGACGACGAAATTGTCGAACGTCATCTCCTCTGGCAGCGGCTTCATGTAGGTTGGAGCCGGCGCCCCCACTCGCTCGGCGCTGCACTTCGGGCACCTCCCGTCTGCGTCTATCGGTCCGTCACACCGAGGACACCTTCTCTCCACTGCCTCCTCGGGAGCAGTCTGGTATCGCAGTATCAGGTCGTAGACGTCGGCGGCCTTCTCGTCCTGCTTCTTCTTCTCCATCTCTTTCTTGATGGATTCCTCTTCGGTCTTTCGCTTCTGGATCTTGCGTTTGATCTTCTCCTGTAGGAACTCGACGTCCGATTCGATCTCTGCTATCTTCGTCCGGTCATCCAGCTTTGTCCTGATCTCCTCGATCTCTTTGTCGTGTCCCATCACTGGGAAGTTGTTGACAATGACCTCGAACTGCTTGAGCTTCTGCGCATCCTGCTCGAATGCTGAGAGTTCTTTGGTGAGCGCCTGCTGGCCCTTCTTGTGTGCCTCTTCGAGAGTCTCGACCTTGAACCCCTTCCTTCGCCAGAGCTCGATTATCTCCTTCTGTGAGTCTACGGCCTCCTCTTCCTCTTCGGGGGTCTCTTCCTCGACCTCCTCAGCAGCTTCCTCTTTGGCAGGCTTCGCTGGCGGCGTAGCATCGGACAATCGTGCGTCTGGGAATCGCCTTTCGAACTCCTCGATTGGCACTCTGCTATGCAGCTCTATGTTGGAGCTCTTGTCCTGAGAATCCTCCAGTATGAATCTAAGAGATTTTTCTCCGGTGTAGATCCTTCGCAGCTCTCGCGGTTTCGATTTCTCGAACTCGTAGACCGCCATCATCGGAGATCCTTGCTCTACAACAAGGTATCCGATGGAGCTCATGATCTCCTTCGCCAGGGTGACTCGGATGTATCCTGTGAAGCTGTACTGCTTCAGGTCTGCAAGGATCCCCTTCAAGGACTCGGGACCGCCTTTGGCGGTCCGAACGACGATTCCTTCGGGGATGCGCAGGTCTGTAACCATTTCGGGTGACCAGTGGAGAAATACCGTCGAGCCCTTAAAAGCCTCTCGCCCTCTCCCCCCGACTGGATGACGACGGCAGGTTCCACTAATGGTCAAAAACCTTAACTAGGAAAACCCACTTCACAACAGCCTGCTTGCCACTGTAGCTCAGCGGTTGCGTCCTCCGAAAGGGGGATGCCGCGAGAGAGCGGCGGTTTCGTAAACCGCAGGCCGGGGGTTCGACACCCTCCAGTGGCTCCAATCACTTCTGGCAACTGATCTCATCGGGCAATTCTAATAAACCACAGAAGCTATGGTCCTGTCAATGACTGATGAATCGGTCGTTTATTCCCACACGATCGTGTGTCCTCAATGCGGTCTGCATTGTTCCGGTTACCTGCAGGAGATCGGAGATGGAAAAGGCATGACGAACTGCCCGCGATGTGGTGCGGTCATTACTCAGCCATTGCCCGCGCACTATGTGTCTCAGATCCCCCCGGTGGACTACAATTCGCCTGTCCATCCGCACGTCCACATCAGTCATTACCCAGGCCTGTACAATCAACCGAAGCACGCGCCTCGGTTGGATTTCGCGGACCTCGCGAGGGTGACATATTCGCCCACGAAGGCCTTCGTCAACCTCTACCTGTCTTCGAACCTGCAGAGGGCGTTGGCGTTGGTCGTCGTTTTCTCCATGGTTTCGGTGGTCGTGAGCATGCTCGTGACCGCCGACATGGGCGACATGTTCGGCTACACCACAGGCGACGCCATCGAGATGGGGTTGCAGGCCTCGGTGAACTTCATCGTCTCTCTCCTGGCATTTTTGATATATGGGCTGACGGCCTCACTGATATCGAAGGGCATTTTCGGAGGTAGGGGCGAACGAAGCACGACGATAACCCTCCTAGGGTACTGCTATCCCTCCTATGTGCTCCTGAGCATCGTCATGCTGCTCGTCTTCAATGTGGGTTTTCATGGCCTGGATCTCAGCAGAATCCACGACTGGACCAACGCGGAGACTGATCAAGCCCTTGTGGCTGGCATGATACTCATGGTGACTGCGGTCCTGGGTCTCATCTGGTTGCTGCTGATCACGAGTAAGGCGATCAGCGTGTCGAACGACATCGCGACAGGCGAGGCAGTTCTCTCCTCCCTGCTCGCTGCCGTAGCTGCGGGCGTCGTCTTCATAGTCGTCGGAATGGTGATGCAGCTTCCTATGGGCCTCTTCCTCTGATGGACGTTACTTCAAGAGGTCATCAACCATCTTCATCGCGCAGAGGTCGCCGCACATCGAGCAGACCTTGGGGCTGTGAGACTTCCTTTTCTTGTGATACTCTCTCGCCCTTTCCGGATCGACCGACAGTGAGAACATCTTGTCCCAATCGAAGGCTTTTCTCGCCTTGGACATCTTCAAGTCCCACGCACTCCCGCGTCCGTGCGCCAAGTCGGCTGCGTGCGCCGCGATCCTGCTGGCGACCACACCTTCTCTGACATCCTCGACCGTGGGGAGCGAAAGATGCTCTGACGGCGTGACATAACAGAGGAAGTCTGCGCCGAAGTACGCGGCAAGGGCTCCGCCGATCGCGCCCGTGATGTGGTCGTACCCCGCTCCTACATCGCATACCAGTGGACCCAGAACATAGAACGGTGCCCCCTTGCAGACCGCTTTCTCGATCCTCACATTCGCCTCTATCTGATTCAGAGGGACATGTCCTGGACCTTCAACCATGGCCTGCACGCCCGCCTCGCGCGCTCGCTCAACGAGTTTGCCGAGGACTATCAGCTCATGGATCTGTGGCACATCGCTCGCATCCGCGATGCAGCCAGGCCTCAATCCGTCGCCCAGGCTCAGAGCGAACTCGTGCTCCTTCGCCATCTCCAGAAGATAGTCATAGTCCTCATAGAGCGGGTTCTCCCGTCCGTTCTGATGCATCCAGGCGACCAGAAGGGCGCCTCCCCGAGAGACCACGCCGGTGACACGCTTGTGCTTGACGAGCGAGGCGGAGGTCTGCTTCGTCACACCGCAATGCACTGTCATGAAATCCACGCCATCACGAGCGTGCTGCTCGATGGTCCTGAAAAGGTCGTCGCTGGACATGTTCGCGGGCCCGCCCTTGTGAGCTGTCTTGCAGACCGCCTCGTAGATCGGGACGGTCCCGATTGGCACTGAGCAGGCTTTCATGATCCTCTGCCTGATGTCTCGTATGTTGCCGCCAGTGCTCAGGTCCATGATCGCGTCGGCGCCGTACCGAATGGCCACCCTGGTCTTCTCGACCTCCTCATCCAGGTCGACGTAGTCTGGCGAAGTGCCGATGTTCGCGTTGATCTTGACTCTGAGCCCTTCCCCAATCGCGCAGGGCTTGAGGGTCTTGTGCCTTGGATTCGAAGGAATCACTACTCTCCCAGCCTTGAAGAGTCTGGTGAGCTTGTCTGGCTCGATTCCCTCAATCTTCGAAAGCCCCTTCATTTCCTGTGGAAAAGACCTTTTGTTCTGGCTCTTCATCGGACTCTTGGTTACAGATGACCCCATCGGTATTAATCCTTTCATTAGCTGCGATGTGGGTCTTCTCACCCAGACTCCTTGGGTGGTGGACTCTCATGCTTTTTTCGGGTCCCGCCATGGTGCTCATCGCCCTCCCCCTCGGAGCCCGACGTCAACCCCTCGGAAGCCTCATCGGCATGCGCCGACATTTCCTATGGAAATCCAACCTGCAAATCGGCAGTATGTTGCAGTGGAAACAAAGGGGGGTTTTGCATGCAGCCAGATAGTATTCTGAAAGCATTTATATACGCGCAGTCCATTATGAAAATGAAGGCCAAATAAAGCGCCGAAAATCGGATGGGATGCGCGAGGAAATAACCGATGTTTGAGCCTGCGTGATAGGGGCGGAAATCTCATGGAAGATACTGCGTATGATGCAGAAGAAATCCAAGTCCTAGAGGGTTTGGAAGCCGTTCGAAAGCGGCCGAGCATGTACATCGGCAGCACGGACTTTCACGGGCTTCACCACCTGGTGTATGAGGTCGTTGACAACAGCATCGACGAGGCGATGGCTGGCTACTGTACGACGATCACGGTCGTCCTCAACGACGATGGCAGCGTTACGGTCGAGGACGATGGTAGGGGCATCCCCATAGGCATGCACGGGAAGTACAAGCAGGAGACCCTAGAGCTCGTGCTTACGAAGCTTCACTCGGGTGGCAAGTTCGACAAGAAGGCGTACAAAGTCTCTGGCGGTCTGCACGGTGTCGGCCTCAGCGTTGTGAACGCCCTCTCCGAGTGGCTCGAGGTCAGGATCAAGAGAAAAGGCAAGATTCACTTCCAGAGATACGAGAGGGGCGTGCCCACCAGCCCCATCAAGGTTGATGGGGACACGGAGGGTACTGGCACCATCATTCGGTTCAAGCCGGACGCTCAGATCTTCGAGAGCACGGAGTTGAACTATGAGACTCTCTCAGGGAGGATGCGTGAGTTCGCCTTCCTGAACAAAGGCCTCAAGGTATCGATCTCCGAGCAGAAAACGAGCCAGTCGAACACCTACAAGTTCGACGGCGGCATCGTCGAGTATGTTCAGTTCATCAACAGGAGCAAGGCCAGCCTTCACGAGAAACCCATCTACATCTTCGTCGAGAGAGGAGGGCTCTCCGTCGAGATGGGCATGCAGTACACAGACAGCTACTCGGAGAACATCCACTCCTTCGCCAACAACATCAACACGATCGAGGGGGGCACTCACCTTGCGGGCTTCAGAGCAGCTCTCACGAGGACCATCAACGACTATGCCAAGAAGTACGGATTCCTGAAGGGCAACGAGGAAGGCCTGAGCGGGGAGGATGTGAGGGAAGGCTTGACGGCGATCCTGAGCGTGAAGCTGCCCGAACCGCAGTTCGAAGGCCAAACGAAGACGAAGCTGGGCAACAGCGATGTCAGAGGCATAGTCGAGTCTGCGGTGAGCGAGAAGCTGTTCGAGTACCTCGATGAGAATCCGAAGGTGGCTCAGGCCTGCATAAGCAAGGCCCTACTCGCGTCTCAAGCCCGAGAGGCTGCGCGCAAGGCGAGGGAGCTCACTCGCAGGAAAGGCCTCCTGGATGTGGGGAACCTTCCGGGCAAGCTATCGGACTGCACCGAGAAAGATCCGACCAAGTGCGAGCTGTTCCTCGTCGAAGGCGATTCCGCAGGCGGAAGCGCGAAACAGGCCAGGGACAGGTCGTTCCAGGCCATCCTACCGCTCAGAGGCAAGATACTGAACGTCGAGAAGGCGAGGCTCGACAAGATGCTCAAGAACACCGAGATACGGACGATAGTGACCGCCCTCGGGACCGGCATCGGATCCGAGCTGGATATCGAGAAGGCCAGGTATCATCGGGTCTGCATAATGACCGATGGTGATGTCGACGGCGCCCACATACGCACCCTTCTGCTGACATTCTTCTTCCGATACATGCGCCAGATGATCGACCGCGGCTTCATCTACATCGCGCAGCCACCTCTGTACAGGCTCAAGAAGGGCAAGACGGAGAAGTACGTCTACAGCGACAAGGAGCTCGCTGAGCTAGTCCGGGAGGTCGGCGAGGGCGCTGACATCCAGAGGTACAAGGGCCTGGGTGAGATGAACCCAGATCAGCTCCGCGTCACGACCATGGACATGAAGTCCAGGGTCCTCAAGCGCGTCACGGTCGAGGACGCGGTGGAGGCGGACGAGCTGTTCACGATTCTCATGGGCGATGCCGTGGAGCCTCGCAGGCTGTTCATCCACGACCACGCGAAAGAAGTGGAGTTCTTGGATGTGTAGGTGAGTGCAGATGGACGACGTCGTGCAGGAACAGCAACAGATCGCCTTGAGGTTGGTCCAGAGGCCGATCGAGACCGAGATGAAGAAGTCCTATATCGACTACGCCATGAGCGTCATCGTCGGGCGAGCGTTGCCCGACGTCAGCGACGGGCTCAAGCCGGTCCACCGAAGGATCCTCTTCGCCATGAACGAGATGGGCCTGGCGCACAACAAAGGCCACAAGAAGGCGGCCAGGGTCGTGGGCGAGGTCCTGGGCAAGTTCCATCCTCACGGCGACATCGCGATATATGACACGCTCGTGCGCATGGCGCAGGGATTCTCCTTGCGCTACCCGCTCATCGACGGCCAAGGCAACTTCGGCAGCGTCGACGGGGACTCCGCTGCGGCGATGAGGTACACCGAGTGCAAACTGTCCGCGATAGCCGCTGAGATGCTGAGGGATGTCGACGAGGAGACGGTCGACTTCGCCCCGAACTTCGACGGCACGCTCAAGGAGCCTCTTGTCCTCCCGGCGAAGCTTCCGAACCTGCTGGTGAACGGTTCTCAGGGCATCGCGGTCGGCATGGCCACGAACATTCCACCTCACAACCTGAGCGAGATCGTGGACGCTGTCTCATTGATGATCGACAGGCAGATCAAAGGCCAGGACACCGAACTCAGGGACCTCATGGATATCGTGAAAGGGCCGGACTTCCCGACTGGCGGCGTGATCTATGGAGCCCAGGGAATAGTCGAGGCGTACGCTTCTGGCAAAGGGCGCATCCGCGTGAGGGCCAGGTACACGATCGAGCATGACGAGGACACCGGCAGGGCGGTCTTGATCTTCACAGAGATACCCTACATGGTCAACAAGTCGAAGCTCCTGGAGGAGATCGCGGAGATGGTCAAGTCGAAGGCCATCGAGGGCATCTCCGACCTCAGGGACGAGTCCGATAAGGATGGCATGAGGATTGTCATCGAGCTGAAGAGGGACGCGATCGAGGAGATCGTCCTGAACCAGCTGTTCGCGCACTCACAGCTTCAGACGACTTTCGGCATCAACAACCTGGCGCTCGTGAACAACCAGCCCAGGGTCCTGTCGCTGAAGGAGATGCTAGACTATTACATCGAGCACAGGTTCGACGTGGTCAAGAGAAGGACCGAGCACAGGCTGAGGGAGGCCGAGAAACGCGCGCACATACTCGCTGGCCTGATGATAGCTCTCGACCACCTCGACGAAGTCATCAAGATCATAAGGAAGGCCAAGATGAGGGAGGAAGCGCGGAACGGCCTCATGGCGAAGTACCTTCTGTCGGAGGAGCAGACCAAGGCCATTCTCGAAATGCAGCTCCAGAGGCTCACCGGCATGGAGATGCAGGCCGTCAGAGACGAGGCGGACGCAACCAAGAAACTCATCGACCAGTTCAGATCCATCCTCAAGGACGAGAAGAAGATACTGGGCATCATCAAGTCGGAAGCGGTCGCGGTCAAGGAGCAGTTCGGCGACCCCCGCAGGACCACGATCGAGGCGAACGCGATCGACATGGACATCGAGGACCTCATACCCGTCGAGGACGTCGTCGTGATGGTGAGCCAGACAGGCTACATCAAACGCCTGCCCCTCGACACATACGAGTCGCAGAAGAGGGGTGGAGTAGGCCTCGTGGGCATGGAGACCAAGGAGGAGGACTACGTCGTAGACCTGTTCGTCACGTGCTCCCACGACTATGTGATGTACATCACGAACAGAGGCCGGGTGTACTGGCTCAAGGCGTACAAGATACCGGTCGGCGGAAGGCACGCCAAGGGCAAGCCGGTCGTGAACCTGCTGGAGCACCTCGAGGATGGCGAGAAGGTGGTCAACACGATCCCCGTGAAGCTGTTCACAGACGACACATACCTCGTGTTTGCCACCAAGAAGGGCACCATCAAGAAGACGCGGCTCTCAGCGTACTCTCATGTGAGGACGAGCGGTATCATCGCCATCAAGTTGGACGATGATGACGAGGTCGTGGATACATCGATCACCGATGGCACCAAGGAGATCATACTCGCAACGACGAAAGGTCTTGCCGCGAGGTTCGTCGAGACCGATGTCAGGCCGACCGGCCGCGCGACCTACGGCGTCAGGGGCATCAGGCTGACGAAGGGCGACGATGTCGTCAGCATGGCGGTCGTGGAGCCAAAGGACCAGCTGCTGACGGTCTGCGAGAACGGCTTCGGCAAGCGCTCTCTCGTGGAAGACTACAGGAAGATACGCAGAGGGGGCAAAGGCGTCATCACGATCAAGACAGGTGGAAGGAACGGCGATGTCATCTGCGCCATGAAGGTCACGGACGACGAGGAGCTCATAGTCACCAGCGTCAAGGGCATGGTCATCAGGATGCCGGTGAAGGGCATCAGCATCATCGGACGCGCGACCATGGGGGTCACGCTCATGAAGCTGAAGGAGCGGGACAAGGTGACAGCGGTCGCACGCCTCGTCAGGAGCTCAGATATGGAGCGGGTCGTCGAGGCGGGAAGGACACTGACCAGCTGCCCATCGCCCAACGGCGATGTCGTCGACGAGGACCGCGAGGACAAGGAAGAGTCAGAGGAGACCGAAGAGGACCCCGAGGACGACAAGGAATAGGCCAGGAACCCGACTGACTGGCCGCGATTTCAGAATTGATAACGGCTCACAAAGGTTTAATAGACCTCAACCCATTGAAAAGTGCAGGCGCCTGAACAGCGTCCCCCCATCAGGAGGTCTCAGTCTTGTTCAAGGATTCCATACCAGGCTTAGAAAAGGTCTTCAAGAGCGATGTCGACAGGCCGAAGGTCATCCTAGTCACCGGTCCTCCGGGCTCGATGAAGACCACATTCTGCTACTCGCTGATGTCCAACTATCTCAAGGATAAGAACGAGTTCGGGCTCTACACCACGCTCGAGGAGACGGTCGACAGCCACCTGAAGAACATGGAGAGCATCGGCGCGAAGCTCTCGATGAAGATGCAGATATCCGACCTCACGGACCTCCGGGAGATAGACCAGATCGACGAGGTCATCGGTCAGGAGGCGCAGACGGACTACGTCCTCTTCATCGAGAAGATGATACAACGCTTCAGGAAGACACACGGCGACAAGTTCTCGATATTCGTGCTCGATTCGCTGGGAGCATTGTACTCGCTGATGGAGAACGTCTCGGACATGCGCAAGAAGATGTTCTACTTCTTCAAGATGCTCAGGGACAACAATCTGACCTGCTATATCATAATGGAACGATCACTGTCAGGAGAGTCACAGCTCCTCGGGAACGAGGGATTCCTCGCTGATGGAATACTCATGCTCGGCCTCGACAGACAGCGCGGGAAGCTGATGAGGTTCCTGCAGGTCGAGAAGATGAGGGCCGTGGAACACAGCATGGAGAGGCACGCTATCGAAGTGGGCAAGAACGGCATCCAGGTGCTCGGGCCGCTGCTCACAGCCCCCTGAGCAAAACTTTGTAGTAGTCCGCAGACTATATGTGTGCCCAGACAATCCCGTGCTCGCGCTAGCCGAGCAACAAACCACCCGAAAAGGGATGAATGATGGCAGAAGACCAGTCAATCGAAGCGATAATCGAGCAGGCCGTCAAGCGACTCAAGACACAAGAGGCCGAGGCGAGAAAGAAGGAGCTCGAGCTGAAGGTCGAGCGCGAGGCGGTCCAGAAGCAGAAGTCCGAACTTGACGCCCTCGAGCAGAGGCTGCGCGAGAAAGAGGACGCGAACAGGGTCAAGGAATCATCATACGATCAGCGTGCTGGAGAACTCAAGACACGCGAGGCTTCCATACAGGAGCGTGCGAGCCAGGTCGAGGCCAGGGCCGCAGAAGTATCGAAGATCGAAGCAGGTGCCAAGGCTGCGATGAACAGCGCCGAGGCGAGAGAGAAGGACGCATCCGACCGTCTCAAAGAAGTCGACGGTTACCAGGCCGAGGTCGCGGGGAAACGCAAGAAGCTCGTCGACAGGGAAGAGATGCTGAAGCGATCCGAAGAGGAGATCCAGAGGATCCTCGAGCAGATGACATCGAGGAGGGACGCGCTCGTCGCGAGGGAACGCGCGCTCGCGGAGGAAGAGACATCTCTGAGGCACGACAGGGACAAGCTTTCCGAGGACGCTCGAAAGCTCTTGGACAGGCAGAAGGACATGATATCGAAGGGCGTGGCCACGCCAAGGTCTGAAGCGGAGGGCGAAGCGACCACTTCGTTGAGCGAGGATGAGATGCTCTGCCCGGGTTGCCGGACTGTCATAAGCAAAGATGCTATCATGTGCTACGCCTGCGGTCAGAAGATCAGAGACGAGAACATGGGGGAATCGGAGAAGGCCGAAGAGCAGGCAGCATCTGATGAGGAGATCCCGTGCCCCAACTGCAAGACCATGGTGAGCAGGGACGCCCTGATGTGCTACGCCTGCGGCGTCAACATCAAGGACGCCTTGGCGAAGCTCGAGACGAAGATCGAATCGGGGGATGCGGAGAAGACAGGCATGTTGCGCAGACCGCAGATTTTTGTCAAGAAGATTGTGAAGAAGAAAATTGCATAGCCAGATGGCAGACAAAAGCCTTCTGCGCAATGAGAATGCGGTAAATACATTTTTATATGGATGAACTGCTTACTTCTTCCGCAGTACCCAGATACACTGGGTTGGTGAACTTATGAAAGGCAAAGCTGACAAGCTCGTTGCCAATAGAACTCTGAGTGCATTGGTCGTATTGTGTGTCGTGTTGTCCGCATTCGCGGGCTTCATGTTCCTGGTCAAGCCGGCCTCCATCAAGGCCGCTTCCCTTGGCGACCTGAACATCGTCGGAACGAGGTACACAATAGAGAACATCTACCAACCGTTAGACGGCAACGTCACGATCGGTGCCGGCGGAGAGCTATTCATCAAGGATGCCACCCTCGCTATGGTCAGCGTCAGCATCGATGATCCTTATCACAAGCATTACATCACAGTCTCAGCTGGCGGAAAACTCACACTGGAGCATGCCACGATTACAACATATCTCGACCAGCTGTCATCTTGGCCATTCCTTACCCTGACTGTCAAAGACGCTGGCTCGATGATGACTGCGACAGCAGGCTCGGTTCTGATGTTCCCAGGTAATCTTGACATCAACACACAGGCGCAGGTATCACTGCATGAGACGACCGTTACGGCTCATCCGGATGACGCAATCAGCCGATATTATGCGAGCACCTCTACCGCTGCGGGAGACCTCGCCAATGACGGCCCCCGTATTAGTTTAGCCACAAATGCCAGACTCTCGATATTCGATTCGTCTCTTGAACACCTGCCCGAATTCCCCGTAGCTCCCCAGACAGCGTATAATCTAGAACTGAGCGGCAACTCCTACTTCCTATCTGTCAACAGCTACGTTGGAGTTGATTATGTTCCGGTTACTAGCCCGAAGACGCACAACGTTCTGTCCCTCAGAGATTCCCATGCTTTTCTCTACGGGACAACTTTCGAAACGTATACAGGCTCTCCTGCTGACAGAGCCGACCCGATTGTAGTTCTGACCTCTACATCCAACGCTACGGTGTATAGATGGGTGAACGTCACAGTGGGAGACGAATACGGCGTTCCAATCTCGGGTGCAAAGATAAAAGCAGTATACACGGGGTCCTCGAGTCTGGCGGGACAGATTGCGAAGTACTATAACTATACTGCCGGCAGCGTGCCTATCGTGCCACCTGCAGAGGTACTCGACTATCTTGGCGTTACTGCCGTCAACTTCAACGTGACGAAATCCGATGGAAAGGCTGTTGTGCCGTACATGAGCGACATAATCACGTACGATAGCGCAGGAACGGTCTCTCAGTTTGTCGGTTCGTACTTGATGAATGGCAGCGTGAGGATCGGGCCGACGTCATACAGCTCTGTATCCTCGTTTGCATTCCCTGCGCCATATCCTGCGATGAGTTCGGCCGACCGATACTACTCACAAACTGTGAGGATCGAAGGGGTGTCTGCTCAGAGCCCGGATTCATCTAGATGGCTTGTGGTTCCTTTGTCACCTGGGGTTCCATCTCTCGAAATCAGCAACATGACATACTACCATGCTGGCGATGTGATTGTCGCCAATGATGGGACGCTGAGATTCTACAATGCTGAACTCCAGATGATTCAGACTTTGCCATATCAGAGGACAATCTACGTTGACAACACAACTGGACACCCAGCGATGCTTGTCTTCGAGAAGTCAAAGATGGTCAGCCCCCTCCCGATCAACATCACTGTCCAGGGATACGCTGTCCTCAAGATCATGAACAGTTCTCTCGAAGGAGTCAACATCTTCGCCCGTGAGAACTCCAAGGTCATACTCATCAACGCGACCATGAACGGCAAGCTGTCGACTGCGTGGGACGCGTCAGCCGAGGTGATCGTCAAGGATTCCGCTCTTGCTCAGGCTCCGCTGTTGTCTGGCGAGAGCAGAGGGCATTTCACCAACTCGAGCATTTCATCTGTGGCAGTTGAGGGGAACGCGTTGGCCTACATCTACAGATGGATACATGTGACGGTTCTCGACGCTGCTGGGAAACCGCTTCCTGGTGCTACTGTGACCGCTCACTCCTATCCAGTTTGGATCCCAGGGATTCAAAACGGGTCAGCGGTGTCTAGCGAAGCGCCTGACTCCTTGGGCGTCGCGAAGGTGAACTCGCTCGCTTCGATCCTCACATCCGCCGGTCCACCATATCGTTATGTGGGCAACTACATGGTGAGCGCGAACTACATGACCTATTGGTCGACTGCGAACATCTCCGTGGGAGTTCTACCGTACTCTGAACCGCTCGGGAAGAATGCGACCTATGCGACCATGTCGATAACGGGCACGAGTCCGAATCTCGTGCTTCCGAATCTGACCGTGCATCAGACATGGTCTGCTCCGTATCCAGTCTGGGCGACTCTGACAACCTCGAGGTCTGGCGATCAGAACCCGTTGCCAGGGGAGAACGTCACAGTGCACGCCACGATCTACAACGACGGTGTCTCATACGCATACAATGTGCGAGTCAACTTCTATGACCATGAGGTCAACGCGAGTACTCCTGATGAGTCGCGACTCATCGGGACCGTTGTCATTCCCATGATCAGACCCGCCGGAGAACACGCTGACGTTCAGGTCTATTGGACCGCAGCTGGCATAGTCTCTCCGAGTGAGCACACTCTGATCGTAAAAGTGGATCCGGATAACACGGTAATGGAACTCGACGACCCAGCCGTTACGCTTGGCTACGGTTTCTTGACCGTTCAGAGTCTTCCGGACCTCTATGTGTTCGCGGGACCAGAGGGCGCTCGCGAGATAACCTGCTCGGCGACTACCATTGTCGTGAACTCTACAGTCACCCTTTCCGCCAGAGTCCACAACCTCGGAACTCTATCGGTGTCTAACATCCCGGTGTATTTCTATGATGACGGTACGGAGATCGCCAATACGACGGTTTCCGTGTCCGCAGGAGGCCAGGGACAGGCCTCGGTGTTTTGGATGCCTACGATGCCAAAGCCGGTCCATACGATTCGAGTTGAGGTGAATCCATTGCCGCGGAGCGTTGTTGAATTGGACTACCTCAACAACGTGGCATCTGTGCCGTTCGAGGTCCTCGACTACCCTGACCTTGACCTGTCCGCGATGTCAGTCACGCCTTCAGGCGCTGCTCCTGGTGGCGATACCGTTGTCGTTACAGCTACTCTGAAGAATCTGGAGAGGGCACCTGTGTCGACCCCGTCAGGTGTGCTCTGGGTTGACTACGCCTCCGAGAGGATAACCGTTCAGTGGAGTCTAGCCGGCGTGACACTGACCGATCTCAGCGGCAGTGTCCAGATTAGTGCGATGTTCACCGCTCCGATCCTGACTCTCAGGACGGATGCTACGCTGACATTGATGGCCAACCCTGATCACACTCCAGTCGAGAAGACATATGCCAACAACGTGCTCTCGACAACAATAGCCTTCTTGGACGTGAGGCCAGACCTGTCGGTCGTAGTATCGGATACAGTCAAGGACA
>Ga0315284_10004531_pt1 | contig 19732 bp, 11 predicted proteins | sample YL17G09_16_MG_FD_203696 | JGI IMG/M metagenome (GOLD analysis project Ga0315284, IMG submission 203696) | Sediment microbial communities from Yellowstone Lake, YNP, Wyoming, USA - YL17G09_16 | ecosystem: Environmental > Aquatic > Freshwater > Lake > Sediment | place: USA: Wyoming | collected... | reverse complement strand
CAGATGATCGAGGCGTGCAGGTTGCAGGCCGGGGATTTCTGGGTGCCGCTCGCTCCCGGCAGCACCAAGGCGGTGGAGCGCAAGGGCGACATTTTGCGCAAAGCCTGACCCGGGCGGCGCGCGCCGCCCTTGGCCCGCAATCCCGTGTCAGCATCTCATAGCAGCCGAAGACGAGGCCGGGCCGCGGGCCGGCTGGAGATGGCCCGCCATCATTCGTCCGGCCTTCAGGACCGCGACAGGCCGGCGAAGGTAATGGAGGTCCTCCAGTGGATTGCCTTCCAACAGGATCAAATCGGCGGCGTAGCCGGCTTTGACCTCGCCGGAGCGCGGCAGATTCAGATAGCGGGCGCTGTGGCAGGTGACGGTGCGCAGCGTCTCGGCCGGCGACATGCCGGCCTACTGGTAGAGGAGCAGTTCGTCCAGCAGGCTGTCGAACGGTGTATCCGTAATGCCGCAGTCTGTGCCGCCCAGCAGGGGCAGGCCAAGCCGGCAGAAGCGGGCGATGTTGGTTTGCCGTGCCTCCAGGCGGGCCACCGCCGCCGCGTCGCCGTCATGGTGCGGCATTTTCGACTCGCGAAAGCGGCGGACCGTGCGCAGCGCGCCGATCACCGTGGGGCACACCGCCGTGCCCTGGTCACGGATGCGCCGGGCGGTGTCGTCCTCAAAGAGGCAGTCGCCGGCCGGGGTCGTGAAACTGGCGTGTTCGATGGTGTCCAGTCCGGCGTCCAGGGCCCGCCGGATACTCTCGGTGGCATGACAGTGGGAGGCCACCCCGATGCCCAGGCCGTGCGCCACCTCCGCGGCCTCCCGCATCAACTCCAGTGGCAGATCGGCCCTCCCGGGCTTGGTGCCGGACGTCAATCCGCCGCCTGAGGCCACGAGTTTGATAAAGCACGCTCCTTGGGCCGCCAAGCGCTCCACGGCGGAACGAACCTCCTGCCGGGTCGATACCTCCCCTCCGAAGAAATGAAGGTGACCGCGAGGCCGCGTGAGCGGATGTCCACAACTGAGCACGTGCGGGCCGGAGATGCCGCCGCGGGCCACTTCGCGCTGAAAGGCGAAGATCCAAGGCGCCGGAGCGCCACAGTCGCGCACGCTGGTGATGCCGGCCTGGATGGCTCTCCGGGCATTGCCGCGGCCGGTCTCCCAAAGGGACTGTTCATCCGCGGCCAGGAAGCTGTTCCGCGGGTCGTCGCCGCCGTCCAGGGCAAAGTGCGCGTGGCCGTCAATCAGGCCGGGCGCGAGGTAGAGGCCCCGGGCGTCGAATGTTCGCGGCAGGAGAGCTTCGAGAGGCGCCTCCAGGAAGGCGGCGATGCAACCGTTTTCGATGAGAACGGAAACCTCCGGCAGAACGACTCCCCGGGCCACATCGACGACGCGCGCGTTCGCCAGGCAAATCCGTTCTCCCATCGACCGTCCCCTAAGCTCACCGGCATTGTAGGCACCGGGCGGCCCCAACACTAATAGATAGTGCGGTGCCGGGGTTATCGGTCAATTCGATGAGAGAAAGCCGCTTGGCGGACGCTTCGCCGGCAGACGACTCGATATCGCTCCGGCCGATATGTAGCCAGTTGAATTATCCATTAGACAATCAAGACCGCGGGGCGCACAATGTGCCCCCAAAAGGAGAGACAATGCGTCATTCGTTGATTCCGGCCTTGTTGCTGACGGGAAGCTGCCTGCTCCAGGCGCAGGCTCCCCGGGACAAACTGCTACTGGCCGTCAACCGGCAGGACAACAGCGTTTCGGTGTTTAAGGTGGCCGGGGGCGCCTCCCTGCTCAAGACGCTGCCGGTTGGCAAGCTGCCGCGCGAGCTCTGCCTGGCGCCGGACGGCAAGCGCGCCTACGTCTCGAACACGGCGGAGAACTCCAGCACGGTCCTGGACCTGGACGGGCTCAGCGCGGTGGGCACCATCAGCAACCCGGAGATGCAGGCGCCGGACGGCTGCGTGGTCAGCCCGGACTCCAGAAAGGTGTACATCACCGCGGCCAGGAAGAACTCGGTCTTCGTCTTCTCCGCGGAAAGCCTGAAGCTTCTGAAGGAGATCCCGGCAGGCCAGCAACCACGGCGCGCTGTTTTCTCGCCTGACGGAAAGAAGCTTTATGTGGCCAATGCCCGTTCCAACTCGTTAAGTGTGATCGATCCGTCAACCGATACGGTGAAGGGAACGATCAAGGTGGGCCGCGAGCCGCGCAACATGTTGTACACCGCCGATGGGAAGTACCTGATCGTGTGCAACATCGAGGACGACACACTTTCCTTCATCCAGTCGGACACCGGCGAGGTGGACACCGTGGTCGGCGTGGTGCAGTCCCCGCAGCGCCTGTGGCTGACTCGCGACGGAGAGTTGTTGTTCGTCCTGGGCCGCCTGGGGGACGTGTTGGGGATCGTCAGCCTGCGGCCGGAGGCCGAGACCCGCCGGATCATCCACACCGTTCCGCTGGGAACCCGGTTGCCCTGGAGCATGACCGGCACCGACGACGGCAAGTACCTGTATATTTCCTTCAACGGCGACGACAGTATCGCCGTGTTCGATCTTCAACTCATGAAGATCACCGGCCGGCTGAGGGCCGGCAAAGAACCGAGTGATCTGGCATTCCGGAGGTGAGCGCCGCAATGAGGTTGCTACGACTTTCCCTGTTCTTGTGTAGCCTGCTGGCCTTGCCCGCCGGCGCCGGCCGCCTGGGCGACCTGGTGCTGGAGAACGCCACCGTCGTGGTGGGCAATGGGCAGGTGCTTTCCCCGGCGACGGTTGTGGTGCGCGACGGCGTGATCGAGGCAGTAGCAACCAAGGTGGCAGTGCCGCCGGGCGCCGAGCGGCTGGATCTGCGCGGCATGTTCGTCTATCCAGGGCTGATCGACACGCTGACCACGCAGGGGCTGCGGAAGCAGAAGGAGGCCGGCCAGCCGGAGCCCATGCTGGCCGAGGTGAAGGCTGCCGACCGGCTGCAGCCGGGCGATGCGCCGTTTTCTTCCTGGCGGGAGGCCGGCATCCTGGTGCTGCACGTGGCTCCGGACCGGGGCGTCTTCCGGGGGCAAACCGCGCTGGTGGACGCCGGGGGCGCCGTCCTGCGCTCGCCGCTGGCCATGTGCACGTTCCTGCAGGGCACCGGCTACCGCAATCGCCGGAGGGGCATAACGGAGCCCGGCGGTCTGTTCCCTACTCGTTTCATCGGCGTCTTCCCGTTCATTCGCGAGGCCATCCTGGGCGCGCGCTATGACGAGAAATCCTGGCCTGCGCTGGTCCCGGTTGCGCGCCGCGCCATGCCGCTGGTCCTGCCGGCCGAGGAGGAACGCGAGGTGCGCCGCGCTCTGGAGCTGATTGAGGAGCTGCAGGTGGAGGGCATCATCGCCGGGGGCTACGAAGCCGCCCAACTCGCCCCCGCGCTCAAGAAGCTGGGCATACCGGTGTTGGTGAGCCTCAACTTCCCGCAGCGCCCCGCCGATGTGCACCCGGAGTTTGAGGAACCGCTGCGGGTCATGCGCTACCGCCATCACGCGCCCTACAGCGCCGCCGAACTGGCCCGCGCGGGAGTGCGGATTGCGTTCTGTTCCAACGGCCTTGGCCGGGGCGCCGACTTCCTGGCCAACCTGCGGCTGGCGGTGAGGGCGGGTCTGCCGGAAGACGCCGCCTTGCGGGCCGCCACCCTGACCGCCGCCGAGATTCTGGGGGTAGCGCGGGAGCTGGGCAGCGTGGAACCGGGCAAGGCGGCAAACCTGATCGTGACGGACGGCAGGCTGTTCGATCCGCGCTCTCGTATCAAGCAGGTTCTGGTGGCGGGGAAACGCTATGAAGTGCCCGCAACGGAGCAGGTTTCCACGTTACCCACCCTGGCGCCTCTGCCGCCCCCGGCGCCGGCGCCACAGCGGGCCGATCTGTTTTTCAAGAATGCCAACATCATGACCGTCTCCCACGGCACCATTCGCGGGGGGGCGCTCCTGGTGCGAGACGGCAAGATCGCGGCTGTGGGTAAGGACCTGACCGCTCCGCCGGGGGTCCAGGTGATCGATGCCGCCGGCCAGTGGATCATTCCCGGGATGATCGATTGCCACACCCACCTGGCCACCGATTCACACAACGAAGCGACCTCCAACGTCACTTCGATGACCGGCATCCTGGACACCTTGAACCCCACGCAAATCGACATCTACCAGGTACTGGCTGTCGGAATCACCACCTCGCACGTCCTTCACGGGAGCGTGAACCCCATCGGCGGAAAGAACGTGATCATCAAGATGCGCTGGGGCCGGACGGCGCCGGAGATGCTGTTCGAGGGCGCTCCTCCGGGCCTCAAGTTCGCGGTGAAGGAATTCGGCAGGCGGGAGGGCAGCAGCCCGCCCAGCAGCACCATGGGAGTCGAGGCGGTGTGGCGCCAATGGCTCACCGAAGCGCGCGAATACGGCAAGAAGTGGGATGCCTACCGCGCCAGGCCGGTGGGCTTAGCGCCGCCCCGCGACCTGCGCCTGGAACCGCTGGTCGAGGTGTTGCGCGGCCGGCGGCAGGCCCACCTGCACACTTTCCAGATGGACGAAATGCTGATGGCCATGCGGGTGGCGGAGGATTTTGGTTTCAAGTTCGCCGTCCTGCACCACGCCGGCGAGGCCTACATGGTGGCGCCGGAAATCGCCCGGCACGGCGCCGGCGTCACCATCTTTTCGGAGACCGTGAACGCCAACCCTTACAACGCCGCGATGCTGCTCCGCAAGGGCCTGGTGACGTCGATCCATTCCGACGGTGCAGGGAACGCCCGCAACTTCAACGTGCAGGCGGCCCGGCTCATGAAGTTCGGAGATTTGACCGAAGACGAAGCCCTGGCGCTGGTGACCCTCAACCCCGCCAAACAACTGGGCATTGATCGGCGGGTCGGCTCTATCGACGTGGGCAAGGACGCCGACCTGGTGATCTTCAGCCAGTATCCTCTCAGCGTTTATGCCGTGCCCGAGAAGGTGTTCATCGACGGGCAACTCTACTTCAGCCGCGAGCAGGACCACCAACGCTGGGAGAAAGCGGAACTGGAAAAGAAGCGGCTGGCGCAATTCGACAAGGGAGGGCGGCAATGATTCTCCTCATTTTGCTGTTCGGCCTGGCGTGGGCTGCCAGCGCTCAGGACTCCTACATTATCCAGAACGCGAAAATTTACACCGTCTCGGGTCCGGTCATCGAGCGGGGCGATGTGGTGATTCAGCAGGGTATCATCGCCGCGGTCGGCCCCGGATTGGCCGTTCCTGCCGGGGCGCAGCGGATCGACGGGCGGGGCCTGAGCGTCTACCCCGGCCTGTTTGACGCCCACACCATCCTGGGCATGACCGAGCCAACCCGCGAGATGGAGATGGGGGCGCTGGCGCCGGAACTCCTGATATTCAGCTCCTTCCGTACCAGCAGTGCACGGATTCCCGTGGCCCGGGTGAATGGCGTCACCCACATCCTTTCGCGGCCCAGGATCACCGGTATCATTCCCGGCCAGGGCGCCATTATGAACCTGGCCGGATGGACGCCCGAGCAGATGGAGATCCGGCGCAGAGGAGCCTTGATCCTGGATTATCCCAGCCTGGGCTCCTTGGAGTTCAGCGCCGATGAACGCTATGAAATCCCCTCCTTCTCCGTTGCCAGGGCGCAATATGAGAAACGCGTCGGTGAACTCAAGAAGCTGCTGGCCGCCGCGCGCCAATACATGAAAGCCCCTTCCGCGGTTCCCGACCTGCGCCTGGAAGCTCTGGTTCCGGCGCTGAGGGGTGAGCTTCCGGTGCTGATCACCGCGGGCACGCGCGTGGACATTCGCAACGCCGTCGAGTTCGCGCGCCAGGAAAACCTGAACTACATCCTGGTCGGCGCCGTGGAGGCCTGGAAGGTCGTGGATTTTCTGAAGCAGAACAACGTGCGGGTCATCCTGGGGCCCAGCCAAACGATGCCGCTGGGTGAGGACGATCCCGCCGACGCCGTCTATCGGACGGCGGCCCTGCTACACGCCAGGGGCGTTCCCTTTGCCATCGCCACGGTCGGCGCGTCCGGGGCGACCTATGCCGAAACCCATTACCTGCCTTACCAGGCGGGCCTGGCGGTGGCTTATGGACTGCCCTACGAGGCGGGCTTGCGCAGCATCACGCTGACGCCGGCCGAATTCCTCGGCATTGCCGACAAAGTGGGCAGTATCGAAAAGGGCAAGAAGGCCAACCTGGCGGTCGCCGACGGGGACATTCTGGAGTGCACGACTCGGATCAAACACCTTTTCATCAACGGCAAACCGGCCCCCCTGGAAACCGTCTTCGCGCGGGAATACGAGAAATATGCCCATCGGCCGTGAGATTTTCCCGCCGGCCTGCGCCGGTTGCGAAAGTTGTCCGGTCCGGCCGCTGCCTCCAGGGGATGAGGCCGGGACACGCCCCAAGGAAGAGTGAGGCGGGGAGGCGCGTGATGCAGGAGCTAAGAATCGCGGCGGTGACCATGAACGGCCTGCTCGGCGAAGCGCGCCGCAACCTGGAGTCGATCGCCCGCTGGACGGGGGCGGCCGCGGACGCCGGCGCCGAGCTGGTGCTCTTCCCGGAGTTGGTCGTGCATGGCCACTGCGATCCGCGCACCTGGTATAACGCCGAACTCGTGCCCGACGGGCCGAGCACGCAGGAACTGTGCCGCCTCGCGGAGCGGCACGGCCTTTTCCTGTGCGCGGGGCTGAGCGAGAAGGAAAGCGACATCGTATACAACACCCAGGTGCTGGTCGGGCCAAAGGGCTTTGTCGGGGTGCAGCGTAAGATCCATCTCTCGCGCGACGAGGTGCTCTACTACACAGGCGGAACGGAAATCTCCGTGTTCGACATCGGCAAGTGCCGCGTGGGAGTCTCGATCTGCTATGACAACTGGTCGCCCGAGGTCCCCCGCATTCTGGCTCTGCAGGGCGCCGAGGTGCTGCTGATGCCGCACGCCTCGCGGATGAAGATGTGGAACGACTCGCCGGAGTCCGCGGCGGAGGCCGCCCGCCACGCCGCCCGGTTCTTCCGGACCATGTACCCGGTCCGCTCGTTCGAGAACGCCTGCTATTCGGTGATCGTGAACCAGGCGGGGCGCGCGGGAACCGTCGACATCTACCCGCCCGACAGCCCGGACCAGCCGCACCACGCCGGCGGCTGCCTGGTGATCGATCCGCTGGGCGAGATCGCCGCCGAAGCGCCGCAGGACCGGATTGAAGAGGCGCTGCTGGTGGCCGACCTCTCGCCGCTCAAACTCTCGGAGGCGCGCAGCCTCCCCAATTACACCCTGCGCACCCGCCGGCCGGAGGTCTATGGGGCGCTGGCGCGGTGAGCGCGCCGTTTGGGATGGACATTCCTATGCCGGAAACACGCAACCAACTCACTCGCGGTGGCGCTTTGGCCGTCGCCCTTCGCGCCGGGCTGCTCGCCCTGTTCGCGCTCCTGTCTTTCGGCTGGCCCGGACGGACCGGCTGGGGCCAGCAGCCGCCGCGAAGCTGGTTGGCGGTCGCCCCTGACGCTCGCGCCTTGGCCACCTTGCTGCTCGTGGAGTATCCGGACGCGCTCGATGACGCAGCCCGTAAGGAACTGCACGATGCCACCCGGGACTATAGAGAGGCAACGTCGGTAATCCTCACAGTGAGCGGCAGGCGCCTCTACCTGACGCCGGAGCAGGCCCAGCGCTCTTTGAAAGAGGCCGACAATCTACATCAGATCGCGGCGCGGCGGATGGCGGCGGCGTTCCAGCGCCTCCCCGGCTTGATCGACCTCGCCGGTGACGCTCCGGTGCGGATCAGCCGCAGCGTCTCTTTGCCCTTCGAGTCCGGGGTTCTTCTCTTGCACCGGGGCCGATCAGCCGACGCGACGCCGGAGTTTATGAGGAAGAAGGTGGACCTGTCCGCCGCCGATTCTGTCCGCATAGACGTAGGCAGCGCGCCCAATTTCTTTTGTGCGCTGGAACTGGTGAGCCCGCCGAAGGCGTCCGGCCGGCGCCGATTGCAGCTCAGCGCGGGACCGAATCCGCTGGCCGAGATCGACCTGTCGGTGGCCATTCCACCCCGGTTCCCGCTGAGAGTTGAAATCCGGGACGGTGACGGCCGCCTGACGGAGGCGGCTGCCGGTCTCTACTCCGCGCAGCGGCGGCCCTCGGTTCCCGCTGCCGCAATCGATTTTTCCAGTGCCGGCTTCTACTACCAGCCCGTCCGCTATCGGAACAGCCGTTATGCGAAGTACTGGCCGGGCGGCGATGGTTTCACGCGCACCTTTTTTGTCAGCGGCGGTTTTACGATGGAACTCCCGGCCGGCGTGTATCGCCTGATGGCGAGCAAGGGCCCTGAATACCTGGCTGTGGACCGCACCATTTCCATCGCCGCGGACGGGAACGGTGTTGAGAAGGTCGAACTGCGCCGCTGGATCGACATGTCCGAGCGCGGCTGGCACTCCGGCGATTGTCACATCCATTACGCCCGGGCCGATAAGGAAGCCGATCAACGCCTCCTGCTATGGACCCAGGCCGAAGACCTCCGGATGGCCAATATTCTCCGCATGGGAGATGTCGCCCAAACCTACTACGAGCAGTACGCGTATGGGAAAGAGGGACGTTTTCTGCACCCACGGGGCGCGCTGGTCACGGGCCAGGAAGACCCGCGCACGGGCATCCTGGGACACACCCTCAGCCTCAACCTTCAGGCCCCCATCCGCGACGCCCGGCGGTATTACCTGTACAGCCCCGTTTTCGACGAAGCCCGCCGCCAGGGGGGCTTGGCCGGCTATCCCCACGTCGGCAACGACGGTTTTTCCGTCCGCCGTGACATGACCATCAACGTGCCCCGTGGCAAGGTGGATTTCGCCGAGATCCTCGAGTTTGCCGAGGTCGGCACGGAGTTGTATTACGAATTCCTCAACCTAGGGTTCCGGCTCACCGCGGTCGCCGGCAGCGACGTTCCCTGGGGACGCACGGTTGGCGAATCCCGGGTCTATGCCCACACGGGAGCGAAGTTCGATCCCGACCAATGGTTCGAAGCCGTCAAGCGGGGCTGCACGTTCGTCACCGCCGGCCCGATGCTGGAGTTCACGGTGAATGGCCGCCTGCCGGGAGAACAGCTCGAAGTTGTCAAAGGCCAGGCCCTGCGGGTCCACGCTGAGGCAAAAGTTGGCTCTCCCCAGGTGCCCCTCAGCCGGCTGGAAATCGTGGCGAACGGGGACGTGGTTCGATTCGCCGATCCGGCCGGCAATTCGGCCGCCCTGGATTTCGAACTGCCGGCCGACACGAGCCTGTGGATCGCCGCACGGACCACGGGAGCCCACACCACCCCGATCTACGTCGTGGTGGATGGGAAACGTCATTGGAAGACGTCCGAGGTGCCGGCATTGCTGGAGAGGCGCCTGCGGGTCCTGGACGAGATCGAGAAGCTGATGGACGAAAGCGGGGCCGGCAAAGCGGGGGCTCAACGCGACATGGAAGGCGAAAGCGCCGCCGTCTTTGCCGAGACGCGCCAGGAGTTGCGCAGCATGGTCCGGGAAGCACGCGCCGAGTATCTGAGACTGCGCGAGGAAGTGAAGCGGGGGAGGTAGGGTAACCCATTCCTAGAACCGATAAGAAAACGCCGGAATTATCCATTTGACTGGCCTCCGCACGGGATTCTAGAATCCCACGCAAATCCGTTTTTTCTGGAGGTTGCTCCATGAACTCCACCCGACCACGGGATTGCCGCCGAACAGCGAATCTGCTCTGTTCGGCCGTGATGACGCTGCTGCTATTCGTGTGGCTGGCGCCGCCGCTTTTGGCCCAGTCGTTCATGGCTTCGCTCGAAGGCACCGTGACCGACGCCAGCGCAGCGCTGGTGCCGGGCGCGCACGTGGTCCTGACCAACGAAGCCACCGGCGTGGTACAGACGCAGCAGTCAAACGAGAGGGGGCGCTACTTTTTCGCCGCCATATCACCGGGCGTCTACGAGCTCAAAGTCGAAGTGGCCGGGTTCCGGACCTTTGTCCGGTCCCAGATGCAGTTGCAGGTGCAGCAGCAGGCCACGGTGGACGTGAGATTGCAGCCCGGCGACGTCACGACTCGCGTGGAGGTGACCGGCGAAGCGCCGCGTCTGGACACGGCCAACGCCACGCTCGGCCGGGTGATTGATAACGTCTCGGTCCTGAACATGCCGCTGGGCTCCCGCGACACCCTCGAGCTGGCCATGCTGACCCCGGGGGTGGTCGGAAGCACCGGCCCCACGGGCAGCAATTTCGTTTCCAGCGGCGCCCGCAACTCCCAGTCCGATGTTCTGGTGGACGGCATCACGGCAGCGGTCGCCGAGGTGGGCGGCGGGAATACCGACGTCCGCTACCGCCCCTCGGTGGAAACGGTGCAGGAGTTCAAGGTGCAGACCAACAGCTTCAGCGCCGAGTACGGCTTCACCGGCGGCACCGTGGTCAACATGGTCCTGCGCTCCGGCACCAACCAGTTGCACGGAAGCCTGTTCGAATTCCACCGCAACAGCGCGCTGAACGCCAACGACTTCTTCTCCAACCGGGCCGGCCGGACGCTGGTGCCCTTCCGGCGCAACCAGTTCGGCGGCGTGGCCGGCGGTCCGGTGTACATTCCGCGCGTGTACGACGGCCGCAACCGCACCTTCTTCTTTTTCCAGCACGAAGCCACCAGGCAAACCTCGCAGGTGACGACGACCCAAACCGTGCCGACGCTGTTGCAGAAGCAGGGGGATTTCAGTCAGACCTTTGACGCCGCGCGCCGCCTGATCGCCATTTACGACCCGTTCGCGGTGACTCGCGATGCGGCCGGCAATTACACCCGGACTCCGTTCGCCGGCAACGTTATTCCCCGCGCCCGCATCAACCCGGTGGCCGCGGCCGCGGTCAAATACTATCCGGACCCGACCGGGGCGGGCGTTCCCAACACCGCCGCCAACAACTTCTTCAATTCCGGCTCCAGCGCCTCGAACGCCTATCAGAGCACCATCAAGATCGATCACAACTTCAGCGGGAGACAGAGACTCTCTAGCCGGTACAGCCGGAACCCGCTCACCCAGGCGGCCCCCAACCTGTGGGGCAACTTCATGACTCCGGGCGATGTGAAGCGTGTTGTGAATGCCCCGCAGAGCGGATCAGCGGATTATCTTCTCAATCTCACCCCCACCACGCTGTTGAACCTGCGCTGGGGCGTGACCCGGCTGAATGCCCCGATCGACATTTATTCCGAGACGTTCGACCTGAAGGAACTCGGGTTCCAAATTCCGCTGAACATCCAGCAGCCCCCTTCGTTCAGCCCCGAGAGTTATAGCCCGGTCGGCACCGGCCGGTACTCCTTTCAGCGGCGCGGGTTGGACACCAACCAGCTCGTGGCCCAGCTCAGCAAGGTCCAAGGACGGCACACCATCAAGTTCGGGTCGGAATCCCGAATTCAGCGGATCAACTATGCGTCGCCGGGCTACAACACCTGCAACTTCAATTTCACACGGCGCGCAACTATGAAGGACCCGTTCCGTTCGAATTCCTTAGAAGGGAACGCCATCGCCTCGGTGATGATGGGCTGGGGCAGCGGCGGGGGGCATTACGTCGACCAAGCCGCCTCCTGGGCTGATCAATCCCACAGCTTTTTCTTCCAGGACGATCTGAAGCTCTTCTCCCGCCTGACGCTGAACCTGGGCCTGCGGTATGAGCTCCCTCTGATCGGCACCGAGCGGTACGACCGGGTAAACTGGGTCGATCTGGGGGTGAAATCGCCCATCAGCGTGCCGCAGTTCCCGAATCTCCGCGCCGGGCTGGTGTTCGCGAATGCCAAAGCCCGCGCCCCGTATGACACCGACAGCAATAACTTTGCGCCGCGCTTCGGATTCGCCTATCAAGCCATGTCCAAGCTGGTGGTGCGCGGCGGCTACGGCATCTATTACGGACTGAACCGCGCGCAGATGAGCTATCCTCTGGCGCTGGGGTTCACTACGAGCACCGCCTGGACCAGCTCGCTGGACAGCGATGTGACGCAATACGCCTCCTTGAGCAATCCCTTTCCCGCCGGCCAGAGTCGCCCGCAGGGCAGCAGCCAGGGCCTGCTCAGCTACGTGGGCCTCAACGCCTTCGGGCCGATTCGCGACTGGAACACCGTGCCCTATTACCAGCAATGGAGCTTCTCCATCCAGCGGGAGTTGCCGGCCAACTCGGTGGCCGAGGTCGCCTACATCGGCACCCGCGGTGTGCACCTGGGTTTCGGACTCAATGTGAACCTGAACCTCCTCGACCGCAGTTATCTCAGCCTGGGCACCAAGCTCAACGACATGGTGCCCAACCCCTTTTACGGCGTGATCACCGATCCGCTTTCCACCTTGAGCCAACCCACCACCACCCGGATGCAACTCCTAAGGCCCTATCCGCAATTCACAGGCTTCTCAGGGTACCCGGCGCCGCCCATAGCCGATTCCATCTATCATGCAGCGCAGTTCAAGTTCACCAAGCGCTACTCCCGCAGCCTGGCTGTTTCCGCGCACTACACCTTCTCCAAGATGATCGACGATAATGCGGTGAGTTCCGGCAACATGCAGTGGCTGGGCGGCGCGACCAGACCTCAGTCCCCCGATAGGCTTTGGCTGGAGCGCTCCGTCTCCATTTATGATGTCACTCACCGGCTGGTGACCGATTTCGCCTACGAGCTGCCGGTGGGCCGCGGGCGGGCGCTGGGCGCAAGCTGGGCCCGCTGGGCGGATTTCCTTCTCGGAGGATGGCAGCTCAACGGCATCCTCACTTTCCAATCTGGGACCCCGTTGGTGCCGGCTCTGTCCAGCGGCGTCCTGCCCGACGCCACGCAGCGGCCCAACCTGCTGTCTGACCCCGGCCTCTCCGGCCCCGTTTCGGAAAGGCTGAACCGCTACGTGGACCCGAACGCCTTTTCCCGGCCGGCGGCCTACACCTTGGGCACCGCGCCCCGGACCATCTCCAGCGTGCGCGCCCCGGGTCTGAGAAACGCCGACGTGTCCTTGTTCAAGAACCTGTATTTCAGCCGCGAGAAAGGGCGTTATGTCCAGTTCCGCGGGGAAGCCTTCAACGTGACCAACACGCCCGCGTTCGGCGCCCCGGACATGACGGTCGGCTCGGCCACCTTCGGCGTCATCAGCACGCAGGTCAACCAGCCCAGGCAACTGCAAATCGCCCTGAAGCTCTACTTCTGAGGCGGCAGCGCGGCCCGCTCCGCAGCAGCAAGGACGCGATCGACGAGGAGTTGGGGGTGCGCCAATCTGCAGGCGGGTACGATATGAACAGGCGCCGGTTTCTGACGGCTTTTGAAGCCTGAACCCCAATTATCCTCGGCCAAATCCCGGCCGCGGCTCATCGGGAAAACCGATTGTGACAGTCCCGATCTATCAATTGGACAACCGCTCCTGGCCTGACTAGAATCAAGCGCCGCTATGAGAATGACAATCCTGCTGCTGCTCGCCATCGGCGTCCCCTTGTGCCGGGGCGGGGAAGTAAAACGGATCTATCTGGCGCCCGACGATCACACCGATTACATGTGGACGGCGGATGAAGAGACTTACCGGCAGGCTTTCCTGGAGATGCTCGACTACTATCTGGCCCGGGCGGATGAAAGCCTCAAGGATCTCGCCGATTACCAAAGCCGCTGGAACTGCGACGGCAGTTTCTGGATGTGGACCTATGAAAAAAACCGCTCCCCGGCGCAGTTCGAAAGGCTGATCGAGCGCATCCGCACAGGACATATCAGCGTGCCGTTGACGCCCCTGGTCTGCTGCTACGGTGGAATGCCCGCCGAGGCCGCGTTGCGCGGGATGTACTACGCCGGCTCGATTGAGCGGCGCTACAACCTGCGCTTCCGGATGGCCAGCGCCCAGGAAAACCAGACTGAGCCCTATGGCCTGGACGCGCTGTGGGCGGGGAGCGGCGCACGGTACAGTTGGAAGGGCATCTGCCAATGCGCCTCGCGCCTCCCCACTCGGCAGGAGCGCCGGCACGAGCTCTACTGGAGCGTGGGGCTCGACGGCAGCCGCCTGCTGGTGAAATGGAATTCCTATTTCGGCAACGGTATGGGCAGTTATGCCGAAGGCCGCCGCCCGGAGAGGGCCATCGACTTCGTGGATTTCAACGAAACGTTCCTCCGGCTCTACCCCTACCGCGTCATCGGCGTGTTCGGAAAGGGCTCGGACGATCTGAAGACCCTCAGCCGCGAATTCATCGAGGCGGCTCGAAAGATGACGACGCCCGAGCGCCGGGTGATCGTCTCCAATGAGCTGGATTTCTTCGAGGATGTGGAACGGACCTACGGGCCGCGGCTCCCGACGCAGTCGGCGAGCTTCGGCAATGAGTGGGACCTGTACAGCGCGTCGATGGCGGAGGTTTCGGCCCGCGTCCGGCGGGCGGTGGAAAAACTGCGCGCGGCGGAGGCCCTGGCGACGCTGGTGGGTTTGCAGGATCCGGATTTCAGCGGCCGGCGCGCCGCCGCCGGCCGCCAGGCCTGGATGGACCTGGGGCTCTACTGGGAGCATGACTGGACCGCCGATGGTCCGATCAGCCGCGAGGCGCGCGCCGCCTGGCACCGCCGCCTGGCGCGCGATATTGAGAACTACGTGGACACTCTGCAGGCTGAGGCCACCGCCGCGTTTGCCGGGATGATTCGCCGCAGCGGCCGGCGCCCGCGTTTCTTTGCCTTCAACCCCCTGAGCTGGACACGGACCGACGTTGCCGACTTGCCCTATACCGGCAGCCGGCCGGTACATGTAGTCGATCTGAAGACCGGCAGAGAAACCCCGTCGCAGATTGTAACCATGGATGGACAGCAGTACCTGCGCGTGCTGGCCGGCGATGTCCCGCCGGTCGGCTACAAGGTGTTCGAAGTGCGCCCAGGCAGCGGGCAGGATTTCCCGATGGCCGCCGGCGTGAACGGCGAGGTGCTGGAGAGTGATTCCTACCGCGTCACCGTGGCCGGCCGGGGAGCCATTGTGAGCTTGATTGACAAGAAGCGCGGCGGCCGCGAATTTGCCCGCACCATCGAGGGGCGAGCCATCAATGACCTGGGACCCGGCGCCGGCCAGGTCCGGCAGGAGAACGCCGGCCCGGTGTCGGTGACGCTGCTGGCAACGGCCCGCGGTCCGTTGGATCACGCCACGCGCATCACCCTCATCCGGAATTCCCGGCGCATTGATATCCGCAACGAGATCACTCAGAATTTTTCGGACACCCACGACTGGAGCTACGCCTTCAATCTGGACCGGCCGGAGGTCTGGCATGAGGAGACAGGGGCGGTCCTGCGCGCCAGGCTGGCCGCCCAGGGGGGACACTATTCGCCGCGCAACGCGCGCTACGACTGGCTCACCCTGAATCACTTCGCCGACGTCAGCGGGCAGGGCGTGGGCGTCACGCTGTCCAACGCGGACACGGCTTTCATGCGCGTCGGCCGCAGCACTGTCCAGGAACTCGACACCGCCACTCCGCAGGTCTCGCCGCTGGCGGGCGGTCAGGTCGATGGTCCTAAGCTGGGGATCCCCAGCCAGGGCGGTGACACACACTTCCTTCAGCGCTTTGCGCTCCAGACTCACGGCGTCTACGACACGGCCTCCGCGATGCGTTTCGCGCTGGAGCATCAGAATCCGCTGATAGCCGCGCCCATCACGGGCGGCGACGCCTACCCCGAAGCTGCGTTCTCCGCGCTCCAGTGTTCCGATCCCAACGTGCTGGTGTGGGCGGTGAAGCCGGCCGAGGAAGGCATTGATCAAGGAGTGATCGCGCGGGTGTGGAATCTCTCTTCCCGCCCGGCGAGCTTCACCATCACAACCTGGCGGCCGCTTCTCCGCGCCAGGCGCACCACCCATATCGAAACTGACCTGGAAAAGGCGGCGGTCAACAACGGCATGCTGGCGGGCGCCGCTCGACCGCATCAGCTTCTGACCTACCGGCTCTTCCTGGGCCGCCGGCGGACTCTCGAGCCGGCCAGGACCGGAACGCGCGGATCGGCTCAATAGGCCCGGCTTCTTTTCGCCAGGAGGAGTTAGTCACATGCGCCGAAGAGACTTCCTCAGCGCGGCAGTGTGGGCCGTCCTGGCCCGTGCGGCACAGCCGGACGACAGCTTCCGTTTGCCTCTCATCCCCGCTCCCGAGGATCCCGCCCGCCGGCCCGCCTGGCGGGAGGCGTTGGCAGAATGGCGGCAGGAGGTAAAGAAGCAGCTCAACTATGACGGGTCGTTGTACGAACGCAAAGACTTCGCCTGGGTGCCTTCCTCGTTCTGCTGCTGCTTCCTGATGCTTTGCGACCAGACGTTTTACGACCGCGAGCGCCACCGCTACCTGGCCGAGTCCTGGCTCGACGAGGGCGTGCGCCAGTTCGGCGGCTATGATTCCGTCGTGCTCTGGCATGCCTACCCCCGGATCGGCGCCGACGCGCGCAACCAGTTCGACTTTTACCGCGACATGCCCGAAGGCCTGGAGGGTCTGCGCAGGCTGGTTCAAACACTCCAGGGCCGCGGCGTGAAGGTCTACATCGATTACAACCCCTGGGACACGGGCACGCGGCGCGAGGCGGTGTCCGACGCGGATGCCCTGGCCGGGATGGTCCGGGCGCTCGGGGTGGACGGAATCTTCCTGGACACCATGGGCAAGGGGGAAGCCGATTTCCGCGCCAAACTCGACGCCGCCCGTCCGGGCGTGGTGCTGGAGGGCGAATTTTCGCTGTCGCTCAAAAACCTCCACGATCACCACATGTCCTGGGCCCAGGACTTTCCCGACAGTCGCGTGCCGGGGGTGCTGCGCAACAAGTGGGTCGAGCGCCGGCACATGCAGCATCAAATCCGGCGTTTGAGCCCGGACCACACCTCGGAACTCCAGGCCGCCTGGATGAACGGCAGCGGCATGATGGTCTGGGAGAACGTCTTCGGCAGTTGGAGGGGGTGGAAGGAGCGCGACAAATCGATCCTGCGGTCCATGCTGCCGATTCAGCGCCGCTACTGGCGCCTGTTTTCGGGCGAGGAATGGGCTCCGCTGGTGGCGGTCGAAATGCCGGACGCATACGCGAGCCGCTGGGGAGGGGAGGGAATTGAGCTCTGGACGGTTGTCAACCGCTCCGAAGAGTTCCGCGAGGGGACGGCGCTGAAAGCGCCGCACCGCGACGGGTTGCGCTACTTCGACCTGATCCGCGGGCGCGAAATCGAGAGGCTTCCGCGCGCTGGCGCCGTTTCGCTCTCGACCGCCATCCCCCCGCGCGGCATAGCTTGTTTTCTGGCGGCCACCGATGCCTGGCTGTCGGGCGATTTCCGGCGTTTCCTGGCGCGGCAGGCCGCAGTCGATGCCCGCGTTCGCTTCAGCACCGATTCTCCCGCGCGCCAGACGGCACTGAAGGCGGTTCCGCGTCCCAGAGCCAGGCCCGGGACAGCGCCCGCGAACATGGCGGAGGTCGGCCCGGTGGTGTTCGAGATGACGGTGGAGTACCGGATTCGCGAGACCGGCTTCTATAGCTCACAGGATTACGACAGCGGGGGCAGACTCAACCTGCACAAGCCGGCGCGCGTGACGCGGAAGGTCAGCCTGAAGCGCTATGCCATCGACCTCACGCCGGTGACCAACGCACAGTACCGGGAGTTCCTGGCGCGATCCCGCTACAAGCCCAGGAACCCGGAGAACTTCCTCAAGCACTGGATGAACGGTGCGCCGCCGCCCGGCATGGAGCAGCACCCCGTGGTGTACGTTGACCTGGACGACGCGCGCGCCTACGCGGCCTGGGCCGGCAAACGATTGCCGACCGAAGAGCAGTGGCAGTTCGCCGCTGAGGGGCCGCGGGGCTTCCGCTATCCCTGGGGCAATGAAATGAGGCCCGGGGTCTGCAATGGCGGAGAGACCGGCGGCACCACTCCGGTGACGGCCTTCTCCGGAGGGCGGTCGCCGTTCGGCTGTTACGATCTGTGCGGTAACACCTGGGAGTGGACCGAGAGCGAGCGCAGCGACGGCCGCACCCGGTTCTGCGTCATTCGCGGTGGCTCGTACTATCGCGCCGAGGGATCAGCTTGGTACATGGATGGAGGTCCGCAGCCCTGTAACTTCGGCGCCAAGTTCCTCCTGATGTGGCCGGGACTTGACCGCTGCGCCACGATCGGGTTCCGGTGCGCCGCCGAACGGGCCGGGACCGAGGCGGCTGTAGGCCGTGGGCTGTAGGTTGTCGGCTGTGGGCGTTGCCAAGGAGGCAGACGCCTCCCCCTTCCGGTTGCCTCCGGCCTCCTGTTTACTGCCGGCCGGCGCGGGCGTCGTAGCAGAGAACGGTCAGCAGCGCCTGCTGCGCGCCTTTCCAGGCGCCATCCGGCTCGAACCATTCCTGAAGCGAGTGCAGATTGCCGGCCCGGCCGCCGCCGGCAATGGTCACGGCGGGAATCCTCATGTTGATGGGCACGTTCGAATCCGTGCTGCCAATCTGGAGATCGGGTCGTAGTCCCATGGTGCGCGCGGCCCACACAGCCGCCTGCACCAGCGGCGAGTCCGCCGGTGTGGTGCCGCCATGCCGCACCGCCAGGAGTTTGCTCTCGGCCTCCACGCGCATTCCGCTGCCCGCTCGAAGCCTGTTTTCCTCCTCCACGCCCTGCCGCACCAAATCGAGGAGGCGCGCTTCCAATCTGTTCAGCTCAGCGTCGTTCTCTGAGCGCAGATCCACTTCCATCCAGCTCTCAAAGGGGATGGCATTGATCGACGTGCCTCCGCCCATCTTGCCGACGTTGTAGGCCGTCTTCGGTTTGGCGGGGACCTCCAGATCGGCGAGGCGGGCAATGATGCGGCCCAGCGCATGCGCGGGATTGGGCCTGCCGAAATCGATCCAACTGTGGCCGCCGGGGCCGCGCACCGTGGTCCGGTATCGCTTGCTGGCCATGGCGCTATTGACGATGATGGCGCTGTCATACCCGTCCACGGAGATGAAGGCATCGACGCCATTCTTGAAGCGGCCCTCCGAAAGCAGGTACTTGATGCCCTGGAGGTCGCCCAGGCCTTCCTCGCAGACGTCGGCCACGAACAGCAGGCTCTTCGCGGTGGTGATGCCGGCATGGTCGAGTGCTTCGACCAGCGCCAGTAGGACCGCCAGCCCGCGGGAGTCGTCCACCAGCCCCGGCCCGTTTAACCTCGCTCCGGCGCGCTTCACCTTCACGTTCGTGCCGGCCGGAAACACGGTGTCCAGATGCGCCGCGACCACCAAGGCGCGCGGCGAGGTCCCCGGCCGCCAGCCCAGCACATTGCCGCGCGGGTCGATTTCGACATCCTTCAGCCCCACGCGCCGGAACTCACGTTCCATCGAAGCCGCGCGTTCCTTCTCCGCGAAAGTGGGCGAAGGAACCTCGGCGATCTCAATCTGCTTCTTGATGTGGTCCTGGTGCCGGGCTTCCAGATAAGCGAGGGCCCTCTTCACGTCGGGGCGGAAAAGCAGCGCATCGTCGGCCGTGGCCGCCGCGCCGAGAACAACCAGCAGCGGGATGGCAATGGCGTTCATGACCGGCAGTCATGATAGCGCCCGCGGGAGAAGCGCCGCTAATGGATAATCGGGCATCGTTGTCATCGCCTGAGCCGATGGCGTCGGGGCACACGATTGGGGCCCGTGTTTACCGGTGCTGGTTCATCTCTTTGTTTCACACTATATCGGTTGCTGCGCGCGCCGAAATGGTACAATAGGCGGGCTTTGCAGCCGAGCCACCCGGACGGCCGGGATTGCAGCGCGCTTCGATAGGACTTCCTGGGCCCAATCTGCCGAGTGATCGAGTACCGCCGGCTCGTCGGTTCCCGAAGGCGAGGCCATGA
>Ga0315284_10004528_pt1 | contig 19738 bp, 6 predicted proteins | sample YL17G09_16_MG_FD_203696 | JGI IMG/M metagenome (GOLD analysis project Ga0315284, IMG submission 203696) | Sediment microbial communities from Yellowstone Lake, YNP, Wyoming, USA - YL17G09_16 | ecosystem: Environmental > Aquatic > Freshwater > Lake > Sediment | place: USA: Wyoming | collected... | reverse complement strand
CCGCTGCACCCTGTCTGCTGTTGAGCACGTCGCATCGATCATCCGATATCACCAGGCCCGCAACCGAGCCGCGAAACAATCGCGGCTTCGATCATTTCGGAGGCCGAGGTAGCGCTGTAGTGCTAAGTGTCTCATCGGGTTCCCCCTTATTCTCCGGGGGTGTCCCCGTATGGTCAAAAAAACCGGCCGAAGCGCAAGTCCTGTCCCCAACCGCCACTGAAGCCAACCGACAACTGTCCATCTGGGCTGGTTGACAGGCGTCAGGGGCCTCCGGCGGCCTCAGCGGGCCACGCTGGTGCATTTTCGGCCGCCGGGAGACGCAAAATACCCACCGAAAAGAGCGTCCTGCGCGCTGCTTCGCGTAAGTTCTGTTCGCGACGGCCGTAAGAAGCGTCACCGGGGAGCACAGGCCAAAGGCAAATCGCCGACGGTGGGGCAGTGGCCTGTGCTCTGCCTCTTCAGGCGGACGGCGTTGGTCGTCGGTTAGCAGGAGCCGCCTCTTGCCATGGGTTTCATTGAGCACTTGAGCTTCAGTCAGCAGAAAGTCGATTACCGCCTGCTGCTGGCGGTTGAGCCAGCCGGTCAGGATGACGACGAGGAGTTGCCAAGGCTGGAGGACAAAGTTCATGGGGCCACCGATGTCGGCGTTGGGCAGTGCGATAGGATCGAGGATCTCCGACGGTTGTCAATCGGCCCAGATGGGCAGTTGCCAGTTGGATTCAGTGGCAGTTGGGGACAGGACTTGCGCTTCGGCCGATTTTCGGAGAGTAGCCGCGGGGATTGCCCCCGCGGCCCTCGCAGAACCGGACTTGGACCTTTCATCCATCCGGCTCCCGGTTCAGGTCTTCCACGCTGGCTTGGGATAGAGGTTGTGGATGATGCGTGCCGTCGGCATCAGCCCGTTTCTCATCAACGCCCAGAAGCGTTCCGCTGTAATGGAGCGCTTCTGGCTTCTGCGGTTCAACCATTTGTACAGCATGCAGGCGGAGTGATACACGTATGCCTTGAGGCATCGTGAATTGCCGCTGATGCCGTAGTACTGGATGTGTCCTTGCAGGTGTTGTCTGAGATAGGCCACCATCATCCCACCGCCCTTGATGCGTAGCTCCCGCAGCTTTCGGTTTACCTCCTGGAGTTTCTTCCGCATGCGTTTGCCGTCGGTCTTGCGACCGACCACAAATCGCCCGCTTCGGCTGGTGCCAACGTAGTGCGTAAGTCCCAGAAAGTTGAAGGCGGACGAGCCGCCCTCGCTTGCGTCCCGGTCATAACGCTGAGCGTCACTGCCAAAACGCAGCAGGGCCGTTTTGCTCGGCTCCACTTCCAGCCCAAAGGCTGCCAGCCGCTCCGTCATCGCGGTCATAAACTGCCGGGCATCTTCTTCATACTGGAAACAGGCAATGAAGTCGTCCGCGTACCGCACCAGAAACGTTTTGCCCCGGCACGATTTGGCGAACCGCCCTTCAAACCACCAGTCCAGCACGGAATGCAGGTAGATGTTCGCCAGTACGGGCGAAGCCACGCCTCCTACAATAGTGCAAAACACCTCGTCTTCGAGGTGTTCTTGCCGCGAGCGCTGCTGAGGCCGGTGTACGGGCAGGGATGCTCGGCCGAGTTTGCAGCGGCGCCAAACCCACATACTTCCGCGGCTGATTCAAGAGGAGGTGATGGTCATGGAGGACCGCACGATACCTCCATCGTCCACTCGGTCACCCCAACGCCCGGTGAATCTGTCTCGCGTCTGCGAATCGAGCAGGTTGCAGCGGCAACTGCTGGCCCATGCGTATCAGCAGGTGTGTCCACAGATCCGGGCGAGGCTGGACAGCGGTGCGAGGCAGTTCAACGTTGAGCCAGATTATCCATCGGCCGCCCGCGTGGCGGCGGGAGCATAACCATGTCGCACACGTGCCAAGATTTCATCACAACAAGTGTAATCAGTTCATCCATTCGCGCGGCGCTCTACGCCCGCGTATCGTCCGAGCAACAGGCGCAGGCGGGCACGATCGACTCGCAGATTGCGGCGATCAAGGAGCGGGCCGGGCAGGATAGTCTGACGATCGAGCCGGAACTCTGTTTCATAGACGATGGTGTCAGTGGGGCCACGTTGGTCCGTCCGGCGCTGGAGCGGCTCCGCGACCTGGCCGACGCCGGCGGGATCGACCGTCTCTACGTGTTGTGCCCGGACCGCCTTTCACGTAGCTATGCGTATCAGGTGCTGCTGGTGGACGAGTTGCAGCGATGCGGCGTAGAGTTGGTATTTGTCAACCGCAATCTGGCCCAGACGCCGGAAGACCAGTTGCTGCTCCAGGTGCAGGGGATGGTCGCTGAATATGAACGCGCCAAGATCATCGAGCGCTACCGGCGTGGCAAGCTACATGCGGCCCGGTGTGGCAGAGTCAACGTGCTAAGCGGCGCGCCTTATGGCTATCGTTATGTCCCAGCCGCCGACGGCGCGGCGGCGCAGTATAAAGTTCACCTGCAAGAGGCGGAGGTGGTGCAGCAAATCTTTTGCTGGATCGGCGCAGAGCGACTGAGCATCGGTCAAGTGTGCAGGAGGCTGAAAAGGCAAGGTATTTCCTCGCCTCGCGGCAAGGGGTTCTGGGACCGCTCAACGATCTGGGGCATCCTCAAGAACCCGGCCTATAGGGGCCAGGCGGCCTTTGGCAAGACGCGGCTGGGGCCAGCGCGCCCACGGTTACGCGGCGGACGCAACCGCCGAGAACAGCCGCGCAACGGCCAGAGCTCTTACGATGCGCCTTGCGAAGAGTGGATCAGCATCCCGGTGCCGGCGATCGTCGAAAAGGACTTATTCGATGCGGTCGCCTCGCAACTGGGGGAGAACCGCCTGCGCAACCGCCAGGGCCGCCGCGGCGCCCGCTACCTGCTACAGGGCCTGCTGATTTGCAGGTGTTGCCGCTACGCGTACTACGGAAAACAGATCAGCCTGTCGGCGGGCAAGGGCCGGCGCCGCGACTACGGCTACTACCGATGTGTCGGCACGGACGCCTATCGTTTTGGCGGGCAGCGGGTGTGCGGCAACAAGCAGCTTCGCCAGGACCTCCTCGACGAGGCGGTATGGAACGACGTACGGGCGCTGCTGGCCAACCCCCAGCGTATCGAGCACGAGATGGAGCGAAGAAACAGCCCGGACCAAAAGGAGATCGACAAGCTACGAAAGATGTCGATGCAGATCCAAAAAATGGATCGCGGCGTTGGGCGATTGATCGACGCGTATGGCGACGGTTTGCTGGACAAGAGCGAATTCGAGCCACGCCTCAAGTCAGCTCGGGAACGATTGTCCAAAGCACGCGATGAACTACAATCGGTAATGGACCGGCAGAGCCAAGCCCGCGAGTTGCGGTTGGTGATGGACAACCTGGAGACGTTCGCGCGGCAGGTGCCCGTCAGCTTGGAGCAGATCGACTGGGCCGCCAAACGGGAAATCATCCGCACGCTGGTCAAGCGAGTGGAGATAGACAAAGAGGAGGTGAAGGTCGTGTACCGGGTAGACCTCAGCCCTTTTGAATGTCGCCCCGAGAGGGGCGAATCACCCATTTTGCACTATTGTAGGAGGCGTGACCAGTCCACCTTGCGGCGTCCCAGCCTCCGTACCCGCAAACGCTCCGTCCTCCATGATCCGGCCTTTGAGGAAGCGATGAACCACCCGCAGCAAACGCGGGTCGCCTATCCGGTGCTCCAGAAAACGCATCAGGTGCTCGTGACAGACATTGTTGAAGAAACCCTTGATGTCCGCCTCTACCACCCATTGCGTTCGCTCGTTGGTAATGACTTCCGCCACCCTCCGCAGCGCATCATGGGCGCTGCGGCCGGGACGAAATCCATACGAGCAATCCCGAAACTCCGGTTCCCAGATCGCCTGCAGAATCTGACTAAGCCGATCCTGCACAATCCGGTCCTCAAAGCTGGGTATGCCCAGCGGCCGGCGGCCTCCGGTGGCCTTGGGGATATACACCCGCCTGGCCGGCTTGGGGAGATACCCCATCCGACGCAGGCGGGCTGAAAGCTCCGCGATGCGGGCTTCCACCCCCTGCTCGTAGTCCGCCTTGCGCATCCCATCCACTCCGGGCGCCTTGTTTCCTGCCTGACGCTCGAAGCTGGCGTGCAGCCCCGCTTCCTCGCTCAGCATCCCCATCAGGGATGTGAACCGAAGCTTCGGGTCCGCACGCGCCATCGGTGTGAAACGAAACAGGTTTGTTGCCATGATTGTTTCCGGCTCAGTGTCCGGCTCATGTCTGTCCGCTTCGTTCTCCTAAACCGCCGCCCCTTCGCTCCACCCGAGTTACCAGGCTTCATCGCTACTACGGGCGGCTCCGACTCCCGTCTACCGATGCCCGGCCCCTTGCTTTTCAGGCTTGGGGCACAGGTGCGCACCTCCGTGTGCGCCAGTTGACGGGCCTCCCTGGTTGCCGCTTCCTCAGATTGTCAGGCTCGATCCGGCCTCAGACCCCGGGGCGGCGCAACCATCCTCGCCTTCGTGGACGGAGTGCTGTTGCCTGCTGGCGGTCAAACGCCATCGGCCGTTCGCCAACTTCCGTTTTTCGGGGCTCAACGCCTTCAAGGGCAGCTTCACCTGTTCCCTCATTGGACCTCGCCTGCTTTCAGTGCCTACGCATCAATCGTCCCGTTGCCGGAACGACTGCAAGGCTCGATACCAGGCCCGTGGCTAGCGGTTACCTGGAGAGGGTTCACACCTCCTTGAGAAAGCGACCTTGCCAGGCCGCAACTTGACCATACGGGACAGGATTTGCGCTTCGGCTGGGTATTTTGACCATACGCGGTCCCACTGAAGGCGAAAACTCGCAATTCACCGCCATCGCCCGGAACCTGGCGTGGCTTGGCACGGCCCTTATCAGGGCTTCAACAACGCCCATCAACCGGCGGAAAGACCAGCATCTGTTCGGTGTTCCCGACTACAGTTGGCAACAGGAGGCAGGCCTCGGACGAGGGTTCTGAATATACGCGGGTTACGGTTCGGTTGAGCAATGGGACACGACGCCATGCTGGACAGGTTCCTCTGGAATTCTTTTTGCAGGAACGCGCGTCTGTGGTAGTCTTATCTTGAGGGTCTTGGGCGCCTTCGTATCTGAGCGGCTGCGGCAACTGCGAGAAATGCCGAGGGCGATCCGCCCGGCTTGCAGCGGTGGAGTCAATATGGCGGAGCAGGTGACACTTGCTCACGCGGGACACGAGGGAGAAGGCATGCCACATCATTGCACCACGGAGAAGACCATCCGGAAGCTACGATCAGCTATTGGACCCAACCACTTGCAGCCGCTGGAGCCGCGGAGACTGCTGGCCGCCGACGTGATCATCACGGAAATCATGCATCACCCGATTCCCTATGAGCCGGGGACGGAGTACATCGAGCTGCATAATCGCGGGGATGCCCCAGCAAATCTGAACGGGTGGAGATTCTCCAAGGGCGTGGATTACACGTTTGGCAACGCGGTTCTTGGGGCGGGGGACTATCTGGTGGTCGCGGGGGATCTTGGGCGATTCCAGGCCAAGTACCCGGGCGTCGTCAACGCGGTGGGGGGGTGGACTGGCCGATTGAGCAAATCGCAGGAGGAGATCGAGCTGAGAGACTCGTTGGGACAGTCGATGGACAGCGTCACCTATGCCGACGAAGGCGATTGGGCCGACCGCCGACGCGGGCCTTTGGATCGGGGGCATCAGGGTTGGGTTTGGACGCAGCCGGCCGACGGGGAAGGGTATTCGCTGGAGCTGGTGAATCTCCGGCTGACCAACAACGAGGGACAGAACTGGCGATCCAGCTCTGTGGTGAATGGCACGCCGGGCACGCCCAATTCCGTCGCCGCCAGCGACATCCCGCCCATGATCCTGGACCTTCGCCAGACGCCGATCATCCCCCGGTCCACCGAGCCGGTCACCATCACCACGCGGATCATCGATGAACTCGGGACAGCGAAGACCGCCATGCTCTATTACCGCGTGGATGCCGCGAGCCCGCCGCCGTTTGCGAGCATAGCGATGCGAGATGACGGTGCCGGGAGCGATGCCGTGGCGGGGGATGGCACCTGGACCGGCGTCCTCCCTCCCCAGGCTGACCGCGCGGTCGTGGAGTTCTACGTCTGGGCATCCGATGGAACCAACACTCGCACCTGGCCGGGACCCACCGATGCCGGGGGGGCCATTCAGGGCGCCAATCTGCTCTACCAGGTGGATAACTCGACCTACACCGGCACTCAGCCGGTCTACCGAATCATCATGACCGAGGCCGAACGTGCCGAGCTGGCCGACATCGGCTCCGATCCCGGCGACGGCGTCAGCGAAGAGGATTCCGGCGCCCAGATGAACGCCACGTTCATCAGCGCCGATTCGGTATCCACCCAGATCCGCTACAACGCCGGCGTCCGAAATCGTGGACACGGCACGCGCCATGGCCCGCCCAACAACTTCCGCGTCAATATTCCGAGCGATCGAACCTGGAATGATCTGGGTGCACTGAACTTCAACTGCCGCTACACGCCTTCGCAGGTCATCGGCAGCGCCGTGTACCGCATGGCCGGACTGGCGGCGTCCGATACCCTCCCCGTCCAGCTCCGCGTCAACGGCGCGGATCTGGCGGCGGGCCAGGCCAACATGTACGGCTCGTATGCCCTGGTCGAGGAAACCAACTCCGACTTTGCCGACAACCATTTCCCGCAGGACTCGCAGGGGAACCTTTACTCGGCTTTTCGACTCGATCCCGCTGGCGTCCCCGAGGCCGACCTCCGCTATGAGGGCAACAACCCCGGCACCTACCGCAACCGCTACTTCAAGGACACCAACACCGAGGCCGACGACTTCTCTGACCTTATCCACATGACCGATGTCCTGAATAATACGCCCGATGCCACTTATCTTCAGGAGGTCAGCAAGGTCATCAACGTCGAGCAGTGGCTGCGATATCTCGCTGTCGATGCTCTGCTCCTGAATTGGGAGACCGGGCTCGACCGCGGCATTGGCGACGATTACACCTTATATCGCGGGGTGAAAGATCCGCGCTTTGTCTTGCTTCCCCGCGACTTGGACACCGTGATGGGCCAGGGCAACAGCGTCCCAGCCACCACCACCAGCATCTTCAACTTCACCGGCGTGGATGGACTGAGCCGTTTTCTGAATCATCCTGACATCGTTCCGCTCTTCTATCAGGCCTTCATTGATGCCATCGATGCGACGTTCAACCCGCAGGTCCTCAATCCGCTGATCGATCAGATGCTGGGGGGGTGGGCTGCGGCGGACCGGATCGTTTCAGTCAAGAAATTCGTCGTCGATCGGACCAGGGACGTACTTCTACAGATCCCTCGGCAGTTCACGATCGCCAGTTCGCTGCCCATGGTCAGCGGCTTCTGCCGAACGACCACGGCCACTGCGACACTCACCGGAACGGCCGACGTCGTGCGAACGCGCTCTGTGCGGGTGAACGGCCAAGTGGCGGCGTGGTCTGGGCGCGCCGGGACGTGGTCCGCCGACGGCATTTCACTCAACCCCGGCATCAATCGCGTGCTCGTTCGCGCCTATGACGGGCCTGGCGGCGCCGGCGCGGCCGTCCACGAAGGCTTCATCGACATTCTTTACGACGGCAGCGGGGTCCCCTGGGCGCCGCCGCAGCCGCAGGTGCAGAGCCTTGGCCTCTTTGTCCCCGACAGCTATCGCCCGGGGACGCCGATCCTGATCCAGGTTTCCGCGATCGATAGCGCGGGGCACGTTCAGCGCGACCTGTGGAACGCCAACGTTGCGCTGGCGACGGATCGCGCGGATATCGCGCTCTCCACGACGCAAGTGACACTGCGCAACGGCCTGGGCAGCGTCTTGGCCAATGTCACGGGCACTGGCACTGGATCGTTTACCATCACGGCAACCCTGGGCACGGTCAAAGCGACGCGGACGCTGGCCAGCCTCGCGGGCGCCGCCATTGCGAACGTCTCCGGGACACTTTCCGGCGTTTCAACGACCTGGGCCGGCATCATCCACGTCATCGGCGACCTGCGAATCCCCGTCGGCCATATCCTTACCCTCCAGCCGGGCACCCTGGTGCTGATCGATGGTGTTGCATCGGGCGACACGGGGATCGACATCGACGTCGAGGGCTCGATCCAGTCGCTGGGATCGACTGATCACCCCGTTGTGTTTACCGCGTACGATCCGGCCAGGCGATGGGGGGAAATTCACCACAACAATGCCGCAGCCTCACTCTATCAGAACACGATTCTCACGCTGGCAGGCAATTCGCCTCGCGGGGGGCATTCCAACACCGGCCCGCTGATCCGCACGAACAACTCGAAGATCACTTTCGACCATGCGGCCCTGACCGACAATGCCGGCAAGATCATGCAGGCCGACAATTCCGACCTGACCTTCCTGGGCGCACACTTTGCGCGCTCGGTCATGGGTCCGGAGATCGCCGGCTCCTCGCTGCTCTTCCAGGATTCGTTCATCTTCGAGATGCGCAACCCCGATGACGGCGACGGCATCTACATTCACAGCCAGAAGGCCGGGCAGACCGTGCTGCTCAAAGGCGGCATGATCGGTCTGGTGGATGATGACGGCATCGACACGCTGGCCTCGACGGTGACGATCGACGACGTCATCATCCGCGACACCAAGGACAAGGGGTTGAGTGCCTACGATGGGACCGTCTACGTCAAAGGCTCGCTGTTCGTGGACAACGGCCTGGTGCCCGAGGACGGCGCCAGCACCGCCATCTCCGCCAAGTCCAACGCCGGCAGCATCGCCACCGTCAACATCGATCACACCACGATCGTCTCTGCCACCATCGGCATCCAGGCCAAGGACAAGTACAACACCGACAACGACACAGTCAACTACGTCGTCACCAATTCCATTATCAGCGCGACCGATCCGATCCAGATTGATCCGACCTATCCGATCACGGCCAATTTCGCGATCACCTACACGAACACGTTCGGCGAAAACGTCACCGGCCAGGGCAACCTCAACACCGACCCGCTCTTTGCCGATCGCACCAAGTACAACTTCTACCTCCAGCCCGGCTCACCCAGCGTCAACGCCGGAAATCCCGCCTCCCCGCATGACCCCGACGGCTCGCGCGCCGACCAGGGCCGATATCTGAACGGCCTGGCCGGCGCCATTTCCGGACCGACGATCCCCGGCGGGACCATCAGCAATGACATGATCCTGACCCCAGGCGGCGGTCCCTATCACGTCACGGGCGTCGTTCAGGTCGGTCTCGGCAAGACGCTCACCATCCTGCCCGGCACCACCCTCTTCTTTGACGCCAATGCCGGCATCACCATCGACGGCGGCCGGTTGCTTGCAGAGGGCGCCGAATACGCGCAGATCCGCTTCACCCGCACCATCGGCATCACGAACCCGTGGGCGGGAATCCAACTGCTCAATTCGATGCTCGACAACCGCATCACCTACGCGATCGTCGAATACGGCGGCTTGACCACCAACAACGGCATGGTCGGCCTGACCGCGTCCAATCTCGTGCTCGACCACGTCACTTTCGACCACACCGACCGCCGCCGCGTCCGCTCCGAGGACTCCTGGCTGATCGTCCGGAATTCGCTGTTCACCGAGATCTTCCCAGGAACGCAGGCACCCACCACCGACAACCTCTCCGAGCACATCTGGGGCAGCGGCATCCCTGCGGGCGGGCATTTCATCATCGAAAGTAACGTCTTCGGCGCGGTCAAGGGCCACAACGACGCCATCGACTTCGACACCGCCGCGGGCACCGTCCCCATCCCCCAGATCCTCAATAACCGCTTCGAAGGATCGGGCGACGATGCCCTGGACTTCGAAACCGATGCCTACATCGAAGGCAACACCTTCCTGCACATCCGCAAAGACCAGTACAACACCGCCGCCGGCAATTCCAACGCCATGTCCTTGGGCAGCGGGCGAAACTACACCGTCCTCCGCAACGTGTTCTTCGACATGGACCACATCGCCCAGGTCAAGGACAATGCATTCCTCACCTTCGAGAGCAACTCGGTCGTCGGCGCCGCTCATCCCGCCATTTATTTCTTCCGGCCCGACGGCGCTGGCACCCATGGCCGCGGTGCCGCTCTGGATGGCAACATCTTCAAGGATGTTCCGGTGCTTTTTGCGAGTTTCACCGCCCAGACGCAGATCACCGTCAACCGCTCGATTGTTCCCGCCGCCGATCTGAGCCGCGGCGTCGGCAACCTCGCGGCCGATCCGCGCCTGGTGGACCCAGCCAATGGCGATTTTGCCCTCCGCCCCGGATCGCCGGCGCGCGACGCCGGCCCCAATGGCTTGGATATGGGCGCCATCGTCCCTGCCGGCGCTTCAGTCTTCGGCGAGCCGCCCGCCCTCACCAATCGCTCCGTCGCCTCGCTCTCCGTCGCCGGGCCAGGCATCACGCACTACAAATACCGCGTCAATACCGGCCCCTGGAGCGCCGAACGCCCCATCAGCACCCTCATCGAACTCACCGACCTCGCCGATGGCGATTACACCGTCGATGTCCTTGGCAAAAACGTCGCGGGCGTCTTGCAGGACGAATCGCACGCTGCCGCCTCGCGAACTTGGACCGTCAATGCCGCGCGAAGCGGCCTGCGCATCAACGAAGTCCTCGCCATTAACAACACCGCCGTCGCCTACAACGGCGATTACCCCGATCTGATTGAGCTTTACTACGACGGCCCCGGCCCGATCGAACTGGCCGGAATGAGCATCTCCGATGATCCACTGGACCCCCGGAAATTCGTCTTTGGCAGTGCCACGCTGAACCCGGGCCAGTACTTGGTTCTTCTCGCCGACAACGGCGGCGGCATCGACGCCATTCACCTCGGTTTTGCCCTCAGCGCCAGCGGCGAAGGCGTGTATCTCTTCGACCCCGACGGCAACCCGATTGACTCGATTGCCTTCGGCCGGCAGATTCCCGATCTGTCCATCGGACGCCTTCTCGACGGCCGCTGGGCACTCACGCAACCCACCTTCGGCTCCGCCAACACCGCCCAGCGCACCGGCGATCCTTCCCTGCTCAAAGTCAACGAATGGCTCGCCTCGGAAGTGCCGCCGTTCAACAACGACTTCATCGAGATCTACAACCCCGATCCGTTGCCGGTGGAACTTTCGGGCCACTATCTGACCGACAACCCCAACGGCTGGCCGGATCGTTATCCCATCCCTGCGCTAAGCTTCGTGTCCGCCGCCGGCTTCGTGGTTTTCCAGGCCGACAGCGATCCGGAGCAGGGTGCCGATCACACCAGCTTCCGCCTCGCGTACGAGCAGGGCATGATCGGCCTGTTCGACCGCGACGGCGATCGCATCGACACGGTTCTCTATCGCTCGCAGCGTCTAGGCAGCTCCGAAGGCCGCGCTCCCGACGGCGCCGGCGCATTCGTCTTCTTCACGCAACCCAGCCCCGGCGTCAGCAATCCGTACACGTCCAGCGAAACGCAGGTCGTGCACCTGATCAGCATCGATGCCGATCAGTGGTTCTACAACTCCACCGCCGCCTTCACCAACGATGCCTGGGCGCAGAGCGCCGCCGGCGAGGCGGGCTGGTCCAGCGGCGGACGTGCCGCCTTCTACACCGACAACGACGCCTTTCCCGCCGGCATCCCAAGAAACACCAAACTCGGCGTCAACCGCACCACTCACTATTTCCGCAAGCACTTCACCGTGGATGACCCCGCTCAGGTCGTGTCGCTGACTCTCTCCACCGCAGTCGACGATGGCGCGGTTGTCTACCTCAATGGCCACCCCGTCCAGTGGGTTGCCATGGCCCAGGGCACCGTGACCTATTCCACCCTCTCCAACCGCCCGGGCTCCTGGGAAACCACCCTCGAGGGCCCCTTCACCATCGACAAGAGTTACCTCGTGCCTGGCGATAACGTATTGGCCGTCGAGGTGCATCAGAAATCCGGGAGCAACGACGCCGGCTTTGCCGTCATACTCGACTCGACGATTCGCACCGCGCCGCCGCCTCCGCCGCTGCGTATCACCGAGATCAACTACAATCCGCCCGGCGGCGACGACTACCAGTTCGTCGAAGTCAGCAATACCGGCGCAACACCGGTTAATCTGAAGGACGTTCGATTTGCCGCCGGCATTTCCTTCACCTTTCCCGACATCAACCTGGCGCCCGGCGAGCGCATCGCCGTCGTCAAGAACCCCGCGGCCTTCGCCGCCCGCTATGGCAGCGGGATCCGCATCGCCGGCCCGTACATCGATGCACTGAGCAATGACGGCGAGGAGCTTCGACTGATCGATGCCGCCGGCACGATCATTCAGGATTTCGGCTACAGCGACACGTGGTACCCGTGGACCGATGGCGGCGGCTACACGCTGGTGATCGTCAACCCATACGCCGATCCATCCACATGGAGCAGCGCCGCCAGTTGGGGCCAAAGTCGTTTTGTCCTGGGCAGTCCCGGCATGGCCGAGCCGCAGATGCTTGCCGATACCGTCGTCATCAACGAGGTTCTTAGCCACAGCCACGCTTCGGCCGCGGATTGGATCGAGCTGTACAACACCACCCGTCAACCAATCGACATCGGCGGCTGGTATCTGAGCGACTCGGCGGACAACCTCCGCAGATTCCGCATTCCCGCCGGTGCCAGCATCGCCGCCGACGGCTACGTTGTCTTTGATGAAGCCGAGCATTTTGGCAACGCTGCCAACCCCAACTCCATCGTCCCCTTTGCCTTGAGCGAGTTTGGCGATGAGGTCTACCTCTCCGCTGCCGATTCCGCCGGCAACCTCACCGGTTACCGGCACCGCGTTGTGTTCGGCGCCGCCGCCACGGGAGTCTCGTTCGGCCGGTTCACCACAAGCACCGGCCTTGTGGAGAGCCCTGCTCTGAGCTTCTCCACACCGGCCGAGCCCAATGCCTACCCACTCGTCGGACCCGTTGTCATCAGCGAGATCATGTACCATCCGTTCGACAACAACGGTGCCGAGTACGTCGAGCTGAGAAACATCACCGGCGTGCCCGTGCCTCTCTTCGACACGCTTCACCTGCAGAACAACTGGCGCTTCAGCGGCGGCATCGATTTCGCCTTCCCGCCCGGGAGAGTCATCCCTGCGTTCGGCTATGTCCTGGTCGTCTCGGTCGATCCGGCGGATTTCCGCAGTGCCTACAGTGTTCCCGCGACGGTGCCCGTCTTCGGGCCTTTCGCCAACGGCAGTGCGCTGAGCGATGGTGGCGAGGAAATCGTCCTCAGCCGACCTGGCGGTCCCGACTCCGACGGCACGATCCCCTGGATCGTCGTGGATCGCGTGGATTACGGCCCGACGACACCGTGGCCCGCCAATCCCGACGGCGGCGGACCGTCGCTCGTGCGTCCGTTCCTTGTCCGCTACGGCAACGACCCGGCCGCCTGGGTCACCGGTCCCGCCAGCGGCTCGCCGGGCGCCGGTCCAGAGGTCCTGCTTGGGACCTCCTCTCACGACGATTACCAGTTGATCCGTGACGCCGGCGGAGCGATCCAGTTGAGCTTCAAGGGCCAGCCCATCAGCATCCCGGCGTTGGAGAACGAATCGGTTGCCCTGAACGCACTGGACGGCGACGACGAATTCCGCGTCGACTTCTCCAACGGCAACCCTATCCCCGCGGCCGGGTTCCTCTTTGCTGGCGGCGAGGGGGATGATCTTCTGAAGATCGTCGGCACAAGCTCTGGTGACAACTTTCTCGTCAGCGACGCGCAATTGACGTCCGGCGGCCGCTCCATTGGGTTCGGCGGCACTCGTATCGAGCTTGGCGAAGCCGGGGACGTCGCCGAATTGGGCGACCTGACACTGGCCGGCGCTGCCACCGTGGCACTGGACCGCGACGGCGGCACAATGCTGAAGCTGCGCAAGCTCAGCATCGCGCCGCTGGCGACACTGGACCTGGCCGACAACACACTCATCGTCCAGACCAGTCCCGAGACCCAGTCGGCGGACCTGGCAAGGCTGTCTGCTTACATCAAGTCCGGCCGCGCCAACGGCGCCTGGACCGGCCCAGGCCTGATCAGCACCATGGCCAAGTCCCGGCCATTTGCCGGCCTGGCGCTGCTCGCCGCCGCCGAGTCCATTCGTGTGAAATACACCTGGAACGGCGATGCGAATCTGGATGGCGTGGTAAACGCCGACGATTATTTCCAGACCGACTCCGGCTTCATCACCCAGAAAGGCGGTTGGTACAACGGCGACTTCAACTATGACAGCGTGGTGAATGCCGACGATTACTTCCTAATTGATAGTGCGTTCATTGGCCAGAGCGGCCCGCTGGCGGCATCGAGGCCTGATTCGGCGGTTTCGGCAGACGTGGCAGTCCAACAGAAGGCGAACAAGGCTGATCCGGACGGCATCCTGAGCCAGTTGTTCTCAACCAAGCCGCTGCTGTAGATGCGGTCGGCGGTGGCTGCTGGTTGGTCTCCGGTCCTGGGGCTTGTCGGCGTTGTCGCAGCCCGGCTGCGATATGGGTCCTTCGGACCCGAGTTTTCACCACGCGGTCCCGCCATTTAGATCTTTCGGCAAGACGATAGCGGCCAACGCCTTGGCCGTCATCCCGTACGCCCATCGTCTTGGTTTTCCTCATTCCCTTGGAAACCGACTTTTCGGCCCCGCACGCGGGGCATTTGTGGGGTCTTCCCATGTCTCATCACCTCACGGGACATGCGAGAGGCCCTTCTATATAAATGTGTGCGAGTCCCGGGGCGTGGTGACAGCTTCATAACTCAGGAGTCTGCCGTCCGGATCTACGTCCCTCGACTTGAGAACAGGTTGCGAGCAACCGAGACCCGCCGGTTAACGCGAAACGCCAAGGACAGCACGCCCTGGCGTTTTCGTTTGTTTGGCCAGTTCCCGCAAGGGTTTAGCGGCATTCGCGCATGCCACGGTTGTCTCGGAAGGGGCCAGAGAGACACCTGCGTGGACGCCGCTGGTTCCCGATCTTGCACGTCAGCCCCAGAGACTCTCGGTCGAGCGGAGAAAGTTCACCTCTCCGGGTTAACAGCTCGGGGATGGGCAACCACGCCAGCCGCACATCACGGTTGTCCTCGGTGAGCGGGATCAACGTCCTTCAAGAACGCAAAGACGCCATGAGCACAGCACGGCGCACCAAGCGGAAGTGCTTGAGCCACTGACATACTGCCGTCATTGCTTGCCCTTATCCTCACCACTCTCGACAATGTGACCGCGACACCGGTCGTGGAGCTGAAGCCCGAGGACCTAGGCCGCAGCGACCGCGTGGAGCGGAATCGCTGTTGGCGACGGGAACTGTGATGATCAGCATCGTGGGTTGTGACGAAGGCTCGGAAGCAGACGCTGCCAAACAGGTGCGGCAAGCGATTCTGAAAGCATGGCCATGGGCCGAGGCCGACCCGGCCGCCGTCATCTACTTGGTTCCGAACGTCGAGTGCCACGGGGAGACGCCCCGAGACATCGACCTCGTCATCCTCGCATCCGTGCCGGTCGACAAGGCGACCTTCACGCCAGTGGTACAGCTGAAGCTGCTCAACGACAGCGTCGTCGAGCCCGATGTTGTTCACGTCCGTTCACTGTGCATCGTAGTCGAGGTAAAGGACCACGTTCCCCTGGACATCCGCTTCTCCGGCCCGAAGGTCGAGGTGCGGTATCGCGGGGCTCGCACGGGCGACCAATGGCACAGCGCGACCCAGCAGAACGAACGGCAGAAATACTCGCTCAGAAACTACCTGGCCCGGCACATCTCCGGTGCCCAGGTGCCGCACATCACCAACCTCATCTGGCTCCGCAACGCCGCGCGGGATGTACTGCCCCGTGGCACCCACAACATCCTGCCCGCGACATTGACATGGACGGCGCTGCTCACCGCTGTCGCTACGAACTCCTGCGTCTGGTCTGAAAAGGCGGGGATCACACTTTCCGCGACGCCGCCCGAGTCCGCATTCTCGTTCGCCAGCGCGTGCGATCTGCTCTCGCGCCGCTTGACCCCAACGACGCTCGATCGGCGTCGTATGGACCGGATTGCGAACGCCAGTATTCAGGACGCTTGGCTCGAAGACTTGGGCAAACGCCAGATGATGTTCGAGGGGCGTGGTGGAACCGGCAAGACCATGATCCTCCTTGGCTTGGCGTGGCGAGTCCAGGAGCGACAGCACGCCCGTGTCCTTGTCCTCACCTACAACCGCGCACTCGTGGCCGACCTACGGCGGCTCCTGACCTTGATGGGGCTAACCGACGAAATCGGTCAGCCGACTATCGAGGTGCAGACGGTACACGCATTTCTGTTCCGGCTTCTGGCGACGCTAGGCGTTCTGAATCGCGATGAATCGACCTTTCTTGAGCGATACGACGAGCACAAGGCGGAAGCGCTCGCGCTGCTCCGCAACGTAGCCCTGACAAAGGCTGACATGCAAGAAGCCGTCAAGAAAGCTCCGGATTGGCTTGCCTGGGATTACATCTTCGTCGATGAGGCCCAGGATTGGCCGCAGGACGAGCGGGACATTCTGAACCTTCTGTATCCGCCTTCCCGCTTCGTTATTGCCGATGGCCGGGACCAACTCGTGCGACGCGACGCAAATTGTGACTGGTCCGCGGGGCCGGAACGCATCCCCACGAGGCGGTTTGCGCTCGAACGCGGCCTGAGGATGAAGGCGAATCTTGCTCGCTTCGCCAATCTGCTCGCGGAGGATCTCGACCTTGCCGGGTGGTCAATTCAGCAAAATACCGAAGCTGTTGGTGGAAAAGTGATCGTCATCGAAGGCGATTACGTGGCGGCGCGCCCCACGCACGAGGCGATTATCGCCGCCGCACGGGCGGCCGGCAATGCACCTTTGGACCTTCTAACGTGCGTACCGCCGGGGATGGTCGTGCGCGACAACGGTGGTCGCCATGCAAGCGCCGCCGATTTGTACGCGACATGGGGATACGAAGTCTGGGACGGCGTGTCGGAGGACCTCCGGCGCACATACCCGACTTCGGTCGACCAACTGCGCATCGTGCAATACGACTCCTGTCGCGGCCTGGAAGGATGGGCGGCGATCAACCTCGGCATCGATGAGTTCTATGACTACGAAGTGGCCGCTTGGGCGCGGCCAGTGGACGCGAACACCGGCGCTACGGCCGATGACATCACGCTAGCGCGACGATCCGCAACACGCTGGCTGATGATTCCATGTTCACGTGCTATCGATACCCTCGTGCTGCACATACGGTCACGAACGACCTATCTCGGCAGTGCGCTTCATGCCGTATGTGGTCGCTGCGGCGATTTCGTGGAATGGATCAAGGTTTGAGGAGAAGGAACAATGGCCAAATACGACGCCTGGAACCACGCCATCGCTTCCTACTTCACTGCCGGTGCCGCGAAGGGCTCGCCCATTTTCCTCAGCGTTGACGTCGAGGCCCTTGAGGAGATTGCGGCCAGTTTCCTCGATGAGCCCGTCGCCGGTGATCCAGTGCTCGATTTCGTTGCGGCCGTCAAGCACCGCTGCGTCATGCCGTTCCGTGACGCCGTCAACATCGATGGGCTTAAGACGGCCATCGGCGAGGTCCCCGGCGGGGTGGGCTTTCTCGGCTTGCTTGTCTTTGCGGCATACAACATGCAGGAAGAGGAAGGCATCGACGAATCGAACTATTTCCTTCGGCTCCGCAAGGTCCTTGAGTTACCACACTATCGTGGACGCCCGGAAGGACTCCCCGCAGGCGCTGAGGAGGCGCTGTGGAAAGCGTGGAACCGGCACCTGGCGGCCCAAGGGTTGCAGGATACGGCGGAGCGCGGCGCTGGCCCGCAGACCTATCTACGATACATTCTGTCTCAGGCGATCCTCCGTGAATCGGACAAGCAGTTTTTGGGGCAGCGGTTCCACGATGGACACCTGCCGCTTCAGTTCGACTGCGACCAGTTGGGCTTCTGGCTTTCTCGACAGCAAGTGAATCGGAAGCATCTCTCGCAAGGATTGCATCATCCCGATCCAGGCCGCGTGTGGGAATTCTACAGAGCCGCTCATCGTGTGTACGAGGCAGGCGACTGGACAACTGGTGCTGTGCGACGTGCCAACACCGCGCGGGCGACGACTTGTAGTATCGAGTGCGGCCTCTACCGCACGGAGGACTTGACAGGTGAGCCGCAGTACTGGCTCTTCCCGAAACAGCCCGCGCGCATTAGATCGAAGTCGCTCGTGGTAGAGTTTCCCGAGGCGGCTTCCAGTCTGCCCCTCCGCCCACTTAGGGCCGGCTTCTTCGCGCCGCTCTGGGTCCATGATCCTTTTGTCGATAGCGCTGTCGAGCACAAGGTCGTCGGTGATTTGGGCGTCCAAAAGCTGCTCTTCCCGAGGCGCGACTTCTGGGTTCTTGTGCGTGATCCAGAGAATCCACAGGGGGCGTGGGCGAGCTGGAAACCCTACCTGGAACTCGGCGAGCAGCTTCTTCTGCTTTGCCGGTCCGGGGCCTTCGACGCCGAAATGACGCGATTCCGCGCCGCGAAGCTCATCGAGTGGACTGAGCGCGTCGAACGTGCCGATTGGGTCGAGTATCACGGGTGCATGGTGCTTTCCTATGACTGGGGTGGGTTCATAGCCACCCCGGAGTGCCGCGCGTTGGCGGACGCTCTTGCCCCGCGAGCGATGGCAGGCGTGTCGGTTTCCGGCGGTCTACGTGACCCGAATCAGAACGCGTGGATCGAGGGTTTTGCGCCATCGCTGAAGGTCTATGGGTTTGAACGTCAGTTTGAAGTAGTGGTGACGTCTGCGGACGGCGCCGAGGTCTTCCGTGAGGACGTTGCTCGACAGAACGAGGTTGCACTCCCACGGGATCTTGAGCCAGATACTTACCAGATCGAGGCCAAGTGGAGCGGCAAGAGGGCGACTGTTCGCGTACTCCGTATCGTGCCTTGGAGGAGCGTTCAGGAACACCCCGAGCCGGAAGAGATCGTCAACTGCAGCCCGGTGTCAACGGCGGGGCTATCCATGCGGGGTGCAATGCTGTGCGACTCGGAGACTGCTCACGAGGAGGCGCGCAATGCCTAAATGGCGTTTCCTCGTAGTACGGCACTTTGGCGGACCACATCAGCGCCGGCAGATCTGTGCGCAAATTAGGCAGCAGGTGGAGCAGCACAGTCTTTCCCATGTTCTGCCGCTGGTCAAGTACGAACTGGGTCGGCAGCGGGAGTACTACCTCGGCGTAGCTGTGGATGCTGATGCTTCGGTGAATGGCACGGACGGCGAAGAATCCGCGAGAAGAGTCCTCGCGGATGCAGGGGTCCATGCGGCAGCTAATCGTCAGGTCAGTCCGATGGTTGAGGCAGAGCAGGTTCAGGGATTGCTTCGGGGCACACTCGAATGCGAGAGCTTCACGATCCCGATTGCCTATGAAACGGAGAGTGCGAGCCGCGCCCCGTCGACCGACGGACTCCTCGCCGAATTGGACCTGGGCGACCTGTCTGCCGCCGTACCGGATGCCGCCGAGACAGAGAAATACCGCCGGCTCCTGCATTGGTGCAGCGCCATCGGTTCTGGCGAACTGGAGTGCATCAAATACGCATGCCAGGCACCAACGATTTCTGACGAATGGGGTGGCGCGTGGTCGGTTCTCAGAAGGCTGGTCCTGCTTGGGCATCTGGAGTTTGATGGCGGCAAAACGCTTCGATGGGCCGTGATCCCACGGGTGTGGCCTTCTTTCTTGGCATCAGGCCGCCTGACTCCAATAGTCCTGTGCCTGGCCGCTGTCGTAGAGCGCCGTGAGATTCATCATGCTGGCGGCATGATCGCGGTCCCATTTCATGCCGGAC